>Ga0181566_10004231_pt1 | contig 11684 bp, 11 predicted proteins | sample 101ome_15_FD_133762 | JGI IMG/M metagenome (GOLD analysis project Ga0181566, IMG submission 133762) | Coastal salt marsh microbial communities from the Groves Creek Marsh, Skidaway Island, Georgia - 101402AT metaG (megahit assembly) | ecosystem: Environmental > Aquatic > Marine > Intertidal... | reverse complement strand
TAGAAAAAATCAAAAACCACTTCAGTCTTAAGATCCCATTATGGCAAAAATCACTTAAAGAGTGTTTAAAGGAAATCACATAAATCACACTTATATGTCAAATTAAACCCTATTTTTTTAAGGCAATATGTATAATTTCAGCTATGTTTTTTGCTTCAATTTCAACCCAAATTGTCGTGCGGTAGCTATTGTCTGTCGGGTGGAAATTGATCTTCGATAATAGCCATTATCGCTTCCTTTCTTCTTGGTTTTAGGGGATGATTAAAAACATATTTGAACAAGAAATTGACCTAACGAAATCTCAACGAAGCGATTTAAAGAATCAAAAGGCTTTTGTGATTTGGTTCACGGGGCTGTCGGGCGCGGGAAAGTCAACAATTGCTAACGCGCTGGAAAAGAAGCTATACGAGATGGGTAAGCATACCTATTTATTAGATGGAGACAACGTTCGTCATGGTTTGTCGAAGAATCTTGGTTTTTTAGACGAGGATCGTAAGGAGAACTTAAGACGTGTAGCGGAAGTGGCTAGGCTAATGGTAGATGCCGGCTTAATTGTTATTGCAGCCTTCATATCTCCATTTAGAGTAGATCGTCAGATGGCTAGGGGGCTCTTTGAGGCAGATGAATTTATAGAAGTATTTGTTGATACACCTTTGGATGTTGCTGAACAGCGAGACTCCAAAGGGTTATATAAACTTGCTAGGTCAGGAAAAGTAAAAAACTTTACAGGGATTGATGCTCCTTACGAAGCGCCGGAAAAGCCCGAGCTAGTGATCGATACCGACACACTTAACATCGAACAATCGGCCGGCGCCGTGCTGAAGCTTTTAGATGAGCGGGGCATGCTGCCGGACCTCACACTATGAGTACGGTTTTACTCACCGGAGGTATGGGTTATATCGGCTCGCACACGGCGGTGGTGTTGTCCGAAGCCGGCCATGAGGTCGTTCTTTACGACAATCTTTGTAATAGCAAAGCTTCGGTGTTGGATCGCCTCGAGACGATCACTGGTAAACGCTTTTCTTTCGTTGAAGGCGATGTGCGCGATACCCCTCTGCTCGGAGACGTGCTGAAGGATCACGGTATCGATGCGGTGATTCATTTCGCAGGTTTGAAGGCCGTTGGTGAGTCGGTCGAGAAGCCGATCGAGTACTACGACAACAACATCGCTGGCACAATCAGCTTGCTCAAAGCCATGCGTGCGGCGGAGGTGAAAACCCTGGTGTTCAGTAGCAGCGCAACCGTTTATGGCGATTCGCAGTATTTGCCCTTGGATGAAGTGCATCCGACCAGTGCGACCAACCCCTATGGCCGCAGCAAGCTTCACATCGAAGAGATACTCGCGGATGTCGCGAAATCGGATGCCAGTTGGCGCATCGCCTGTCTACGCTACTTCAACCCGGTTGGTGCGCATGACAGCGGACTGATTGGCGAAGATCCCAACGACATCCCGAACAACTTGATGCCTTACATCGCGCAAGTCGCGAGCGGCAAGTTGCCCAAGCTCAATGTGTTCGGCAATGACTACGACACGAAAGATGGAACGGGCGTGCGTGACTACATCCATGTGATGGATCTCGCCGAAGGCCACAGCGCCACGCTTGGCTTTCTCGAAAACCACACCGGCTGGCACGCCATTAACCTCGGTACCGGAACGGGTTACAGCGTGTTGGAGATGGTGAAGGCCTTTGAGGCGGCATCCAGCCAAGCGGTGCCGTATCAAATTGCGCCGCGGCGCGTGGGCGATATCTTCACTTGCTATGCCAAAGCCGACAAAGCGAAACAAAAACTCGGTTGGCAGGCCACAAGAACACTCGAAGATATGTGCGAAAGCACGTGGAAGTTTCAAAAAATTCAGGACAAAGAAAAGTGAAAGTGTTAGTCACCGGCGTGCGTTATTCCCTTGAAAACCCGCTGTCCTACATCGACGACATCGTCAAAGGCGTGATTCGTGTGCTCGACCGGCCCGCGCCACCCAATCCAAACTGGTCAAGCGATCACCCTGATCCGGGCACCAGTACCGCACCTTGGCGGGTCTACAACATTGGCAACAATCGCCCGGTAAACCTCATGGATTACATCTGCGCACTTGAAAATGCGCTGGGCAAAGAAGCCAACAAAGAATTCCTGCCGATCCAGCCGGGGGATGTGCCCGACACGTGGGCCAATGTCGATGACCTTGTCGAGCAGTTTGACTACCAGCCCAACACCTTGGTTGAGCAGGGCGTGGCGAACTTCGCTGCGTGGTTCAAGGATTATTACAAAAAATAATGCAAATCATCAAAAAGCTCCTCGATCTCCTCGCCCAACAAGAGCGCAAGCGCGCGGGATTGCTGATGGGCATGATCCTGGCGATGGCGCTGTTGGATATGCTTGGCGTGGCGTCGATCATGCCGTTCATGGCGGTAGTGGCGAACCCCGAGCTAGTGGAAACCAACGCCATCCTGAAAACCGCCTACGCGGTTTCAAACAACTTCGGCATCAATACAACAGAGGAATTCTTGTTCTTGCTCGGCATGCTGGTGTTTGTGCTACTGCTGGTCTCGCTGGCGTTCAGGGCACTCACAACCTACGCGCAACTGCGCTTTACCCTGATGCGGGAATACAGCATCGGTAAGCGCCTGGTGGAAGGCTACTTGGGCCAGCCTTATAGCTGGTTTCTCAGCCGCAACAGCGCTGATTTGGGCAAAACCATCCTCTCAGAAGTCAATCAAGTCATCGGCAACGTCGTCATGCCAATGATGAACCTCATTGCCCAAGGTGCGGTCGCCACCGCGTTACTCGCGCTATTGATCCTGATCGATTCGAAACTCGCGCTCATTGTCGGCCTGACCCTGGCCACCGCCTATGCGCTCATCTTCAAAGCCACCAGCGCCTTGCTCAACCGCATGGGCACCGAGCGCGTGAAGGCCAACCAACAACGTTTCACTGCTGTTAGTGAAGCCTTTGGTGCTTCCAAAGAAGTCAAAGTCGGAGGGTTGGAGCAGGCGTATATCAATCGCTTCTCAGATCCCGCGCAAACTTATGCCCGATACCAATCGACGGCGCAGGTCATCAGCCAACTGCCGCGCTTTGCCCTGGAGGCCATTGCCTTTGGCGGCATGCTCCTGTTGGTGCTGTATCTGATGGCGCAAAGCGGTAGCTTCGCCGGCGCCCTGCCCATCATCACGCTCTATGCCTTTGCCGGCTATCGCCTGATGCCCGCCCTCCAACAGATCCATGGCGCGTTAACGCAGCTGCGCTTTGCCGGCCCGGCGCTCGATGCCCTGCATGCCGACCTGATGAGCCTGCAACCCGCGCACCCCAACCCCAGCCAAGACGCCATCGCGCTTAAACAGGCCATCACTCTGAACCAGATTCAGTACCGCTACCCCAACGCTCCGCAGTCCGCACTGAAAAACCTCAGCCTCACCATCCCTGCCAAAAGCACGGTGGGCTTAGTGGGCTCCACCGGCAGCGGTAAAACCACCATGGTTGATTTAATCCTAGGCCTGCTCGAAGCCCAAGAAGGCACGCTCGAAGTCGACGGCCAAGCCATTACCGAACACAACCGAAGAGCCTGGCAGCGCGCCATTGGCTATGTGCCGCAGCAGATCTATCTGTCCGACGACACGGTGGCCGCCAACATCGCTTTTGGTGTGAACGCCGAGGTAATCGATCAACAAGCCGTTGAGCGAGCCGCCAAAATTGCCAACCTGCACGAGTTCGTAGCCAACGAACTGCCGCAGCAATACCAAACCACCGTGGGCGAGCGCGGCGTCCGCCTCTCGGGTGGGCAGCGCCAGCGCATCGGTATTGCCAGAGCGCTGTATCACAACCCACAAGTGCTAATCCTTGATGAGGCCACCAGCGCGCTGGATAACCTAACCGAACAAGCTGTGATGGAAGCAGTGCGCAACCTCGGGCATGAAATCACGATTATCTTGATTGCGCACCGCCTTTCTACCGTGCGCGAGTGCGATCAGATTTATCTGCTGGAGCGGGGTCAAGTGAAGGCGAATGGTACCTATAAGGAACTCGTCGCCAGCAACCAACTGTTCGCGGCGATGGCAAATTCAAAATGAGACAGTCACCCAACACAGTCTGGCGCCACGCCAAGCGAACCTCGAAGACGCGCGTGAAAGCACGTGGAAGTTTGAAAATACGTAAAGCCAAATTCCTGGATAATTGAATCATGAATAGCAAAAAAAAGGTACTGATCGTCGGGGGTGGTACGGCCGGTACAGTCATCCTAAACGACTTACAAGAGTATTTTGATGTCGCCGTTTTCGAGCAAAATCAATACAGAAGGGTTCCTTTTTATTACCGCATCCCTCTCTCAATTGGACTGCTCTTTAGTAAACAAAATAATTATGTAAAGAAATTCAATTTTTATTCATTGGATAAAAGGTCTATTCCTTTTTTTCAGTCAAATTGTTTGGGCGGGGCATCCGTTATCAATGGTTCTGTTCACGTGATAGGATCCCTAAACATATGGGCTAAATATTTTAAAAAGTTTTCTCTTAATTTTGATAATTTTTTTGAATTATATAATTCCGTATTTTCAAAAACCAACAAAAAATCCAGAATCAGACTTAATGCTCAATCTCCAGATGAGCTAGATGAAGCTTTTTATAAATCAATGGTTACTTATTCAGTAAGCAGGGGTGATAGTGAATTTTTCAATCATTCATCATGCGGACCTATATGGAATACTGTAAAGATTTTTTTGAGGTCTTCTGTTTTAGACTTGGCGCCTAACAGAATGGATGCGGTAAGACTATCTATGGCTGTAGATGATATTGAGATTCAAAATGGTGCTGTCAAAGGAGTATGGGTCGGAAATCAGTTCATCAATGCCGACATAGTTATTCTTTCGGCTGGTGTTGTTGGTACGGGTAAGCTGCTATCTCGTATATCTGAAAAATTAATATCAGAGGCTGCGCAAAAGAAAATCAGTGGAATTAAAGATCATACTAATATCAGAATTAATGTAAGATCAAAAAAGAAAGTTTTTTCACTTAATCAAGTCACTCTTCCTCCCCTAAAAAAAATCCAGTTTTTTCTGAAAAACAGAAAAAAAATATTTTCGATTATGTGTGGGAGTGGAGCTTCTTCAGCGGCCAATATTGATTTGTATGGAAATGGTGAAGTTAGTCTAAGGTTAAATCTATTACGATTTCATGAAAGTGGCAGGCTCGGAAGTTCAGGTAAATTATTTGATAACTCTGACGCTGGCTTTTCAGTATCGCTGACTCAGATTAATCCTGCTTCGCAAGGATTCATTAATGTGGATGGCGACGTCAATCCCGGTTATTTATCTGCTCCTGAAGATACTCAGTTTTTGAGGGATGCGTTAAATTACGCGATCAGGCTATTGCAAACGCCCCCCTTGAGTGAATATGTGGAAGAAATAATTGATCTTGAAGAAATATTAAATAACCCCGAGAAATACATAAGAAAAAATTTCCACAGCGGATATCATTTGATTGGGGGCGCTTCAGATTTAATTGATCCCGACTTCAAAGTTAAAGGTATTGATGGTTTATATGTCTGTGACGCGAGTATCCTTGATGAGTATCCTTCAAGTAACATTCACTCTAGCGTGGTTTTACTTGCGAAAGCCTTCTCAGGAAAACTAATTGATAAACATTTTGAGTGATTAACATGCCAGGTTTTGAAGTTATTGGCGAAGAAGAGTTTAGAGAAGTTTCTAAGGTCTTTGAGGCGGGCGGTGTCCTTTTTCGGCATGGCTTTGATGGATTACGTAACGACTGTTACAAAGTCAAAGAGTTTGAGCGTGCTTTTGGTGAAGCTGTAGGTTCTGAACATTCACTAGCGGTCAGTTCTGGCACTGCGGCTCTTCGTGTTGCGCTAGCTGCTTTGGGTATTGGGCCGGGTGACGAGGTTATTACACAAGCCTTCACTTTTGTTGCTACGGTTGAAGCGATTATTGAAGCGCGTGCAGCGCCCGTCTGTGTAGATATTGATACAACTTTAAATATGGATCCGTTAGATTTGGAACGCCGCATTACCCCGCGTACTAAGGCGGTGATAGTTGTGCATATGCTTGGCACTCCGGCAAGGTTGCCTGAGATCGCTGAAGTCTGCCGTCGCCGTAAAATATTTTTGATTGAGGATACTGCATGGGGATGTGGTGGTTCTCTGCAAGGCAAGTCGTTGGGTACGTGGGGGGATGTAGGTACCTATAGCTTTGACTTTGCCAAGACAATGACTACAGGTGAAGGAGGCATGCTAGTTTTTCGTGATGAAGAAGTTTTTCAGAAAGCTGCAGCCTGGCATGATCATGGACATGAAAACAATCCATCTGTGCCAAGGTGGGAAGATACGCGTAGCAGTAGTGGATTTAACTACCGAATGATGGAGCTACAGGGGGCGGTGGGTTTGGCGAAATTGCGCAAGTTGTCATCAATTGTTGCTGCGCAGCGCAAAAACAAATCTGCGCTCTGGCAGGCAATTGCGGACCTGCCAGAGATCGAACTAAGGGCTGTTCCTGTAGGAAGTTTCGAGACCGCTGACGCATTGGTCTTTTTGACGCAAAACGCAGCAACGGCTCGTCGCTGCCGTAGAGAGCTGCTTAATGAAGGGCTCTCAACAAAGATTCTGCCTGAGGCTTTTACTTGGCACTTTGCTGGCACTTGGTTTCATATGCCAGAACTAATTGCAGCGAATGGCGGAGATCTGAAAGAGGCATTTGTTGCCTCCTATGACATACTTTCTTGTGCAGTTTCACTGCCCATTGGAGTCAAGCTTGCAGAGGATGCGCCTCGTCGCGCTCGTGCTGCGTTGCAACGGGCATTGACCATTGAGGCGTCGCAATGAAACGGCCTTGTGGGGTGGCACCCAAAGTTTCTGTCATCGTTGCTGCCTATAATCAGGAACGTTTCATCGGGCGCTGTTTACGGTCTCTATTGCATCAAACCATGTCGCATAGTAGTTACGAGATCATTGTTGTCGATGATGGCAGTATTGATCGAACTCCTTACGCTTTGGAGCTTTTTAGCGACCCAGCTGACTCAGTGATCAAAATTGTGAGGAACGAAACGAATCTTGGATTGCCTGCATCTATTAATCGCGGATTGCGTCAGGCCATGGCTCCCTACGTCGTGCGTGTGGATTCAGACGATTTTGTTAATGCCAATTTTCTTAATTTTCTTCACTATTATCTTGAGGCTAATAGATATGCTGATGCTGTCGCTTGCGACTATCTTTTGTTAGACGACGAAGAAAGAGAGCTGGGACGTTGTAACTGTGCAGTCGAACCTATCGCCTGCGGCATCATGTTCCGCAAAGAACAGCTTTTTGATATTGGCCTTTACGATGAATCTTTTCGCTGTCATGAAGAGCGCGAACTTCGAGTTCGCTTTGAAAAAAAATACAAAATCCACAGGCTAGAGCTTCCGCTCTATCGCTACCGGCGGCATGACAATAACATCACAAATAATCCAGAAGAAATGGATCGCTACAGTAGGAAGCTAATTGCCAGGCATGGTAATTCAGCACAGCCATGACCACCGTCGCTATTATCCAAGCGCGGATGGGCGCTGCCCGGTTACCAAACAAGATGATGCTGTGGCTACATGGACTGCCTATTGCTGGTTGGGTGCTAAAGCGTGTGCGCCTGTCTCGGCAAGTTGATCAAATCGTTTTTGCTTTAACCGATACGCCTGCTGACGATGTTTTGGCAGATTATCTTGTGGGTGAGGGGGCGTCTGTGTTTCGCGGCTCTGAGCAGGATGTGCTCGGTCGTTACTACGCTGCTGCCACTGAATATGGGGCCGATACGGTAGTTCGGATATGCGCGGACAATCCGTTGATCAGTGGGGCTGAGGTCGATCGCATCGTCGCTTTTTTCGCAGATGGTAACTATGACTACGCGTATAACCATATTCCGCTCAATAATCGATATCCAGATGGACTTGGTGCTGAAGTAGCTTCATTCGCAATATTGGAAACCTTGAATCAAGAAGCGATTCTTCCAGAGCATCGTGAACACTTATTCAATTACATATGGCAAAACCCAGAACGTTTTCGAATTGGTACCTGTGATCCGGAAGACGAAGCTTTAGCTCATCCAGAGTTGAAATTAGATCTTGATACCATCGATGATTATCGGCGTTTATTGCGCCTAAAAGTACATCCTGATAGCACTGCTATAGAAATTGTAGAAGCCGCATTGACCAACATATGGAGGTAGATATATGAGCCTGAGCACTTTGATTGAAAGCCATTGTCCTTTTGATACCACCTTGCGTCGGCCATATATTATTGCGGAGGCTGGGGTAAATCATGAAGGTGATATGGAGCTTGCTCGTCGTCTGGTTCACGAAGCAGCAGAAGGTGGTGCCCATGCCATTAAATTCCAAACGTACAAGGCTAATACCATAGCTTCGAAAGATTCGCCTGCTTATTGGGACACTTCAAAAGAGCCAACGGATAGCCAATATAAACTTTTTAAAAAATACGACAAATTTTGGAAAGCAGAGTTTGAACAACTAAAAATTTATTGTCAGGAAGCTGGCATAGAGTTTATGAGCACCCCGTTTGATATGGAGTCAGCTAATTTTTTAAATGAGCTGCAGGATGTTTTTAAAATCTCCTCATCTGATATCACCAACAAACCCTTCATTGGGTATCTTTGTGATTTTGGCAAACCTATCATCCTCTCTACGGGTGCGTCCTACATGCATGAGATCCAGCAGGCGGTGGAGTGGATTGATGCGAAACAAATACCTGTTGCTCTTTTGCATTGCATTCTTAACTATCCTACAAAAGATGAAAATGCTCACCTAGGGATGATTAAGGATCTACAGCGAAAGTTCCCAGCAAAAATCATCGGTTACTCTGACCATACCTTACCAAATGATATGAAAGTTTTAGAGATGGCTACGCTTCTTGGGGCAGTAATACTGGAAAAGCACTTTACTTATGATAAAACCATGCCTGGAAACGATCACTATCACGCTATGGATAAAGACGATCTAAAGTGTTTCAACCATAGTTTGGAGCGTGTATTTACAATCCTTGGTAATCAGAATAAATACCCACTTCCTAGTGAAACACCTGCGAGAAACAATGCCCGACGCAGCCTTGTTGCAGCATGTGAAATTCCTAAGGGTGTAACTATCACTCACGACCACCTTACATGGAAACGACCGGCACATGGCATAAGTCCGAAGGAGGTCGAATCGCTATTAGGGAAGCGAGCTAGCATCAATATAAAAGAAGATCAGGTTCTGCAGTGGAAACTTTTTGATTAAATACTAAATGACCGTTATCAATAAAAAGTTAATTAAAGAAATCGATCAATACCTGCATCGACTTTTCCCTATAAACAGATCCATCACTGGTCCGGGAAATCGTGAATCTTTGCATATCCTCCAGGAGATTGTGCCCATTGAGATTAAGGAATATCCATCTGGCTTAGAGGTCTATGACTGGGTAATACCACCCGAGTGGCGGGTAAGAGATGCTTACATTAAGAACAGTAAAGGTGTGCGTCTAGTGGATTTTCAAACAAGCAATATCCATCTTGTAAGTTACAGTGTCCCTATTACCAAAAAAATGACATTCGATGAGCTTGAGCCACATTTAAATATTCACCAGGACTTGCCTGATGCAATTCCTTATCGCACTAGCTACTACAAACGAGACTGGGGATTCAGTGTAACTCATGATCAATTTTCAGCCCTTCAACAAGAAAAAGGGGAGCTGGAGGTGGTGATTGATAGTGAGTTAAATGACAATGGCAGCCTAACGGTAGGCGAACTTATAATTCATGGGGAAACAGATAAGGAAATTCTGATTTCTTCATACATTTGTCACCCATCACTCGCCAATGACAATCTAAGTGGTGCCGTACTAACTGCCTTTCTTGCCCGAGAGTTAATTAAAGGCCCCAAGCGGCATCACAGCTTTCGCATAGTATGGGTACCTGAAACAATTGGTGCTATTGCTTATTGCGCGATAAACGAAGAAGTAATGAAGAAGATCGAGTCAGGGCTCGTGGTCACTACAGTGGGAGGACCCGGAAAGTTTGGTTACAAACAGAGCTTTGATAATAAACACCCAATAAATAAAGCTATTGAAGCAACATTCAAGGATGAGGGCTGCGATTTTATTACTTACCCATTCGACATACATGGCAGTGATGAACGCCAATATAGTTCGCAAGGGTTTCGAATAAATACAGCTTCTATCACCAAAAATAAATACTACGAATACCCTTACTATCATACATCTTTGGATAACTTAGATTACGTGAAAGCAGAACATATAACGGATACATTATTACTTCATGTCAAAGTGATAAATAAATTTGAGGATATACAATCTTCACATATCACAAATTATTCACATTTATTTTATAGAAACCGCTATCCAAACTGCGAAGTGATGCTTTCAAAGCATTCCCTATACCCTCAAATCGGCGGTAGCATAATTCCTCGGATTGATGAACATGATGAGTTGGATCTAATACTCTGGTTGCTCTTTTTGTGTGATGGAACTCTCTCTTTGCACGAAGTGGCAAAAAAGCTTGAGGTACCAGAACAGTCGTTACTACCAGTAATTGAAAAATTGCTGGATAAAAAAATCTTAGAGGATGTTAGTTTCTCTACTAAAACGCAGTAGAACTCAGACCTCTAAAGATATACATATTTAAATTCGAAATAATTGTTAACGTGAACAAATATCGACTAGTAGAAGCCCCAATAGATGAGAATTGGGATAAACTGATAGAAGACTCAGAAAATGGAACTGCGTTTGCTACTAGGGCTTATTTAGAGTCGGTTGGAATGCCAATCGATTCGTATTACTGCCTTAAGGGTGATGAGCCGATGGCCGCGTTTTTTGTTCCGGTAAATAAACAGCGCACCAAAGCTATTGGACATGATTTCATTATTTACGATGGGTTAATTTATCGAAATTTTCCAAAACTGAATCGTTCACAACGTTTTTCTGAGCAGTTTAAGATCCAAGAGGCAGTGTCAAATGCACTAGTTGATAGATATGAATCTATACGTCTATCACTACATCCATCAATTAAAGACATCCGTCCATTTTTATGGTTTAACTATGGGACTGATTTATTAAAATATAAAATAAACTTAAGATATACAAGTTATGTATATATAGGAGATTTCGCAAGCTCAGAAAAACTCGAAGATATTGAAATTTACAAAGAAGCATCAGTAGCTAGAAGACAAGAGATACGGTACGCAATAAAAAAAGACGTAATGACGGAAGAATCGCTTGATATTAATGGTTTTATATCTTACTACTTAATGACAATGGAGAGGCAAGAAATAGTTGTTGATGAAATCGTTCAACAGCAGATGTCATTACTACTCAATCGATTGATAAAGCGAGGAATGATATTGCAAATAGTATCAAAAGATGCGACGGAACGAATTGGAAGTAGAGCGATATATCTTATCGATAATAAAAGAGCTTATTATCTTTTTGGTGCAAGTGATCCAAAAATGAGATCTTCCCACACCGGTACGGCAGTCCTATGGGATGCATTTTATAAACTATCGAGACGTGGAATCAAAGTAGTAGACTTGGAGGGCATTAATAGTCCAAATAGGGGATGGTTCAAATTAAGTTTTGGAGGCGAAATAAACCCATATTATGAAGTGAGTATAAAAGATGATAAATAAAGAAAATACAAAAAAAGATTT
>Ga0181566_10004227_pt1 | contig 11692 bp, 11 predicted proteins | sample 101ome_15_FD_133762 | JGI IMG/M metagenome (GOLD analysis project Ga0181566, IMG submission 133762) | Coastal salt marsh microbial communities from the Groves Creek Marsh, Skidaway Island, Georgia - 101402AT metaG (megahit assembly) | ecosystem: Environmental > Aquatic > Marine > Intertidal... | reverse complement strand
TCCTGCGGTCCCGCCGGTTCTGGCTCCGGGGAGTTTTCCTCCTCAGCCGCCTGCTGAGGCACTGATTCTTCTTGAGGCGCTTCTCTCTCGACCTGAGCTGGGGTGGAGATGGCCGGCTGGTCACCTGAGGCTTGACACCCTGTGAGTGCCAAGACAGTGAGAAAAACGAGCGCTCTAGTAAGTTTCACTCTTTTTCCTGCTTGTTAGTCGCCTAATTAGCTTTAGTGATTCGCAAGACCAAAGCGCCCAAAGAACAAGCAGCGGCTGGAAGAAGAGCCTTGTAAACCTGGCCTGATCGGTGTCTAGACCAAACGCGTCAATGCCCTCCACATACTGGTTGATGTTGCCGGGAAATATAGCGATGAAAAACAGCGCGGTGACAAGACCTGCCCACGGCACAACCCAGCCCACGGTTAGTAGGGATAGTCCAAGGAGAATCTCGACGATCCCGGATGCAACCACAACAAAGTCAGGATCCAGCGGAAGCCACACCGGAACCTGGGCCTGGAACTCCAGTCGCGCATCGGTGAGGTGGCCAACTCCGGCCATCATTAGCGCTCCCCCAAGGAGAATTCGGGCCAGAGTTTTGATTACCTTCACCATGGCTAGGCCAACACGGCACTGACATGCTTTGTTCCGCATGAACTCGGAAGCTAAGCCAACTGCAAATTGTTTGACAATAAATGCAAAGCAAAGGCAAGGCGCTAATCGGCGTCTACAAGGCTGATGGTGGGCTGATCGGGGAGGTCAGCTATTTTCTAGGTCACCTCGTCGGCATTAGGGAGTGCAGTCTTTGCGACATTACCCACTCCCCAATCATGAAAAAGAGAGCCTTCAAGGAGTTTGAAGCAAGACTTGCAGCCACCCGCGGAATTGAGATGCGCCTTGTTCACATGAACGAGAGAAACGAGGCTGAGCTTGCCGCATCGAATGGCAGAGAGCCATGTGTGCTGCTTGAGTACGAGGATGGTTCGATTTCAATGTTTCTGGACTACGAAGAACTAAAGGCTGCAGGCGGCAGGGTCAGTTCGTTTGAGAAGCTCGTTGAGTCGAGGCTAAATATTTACCTTTAGCTACCATCCACAAGGCGGACTTCAACCAGTTATCCCCAGTTCATATTCACCATTTCAAGCGTTCTCCACTTAGGTCTTAGCTTCAGCGGGGTGAAGCGAAGACAGGTCATTCTGAAGTTGAAAAGAGAGGCCAGAAAACAAGGCCTAATTATTGAAATCATTGAGCTCAAAAGGCATACCGGCATCAAAATCGGTAACACCACTAGAACACTTGGGCGGCATAGTGAGATACCGAATAAGACGGTCGTAAAGTTTTATCAGCAGTTTTCGAGGAGCTAGGAAGCAGGTGGTGGAGATGACACACTTCACAATCATGGCCGAGAGAGACGGTGACTGGTGGTCGCTTCAAGCAAAAGAGTTGCCTGGGGCAATTAGTCAGGTTCGAAGAATCGAGGATGCTGTCGTGATCAAGGAGGCCATCTCGTTCCTCACAGGAGAGCCTGAGGAATCCATAACAGTGTCTGTAGAGATTCTTGAATCAGGTTTGATTGACAACGCTTCCTAAGTATTTGCGTTGATGCAACCACTGTGCCCAAACTGCAAAGGTCAGCCACGACACCTGCATGACCACAATCGCCCGCTGCGCAAGACCAGTAACGGAACGATCCGGATCAAGCCACGTAAGCAAGAAAACCAAAGTCGCAATTGACATTACTGCGGTTGCTGAAATTGCCCCTGGGGGACGAATGCTCCAGTGATATCTCCGATCAAATCTCATGGCTAGTAGGGGCCAGGCGGAAAACAGCAAGAAATATGTGGTGGCAAAAAACAAGTGCTGCGGCGAATTTGAGGTTTGGTCAGGCACTGCAAATATCGCCACACCGTAGGAGCTAAGACCGGCAAGAAAAAGAGTGACCCTTCCTGGCATTGCAAGGGACTTTGCGTGCCAGGCACCGATCAAGGTGAGGGTGGAGCCAAAAAGGAAGAAACTGGTTTGGACCCACTTAACTGGAGAGTCGTCTGCAGCAAGATCGGAGATGGTTTGACGAATTGGGTCGTACTCCGGCCATAAAAAGGCCGACAGCGACCATCCTGTGATGTTCTGGATTGGACCAAGAGTTGCCGCGATGACCGCCCAGATACCTATCAGTTGCATGCTCGCAAGGCTAGCGGGGCAAAGTAAACAAAACCCAAGCATTTCGACAGCACAAAGAACACTCGATTAAGCTAGAGCCATCGCAAGCCTGCGGAATCCCTAAAAAATGGAGTCATTTTGCAGTTGCATGAATTCAAGCAGGTAGAGCTAACCGCCAGAGCGCGCTCCCTGCTGGAAGCCCTAGGCACGCGCGTGGTAATCGCTGATGGCGCCATGGGAACTATGCTCCAAGATCGCAAGCCGAGCCTGGAGGACTTCGAGGGTCACGAAGGTTGCAACGAGGTTCTCAATGTCACAAGAGCCGACATCGTCCTCGATGTTCACAATGCTTACTTCGAAACAGGAATCGACTGTGTTGAGACCAACACATTTGGAGCCAACTGGTCAAACCTCTCGGACTATGGCATTGACGACCGCATCGAAGAGCTCGCTGAGGCGGGCGCAAGGCTAGCCAGACAGTCAGCCGATGAATTCACCGCCAAAGACTCTAAGCCACGCTGGGTACTTGGATCTATGGGGCCTGGAACTAAGCTCCCATCACTTGGCCACACAACCTATTCCTTCCTAAAGGAGACCTTTGCCCGCCAGGCCAAAGGTCTAATTGCGGGAGGCAGTGATGCGTTCATGGTCGAGACCAGCCAAGACCTGCTCCAGACCAAGGCAGCAATTAATGGTTGCAAGCAGGCCGTGGTCGAAACTGGAGTCCGGCTGCCTATCTTTGTTGAGGTGACGGTGGAGACCACCGGAACCATGCTCATGGGTAGCGAGATCGGTGCCGCACTCACGGCTCTTGAACCTCTCGGCATTGACATGATCGGGCTAAATTGTGCGACGGGTCCTGCCGAAATGAGCGAGCACCTTCGTCAGCTAAGCCAGCACTCGCAAATACCGGTAATGGTCATGCCCAATGCTGGACTGCCTATTTTGCAAAGAGATGGTGCGGTCTACCCGCTAACACCGAGCGAGCTAGCAACCGCCCACGAGCAGTTCATCAAGGAGTTCGGGCTTTCACTCGTTGGCGGCTGTTGCGGAACTACCCCAGAGCATCTGAGGGCGGTGGTCGAGAGAGTTGGCGGAGTGAAGACCCTCGAAAGAAAGATTTCGATTGAGCCCGGCGTCTCCTCCCTCTACCAACACGTTGCCCTAGATCAGGACAATACCTATCTCGCAATCGGCGAGCGCACAAATGCCAATGGGTCGAAGGCCTTCCGGGAGGCAATGCTTGAGGAGCGCTGGGATGACTGTGTTGAAATTGCCAAGCGACAGGTGCGCGACGGAGCTCACCTGCTCGATGTCAGCGTTGATTATGTAGGTCGCGATGGCGTTCGGGATATGCAGGAGATCGTCTCAAGATTTACCTCTGCCTCAACTCTGCCTCTGGTAATCGACTCGACAGAGCCCGAGGTGATGAAGGCTGGACTGGAACTAATTGGTGGAAGACCTGTCATCAACTCGGTCAACTTCGAAGACGGAGATGGGCCCAATTCTCGCTTCCAAAGGTCCATGCCTCTTGTAAAAGAGCACGGCGCTGCAGTTATTGCGCTGACTATTGACGAGCAGGGTCAGGCGAGAACCAAAGATGACAAAGTCCGCATTGCCTCGAGACTTATTGACACTTTGGTGAACGACTGGGGCATGAGGGTTGATGACATCATCATGGACTGCCTAACCTTCCCAATCGCTACTGGTCAGGAAGAGACTAGGCGCGATGCCATTGAGACAATCGAGGCAATTCGAGAGGTAAACAGTCTCTACCCCGGCGTACACACCACCCTCGGAGTCTCCAACGTGTCCTTTGGCCTCAACCCGGTATCGCGCTCCGTGTTGAACTCCGTGTTTTTGCATGAGGCCTACGAAGCCGGTCTCGACACCGCCATCATCGATGCGGCAAAGATCATGCCACTTGCCGCCATCCCCGAGGACCAGATGAAGGTAGCTCTCGACCTCATCTATGACCGCAGGGAGTATGACGATGAGGGGAACGTAACCTATGACCCGCTGCAGGCAATGCTCGAGCTCTTTACAGGAGTCAACAGCTCGGCTCTAAAGGATGCCAGAGCTGCAGAGCTGGCGGCACTCAGTGTCACCGAACGCCTCGAGCGAAGAATCATTGACGGCGAGGCCAAGGGACTTGAGCAGGACCTTGATGACGCTAGAGCCGACGGCGTCAAGCCTCTAGACATCATTAATGCCCACCTGCTTGAGGGCATGAAGATTGTTGGAGAGCGCTTTGGCAGGGGTGAGATGCAGCTTCCGTTCGTGCTGCAGTCAGCCGAAGTTATGAAGAGTGCGGTGGCGCTTCTGGAGCCCCACATGGAAAAGACCGACGAGGGCGGCAAGGGAACCATCGTTCTCGCAACCGTTCGCGGAGATGTCCACGACATTGGAAAGAATCTTGTCGACATCATCCTGACCAACAACGGCTACAACGTAATCAATGTGGGTATCAAGCAACCAATCAACGACATAATTGCCGCCGCCGAGGAGCACAACGCCGATGTGATCGGCATGAGCGGTCTGCTCGTGAAGTCAACCCTTGTTATGAAGGAGAACCTCGAGGAGCTGGCATCCAGAGGGTTCGGGACGAGATGGCCAGTAATCCTTGGAGGCGCTGCCCTAACCAGAGCCTTCGTTGAGGATGATCTGGCAAGCCAGTTCGAAGGGGTCGTTAGGTATGCGAAAGACGCCTTTGAGGGGCTTGACCTGATGGAGCCACTGGTCAAAATCGCAAGAGGGGCAGACCCAGACAGCGTTGGATTACCTGCTCTAAAGAAGCGCATTCACGCCAAGGCTCAGCTCACTCTTACCGAAGATGCTGATCTCCCCTCGCGCTCAGATGTTGCAACAGACAACGAAGTGCCGTCACCGCCTTTTTGGGGCACCAGACTGGTCAAGGGCATAAAGCTTGCCGACTACTCAGGGTTCTTGGACGAAAGAGCCACCTTCATGGGCCAGTGGGGCCTAAAACCCTCTCGCAACGATGGTCCCGGCTATGAGGAGCTCGTCGAGATCGAAGGCCGGCCAAGGCTGAGGTACTGGCTTGATCGCATCCTGGCCGAAGGCATGTTTGACGCCAAGGTCGTCTACGGCTACTTCCCCGTCTACTCAAGTGGAAACGATGTCATTGTCTTAGGCCACGGGGACGACCCAGATGGACTGCTGGGCGTGAAGGGATTGCTTGCTCCCGATGGCGGTGCAGGTGTAATTGGCAAAGAGCGACTTCGCTTCAGCTTTCCAAGGCAACGCAGAGACCGTCACCTGTGCCTGGCGGACTTCGTGAAGGACGAGCAATCGAAGCAGATTGATGTGATGCCAATCCAGCTGGTGACTGTGGGTGCCAATGTCGATAACTTCACGCAAAAGCTCTTTGCCGAGAACGCCTACCGCGAATACATGGAGCTCAATGGCCTTGCAATGCAGCTCACTGAGGCACTAGCGGAGTACTGGCACGGCCGCATCAGGGCGGAGCTTGGTTTCAGATCCGAGGATCCAGATGAACTAGCAGGCTTTTTCGACCTCAAATACCGAGGTGCGAGGTTCTCACTCGGCTATCCCGCCTGTCCAGATATGGAAGATCGCAAGAAAGTGGTTGAGCTTCTCAAGCCTGAACGTCTTGGTATCGAGTTGAGTGAGGAGCTACAGCTCCATCCCGAACAGTCAACGGACGCATTCGTCTTCCACCACCCTGAGGCAAAGTACTTCTCGGTCTAGAGCTTTGCTCGTTCCAGTGTCCTAATAAGCGGCCTGCCAAAAAAAATGAGCGCGCTCGCGACGCTGATTGCCCTTACGGTGTCCCAGGTGAGCGTGGAACTGAGAAGGCTGTAGGTAAGGAAGCTGGTCAAGTTCTCCGCAATGCCAGCACCCGCCACGTAACTTATGGAGGTTGTTGGCCCAACCGCAAAGGGCCAGAACCAGAGATTCATCACTAGACCGAAGAGGTAGCTGGAAACCACGCCATAAAGCGCGAGTGCCGCAATGCGCCAGCGCCCAAACCTTCTACTAACAAGCCCGGCTCCCGCTCCAACCCAGGCAGTCGCAAATAGCTGAAAGGCGGTCCAGGGACCAAAGCCGCCAAAGAAGATTGACGAGACCAAAATCGTCATCGCACCCAGTAGAAATCCAAACTTCGGCCCCAAAGCCGCCCCAGCGATAATTACCACCAGAAAGACCAGCTCAAATCCGCCGGTCCCACCAGTCGCGACCCTCAGGGCAGCACCAAGGGCAGCCAAAAGCCCGAGCAAGGCGAGCTGCTTTGGTCCTATCAACTCACCATCGAAAACTACGAGAGTTGTAATTGCGATGACAACCGCTGCCACCACCGCAAGCACTCCGGCTAGAGACTGCTCTAAAGCGCTGGCATCCGCCCAAAGCGGCCAGAAAAACACTGCGAGCGCCGCAAGCGAGAGCAGGATCAACAGAGGTGAGCGCAGTTTAGTCATGCAGTCACCTCGCTTGCCTGGCGAAGCCTCTGCTCAGAGATTTCATAGATAACTGTGCTGAGCCTCTTTGCAAACTCAAGATCGTGGGTCGCAATCACAACTGCACAACCGGTCTCCTGAACACAGCGGATAGTCTCTGCCATGAACTCCCGAGATTCTGGGTCCAACCCTTGGACGGGCTCATCAAGGAGCAGAAGCTGCGGCTTATGGCTCAGCTGCATCGCAACGCTCAGTGCCAACTGAGTTCCTATCGAAAGATCCAGCGGATGTGTATTTTCATCCGGCAACTTTCCAAGGATGCTCCTAAGGGTCAGCTCAGTGAGTCCCTTTTCGGCTCCCACAATCTCGTCTGAACGTGCCAGCTCACTCGCAAGCGAATCCGTGACGAAGAATTGAGCTGGCCTATCAGGGACCAGCGCTACCCTTCTGGGATGTGCTCCGAGGACCTCGACGCCATGGACAAAGAGTTCGCCCTTCTCTGGCTCTGCCATGCGACGAAGCAGTGTCGACTTGCCAGAACCATTTGCTCCGGTGATGGCAACGCACTGGGCTTGCCTAAGCTCCAAAGAAATCTCGCCTATGAGCTCTTCTGAGGCTCCAATGCTCGAAATTTCAATCTTGCTGGTCACCTCATTGCCCACGACAACCTTCCGCAGCTGCGGCATTGGCGCCTTCTTTGCCGCTGGAGGCGAGAGCTTGCCTTCGGAAATCTCGAGCAGTCGAGCCTGAGGCAACGCCAACATCTGAGGTCTATGGTCAGCAATCAGACAAATTGTTCCTGAGGCGGAGAGTTTTTCAACAAGCTCGGCAAGCTCCTCCAAGCCTTTCGAATCAAGGGCCGCAGAAGGCTCATCAATCAGCAGCACCGCGGGCTTTCTCGCAGCCGCTCTCGCAACAGCAACTCGGTAGGCCTCACCATGGGAAAGTGAGAAAGTTGGCCTGTCACTTAGTAGTGAGGTACCCATGATGTTGAGGCCACAAACCTTGGCCCCCAGCTCCTGCGACACTGTCTCTGAAACAAAGCTGTGCTGCGGAAGCTGCGGAACCAGCGCAACGTAGCTCGAGGCTGCTAGCGAATCAAGAACCTGATCTCCCAGCCTTATGCTGCCGCTACTGGGTCTGCCGTGATGCTCCAATAGTTCACCCGCAATCGCCTGCAGGAAAGTTGATTTACCTGAGCCTGTTTCTCCGCTCAACAGAGTTACTGAGCCGGGTTCAAAATCGCAATTGATTGGGCCCAAGCCAGCAAGGCCAAAGCCAGAGACGCGAAGAGTCTTTCCGCTCAGTGCTCTCGGTGCTGCTTTACCTAGCTCTAAACCGACAGCGGTAGCCCGCTGAACCATGCGTTCAAGAATTGGAACCAACACCGAAAGAGGTCTCTCGCCTCTAATTCTCCTTGCCCACCTGGCTTCCTTGGCGGCTGCCAGGACCCCCGGAATTGCAGAAAGAGAAATGGCGAGCGCGGTCAGAAGGTTCCTGAGCGGCTTCACTCTCATTGATGCAGTTCTGATCACTTGCGGGGTAATAAATGCCGAGATGGTGCCGAAGACCATGATCGACAGGGCAAATGGAAGTGCAAGCTCTATGTTTCTTAGGATTCCCTCGGCGCTTACGTCTCCAAAAAAGGTTATGTGCCGGAATACTCCCCCTGGCGTGACCTCTGGGATTGAGAACAGGACCCGCTCTCCACTCAATCCCGAGAAGATAAAGGCGTAGATGAGTCTAAGGGCTACAAAGCCGGTGGCTAAACCCGCAGCCAGCTTGATTCGCCCGAGAGCCCCAGTCACTATGGAGATGGCGCCTCACCGCCGAGCGAGAAGGCTAGCCCAACCGACTGACCCTTGGTTAGCTGCAGCGAAGAGATTCCCTCCATCGCATAGCCCCACTCTGCTCCGTCGGATTCTTTGACCCAAAGTGCCCAGTATGCAAAAGCGGCCGGCATATCCTCACAGGTTTCGAGGTAAGGGTCCTCGCCCTCAATTTTCAGCTCTTCGTCCGCGGAAGGGACGTTGTTTACCCGGCACACCACGGCGTCACCGAAGGCCTTCGTGCCCTCAACGCTGATTCCCGCAGAGGCAAGCACATTCTTTGCGGTTTCGCTGTTACCGTTTAGGACTACACAGCGCTCAATGTTCTCCGCCTCGCCAGAGAAGTTAATCTCCACGGCAACCCCGTCACAACTTCCATCGCTCGCAAAGTCAGTAGTACTGGTGCTGCAACCGCTAAGGGTCAGAGCTGCTGCTAAAAGCAGGGCATAGCTAGATCTCAAAAGTTCTCCTGGGGCTTGGCCAATATTGTAATGGCGAAATAAGCAGAGAGCCCATCGGGTTGTTAGCGCAATGGAACTAACAGGTAAGAAATTTTTGGTCGTGGGAGCATCCGGTGTTTTGGGTGCTGAGATAACAAGGCAGCTGCAAGAAAAGGGTGCAACTGTGCTTGGGACTGCCAGGGTGAATGAAACAGCGGGAAATATCCCCGCGAAGGTCGAGATTCGGCTTCTCCTCGACTACGAAAGCCCTGAGAGCGTGAAGACCCTCACCGACTACCTTCTTGCCTCCTCTGAGATTGACGGCATTATCAATGCCTCGGGTCTGGTGGCATTTGGTGAGGCTGCAAGCTTGGACAGTCAAACTATTGGCAGGTTGATGGCGGTCAACGCCTCAGGACCGATGCAGCTTTTCGCTGCTCTGCAGCCACTTTTGGCAAAAAAGGATGAGAGTGTCTTAGTCAATCTGACCGGAGTGGTTGCCGAGACTCCGCTGCCAGGTATTGCCGCTTACTCAGCCAGCAAGTGTGCGATAGATGGCTTCCTTACTGGAGTCTCCAGAGAGTGGCGAAGGGTCGGAACCAGAGTGATCTCTGCCCGCCCGGGCCACACCGAAACTGGCCTAGCCGGTAGGGCAATCGCTGGAGAGGCACCGAAGTTTCCGGAGGGCATGACGGCTCAGCAGGTTGCTTCGAGAATTATCCAGGCGATCGAAGGCGACGAAAAGGAACTCCCAGCTAGCTCATTCTGATTAGAAACGAAAACTCCCTGGATTCCCCGGGCGCAATTAGGTGCCTATCTATTTCGGTAGCGAACGCATTTGCAGGGGAGCTCATCGGCTCAATCGCAATCATGGAACTGCCCTGGTCGCCACCGGGTCGGTAAAACATGAAGTGGTCAAGGTTCTTCTCGAGTTCGACAACCAGTTCAAAGCTCTCGGTTTTGAGCCTGACCTCTCGGGCACCCAGATAACAACTGTCCAGCTCACCTCCCGAGAAACTCAGACCTTCCACCTCTGACTTATTTACCGGCAGCATCTTTGCATCTGTCTGAATCACCTCCGAGAAGGCTCCCGAAAGCTCAAATGGCTCATGCGCCAAGAAGTAGGGATGAAAACCAATTGCAAAGGGTGCAGCCTCCGAACCGAGATTCTTAGCTCTTGCGCTGACGCGCATGCCATCATCAAGAAGCTCATAGCGAACCTCGAGTTCAACGCTAAATGGATAGCCAGGGTCCTTGCCAAAAAGGTAGCTGAGAACCACCTCGGCATCGCCGGCCAGAACCAACTCGAAGTGTCGATCGTAGACAAGACCGTGATTGGCATTGCCATCGGCATCCAGGCTGCCAGCTTCATAGCTCATGCCTGCAAGCTGATAGCTGCCCCCTGCAAGGCGATTTGGCCATGGCGCCAGAAGCGATCCAAAGAAGATATCTGTCGGGTTATACGCCTCGCTTTGGTCAATTAGATGGTGGCCAAAAAGCGTCAGGGACTCCAAAGCCGCACCTGTTTTGGAAATAAGTGCCATACTTGTACCACTCTCGGTAGCCCGAGACATACTCAGTTGCTTTTCAGGGTCGTTTTGGCGCACCTAATAATGTTAGAGAACAAGTAAGCAGGCACCTGAGTTGAAACCCAGAATTGATGCCAAGCTCTTTGATGGGCGGGACATCTTCTTTTTCGATGATGCTTCTTCCAGCCTGCCTGAAACTCGCAACTCAGACCAACGTGAAAAAGCCGAGCGGCCCCAAACCGCCGAGCTTCGCTTTGATCCCCTGAGTAGCGAGTGGATAACTGTTGCTTCTCATAGGCAATCCAGGGCCTTTCTACCTCCGGCCCACGTCTGTCCGCTCTGTCCAACCACAAAAGACAACCTCAGCGAATTACCCGACCTGTTTGACGTTGCGGTGTTTGAAAACAAGGGGCCCGCGTTTGGTCCCCGCTTTGGAGAAATCGACCAGCCCAACGGACAGCGTTTTGGCTTTGCGACGAATAGTTTTGGTCGTTGCGAGGTTGTGGTGTTCTCTCCGGAGCACGAGGGCAGCCTGGGTGCGATGCCGGTTGAGAGAATCCGGACAGTAATTGGTGCCTGGATGAATCGCACGTCCGAACTTCAGGCGCTTGACGGGGTGGTCCAGGTATTTCCCTTTGAAAACCGCGGCGAGGAAATCGGAGTCACGCTCCACCACCCCCACGGCCAGATCTATGCCTACCCCTTCATAACACCAGTAACCAAGAAGCTGCTTTCTAGCATCGAGAGCTACTCGGGGGACTTCTTTGCAGACCTTCACAGCTATGAACACGGCAGCGAAAGAGTTGTCATCGACAGCGAGAGCTTCACGGCTTATGTGCCGTATGCAGCTAGGTGGCCGCTTGAGCTGCACCTCATGCCCAAGCGGGCTATCTCCGACCTTTCTCAGCTCGCAGCTAGCGAGGCAGACGAGCTAGCCGATGTCTACAAGAGAATTCTGAGCGGGCTGGACAAGCTGTATTCCGGACCCACCCCCTACATCTCCGCATGGCACCAAGCGCCAATGATTGAAAACCGCGAACGCATCCGCCTGATGCTGCAGATTACCTCCCCCAGAAGGGCAGAGGATAAACTTAAGTATCTAGCCGGTTCCGAAAGCGCCATGGGAGCTTTTGTGGGAGACCTAGCTCCCGAGGACACGGCCAACAGGTTGCGTGAGGTTATTTCTTGAGTCTTGAAAGAGCGAAACTCGGTTTTCTAGAGGTTTTCGGCTCCGGACCCGAGGGCGTCTGGTCTGCTCCAGGCAGGGCGAATCTGATTGGCGAACACACTGACTACAACAACGGCTT
>Ga0181566_10004222_pt1 | contig 11698 bp, 10 predicted proteins | sample 101ome_15_FD_133762 | JGI IMG/M metagenome (GOLD analysis project Ga0181566, IMG submission 133762) | Coastal salt marsh microbial communities from the Groves Creek Marsh, Skidaway Island, Georgia - 101402AT metaG (megahit assembly) | ecosystem: Environmental > Aquatic > Marine > Intertidal... | reverse complement strand
GCAGTTAAGTTTCAGAAAAGAACCGTAAATAAACTTGCCATTGAATCTGTTTTAGATGCTAAAGATGACAGGTTTCCAGAATTCGGGAGTACATACAGAGAAATTCGTGAACATCTTGAGTTTGGAATGGAAGAGTATAAGATTATAAAAGACTATACTGAGAGTAAAGGGTTGGATTTCTTATGCACGGCTTTTGACCCTGAAGCTGCAGATTTTCTTGAGAAATTAGGAGTAAATATATATAAATTAGCAAGCCATAGTGCAACCAATATTGAGCTTTTAGAATATCTGGCTGAAACTGGAAAACACACTATAATGTCTACTGGCATGGCTGATTTAGAAGAAATTGATACAGCTGTGTCAATTTTTAAGAAATACCAAACCCCATTATTATTATTGCATTGTGTTTCAGCTTATCCAACTCCTTTGGAAGAGTGCAATTTGAACATGATTAATGTTTTGAAAGATAGATTTCACCTACCAGTTGGATATTCCGGTCATGAGATTGGCTACCTTCCAACACTTTCGGCAGTTGCGATGGGCGCAGTTGCTATCGAGAGACACTATACTCTAGATAATAATTTGACTGGATTCGACCATAAAATGTCACTCAATCCTCAAGATTTTATTGAGATGGTGCGAAATATTAGGCTTATTGGAAGAATTAAAGGAACAGGCCGGAAGGAGATAAGTGATACGGAATGGATTACTAGAAAAAAATATCATGTTTCCGCAGTATCATCACAAAGTATTTCTGCCGGTGAGAGACTTACCAGTGAAATGGTTGAATATCGAAATCCAGGTATAGGAATACCTCCTAAGGATATAAATAAGATTCTCGGAAAAAAAGCATTGGTTAATGTTCCAAGAGATGAACTACTTAAAATTGAAATGTTTGGGTGAATTCTAAAAGTCTAAAAATGCGGGCTATTGTAAGACCAGAGTTTGAAGGAAAGAGTAATTCAATATTACATAAGGGATGTCGCTTTGCATCTAGAGTAATTTTAAGATTATTTAATTTGTCTGGGACTTATAAAATTATCAAACTAATTAAACTTTTACAAAAGTATATTCCTCTATCAATCTTGAAGTATTTTTATTACTATTTGTATTCTAGATTCCTTCAAAAAAAATATTTATTCTTTCTGAGCGAGTGTAATTTTATGTCTGCCATTGACGTCAAAATTAGGTGGGCTAATTTAGTATTAAGGTCATCATCTTATGAGTATGAAAAGTATGCTGCCTGTGATTATATAAAAATCATGTCGAAATACGGACTTACAGAAAGTACTTCTGAGGACATTTGTGTTGATGATTTTACTAATAATCCAAATCACAGAAAATCAGAAGTGGAGAAAGTCTTCTACTTATACGGGCCGAATTCAGAGAAGCCGCCAAATCCTAAGTATAAAAATTGCACATTGGTAGTAACAAAAGATTCATTGGAGAATGTCGATCATTTTGAAGATTCAATCTTATTTATTAATAAAATGTATTACAACAAAATAAAGAACAATAAAAAGAAAAAAGATGAGATCTTGAAGAAGTATGGAAGAGTGCTTATTAACAGCATGCATTTTATCGATGATGAAAACATTGAATATTCAGAAATACCTCCAGGTTCAGAATTATGCGGTTTAATGGGTTTTGGCAGAGTTTTGTATAACTTAATTTTCCAGCACGGAAGAATTAATTGCATAATTGAAGGTTATGACATGTATACAACAAAAACACCTTATTCTGAATATTATCCTTCGCTTACTAGAGTGGGAAAAAAGCTTGACGAAGGCTTAATTGTTCAAGGATTGGCAGATCATGACTTTATTTACGATTTCTTGAAAGTTAAAGAGTTAATCAAAAATGTAAATCTAATTGACAGTGATAAATTTTCGGAGGTTATAAATATGCCGCTAAATGATTATCTTGAAAATTTATCTATCTCTAGAAACTTTAAATTATTAAGTGCAAAAATTTGAGTATGAAATTGGATATAGGCTATTTTGCAGATGGACCATGGAGTCATAAGGCCTTTAATGCATTATTTAATGACGAAGAAATTTCAATTAGATTTGTATGTGTTAGATTTGATACCCAAGACGAAACCTTAAGGCAATTTTGCAAAAAATTCAATATAGATTACATTTATGATAGAGACGTAAATTCGGCTAAATTTATTGAAAAGATTTCTAAATATCAGTGTGATCTATTTATTTCAATGTCTTTTAATCAAATCTTTAGAGACGAAATTATCAATTTAACTAAGTACAAAATAATTAATTGTCACGCTGGCAAATTGCCTTTTTATAGAGGTAGAAATATTTTGAACTGGGCCTTAATTAATGACGAAGATGAATTTGGAGTTACAGTCCATTATGTGGACGAAGGTATTGATACTGGAGACATTATTTTGCAAGATGTATATCCAATAGATGATTCTGATGACTATGCAACACTTTTAAATAAGGCTTATAGTGCCTGTGCATCTCTACTATATAGAGCTGTCTGTCTTTTTAAAAATGGTAGCCCGGCAGGAAAAAAACAATGCGATATTCATCCAGTGGGATTTTATTGTCCTCAAAGGAAGTCAGGTGATGAGAATATAAATTGGAAGGATAGCTCAAGAAATATCTTTAATTTTGTACGAGCTATTTCTATGCCAGGGCCAATAGCAAGAGCATTTATTGGTAAAAACGAAGTGAAAATAAGTCGAGTAGAAATGATTGAATGGGCCATTCCTTATAAAAGTATTGAAGGAGCTGTTCTAAGTGTAGATGAGATGGGAAGTTTTATTGTAAAAACGCAAGATACTTTTGTAAAAGTTATTGAATATACTTCTGATAAAGTTATTAAGGTAGGAGACAGGTTTGAAATATAATATATTTCATTATGCAGAAGCTAGCGTAAATCACTTTGTCTCAATCGAGCTAGCAAAGATTGACTATCCATATGGAGAAGAGGTGAAAGCAGAAATGTCCTAAATTTTATTAAGGAAATTAAATATAGACAATATAAATTGTTGGACTTTCTTTGATTTAGAGTAATTTTGCAATCAGTTTTTTTGATTTTAAGGAGTTTGTAAATGACTACCAGAATTATTGCTAAGTTGGATGTAAAGCCACCTTATGTTGTAAAGCCGGTGCATTTTGAAGGTCTCAAAAAAATGGGAAACCCGTCGGAATTAGCAAATAAATACTACAATCAAGGAGCTGACGAATTATTTTATATCGATATCGTATCATCCTTGTATCAACGTCAAATTTTGTTTGACAACATTAAAAGAGTGTCAAATGAGTTATTTATACCCTTCGCTGTTGGTGGAGGAGTAAAAAATGTAAGCGATTTTTCCAAGTTGCTTCATATGGGGGCTGACAAGGTTGTCATTAATACATTTGCTGTGCAAGAGAATCCAGAAATTATTAATCAAGCGGCAGAAATATTTGGTAGTCAAGCAGTTGTCGTGAATATTGAAGCTAAGAAATGGGAGAGTCATTGGGAGTGTTATACTGACTGTGGGCGCATACGAAGTCAAAAAAATGTGTTGAGTTGGGTGCAAGAGGTGGAGCAAAGAGGAGCAGGTGAAATTTTATTGCAGTCTGTCGATACTGATGGAAGACAAAATGGGTTCGATATTGAGCTTGCAAAAAAAGTGGTAGATTCAACAAAGATCCCTGTAGTAGTATCAAGTGGAGCAGGCTCCTTAAAAGACATTAAAACATTGATTGAAATCGCAAATCCAAGTGGAGTAGCTATTGCAAGCTTATTACACTACGATATAACGAACATTCAAAATATCAAGCAATATTTAGAGGAAGGTATTATATGAATAATATTGTCGGCATTGTGAATTACGGTACAGCGGGCAATATTTACAATGTGGAAAAAGCCCTTCAAAAGGCTGGCGGAAAAACAATGGTTATAAACAATCCATCAGATTTTCAATTAGTTGACAAGATCGTTTTACCCGGTGTCGGTAGTTTCAGAGATGCTATGCAAGAATTGAGGGATAAAAACTTTATCAAACCATTAAAAGAATTCAATAAACCAATATTAGGAATTTGCTTAGGCATGCAAATCTTTGCAAAATTTGGTTTTGAGTATGGGAAAACAAGAGGTTTAGGATTAATAGATGGTGAAGTTAAACCAATCCAGAAAATCTTAAAAATTCCTCATATGGGCTTTAATAAAATCGAAGCTTCTAATTCTAATGCATTGCTAAAAGGCGTTGAGAATGAGGAGTTTTATTTTATGCATTCATACGAAGTGACCAACAACACAGACATCATTGCAACAACTGAAAGAGATAATCACATCATTGTTTCTGGAATTAAGAAAAATAATCTATTTGGAGTGCAGTTTCATCCTGAAAAAAGTCGAAATGCCGGAATAAAGCTCCTATTAAATTTTATCAAGCTATAGAGGATTATGCAATGAAAGGATTAACTGGAAAATATGGTCTTCCTCTTGATGTCAAGTTTTGCAAGAAATGCACAATGAATAATCAGAGACCGTCATCTTCTATTGAGTTTAAACAAAAAACTGATGAAAGGAAGAGGACGCTAGCATTTGGAGAAGATGGTATTTGTGAGGCTTGTAGATATGCAGAGAAAAAGAAATCTATTAATTGGCTTGATAGACATAAAGAGCTAGAGGCATTGTGTGAAAAATTCAGGCGTACTGATGGTAGATATGATGTTATTGTGCCGGGAAGTGGGGGAAAGGACAGTATAAAAGCAGCACATGTATTGAAGTATAAATACAATATGAATCCAGTTTTGATTACTTGGCCACCGGCATTGTATACAAATATTGGAAGGAGAAATTTTGACGCTTGGTTGGATGCTGGTTTTGCTAATTACACCTATAACCAGAATAAAAAACTTCATAGACTTTTAACAAGAAGTGCTTTTCTTAATCTCGGCCATCCTTTTCAACCTTTTATATTAGGCCAAAAAAATTTGGCTCCGAGATTGTCAACCTTATTTGACATACCCCTAGTTATATTTGGAGAGAACGAGGCTGAATATGGTAATGCAATTGAAGATAATGAAAAGCCCACCAGAAATAAAGAATACTATAGTGCAGAGTTAAATTTAGAAGATTTGATTTTAGGTGGAATTCCTGCAAAAGATCTTATTAATGATTATAAATTTAAATTATCTGATCTAGAAGCATACTTTCCAGTAAGTCCTTATGACCTTGAAAAGACAGGCACCGAAGTTCATTATTTGGGCTACTACATTAAATGGCATCCACAAGATGTGTACTACTATTCTGTAGAGAATACTTCTTTTATGCCTAATGATTATAGAACTGAAGGGAGCTTCAGCAAATATAGCTCTCTAGATGACAAGATAGATTGGTTACATTACCATACTACAATGATAAAGTTTGGTATTGGAAGGGCTACCTATGATTCTGCCCAAGAAATTAGAAATGGGGATATTACGAGAGATGAAGGTAAAGCATTAATTAAAAGATTTGACGGCGAATTTCCTAGTCAATATATCCATGATTGTTGCAACTATATGGATATTACGTTGCAAGAGTATCATGATGCGATTGAAAATTTTAGATCCCCCCATTTGTGGCATAAGGTCAATGGAGAGTGGACATTGAAGAAACCAATATGGAAAGAGGACAGTTAAAAAAAGATATTCAAAATATCATTGTTAGTGAAAATATTATTATTAGAGATGCTCTAAAGGTAATTAATGACAGTTCAAAGCAAATTTGTCTGGTGATTGAAGATGAAAAATTTGTTGGTACGTTGACTGATGGTGATATTAGAAGGGGATTTTTAAATGGACTTAATTTGAATAGTCCAATAAAGAGTATTATTTACAGAAACCCAACAGTTTGTCATATTGAAGACAGTAATGAGAAAATATTAAAAATAGCTGTTGCTAAAAAGTTGCATCAAATTCCTATTATCGATAGTAATGGATTATTGGTTGATTTGAAGGAGATTGATGATTTTTTAAAGCCTAAAAGAAAGAAAAATTCAGTATTTTTAATGGTAGGTGGCTTAGGTTCGAGGCTGAGACCATTGACTAACGATATTCCCAAACCAATGCTAAAAGTTGGAGGAAGACCTATTCTTCAAACCATTATTGAAAGTTTTTCTAATCATGGATTTGTCGATATTACAATGTGTTTGGGCTATAAGTCAAAAGTAATCCAGGAATATTTTCAGGATGGAAGCCTTTTTGGTGTAAATATTGATTATGTAGTTGAAGAAAAAAGATTGGGAACTGCAGGATCCTTGAGCTTGATTGAAAAAAAGTTAAATGAACCTTTTTTTGTTATGAATGGTGATTTGTTAACCAACATGAATTTTGAACATATGCTTGACTTTCACCAAAAAAACTTCTCCAAAGCAACAATGTGTGTACGTGAATATGATATAGATGTTCCTTATGGCGTTGTTAATTCAATAGGGGAAAGTATTGTTTCAATTGAAGAGAAGCCAACTCATAGTTTCTTTGTCAATGCTGGAATATATATACTGGAGCCAGATTGCTTAAAATTAATCCCAAAAAATAAGTATTTTGATATGCCTTCGCTATTCAGTGAATTATTAAAAACTCAACAGAAGGTATCATCTTATCCTTTGACAGATTATTGGTTAGATATCGGAAGGCTAGAAGATTTTAAGAGGGCAAATATTGACTACCCAGGTGTTTTTTAAATGCTTAAAGGTAAATCTTTCATAGCAATTATTCCTGCCAGAAGTGGAAGTAAACGACTTCCAGGAAAAAATACCATGAAACTCGCCGGAAAGCCATTAATTGCTTGGACAATACAGGCAGCTATAGAGTCAAAGTATATTGATCGTGTTGTAGTCTCAACTGATAGTGATCAAATTGCAAATTTATCTAAAAAACATGGTGCTGATGTTCCATATTTAAGACCAGAAATTCTTGCACGTGATGAGTCTCCAACAATAGATGCTGTGCTACATATGTTAAATTATCTTGAGAAAAGAGGTGAGTTTTATGACTATGTGGTCCTACTTCAACCAACCTCTCCATTGCGAAATGCAAGAGATATAAATGAATCTATTGATTTATTATTCGATAGAGAATCTGATGCTGTAGTTAGTGTGTGTAAAGCTGAACATAGTCCACTTTGGTGCGGCAAACTCCCCTTAGATATGGATATGTCAAACTTCTTAGATATTGCAGTTATAAACAAAAGAAGCCAAGATTTAGATCAGTACCATAGATTAAATGGCGCAATATATTTGTGTAGCGTTAATAGACTCAAAAAAGAAAAAGTCTTTATATTGAAAAGCCGCTGTATTGCATATGAAATGGACCAGGATAAGTCAATTGATATTGATAGCCATCTTGATTTTGATTTTGCTTATTTCTGTATGAAAAAGCATAAATAGCTAAAAATTCATTTAAATTTTTGGTAAAGATTTTTTTGCCTATGGCTTGAAATATTTTTAACCATTTTAGTAATTTGAATATAGATATATGAGACAAGTAAAGACATTATTGAAAGAGCTTGAAGTACATCAAAAAGGTTATCAAAAGGTTAAACGTAAACTGAAATCTCTTTACAGATACTATAGCAATGAGAGAGAAATAGTTGATTTATTCGAGTACTGGATATTGTCATCATATCTAATAAATCGCAGTTATGGTTCCAATGGTTTGAAGGAGTACCTAAAGGGCAGTCAAAAAGATCCGATTGTTTTTTCATATGAATATGAGTTTAAGGCTAAAACAGGCTTAGTAAATCAAGCCAAGCCGATTGATATCAAATATCTTTTTGAATTGCTATCTTTCTTTCCATTGAGTTTGAGATTTCCAGGTGCTCCAAGAATTACCTTTTTTGATAGCATTCGTGGGAAATACACAAACCTTTTATCACGCTCTTTGCCAATATGTAAAGATGAGAATCTAGAAAGAGATATTGTGGAAATTGTCAATATTTATTTTTCAGAAGTAAAGATTAATATAAAGTTGAGCGATAGTGAATATCTTTTTATTCCTAGAGTGTTTCGATCAAAACAGCTTGGCCGGATTTCTTTTAAGGTTTTGAATGTGAAATGCGCACCAGTTGAACTTATGCACTTTAATGGATATGAAAATATTTTTTTATTAAAAAATAAGTTAAAGATTTTTGGATTTCAACATGGAGGTGGTTACGATAATGCCAGTGTGGATTTGAATTTATTTTTTGAAAAAAAAATATCGAGCGAATTTTATGGATGGGGATTAGCAGAAACCAATATTCATCAGCACAGGTATGTTAATAAGGGCAACTTAGCTAATTCGAGCGAAAATAGAGTTTTATGGATTGAGTCTTCAAAGGATACAAAACTCATGGCCTATTCTTATCCAGTAGCGCATGCTATAAAAGAGAATGATAATGTAGTTAGATATATCTACAGCGAACTTAAAAGGACCGGTATATCCTATTACAGCAAGCCTTATCCGAATGAACTCAAGTCAGATAGATATGTCGGAAAAAGAGGCATGATAATTAGCGAAGATGAAAAAGCTGAGGATGTTGTTAGTCTAGGGGACCTTGTAATTTTTGACAACTGTATGCATTCATTGATTTATTTCTGTATTGAGAACAACATAATGTTTATTATAGTAAGCGACAAGGATATTAAGAATTACTACACTGAAAAAATGAAGAATTGGTATAAAGTTTTGAGATCTAATAACTTATTCTTTTTTCCCGATGAGAAAAGTCAGCTATCAAACAAAATTATGGAATTATGTTCAATTTATGTTATGCCAAAAGAGGTACTAGATTATCATTCTTATAACTTTGTAAATATAAAAAATAAATAATTTGTTTGTCTTAAATGAATTATATTTAATAATGCTCATATTTCGATAATCCACAAACAGTCAGTGAGACAGGTGCGACTAATTTTAAAAAAATCATCTTTTTTAAGCGCTATAGTTCTGACTTTAAGCTTATTATTAGTTTTATTTTATTCGGAAAATATCAGTCAAGACTATAACTCGTACCTTATTTTTTATAACGATATAAGAGAATTTGACGGCCTTTTAGAATCCCTTTATTATTTTAGATTTGAGCCTGGATTTCTCAGTCTATCTTATTTTTTATCTCTGCTCCCATTTTTGTCAGGAAAAAGTTATTTTCTTCTTTTAGCAACTGCTTCATTGGTCATTAAGTATCGTCTTTTTAAAAAATATCTGAATTTTCCAAATTTCGCATGGTTTATATACATTTTGCTATTTATACCAGCACTTGAAGCAAGTCAAATAAGAACAGCAATTGCAATGGTATTAGTTTTATATTTCATCTTAAAAACTAATAATAGGGGGTTAATAGCTTCAGCAATGTTAGCAACATTATTTCACTATTCTGGGGTTATTATTATACTTCTGTCCGCTCACAAGCGTTTGATAACAGCGATATCAGCGATTATTATATTTGCTGTTCTTTTTTTATTCATTGAAAATATTTTCTTATTTTTGCATACTGATGTTATGCCATTAAAACAATTTATTTCTGGATCTAGTAAAAATTATGTTAACTTGCTTAGCACTCTGCTTATTTCTCAATTTTTAATATCGTTATTTGGAATATTGGATTGGCACAATTTGAATCAAAGTCAGAAAAAAGGGCTTTTTTTAATTCTTATTGGTTCAGTTTTTTACCTTGTTTTATACGATAATCCTGGTATTGCACACAGAATTAGAGAAATATCACTATTAGGAATATTTCCATTAGTATTCTCTGGCGACATTAAAAGAACAAAATTTTTTTGGATAATCAGTTCTTTAATTTACTATATTGTTTCATATTCTTTTATTCATACTTTATTACGACTTTATGACTTTTATCTATGATGTTTTAACCAAAATTGAAATAAACCAACAGTAAATTTATTAAATGATATATGCTCAGAAGATAATTATTGTAAATTGAAATAGTTCTTAAAATTAGATTCAGTGCAAAAGTTGGTTAAAATATTGTGGTGAATTTTCAGGTATATGTTTAATAAAAATTTTGTGACTGAAAAGAAAAATACCAGATTATCAATAGTAATTCCAACATATAACAGAGCCGATTTTTTAGATCTTTCGCTAGAAGCGCATATTCCTCTTGTTAAAAAATTCAATATTGCAATATATATTGTGGACAATGCCTCTACAGACAATACAAGTGAAATTGTAAGTAAATGGATGAATGAATATGAATATTTATTTTTTTCCAGAAATAAGAAGAATATAGGTCCAGATCTTAATTTTGAAATTGCATTAAAAAGCCCAAATACTGAATATATCTGGTTATTGGGCGATACATCACAAATTAAGAAAAAGGTGCTTGAAAAAGTAACAAAGTTAAGTAAAGAAGACTATGATCTTATTCTTTTAAATAGTGAGAACAGGGTTTCTAATATTGGGTCAAAATTAATTAAGGATAAAAAAATGCTGTTATCCTCTTTGGGATGGCATATGACTCATATGTCGGCCTTAATTTATAATAAGAAAATTATTAATAATGCTAATTTTTTAAGATTCTATGATACTAACTTTATTCAGACAGGAATTATCTTTGAGAATCTTGCCTACAGAGATGGTATCCGTGTCATCTGGAATCAAGATTTATCAATAGTGAGCCTTCGAAAAGATGGCTTGAGAAAAGTTAGCTGGCAAAAAGATACTTTTAACATTTGGACGAAAAGATGGGCAAATTTTGTTCTATCTTTGCCACCAGTTTATCCAGTTGATCTTAAGTTAAAAATGATACAAGATCATAGCAAAAAGTCTAAAGTATTTTCCTGTAAGAGCTTGCTTTATCTTCGTGCACAGGGTTTTTATAGTAAAGATCATTTTTTTTTATATAGGAAATATTTTGATATTGCTTTGGGAGGTGATCCAATTTTTAAATTTCTGAGTATTGCGGTTTTACCAAAATCAGTTGTTAAATTTTTAATAAGGATTTCCAAAATTAAATTTTTTTTTATTAGAAAATAGGTATTTGTAATGAAAAATTCATAAAAAGTTCTTTAATTGGGTGAAATATATAGATGAAAGCAGTAATATTAGCGGGTGGTTTAGGAACACGACTTAGTGAAGAAACCGATATAAAGCCAAAACCAATGGTGGAAATTGGCGGAAAGCCTATTCTTTGGCACATCATGAAAATGTACTCTTTGCATGGCGTAAATGACTTTGTAATATGTTGTGGCTACAAAGGCTATGTCATCAAAGAGTTTTTTGCCAACTACTTCCTTCATCAGTCAGATGTGACATTTTTCATGAAAGATAACTCAATGGAGGTTCATCAAAAGCGAGCTGAACCTTGGAAAGTTACTTTGGTGGATACTGGTGAGAAAACTATGACCGGAGGTAGATTGAGTAGAGTTTCAGAATATGTAAAGAATGAAGAAGCCTTTTGTCTTACATATGGTGATGGCCTATCAGATGTCAATATTACAGATCTTATCAAATTTCATATCAAACATGGAAAGGAGGCGACTCTTACTGCAACTTATCCTCCAGGGAGATTCGGGGCCTTGGATATTCAAGGAAATCAGGTTAAGCAGTTTACTGAAAAGCCTAGAGGTGATGGCGCCCTTATTAATGGAGGCTTTTTTGTTCTATCTCCAAAAGTCTTAAAAAGAATTTCTGGAGATAGTTGTATTTGGGAAAAAGAACCATTAAAAGGACTCGCTAATGATGGAAATCTAATG
>Ga0181566_10004214_pt1 | contig 11707 bp, 12 predicted proteins | sample 101ome_15_FD_133762 | JGI IMG/M metagenome (GOLD analysis project Ga0181566, IMG submission 133762) | Coastal salt marsh microbial communities from the Groves Creek Marsh, Skidaway Island, Georgia - 101402AT metaG (megahit assembly) | ecosystem: Environmental > Aquatic > Marine > Intertidal... | reverse complement strand
TTTCTTGGGCTTTTTTAACTTATTATCTTGTTCTTTTCTAGGCTCAGATTCGTTCCTTCTGAAAGAATTCTCATCTTTATCGTGTCCCCGGCGATTGAACTTTCCAGCGTCTCTACCGTAGCCACTATCACGTCTATCATTGCGTTTGAATTTTGAGTTTCGATCTCCTCTATAGGGATTATCACCACTAATCGATTCTCTTGTTTCTAAATTATCACCTTGACGATTTCGTGGTCTGTCTCCGCGATCAAAACTGCGTCGATTGTATCTACCTCCATCTCTATTTTCTCCTCTTTCTCGTCTATCTTCACTTCTAAAATTGGAGCCTTTATTTCCTCTTCCAAAACCTCTTTCGCCTCTACTGTCTCTATCATATGATCGTTCTCTATTAAAAGGCTTACTATCCCCAAACCTAGACCTATCATCTCTTTGTTCAAAATCTCTGCGCTTCGGTCTGTCATTGGAATCTCTTTTAAATCTACCTTTCCCTTCACCGTCTCGATTTCTATTAAAGTTTGATTTATTTCGATGTGAAAATTCACCATCCTTGTTTCCGATGTCTCTTCTATTAGATTTCTTATAAGGACGATCTGAATTTTCTTTCGAATCAGACCCACTTTTACTGTAAGGTTTCTTGAATGACTTTTCACCTTCAGAATCTTTATTTCTGGGTTTAAAGCTACTCCTTACCGATCGATTACCCCCTTTAAAATCCGACTTATTGGAATCTGCGCGACCTTTGTATGGGCCTGTTTTACCTCCAGTTTTTCTTTCTGATGGTTTTTTTGAATCGCGTTTTTCTTCCATGGTCTTTTTTCAATGAACCCGCAAAATTACAGAAATAAATCTACACCCTTATCAAGGGCGGTTTGTTTTATTTGAATAATCCTTTCTTCAGGATCAATATAGTATCCCAAATCATAACAATAATAAACAGAACTATCATCTTCCTTGTGTGTAAAATAATCGAAGGCAAAACCAACTCTTCGAATGGCAGTTAATGAAACCCTACCATTATCATCAGCAACGTTGTTAAGAAAATAATCTAAAATTTGTCTATTCTTTTTTAACCTAGAGTCAATTAGTCTCATCACAGGGTTTTTCGCATTCTTCATTCTATTATGAAAAGCTGACCTACAGCTGTCCCCGCAAAACTTTTTATCGGTCCTTCCCCGTAAAACCTCTTCACATTCTAAACAGTACTTTTTTTCCATAAGCTTTTTAATATTTAAACACTAATGGTTTTATATACACCTAAATAAATATTAAAAATACTCAATTATTCGTTGTAAAAAACACAAAAAGTGGGCATTCCCGCCCACTTTAACTAACATGTCGAACTTTAAATGTTCACCTTAGAAAGGAACCTCATCATCCGTTTCCTCCGCCACTTCGCGCTTTTTTCTCTCCACTAGCAAGATGTCTTTAACCACAATTTCCGTAGTCTCACGTTCTTGCCCTTCCTTGTTAACAAATCGACGATGGTTCAATTTACCTTCAATGGAAATTTTCATCCCTTTTTTCACATAACTCTCCACCATTGTTGCTAAATTTCCCCAAGCAATTAACTGATGCCATTGCACCTCATCAACTACATCGCCAGAAGCGCTTTTCATTCTCTCATTTGTTGCCATTGACCACTTTGCAAGCTTGTTGCCATTATCAAAATTGGTAACAACTGGATCTTTTCCTACATTTCCGAATAATCTCACGGAATTCAATAAATTTTTCATACTACTTACCTTTCTTAACTTTTTTGTCTTACTAAAACTATGGCCATTTGTCTCGTTTGACAATACAAAGTTGCATCGACTTAATTGATGTAGTCGGAATGTATACGTATAAAAACGTATAGATTAGCTTATTGAATAGAAAGAGCTTTTAAAACTGCCGTTTCAGTCCTCAAAATACGATTTCCTAATCCAATAGATTTGAAACCATTTTTTAATGCTTCCGAAACTTCATTGTTGCTAAAGTCTCCCTCGGGTCCAATTAATATTAAAGTACTATCCTTAAAATCATCTGCTTTCAATGAATTTAATCCATCGGAACAATATGCAATTAACTTAGTACTGTGTTTACTTGATTTAAGTATTGATGAAAAATTCACTACTTCGATATTTGGAATCCAGGCTGTATGTGATTGTTTCATCGCAGAAATTGCAGTTTTTCTATGTTTCTCAATATTTAATTTAGTACGTTCCGTATTATCAGTAGACATCCAAAAGATACTATTAACGCCTAATTCCGTAGCTTTCTCTACTAACCATTCCATTCGGTCAGAGTTTTTTAAAATACCCACAGCTACAGATACTTGAGGAACCGAATATTCTTCAACACTTTCAATTATTGCTTTTACTAATCTCTTTTCTATGGAATGAACTCTACCATTATACAATCTCCCTTTTCCATTGGTAAATTCAATCTGATCACCGATTTTAAATCGAAGTACTTGACTAATATGCTTGCTTTCTGCTTCTGAAAACAAAGCAAAATCATTATTAATTGAATCGGTATAAAATGTAAAATGACCTGGCACTTAATCTATTTTCCACGTAGTTCCCTCTTTAGAATCCATTAAGGTAATACCAGCTGCCTTCAAACGGTCTCTAATCATGTCGCTTAATTCATAATTCTTTTCAATCTTTGCAGAAGATCTGATATCTGTTACTAAGTTCATTATTTCATTTAAGTTATTTTGAGAGGAATCGTCATTAATTTTAGGCATACCCAAAATATTATAGTAAACCTGGTGCATTAGCTGATCAAGATCATCCCTCATTGCGATTGAAATCGTTTCTTTCCCATCGTTGACTATTTGAATTCGTCTGGCTAATTCAAACAAATGAGCAATTACAATAGGAGTATTCAAATCATCATTCAATGCATCAAATATTGCAGATTTAATGTCATCAACTTTTATAGTTGCTGAATCCGAGGTTTTTAAATTCTTTATCAACCCAATGGCGGATTCCAGACGCTTCATGCCTTTTTCTGATGCTAATAATGCCTCTTCTGAAAAGTCTAGTGTTCCACGGTAATGCGCTTGTAATACAAAAAATCTTAATGTTTTTGGTCCAAATCCTCTGGATAGCAATGGATGTTGTCCTTCAAACAACTCCGTTACTTTGATACCATTATTCAAACTTTTAGCCATTTTTTGGCCATTAATTGTGATCATGTTATGATGTACCCAGTAACGAGCGGGTTCATGATTGTGAGCCGAGGTGCTTTGTGCGATTTCACACTCGTGATGAGGAAATAATAAATCCATACCACCTCCGTGAATATCAAGAGATTCTCCTAAATACTTCGCACTCATTGCACTACACTCAATATGCCAACCTGGATAACCCTTGCCCCATGGACTTGTCCACTGCATGATATGATCAGGTGTTGCTCGCTTCCATAGTGCAAAGTCATTCGGAGATTTTTTTTCTTCTTGCCCCTCTAAACTTCTACTCTCATTACCTGCACCTGCAATTAAATCCTCTGTATTTCTACCACTCAATTCGCCATAATTGTGTTCTTTTGAATAAGCGGAGACGTCAAAATATACCGATCCATTCACCTCGTATGCATAACCTTTATCAATGATGGATTGAATCATTTCAATCTGTTCAATGATATGCCCACTCGCCTTTGGCTCAATGCTTGGTCTTTGGACATTTAATTGATCCATTGCCCAGTTATACTGATCTGTGTAGGATTGGGCCACTTCCATAGGTTCTAATTGTTCTAATTTTGCTTGTTTCTGAAGCTTATCTTCACCTTCATCCGCGTCACCTACTAAGTGTCCAACATCTGTAATATTCCGGACAAATCTTACTTGATAATCTTTAAAGGATAAATATCTTCGTAATACATCAAATACAATTGGGCCTCTAACATGTCCAAGATGCGGAGGACCATAAACGGTGGGTCCGCAAACATACATACCGACTTTATGGGGTACCAAACTCTTAAATGGTTCTAATTTACGCCCTAAGGTGTTATATATTATTAACTCACTCATACTATCTGGTTTCATACATCTCGTTGTAGTACGATTGATAATTCCCCGATGTTACATTATTCAACCAAACCTCGTTTTCCAAATACCAATCTATGGTTTTTTCAAACCCTTCTGAAAAATTAACAGAGGGTTTCCAACCAAGCTCAGACGCAATTTTTGTTGCATCAATTGCATACCGAAAATCATGGCCTTTTCTATCGGTAACATAAGTGATAAGTTTTTCAGACGTTCCATTTTCACGGCTTAATTTGCTATCCATAATTTCACAAAGCTTTCTAACTAAATCTATGTTACGCCATTCATTATTGCCACCAATATTATAAGTTTCACCATTTCTTCCTCTGTGAAATACTGTATCTATTGCTGAAGCGTGGTCATTAACCCACAACCAATCTCTTATATTTTCACCTTTTCCATAAACAGGCAACGGCTGATTATTCTTAATATTATGTATCATCAGCGGTATAAGTTTCTCCGGAAATTGGTGACTTCCATAATTATTCGAACAATTACTTATTACCACAGGAAGTTTATATGTTTCATAATACGCCCTTACAAAGTGATCCGAACCAGCTTTGCTTGCGCTGTAGGGAGAATTAGGAGAATATGGAGTAGACTCTAAAAACATGCCATCATCTCCGAGTGTTCCGTATACTTCGTCTGTACTGACGTGGTAAAACCTTCCGTTATCTATATCTCCAAAGGCCTTAAATGCGTTCAACAAAATAACTGTACCTAGGACATTGGTTTTTACAAAATCTAAAGGATTTGTAATACTTCGATCTACATGACTTTCAGCTGCTAGATGAATTACTGAATGGATATTGCGTGATTCAAATAGAGCATTAATTGCAGTGGTGTCTGTAATGTCTGCCTTAAAAAACTCATAGTTTGGTTTACTTTCAATATCTTTTAAATTCTCAAGATTACCAGCATAAGTTAAAACATCAACATTTATTATGTGATATTCAGGATAATTATTTACAAACCTTCTAACAACATGAGATCCTATAAACCCCGCACCACCAGTAATGATTATATTCCTTTTCATTCTAGTTCTTTTACATTTAACAATTTAATATAAAGTGGAGAGTACGAAGGTACACCTATTCTTCCATCTGCTCCCCACCCAAATCTTGACGGAATAACACACTCCATTAACGCACCATCAGGTACAAAGAAAGGCAGTTCATTCATTGCCGGTATTGGATTAACTCCGCCTCCATAATCTGCCATATATTTTCTGGATTCTAGCCTTGAATCTACAATTAAATCCCCATTCAAACGATTAATAACTACATCAAAAGAAACCCTTTTGCCTTCTTTTATTGGTGCATGATTCATGTAATGATCATTTAAAATATCGGGTGCATTTTCACCAATTAATCTGTAATATATTCCTGAATATGAATCGTGATACCAAACACCTTTCTCCTTATGTTCAACACAGTATTTTCTTATTGCTGCCTCTTCAATTTCTTTACGTTTATTGAATTTCTCTTGTGTAAATTCATAATAATCTTGAAGAGTGTAAATTTTCTCTACTTCAAAAACTATCCTTGCTTCTTTACCGTTGGGTAAAAGTTGTACACGATAGTCTGAACTATTTTTTTGCTTTAAACTATCAGTTGATAAAACAACTTCAACTTTACTACCTTCAGACGCCAGCATTAATGCCTCCGTAAGTTCATTTATTGGCTTTGAAGGATATGCAACCTCTACTGCTGTATCAGCATTATATGAATTTTGAATAGTATCACCATCCGGACCAATTATCACGTAATTAATTAAACAATAATGCGAATCATCTATGGTGGAATCTAGGGCTCTTCCTTTCAAAAATTTATATTTTAGACCACTTTCTGTTATTGTATAGTTCCAATATTTGTTATAAATGAGTGCGAATATTACAGATATAATTAATACTGCAAAAAATATATTCAACTTGTTACTATTCATAATATTATACTTTTTGTAACTCACTTTTATATTCTTTTATTGTAGATTTAAACTTTGACACTACATTTTCTAATGAATCCTCACTTGCTCCACCCGCAGCATTGATATGTCCACCACCTGAGAAGTATTTTTCGGCATATTTATTAACCGCAAAACTTCCTTTACTTCTAAAACTCATTTTTACCTTTTCGATCCTGTCAATTATGAGTACGCTTAAAACGATATCCTTTAACCCTAATCCAAAATTAACTAAACCTTCAGTATCTCCAGTAACTACTTGAAATCGTTGTAATTCCTCACGATTTAAATAAATTAAGGCAGTTCTGCAATCTTCTAAAACTTCTAATTTTTCGTATAGACAATAACCAAATAACCTAGATCTATTAATTGAAAAAACATCATAAATTCTTTCATGAATTAATGTATGCTTTGCACCTAATTCGATTAAATCCGCACCTATCCTAAGGGTCTGCGGCTTAGTATTAACATACTGGAAATTCCCAGTATCCGTCATTAGTCCCGTATATAAACAGTTCACAGCATCAGCAGTAAAAACATGCTTTCCAAAGGCTTTCAATCCAAATTCATAAACTAACTCACAGGTGCTGCTAGATTCATTATTCCAATAAGCATATTTATAAAACTTATCGGGATCTTGATGATGATCTATTAAAACAGATGGGGTATTAGATTGCGACACCAATTCACCAAGTTCATTTATCCTAGAAAGCTTGTTAAAGTCTAAACAAAAAATTAAGTCTGACTCTTTTAAAAGCTGTTTAACTTTTTCTGGGTTAATAGTGAAATCAATTACTTCATTATTACCCGGCAACCAACTTAGATTTTCTGAATAATCTGTTGGAGTAATAACCCTGGCCTTTAGCCCCATCTTTTGAAGTATATGCCAAAGCCCAAGTGTGGAGCCCATTGCGTCGCCGTCGGGCTTATGATGAGTAGTTATAAAAATATTAGAAAACTCTTTTGATTTTAGCCTTATTATTAGGTCTTCTGTATTATCTATCCTCATGTTTGATGCAAAAATACGGAATACCTAAAGTAAATTTGCATGAATATGGGGAACAGCGATTATCAATTGATTACTTTGAACAATGGTTTACGTGTTGCCCATTTAAAGGTTAGTTCCACTTTATTGGTACATTGCGGATTTGTTATTAACTCGGGAAGCCGAGATGATGGTCCAGTTGAGGGAATAGCTCATTTCCTTGAACACATGCTATTTAAGGGTACACAAAGGCGTAAAACTGTCCATGTCTTAAACCATTTAGAAAATGTAGGGGGTGAATTAAATGCTTTTACCACAAAGGAACTAACATCTGTTTATGCAACCGTTCAAAAGAAACACTTTCAACGAGCGGTTGATATCTTGGTTGATATAACTTTTAGATCATCATTTCCAGATTCTGAAATTCAAAAAGAAAAGACCGTAATCAAAGATGAAATCAATATGTATCTGGACAATCCTGATGAAAACATATATGATGAATTCCAAGAAATGGTTTTTGAAAACCATCCTTTAGCACACAATATTCTTGGAACAGAAAAATCAATATCCCAAATTAATTCGCAACATCTTAAACAATTTATAGAAAACAATTATACTTCTGATAATATTGTTTTTGTAGTAGTTGGAAATGTATCCATCAACAGGACAGTAGAAGCAATAAATAAATTTATGGATGATATAAATCTATCATCTTTGTCAAAATCCCACAATTATCAACCCATAAAATATTTACCAAAGAAAGTTGAAAAACCATCTGATTTTGGTCAATCATACGGGATAATGGGAATTCCTTGTTACACGGATACTCATGAAATGAGATATCCTATGATTTTGTTGAATAATTTACTAGGTGGACCAGGAATGAATAGCCGTTTAAACCTTGGAATTAGAGAAAAATATGGGTTTACTTATCATATTGAAAGTGGATATTCGGCTTTTTCTGATACCGGACTTTTTCATTGTTATTTAAGTTGTGAAGAACAATATTTAAAAAGGTCGTTTGAATTGATTCGAAAAGAACTTCAAAAGTTAAAAAACAAAAAACTAGGTAGACTGCAATTACAACAGGCAAAAAATCAAATATCAGGAAATCTGATAATTAGTAGTGAATCCAGAACCGGTTTATTATTACATATTGGTAAAGGAATTGTGAAATATGGGCGTGCAAATAGTATCATTGAAACTATATCTAAAATTGAAAATGTAAGTGCAGATCAGGTATTAGAAGCAGCAAACGAGATATTTAATTTTGAAGAATTTAGTGAGTTGATTTATTACCCAGAATAATGAAAAACCATCCTATCAAAAATTTGATTTATGAAGGAGAAGGATTAACATTAGATTTTAAACAAACCATCCAAAATCCTCGAAAAATAGCAAAGTCCATGGTAAGCTTTGCAAATACAAAAGGTGGAATTTTACTTATCGGCGTAAGAGACAATGGCAGTATCTGTGGAATTAAATCAGAGGATGAAATACACATGATTGAACTCGCTGCAGGTTTCCACAGTAAACCAGAAGTATCTTTTTCAATAAAAGAGTTATCAGTGGATGGAAAAACGATAATTCAAGTTGATATTCCAGAAGGTAAAGAAAAACCATATTATTCTCAAGGAGATGATGGCAAATGGTGGGTTTATGTTAGAGTAGAAGATAAGTGTATCTTAGCTTCAAAGACTACCGTAGATTTTATGAAAGACCATGGAAAAGAGGTAAAAATCACCATGGGTAAGTTAGAGCAAAATATATTACAATTTGTTGCCTGCAGAGAGAAAACTACATTATTCGAAATTTGTAAAAAGTTCAATCTAGGGAGACGAAGAGTTTCCCGAATTTTAGTTGATTTAATGAGAGCTGATGTAATTCGAAGTCACACTACAGAAAAGACCGAATTTTACACCTCCGTATAAAAAAAGAGCAAGCCAACGGCCTGCTCTTTATATGTTTCTAGTATTATTATTTAGTTGCTTGTGCGAATCTAGCAGCAACTGCATCCCAATCTACAACATTCCAAAATGCAGAAATGTAGTCTGGACGACGATTTTGATAGTTGAGGTAGTAAGCATGTTCCCATACATCTAAGCCAAGAATAGGAGTTCCTTTAACTTCAGCAATGTCCATCATAGGATTATCCTGATTAGGTGTAGAAGTAACAACTAAATTATTATCATGAATAACTAACCATGCCCATCCACTTCCAAAACGAGTTGCAGCTGCTTGTGCAAACTGTGTTTTAAACTCTTCAAAAGAACCAAAAGCTTGGTTGATTGCAACTGCTAAATCACCCGTTGGATTTCCGCCTTTATTTGGGCCCATAATTGACCAAAACAATGAGTGATTATAATGTCCACCCCCGTTATTTCTAACTGCACCCGAGTGAGAACTAATTGAACCCATTAATTCCTCAATTGATTTTCCTTCTAAATCAGTTCCTTCAATAGCTTTATTTAGATTAGTAACATATGCATTATGGTGTTTTCCATGGTGTATTTCCATAGTTTTTGCATCAATATGGGGCTCAAGCGCTCCCAAATCGTAAGATAATTTTGGTAATTCAAACATAATTATAGACTTTTTATGATAACAAATTTAGTTAAACTTCGTTTGCACACCAATGCTAATTCTACAGAAGCATATATTTTTGTGCTCATTATTTATCAGTTTGAGTTATAGTTCATTAGAAATAACAGCCGCGATTTTATCACTATGGTGTGTATGGCTAGCTGCGAAAAACAAAGTTTTAAACTGGCCCATTAGTATGGTCGCTTCGGTATTGTATGGCTGGGTATTTTACCAAAATCGGTTTTATTCAGAATCTTATTTACAAATGGCTTTTTTTGCATTTCAATCTTATGGATGGTGGTACTGGACTATACCGAAACTAAAAAGAAAGGAAAAACCTATTCAAAAAACACCTCAAAGATTTATCCTATGGATAATACTCTTGTTTTTCGTTGGTTATTTCATATGGTTCAATGTTTATACTCATTTTTACAAAGATGCAAGATATCCTATAATTGATGTATTTCTCACTGTACTAAGCTTAACTGCACTATTTATGCAGGCAAGAAGGTGGTATGAAAGCTGGTTTCTATGGATTTTAGCGGATTTAATCTATGTCCCAATGTTTTATTTAGGAGACCAACCAATTACAGCATTACTTTATTTAATCTTTATTTTCCTTGCCATTTTTGGGCTTTTAGAATGGCAAAAAGCAATAAAAAAGGCTTCCTAATGGAAGCCTTTTACAATTTATTATTTGAGTAAAATTACTCAGTTGTTTCTTCAGGAGTTTCTTCAGGGGTTTCTTGAGTAGAATCCTTAGATTCATCAGCCGACGCTTGCATAAGTGCACGAGTCGTTTTAACCGACACAATTGCATTTGCTGCTGCGTCCAAAATTTCAATGTTCTCGATACTTATATCTCTTACCTTCGCACTTTGACCAATCTGAAGCTTACCAATCTCAACATCTACGTAGTCAGGCATGTCTTTAAGTAAACCCTTAAGTTTTAAACGGTTTATTTTTTTCACCAACTTACCACCGGCGCGAATTCCTGGGGAGTTACCAACTACTTTAATTGGAACTTCAACAACTACAGGCTTATCATCAGAAACAGCCAGAAAATCTGCATGAATAATCATCTCAGATACAGGATGGAATTGAATATCTTGTAGAATAGCATCAAACATTTCACCTTCGATGTCTAATTTTACTTTGTAAGCATTTTGTGTATATACTAGTTTTTTGAAATCTGCTTGGTAAATAGCGAAATGTGTACCTTCCTTTCCTTCACTGTACATCACACAAGGAACTTGTCCTTTTTTTCTAATTTCTTTGGAGCTGCGAGTACCTACTTCCGCGCGCTTTTCTCCTTTTAATAAAATGGTTTTCATATTATTCTAATAATTTTTTTACTTGATTTGACGTAAATCTAAACTCGTTTGTGAGTTTAAAACTTGCTTATATAATGAGCTAATACTACCATGCTCATGTACATTCCTGATAGCTCTAGCAAATAATGGAGCTACCGATAAAACCTTAATTTTATCAATGTGTTTCTTCAACGGAATAGAATCTGTAACAACTAATTCTGTTAACACTGAATTTTCAATATTGTCATAGGCCTTTCCACTTAATACTGGATGACAGCATAAGGCTCTTACAGTTTTTGCTCCCTTCTCGGTTAACATTTGAGCTGCCTTGCAAAGTGTTCCACCCGTATCAATTATATCATCGATCAATACAACATCCTTACCATCAACGTCTCCAATAACAGTCATATTTGCGATTTCGTTCGCTTTTTTACGCTCTTTATCACAAATTACCATAGGGAGATTTAATATTTTAGCCACCTCACGAATTCGATTGGAAGCACCCACATCAGGAGCAGCTATTACGAGGTTATCTTGGCTTAATGTTTGGATATACGGAACAAAAATGATTGAACTTTCTAGATGATCCACAGGAACATTAAAAAAACCTTGGATTTGAGGTGCATGTAATTCCATGGTCATTACACGATCTGCACCAGAAGTACTTAATAAATCAGCAACTAATTTTGATGCAATAGAAACTCGTGGCTTATCTTTTCTATCTTGACGCGCAAAACCATAGTAAGGAATAACGGCGGTGATATAATTTGCACTTGCTCTTTTCGCCGCATCAATAGCCATTAACAATTCTAATAAGTTGTCACTGCTAGGATA
>Ga0181566_10004213_pt1 | contig 11707 bp, 9 predicted proteins | sample 101ome_15_FD_133762 | JGI IMG/M metagenome (GOLD analysis project Ga0181566, IMG submission 133762) | Coastal salt marsh microbial communities from the Groves Creek Marsh, Skidaway Island, Georgia - 101402AT metaG (megahit assembly) | ecosystem: Environmental > Aquatic > Marine > Intertidal zone... | reverse complement strand
CGAGAAAAGTTTTCACTCGATGACATGCAAGCGGCGTTTGATATCGATCGTGTATCGCTGGGTGGCCCCATCTTCGATGTTGAGAAGCTCAAGTGGTTGAACGGGCTCTGGCTGCGCGAAAACTTTGATGCTGAACAGCTAAAAGAGCGCTTGAAAGCATGGCTTTGGAACGACACAACACTCGACAAGATATTGCCTCATGCGCAGGGTCGCATGGAGGTGCTCTCTGACTTTGTGCCCATGTCATCGTATCTCTTGTCGGGGGAGGTCGCATTCGACGCTGCTGCATTTGAGGGTACCGCGGAAACAACTGAAGAGATTGTCAGACGACTACAGTTTGTTTTGTGGCGGCTCGAGGCTCAGCAGGACTGGGAGCGTGGCGCGCTGTTTGAGAGTCTGAAACAGCTCGCCGAGGCGCTTGAACTCAAGCCTAAGGCACTGTTTGCGCCGCTGTTTGTGGCGGTTTCGGGTAAGACCAGTGCGTATTCGATTCCCGATTCTATGGCGATTCTGGGGCCTGATTTGACGCGCGCACGGTTGCGTAACGCCATCGTTGTTTTGGGTGGCGTGTCTAAGAAGGCGGCTAAGCGACTCGAAAAAGAATACGCCGCACTGAGCTGAGACTTAACGCGGTCGGTTGAGAAGGGCGATCAGCGCTAATACTGAGACGACGACTTCAAACCCCAAAACACCCCAGGTGTAGCCTGTAAAGCTCGAAGTCATCTCGATATCTACTTGGCTGCCAGCCACCTCAAATTTTGAATCGAGTTCACGGAACACCGTGAAGGCACGCGCAGCACCGATATAGCTGATGATGACAAAGAGGAGCCAGAGTCCGGCCTTGAGGTATTCCTTGATGAAGGCGGAGGCGAGAAGAATGGAGCCGATAGCGATTTCAAGACCGCCATACATGGCCGCAATTTCCGCGTAAGCGTCTTGTGAGGCGATGAAAATGCCCGACCATCCCGCTGGAATTTCGGGGTCGTAGACGCTTACTACGCCCAACCCAAAGAAAATAGCGCCGGTAACACCCAGTAGCAGTTGACCAAACACGGATAGCCTCCTCAGTGACAGCAGTTGAGAATAGCAAAAGAGCTTTTGGCTAGATAGATGGGGGTAAAGGCTTATCTCACTGTAAGTGCTAACACTGACATGGCTTTGACCATCAGAGCCCGCCGGAGTCCTCCCGGCGGGCCTGATGTGTGATGGACTTATTCGTAACGCGCGTCTACCGCTGCCTGAATCAATGGCATTGCGACACCACGCAGGAACGCACCCGGTGCGCCGGAGTCTCTACTTGTGTAATCGTCAATCGCAATAAAACCGGCTATACCGCGTCGCGTATCCATGAAGCTGACTGCACCGAAGGCACCTGGATCGGTATAAACATTAGGGTCATCACTCGATATCCACCACCCCATACCATAGGGCGTTGGGTTAAAGGTCATGCTGCCTCTGTCCACACGCATGGATGCGAGCGAGGCTTCACTCAATACCTGTGTGTCTCCACAGTAACCGCCGTTGAGGTGCACCTGAAGCAGCTTTGCGTAATCAGCCAAGTTTGTAATGCCGCCACCCTCCACCGATGGGTTGTGTTGCCCAGGCATACTTTCTACCGTTGCACCGTCAAACGAGGTGTAGGTATTGCCGGACGCAGACAGCTCCTCCCATGGATTTCCAAAGGTGAAGACCTCCAATCCACAGGGCGAGGCAATGTACTCATCGAACAATTGATTCCACGTAGAATTGTTTACGATTGATGCGGTCAAACCCGCAATCTGCCATTGGCTACCACCGTAATCGAATACGGAGCCCGCTGGGTTTGATGTGGGAAGCTCGTTCTGGACAAGCATCTGCCCGCACATTTCAAAGTTCATGAAAGGCTGTGCGCTGAATTGGCAGAGATGATTGAAGTCCTGCAAGGTTGGACCTACGGGAGAGCCGTACCCGTCTAGCAGTCTCAAGCCAGGAATGCCTGATGTATTACTGACCATTTGCTCTACCGTCCGATCAGCATAGACACCATCAAACGGTAGATACGTGCTGACCGGTTCGCTAATGGAGAAATCTACCGACTCGTCCTCATCGAGCGCCATAATCGCCATGACCGCCGGCACCTTGCTGGTCGAAGCCAGCATTGTGATGAGGTCTTCAGTGTGGTCCCCGAAAACTTTTTGATGTGTTATTCCCTCTTTGTCTACGAGGACATAGCTGATGCCATCAAATGTCTCGTTGTTATCCAAGAAAGCCTGAAAGGCCGCGTCTACCTCAGAGTAATCGGCTGGAGGAAATGGAATAGCAACGGGTGCGCTGAGTGATGGTGATGAGTAATCGCCACCACCACCGCCGCCGCATGCGGCAAGACCGAGCGGTAAGAGCGCTGCCAACCAGTGACGTCTCAGTCCGATTTTTGTGAGTGGTGAAGCAAGATTTTGATTGCGTTGATTTGTGAACACAGCGTTTTCCTTTTTTATATAGTTATGGATCTACACTCTCGACGAGGCCCCCCAGGCAATCGTCAAAATCACCCTAACGCCCGTTAGTTAACGAATCAACACATTGAGACAGTTCGGGCAATGTCGTTGATATCACCAGAATGAAAAAATTTGGCGGGCACAAATAATTATCGATATACTCCGCGCCTCCGACGACGCTTGTCGGAACTTGGGGCCATAGCTCAGCTGGGAGAGCGCAACACTGGCAGTGTTGAGGTCGGCGGTTCGATCCCGCCTGGCTCCACCAAACCTCTATTTCATAAGCGTTTGTGCTTCATCTCGATTCGAATGTTTGGGTCGCAGGTGGCGCTGTGCCCTCAACTCGTAATTGAACGTGCCCTTTAAGCCACACGTGTTGTTTGAATCCCTAGACTGTTTTTGGCAGTTGCTGGGAGCATGGTTTGTTGCTTGGAGGAATCAGAATAGACTACGGCTACTTGGCTCTAACGATGCTTAGAAATACGCTCGGGGCGGAAGTCCAACCTAGGTGAGTCACATCTGATGTTGAGATACTTAATAAGCGGTCTTTTACTACCACTATCGGCATTACTTGTGTCATGTGGCGGTGGGGGCGGCGGTAATGGTGCTAGCGAAGGTAGCGGGACCCTCCAGCCAAGCCCCGGTGCCGGCACAGGCCCCGGTGTTGCCAATCCCTCAGCAGGCTGCAGTGCCAGCACAGGATTACTGACTGACAGCGACACCTATGCGTTTCAATTCAACAATATTGAGCGCAGTTACCGAGTTCATGTGCCCGAGAGCTATGTAACGACCTCCGCCAGCCCACTCGTAATGTTGTTTCACGGCTGGGGAGGCGGTCAGAACGACTTCATTGGCGATGCGACAGTGACCAGCGAGGCAGATCAGCAGGGCTTCATTCTAGTTGCGCCCGTCGGTCTTGGCTCGGGCGACCCCGACAACTCCTTTAACTCATGGACCTTTAGTGGATCGGCCAGTGGGGTCGATGGCGATGGCGGCGATGGCATCGAGGGCGCCATCTGTGATGTTAACAACACGCCTGACTACAGGTATGCCTCGTGCAATGGTATCGCGGAGAACAGTTGCTCTTGGACGCAGTGCCAGCAAGACGATGTTGCATTCACTGCCGCGCTGCTTGAGCACGTTGGTAACCGCATGTGCGTGGACACAGACAATGTCTTCGCCAGCGGTGGTTCAAACGGCGGCATGTTCACCTGGGAATTGGGGCAAAACCCTGTGACGGCACCGTTGTTCAGAGCGATAGCCCCCATCATTGGTTTGCCACACCGGGGCTATCTGGATGGAAAGGGTAAGAATGAGGACATGCCCGCGTTGCTCATTACGGGTCTCAATGATCCCACCGTACCACCGGGCGACTGGGCAGATGAGAACTACACCACCACGAGCGATGGCGAGTCCTTTTACTACACAGGAGCCACTGCGATTACCCAGAGCTGGGCCGAGTCGCACGGCTGCGACGTGACGAACGCCGCCGTCGTCTTTGATACGGGCACCAGCGAGGCCGAGTGTCGGACCTTTTGCTCGAGCGACGCGGGCTGGCCTCGAGTGCTGGATTGTCGGGCGGATATGGGGCATGCCTACCAGTTCAGCTGGACTTGGCCACTCATCCTAGAGTTTTTTAGCGCGCACTCCCTCTAGCTGCAAGCGGACAGGCGTAGTTGCGGCGACCGCTGGCCAAGGCGGAGCCCCATGATGGGCACACATCCTCAGTTTTTCTGATCGTCCGTCTGGAATGGGTACAGCGTTTCAATGGGTGCGTTTCGATAGTCCAAAGCATTGAGGCGCGTCGTGCCAAACCAGTCTCCGGGCGCATCGACCACCATGATGGTTTTTGCATAACCCGTCTCGTCAAAGCCTCGCCGAAAATGTACCCGGGACTTCACGACAAATACGTTGTAGTCGTCCGGGTTTAAGCCCTCAATGCGTAGAGGCGATAGTGTTCTGATCTGGGTGTAGGTAGGTACGATGAACAGGAGGTTGTTATCTCCAAATTCGATCATTGCAATTTCATCGTAGCCCCAGCCTTCACCAAAATACTTTATGGTTCCTTTGATGCGCACAGGCTTGCCGGCTTGCTCACCTGTGAAGCCACCGACAGACATATCAAAGAAATCGCCCGGTCTAGCGTGCCGTGCACTCAATGCGGCAAGGGCGCGTTCATCGCGCAATGCGGCATACATCATGTTGCTGACGCCTTCATCCATCAGTGCTTTGAGAATCCACGTTGCATCTCCGGGCCGATCAGAGTAATCACCAAGAACCACGGGTGTTGCGCCTTGTGCGATTGCCTCCAAGGTGCGCTTTGCCGCCACCTTTGGCATGGGGAAGGCACCATTGGCAAAGGGCTCTCTAACGCGCCAGATGAACTCTGACATGTCATCAGCAATTGCGTTGGCTAAGTCCTGATCGTCATTGGTCATAACGTGCACGGTGGCGCCCACGTCAGGAACGTCTGACCAAGGGAACCCATAAAATACGCTGACAAAGGCATCGGGCTCGCGCGCCTCCCAACGCCGGGCCCGCTCCATGATATCCATCGATGGAGGCTGTCCTGTCCACTGCAGAACACTGGCGGTGATAACGGGCGGCTTTCGCGTGGCCGTCGTTGCGTTGTAAAGGCCCTTCAAACTTCGATAGAGGAACCGCGCCGAGCGCTCGCCTTGTAATGCCGCATCGTAATGCGGGTATCGTTTGGTAACGAAGGCGGCATTGGCCCACCGAAGGAAGTGCTCGTCCTCATTGCCATGCAAGTCGAAAGAACCCGCGATAGGTACGTCGGGCCCAACGATTTGCCGAATGCGCCGTGCTATTTCGGCTTCGGGTCGCGGAATGTCTCTTACCGCCATGGCGCCGTGCAGCGCAAGATAAACGCCTTCAACGGGCATGTTGGCTTTGAGGTCATCAGTGATGATCGACATGAAATGCTCGAAGCTTTTTCTGCTTTCCCAGCTTCGCGAGGAGCCACCGTAAACCTCATCCGGCGAGTTGATGCCGATCACCTGAACATCGGGGTATTCGCCAGCGGCATGCACAAAGCCACCGATGAAGCCTCGCTCGCGGTCAATGAGGTCATCGCCTTTTACATAGGGAACGCGCCAGGCTCGGTCTTCAATTTCGGTATCACCGCCAGGGCAGAACGTGCAGGTTTCCTGCATATACGAGATCACTGCCAGCTTGTGGGTCTCAGCACTTGCCACTGGAAGAGCCAGTGTGAAGAGTGCGAGTGAGCAGCATAAGACTGCATAGCATCGATTCATCGTGATGGCGCTCCGTTTATTTTGCTCGCTCGTTCTCAACTTACCTGTGGCTTTCATCTTAGCCTAGGCGCCCTTTATCTTGTCCAGTCGGCTCATACACCGTGCCGGCCTGATGACCCCCGTCGGCAAATGACGATCTTTTTCTGACCGTTAGTCTGTCGATGGTATATGCCATATGGGTGATCCCCAGGCGCGTTCCTGCAGCGTGGTGTCCATCTGAGGGAATTCGTTGCATTTGCCGGCCGCGGCACACTGCACAGCGCTCCAGCGCGGTGTCGGGCGTTCTTTGATTCGGGGATACCAGAGCGTGGCTGATGCGCTATCGAACGCCTCATCGGCCCACTCAATGCAGGCCAAGGCCTCTCCCTCTGGTTTATGCCAAAGGAGGATAACCTCCTCGTCGACTTGTTCGTCCCTGTAGGTCAATTTAATGATTTCAATGCGCGCAATTGGCGTGACGTCAGCTTGGACCTGCACGGTAAACGTTGGCTTGTTGTCAATGTGAGTGACGTCGCCCATGGTGGCTCGTGGCGTCCAGCCGTTCGCACTGCAGAGTTTCGCGTCATCCTGATTAAGTCCGAAGCGCAATCCAATGCGAGGCCCGGATGTGGCGTATACCTCACGCTTGGCTAAGGCATCAAAAATAGCCTCGCGGGTATTTTCTGCAGCCCACACGCCGACCAGCCCACCGGCACTCCAGGCGTTGCTCCTGACGGCTGCATCAAAGCCAGCACCTGCCAACGCACTCCCTGACCATGTGTTCTCGTCGACATATCCGGGTGTTGCGGCGTGCGTGTCGGTCGATCCGATGAAGCCCATGCGAAGTGGCGCCTCGTCGGGTGTAAAGGCAAGGCCTCTGCCAACCAGCACGCGCGCGTAGGTCGAGCGCATCTGCTGCCACTCCTGCTCACTGAAGGCGTCTGGGTCGGTAGGGCGAGACTGGCGAGTGAGAAAGAGTTCGAAGTCACAGTCCTCCGAAAGATCGTCTGGACGTGAAGGCAGGCACTCACTCGTCCCTTTCTCCTGCGTAATCTCTATCAAGCGCTCGTAGCGTGCCCGTTGCTGTAATGACTTCTGGGTTGCCTGAGTCAGTTCAAAGCTAATGCCGTTACCCATATTGGTGTTATGGGGAATGGTTAGGGCCTCGCATTGATCCTCAGGTTTACAGGTTTGGTCGAGTTCGTCCCAGAGCGCATCTACGGTAGGGAAGCGGATGTAATCGATCGCGTCTTTCGTGACTGAACGTGAGCGGAAAATCACGTTGCGGTGGGCGTGCCGGAAATTGGGGGTGTGGCTCCATTCATAGCCATGCAGGGTGGTGAATTTACAGGGCTCGTAGGCAGCCTCGGTTTGTTCTTGAATGGATTGCCATCGGCTGGCGGCATTGGCTTCACAGAGCGCCGGGTTGTCGGCACAGAGTGACAGCGGTTCGGGCGTAGGTCCCGTGATGGTGGTCACGACGTACTCCCCAAAGAGGGCTGATCCGTTTTGAGGTGAGCGCTTGGAAAGCAAATTCTTGCAGTCGGCTAGCTCGTTGGCGTTTGGACTGTCGCAAATGGAGGTGAAGTCCAGCCACTCCGCATGCTCTGTCACAGCAACAAAGTCGAGTGGTCGCTCCAACTGAACGCGAGAGCCATCGGTTCGGGTCAGTGGCGCCCCCTTTGCAAAACGATAGGCATCGGCGGGTGTTGCAAGCGTGCCAAATACACTGGCGTCCAGCGAGTAGCTGGTATGCACGTGCAAGTCGCCCCAGAGAAGTTCCTTGTCATCAGAAGATCGATCACAGGAAGCGGCAGCAGGCGGTGTAAAACAGTAAGCACCCAGTATGCAGAGCCCCACTATCAGATAACTGACATCGGATTTATTACAGGCCTTGCTAAACGCCTTTTGCATCCTGTTCTCTCGTCTTTTCCCCGAGTGTTCAACCTAAATACCATGCTGAATAGGTGACTGTCAGGGATGTCATCAATAGCGATGATGCTATGTGTCATCTCCGGCTTTGAAAACCCTTTAGGTGGTGAGAGAGGGTTTTCTTCCTCGCAAGGCCAATACTATGCAGAGCAGTGTGCCAATGGGGAATAGCCACGGCCAGGCGAGGAGCGGTGTGCTTGCCGTCGTGGGAAGAAGCCAGTGAAATAGCTCGGGCTCGTTGATCATGAGTACGCCCAGCATGCTGACGACGATAGCGGGTGCGAAACCTCCAACTTTGAACCGCGAGCTCAAGATGCTCAATACAAAGAGGCCAAGCATGGGACCCAGGGTGTAGGTGGTCATGGAGAAGGCGAGGGTGATGAGATCGCCGCTGTTTCGAGAGAATTGCCACGCAGTGAAGCCCAATACAACGCCCCAAATGATGACTAGGCCCTTAGATACCTTGAGGTAATGTCGATCATCACTGTCAGGTTGCAAAAAAGGCTTGTAGAACATGGTGACTGAAATCTGCGCAAGGGCCGCGAGAATAGAGTCGAGACTTGAGATGGCAGCACTGAGAATGCCTGCGATGAGTAATCCGCGAACCCCAACTGGCATTTCGCTGATGATAAACACGGGGAAGATGCGATCGCCTTTTTCCTCCACCAGTGATGCGAGCTCTGGCGAAAGCGGGTTGAGTGTGTAAAAAGCGTACAAGCCGACACCTACGAGCAGCATCAACGCGGGGATGGTCTCGCCGGCGATGCTCCACAACAGCGCTTTCTTTGCCTCTCCCTCGTTCTTGCAACACAGCAGGCGCTGCGTGAACAGGTGGTCGGTTCCATAAACTGAAATACCTTGAAACGGTAATGCAATGAGCGCTGCCCAGAATGTAAACGCCACGCGCGGATCGTTAGTGAAATCGAAAACCTGAAACTTGTCTGCATTGCTCCCGAGTTCCGAAAGCGTGTTCCAGCCATCGGGTAGTGATCCAGTCATCACTACCAGCGCAGCAATGGCACCGGCGATCAAAACGAAGAACTGAACGACGTCGGTCCAGATGACGGTGGCAACGCCGCCCATCCACGTCCACAACATCGCGAACAGCGCGATCACCGTGATGCTCTCGGCCATGCTCCAGCCAGTGAGCAGTTCAAACACCAGGGCAGTGGCATACACGCGAACACTTTGGCCAAGGATGCCGCCGACGATGAAGAGTCCAGCGGTTAATCGACCAATACCCGCGCCGAGCCGGTCGCTCATGTAGTCATAGGGACTGTAATAGTCGCGTTGGTAGTAGCGAGGAATGAGGAAACGGGCGATCAGAAGGCGCGCGATCACGCCACCAATGGCTAGCTGCAGGTAGGTGAAATTACCGCCGCTGGCAAATGCGATTGCCGGGACGCCAATAAAGGTGACGGCGCTGATAGTCGTGGCGATGACGGAGGCGCTGACCGCATACCAGGGGATCTGCCGACCCGCCAAAAAGAAGTCATGCGTTGTTTCTTGTTTCCCTTTGAGTCGGTGACCAATCCACGTCGTAATTGCGACATACGCCGCCACGATGCACCAGTCGACGGCGCTAAACATGCCGAACCGTCAGTTTGCGACAGGCGCCTTCGCCCGGATACACACGGTTGTTGGCTCCAGGGTATGCATAACCATTAATAAAAACGCGTCTGTAGGATTGAGAGGTATTTTCAAAGCTCGCGTGCACGGTATACGGACCAAAAAACAGTGTGTCGCCAGCCTTGGCCTCAATGGTGACCGCGGTACTTGTGTCGAAGGGTAAGGTGGAATCGTGTTCATCAGCCGATTCGTAATCACTGTCCTTCAACAACAAGTTACCCCATGAAGCACTGTTGGGAATGAACTTCAGAGGACCGCTATCGGGTGTCATATCATCTATGGCGATGAGCGTTTGGACGAAACTCCCCCGACCATTCATGTCTTTCCATGTTCCCGGACCTTTGTCCCGGTGCTGGATGTCCTGATGCCAGCCAAAGGTCACGCCATCACCGGGGCGCTTGAAATGCGCTTGACTGAGAAGCTGCTCGATGACCGGCGTGTCCAGCAACTCGCTGGCTACCGCGGTGAGCCGCGGATCGGAGCCGATGGATAACAGGAACGGCTGTGAACCGCCTGCCCAAACAACACGCTTAATGATTTGCTCGCCGTTTTTTGTGTCTAGGACAAAATAGGATCCAGAGTTGTCGCCCGTCTCCGATAGGGTGGCTGCTTTAGCTTCAAGTCCGTGGAAGCAATCACGAATTTTTCGAATCTCATCAGCATCAAAGAGCTGAGGTTTGACGAACCAACCGTGAGTAAAAAAAGTCTCTTTGTCTTTACTTGCTAGCACGTTATTGCTTTTCTTATTGGTATGTCTCTATGGTATACCGAACTTCGGTTTTACATCACCACAGTGATGAGACATGTGAGCGGTTATGACGCGTTGCAGGCAACGAGTTCTTGCAAACCAAAACGCGTGTTCAGGTTAGTGGAATCCACATGATAGCGATGAAAACAGGTACGAAGATTGCTCTGCTTGCTGCTGTGATTGCAGCGGCAACTGCCCGCTATTGGTTTTACCTGACGGCGGAAGTTGCGCTCCCCACGGATCGCACTGGCTTCGTCGTTGTGTTCTTAGGTGCGGCCGCATTGGGTGTTTATGCCTTGATCAAGCGAACGAGCTGGTTGGGCGCTGTTCCCGCTGTCTTCGCCATCGTCGTTGGCGCTTTTTTGCCCTTCACAGTGTCAATCAGCACACAAATCGTCGAGCGCGATTCCGTGATCGAAGTGGGTGATGCGATGCCGCAATTCACGTCGATTGACGGCCAAGGACAAGCGTTTAATTCGAAGTCCCTCAACGGACATTTGGTGCTTATTAAATTCTTCAGGGCACACTGGTGACCCTACTGTGTCGGCGAGTTACGTCGACTGGAAGAACTTCGCGCAGAGTTTGATAAGCGCGACGTCAAAGTCCTCACCGTCAGTGTCGACTTGCCCGAGGTCATTGCAGACCGTCGTCATCTGCACGGCTTGCAGGCGACCATGCTGTCTGACCAGCAACTGACCGTTACCGATAAGTTTGGGCTTCGTAATCAGGGCTTTCACTCGGCACCCGGTAGTGAAGAAGCTGAGGCCTTGCCCGTGCCGGCGACATTGCTAATCGATAAAACCGGAAAAGTCGTTTGGATGGACTTATCGCCAGATTATCAGCGACGCTCTGATCCATCGGTGGTTTTGGCAGCGATGGAAGCGCACTTCGATATTGCCGGCGATTAACTCTCGCGCTTAGACCGACGCTCCATCCGCTTCCGATTCCAGATAAATTGGAGCAGTCGAAGCGGATTTTTGCGAATTTTACGCCAGATAAGACGCTTCATCGCTGGTGTGCTGTCGTAGCTACCCTCGCGTTGCCCATGACCGGTGTGTATCGGGAGGTTGGGTACGTCGACTTCTTCAAGCGCAACACGCAGTGTCAGCGAGCGGGTTTGTGGCAACAAACAGGTTTCATTGGTGCACGCTTGGAACGTCACATGAACAGAGAGTTCGACTTCCCGCTCGTCAATAGGACGACACTCGCTCACCAATTCGCCTACCGGGTAAAGTGGAATGGCCAAGGTAACCGTGCCGCTCCACACGTTCAAATCGATACCCAATGCCTCTAAATGCAGAGGTGCTGTTGGTGGCGCCTCTATCGGAAGTGTTACCAAGCCATCAGGCCCTTCCACTCTAATTTCCGTGGCGGTCAAACCCTGTGGTACGGGCTCTCCGTAGATGTGAAGGCCGTCTGGAAGCTCGAACGTGGTTACCAGTTGCCTGACAATGCCCTGCCGTAAACTGCCATTGCCGCCATGCAGTGCGGCCGTTATACGAATGCCATCGTCACTGCTTACAGCTTGCGGCGCAGTCTCATCGATGGTGATGCGTCCGAGGGCCGCATCGATCAACATTTCGGGGCTTTCACGCTTTTTGTACGAGTCGTGAAAAAATTTGGAGACGACGGTGCCGTTCTCATCGCAGACATAAACGCCCGGGTAGGGG
>Ga0181566_10004208_pt1 | contig 11716 bp, 7 predicted proteins | sample 101ome_15_FD_133762 | JGI IMG/M metagenome (GOLD analysis project Ga0181566, IMG submission 133762) | Coastal salt marsh microbial communities from the Groves Creek Marsh, Skidaway Island, Georgia - 101402AT metaG (megahit assembly) | ecosystem: Environmental > Aquatic > Marine > Intertidal zone... | reverse complement strand
GGCGGCGGCGGCGTGGGCGGCGGCGGCGTGGGCGGCGGCGGCGTGGGCGGCGGCGGGCTCGGCGGCGTGAGGGGTGGCAGATTTATGGGCATCAGGGGCGGTGACGGCGGAGGCGGCGTTTGCGGACCGAGCGCGACGGCCACCGGATCGGTGTCGCTGACTGCGCACAGGTAGTCGCCGCCCGTGCTCGTGCGGAGCTGCCCCAAGGCGTTTTGGATGGCCGTGCGCACCGCGGTGGTCTGCTCGAGGGAGAGAGTCGGTGCCACGATGACGACCGTGTACTGCACGAGACTCGTCTTTGACGGATCGTCGCAGTCGGCACTGATCGTGCACGGTGCGCCACAAACATAGTCGTAGCCAGTCAGGCGTCGCCTGGCCTCGGTCAGTCGTCGTCGGGCGGTGACCGCCTGGAACTCGACCGAGGCGCCGGGGACGACTTGCTGCACGGCCGACTCGAGCGTCCCGAGCATGGTCACCGATGCAACTTCTTCGCCCGGGTCGAGTGCCGCCGAGAGCACCGACACTTCCACGTCAAGATTCCAAGCTTGGGTGGTCCCGGGAGGAGTCTGCGGCGGTCCCGGAGGCGGACTCGGATACTCCATGTTGGCAATGCGATGCGCCTCCGCAGCCTTTTCGTCGAGGACGCTTCGCACGCTGTTGACGCCCAGGATGACGCCAATGATCATCAAACAACAGCACGCTGGCATGCCATAGTGCAAGAGCGAGCCTCGTTCGCGCTGCGTGTACCCCGCGTCGCCACCCGTGAGCGAATCGGCAAAGAGGCCACCCGTGTGCAACTCGCCTCGGTACACTGGCTCGAATCCTTGACGCGTCTTGGAAAAGTCGCCACGCGACGTGCTTCTGGGGCGCAGCAGGAGCGGCGGAAGCGCCTCGGGCATGGTGTGCACAAATGCACAACGTGTGCCCATACTTGTGTTCGCAACAGTTTTGAGTTATCAAATAGCGAATAAAGCGGTCAAGGTCATTCGGGACTTTTTTCAAAGAGCAAAAAAAAGAAAAAGGACTGGGATTCGAACCCTGGACCTCGCGAGGGGTAGAAACACAGCCAACGTTTAAAAAGGCTTCGAAGGCCGGCGCGGCGCGCGGCGCATGCCGCGCATCTCGCCGCGTGCGACGGCTGGGTCGAGCCCACTCGGCGCAGCTGGTGGTGTGGCGACCAGAACGGTGCTCGCTGCGTGTCCGCATCCCTTTGCACACGCAGCAGGCGCAGAAGAAGCACAACCAGCAGCACCAGCACCAGCACCCGCACAACCAGCACAACTGCAGCAACTGCAACAACTGCAACAGCAGCAACCGCAGCGACTGCAGCAGCGACTGCAGCAGCAGCACCACCAGCACCACCACCAGCACCAGCTCGCGTCGCAGCAGCACGCGCCGTTGCAGCAGCAGCAGCAGCAGCAGCAGCAAAAAATGAAATGCTCACAGACCTCGGCCGCTCGCTCCACCGTCTTCAGACCACAAGCGTCGCGTGCAGCAGCACCACCACCAGCACCACCACCAGCACCAGCACCAGCACCAGCTCGCGTCGCAGCAGCACGTGTCGTTGCAGCAGCAGCAGCAGCAGCAGCAGCAGCAGCAGCAGCAGCAGCAGCAAAAATGAAATGCTCACAGACCTCGGCCGCTCGCTCCACCGTCTTCAGACCACAAGCGTCGCGCCGCCGGTGAACGAAGGCGAGAAAGTCTACGTGTACGACAGCGAGACCCTTCTTCCTGCGTACGACACGCCTCGCTTTGCGCCGCTGCGTGCATTACTGAGCAACCTGGCCCAACGCAACCGCACCATTTTGTGGTCGGAAAAGCACCACGTAATCATTCCCTCCGGCGGCCGCGGCAAGCCTGAGCTCAAGATCTGGGTCAAGAAGAACAAGAGCGATGCGACGAGTGACGTTTGGATGGCCGATTTTCGTTTCCGATTTGACGAATCCAAATCGTCGGCTGGCTTTTCCATTGAAGCTCTGCGGACCAAGCTAGGCGACATCACGTGTGCCGAGGCAGGGCTCGAGTGGCTAGTCGTGGCCGACGCGCAGCCGCAGACGCACGGGATTATTCAAGGTGCGGAAAGTCAGCCGTTTATCATCGCGGTGCGTGATGATGAGCTCTTCGACACGGATTTGTGGCTCTACTTGGACGAAATGAACAAGGCGTGGGGTCTCTTGTCCCAGTCGACCGTGGACAACTGCGAGAATTTCGCTGCGCACGAAGCCGCCGCGCAGGACGTTGAGGTGCAGGAAGTCGACGCGCAGGAAGTCGACGCGCAGGACGTTGAGGCGCAGGACGTTGAGGCGAGTCCTCACCCAAGCTCAGACTCGCCAGAAGCCGCGCCTCCAGTGAGAGACTTTGCAACCTCCAGCGCCATAAACAAGGCCAAGAGGGCTCTCGACGACCTGGACGCATCGATCAAAAAGGCCCAAGACGTGTCGAAGCATCTGCGCTCCTTGATGCATCGCTTTGATTCATAAAAAATAGACACGTGCTGCACCCATGGACAGGGTGACGTTGGTTGATCTTTAATTCAACTACACGTATCAAAAACCGTTGTGCGGAAACACACACTTTTGGAGACAGGTGCACTGAGACCCGCCACGCCACACACAAAACGGAGTGGGTTCCTTGACGTTGCAAAACCAAGAGGCCGACGGCGTGCACAGCGATGTCAGGGCGCGGAATCCCTTTTCGCTCTTGCCGTACGACCAATCCCGAAACACGTGCGTTGCATCCTCCTTGGGAGGTTTGAGCACGGGCACCCACTGAGCATCCAGGAGCGCGGTCAGCACCGTGAGTGCATACGCGCATTCGTATCGTACATACTCGGTGATTGCGTTGCACTTGGAACGCGCCAAGGCATTCCATTCCGGAAGTGACATCCATCGATTATTCATCGCATCGGCACACGTTCCGAGTCCAGTCATCTTCGGACAGGCCACGATTTTTGTTCGTTCTCGCGCGAGAACAGACGCCTCGGGTGTCGCATTGGCGATGCGTTCAATGTCGTAGAGCACCTCAATGGACACGCCCATGGTGATGCGGGCGTGGTGCGTCTTCCAGCAGTCTATGGGCAACTGTCGGGTGTCGTCGTCTTCTGCCACTTTTGTGGTTGCGGTAAAGGAGAGTTGCACGCCCACATCGCGCCCACAAACCACCTCTTCGGTTCCGCAAGAAGGAGCATTGGGATTTAGTAGAAACGCATTGTGCACTTCGAGGATAACTTCTGGCCGTCCCATTGGGGCGGCAAGTGGCAAAAAGCGACACGTAACGTGGGGAAAGCGCTTGCCTGGGTGATGTTGTGCAATCGTGTGCAACAGCCAGCGCAACAGCACATCGGGGTGTCGGGGCCCGGCGGGTCGGATGCCGCCAAAGACGGGCGTGCTCAACAGATTGGGCGCCAGGTCTTGCGTGTGACCGATGTAAACTCGCGCCAACCGAATGAGCGCGTCGCGAACCCCCGCCTGGTTGCCGCCAGAAAAGTCTTCGGGTGGCGGTGACAGATTGTCAATGGCGACTTCGCCATCGGCGGTCGCTAGACGGAATCGCGACACATACTTCCAGACCTTGCCAAGAATGCAATCCAGTCGCTTTAGGTGTGTCGCCATTTCTGGATCAACGGAATGCCGATCATAGTGCCACTTGGGCGGCGAGGCGTAGATGCGAAGCACGCGGGCAAGGTCTTCGGGGGAGAGGGTCGGTGTATGTGCCATGTGGGCAAACCAAGGCCACGTCAAAAAGAGCTGCCAATTGTCGCGACAGGCGGCCACAAATGCGCGATTTGAATCCAGTTCTCGACCAGTGTGCATCAATATGATGTGCGAGTCGTCATACTCAAGGCCGGTTGGATCGGGTGTTGGGTTGCAAACCTCGTCCTTCCATTCCGCTTCATGCTCGCATTCCATGTAGCGAAAAAACGCAGTGTGTCGGCGGGGAAGCACAACCGAGAGCGACCGTGTTGCGCGCACCAGTGTCGCTGTGCGCCATGCTTCCAAGTCGGTAGCGTTGGTCTTCTCGAGCAGCGTTTCCCACGGTTCCCTGTGGCTTGGCTGCATGGCGTTTTGCCAAATCAGGTCCAAAAACCACGTTTGCTTGTTGGCTTGCCCAAACCCCAGCACGTGGACCCAGCTGTGCGATTCGGGCTTCCCTTGTGCCGGATACAGTGGCAGCCCGACTTCCATCTGGTCTTCTTCTCTTTCCACCCACGCGGTTTTTGTCTCAAGTGGCACGTTTGCAGTTTCAATGGCAAGTCGTCGTTCGGCTTCCAATCGATCCGCAAGGGCGTCACAAAAGGGACGTCCATCATTGGTGGTCATATTTTTGAGTGCAAGCATTGCTAGGTCCATCTCAAAGTCGTCGGCATCTGAGATGCGATTTGTCAGCAGGTTAAAAAATGTGATTTTGGTTCGGCGAACTGATTTGAAGTGCCCCTCATCGACCCTGCGGAGACGCATGTTGTGTTCTGAGGATGGAAAGATGGTCATCCAGACAATGTGGTTGGGACAAGTGTACATCCAGACACGTTCTGAATACACGTCGACTGCGTTCATGCCGTATGTGATCTCACTGTGCAGTGGGATTGGCCGCTCGTCAACGGGAACAAGATCCCATGGCACTCGGATGATGGCATGAAGCGTGGTGTACAGAGAATCCTTGGGCAATGCGCGCGGCGACATCCTGCTGTTGGTGGAGCACCCCGTGTTGGTGTTTAGGTCGCCATTGACGACCGCTTGGTCGAGGTAAAAGCGGCACGTTGCAAGTTGGCAGGGGCATCCACAGACACTGCATGCACGAGCAAGCGCATTCGACAGTGCCGTCACATTGTGGGTAGGGGGCTCCACCAGTGCGAGTTCCGTGGTCCACTTGCGCAGCCAGTGTCCAGCCCTACGAAAGGTGGTGGCTGAGCGTTTGCGACTTCCCCAGAGCTCCAATGGTTCGATTGCGGTATCGAATGGGTGTTCAAAGAAGGTCTGCATGGGTTCCAGTGCCCGTTTGCCAACGCTGGTGTTGTGAAGAATGCGAATGGCCCTTTCTGGCGTGGTCGCATCTTCTCCAATGCTCACATATCGTGCGGGCTCCTCTGCGACAAACTTGAGAATGTCGCGAGTGCCAGACGCAAACTGTGCGGCAATCCGTGCCAATAGCTCGTTTAGGACTCGCTGCGAAACCACGCGCCACGTGTGCGAGGTCAACATTGTAGCGTGAAGACGATTTAAAAGGTAGACCATTTGACTCCGCACGCGCATACCGCGGTCGGATGGGGATTCATTCTGGACCGTCGAAAACGGTCCACACTTGGTACTATAGTCGACGAGAAACGACTTTAGGATGACGTAGATGAGGTCTACGTTTCCAAACACCTCACTCATTGTCGCGGCGAGCGTCATGGTCGAGGAGGGCGTTTGTGTGCAAGACGGTGCGTGCTCGCGGTACCTGCCGCAAGGGCCTGTGACAAAAACATAAACCGATTGCGCCTTGCCAAGAAATAGCCGACACGCCGAGTCGTGGTGTCCTTGCGGGAGGTGGGGTTGCCTCGATGGCAAGTGCCTTGGCCAAGCTGAGGAAGCAGGCCCAAAAGGAAGCGGCCGCACGGAGGCCGCTAAGCACCCAGCCTCCCCAACAACGGCCACCATCCGCCGTTCAGGCGCCGCAACCCAGCAAAAAGGTGGACGCAATGAAGAGAATCGAGAGTGAAAACGACGCCAACATCAACACGGTGTTTGGCAGTCTGGTTGGCAACGTTCCAATCACAGACCGAGGGAGCATTGCGGTCAACCCCGACGCTCCGATGGTCTTGGAAGCGGCGCACAAGTGGGGACTGCTTCGCATCCACGCCGAGACGATGGTGCGTGAACAAAACCGATACGGTGCATCCAATCCATCCGTTGTGCACTTTCCCTCGATTGTGCCCAAGGGAGCGTCCAATACCGACGAGACTGCATACAAGCGTGGATACGTCTTGTGGTATCTGTGCGGCAGACCGACAACTCCCAAGACGCCCGGCGACGTCGAGGGCCAGCTCACCGAGTTGGTAGAGTTTACCAAGACGAGTACCAATCCTCAGGGAAGTGCCGCGCCTCGGTTTCAGACGCCCACGACCAGGAAGCAGCTCAACGAGTATGCCAGCGCCGCGTTTGCGATTCACAAGGCCGCCGAAGAGCGGCGCCGATTGGCAGAGGCCCGCTCGAGCGCGGGCGAGCGCATTGCGGGCAAGCGTCCATTGGCCTCTGTTGATGCTGTGGATGGCAAGCGTAGCAACAGCAGCGGAGCGGGCAGCAGCAGCAGCAGCAGCAGCGATGATCGAGTCGTCGCACAAAAACCATCGGGGCCAAGATTGGCGCCATCCATGGCATCACCACCGTCGGCGCCCAAGATGCACCCCGAGGCAAAACTCGACGATGTCCTTTTACAATTTCTCAAGGAGCCGAATGACTATTACACCTTTTCCGCAAGCAGATTGCGGGCGATCGAGGACACCATTCAAAGGTATCTGGTCAAGGATAGCATCTTTGGCGTCGTAAAACGCAACGAAAAGTCGTCCATAACAGACTTTCGAGAGATTGTCTTCTCGCCAATGGAGAATGTCTTTGTCGGCGGGACACGATTGTACAATGTGCTAGACAGCCACTTCAACCTCGACAGCGTGTCCAATTGGGCAAATGCGTTTGCGTCCTTGAACCTGGTGCTCGAGGGAAAGGGCACCTACAATTCGGTGTGGAGGCTCAAGCGCAACGACGCCGGAACGGGTCCAGCGAGTGCGACCGAATTGTCCAAGTTTTTTCCACGCGAGGTTGTCGACGCCTTGGTCGCCGATTCGCACGTGCTGCGCGTTCCGATGCCGGACTCGTGGGAATCGTTTGAAAATGTCAAGCAAGAGATGGTCAATGTGTGCGAGGCGGCACTGCACCAGTTTGGTCCCAGAATTGCGGCCATGTGGGTGGGCCGCCGAAGCCACCCCGTGGATCGGGTTAGTGGACGCGAAGAGGCCCAATTCAAGCTCTTCATGGTCCTCGAGCGCGGTCGCGACGTTCACAAGCGTCTGCATCACCTCACGCGCATCAAGGCGGAGCGATCCATTTGGCTGCGATACCTCAAGAGCCTGCGGCGATGCATCTGGCGCTACTCGGCCAACCGGTGCCTTCCTCTCGACGGCAAGCTGGGCAACTTTGTCGACACGTTTCCTGACAAGATGACCGGGAACAGCGACGAAGGGCGAGTCAACGCCATCGACATGGACGGCACGTATTATCGTCGAGTGCGGCGCCAAACCGCAGAGGAGGGCACACTCGACAATCCCGCCTCGCCCAACATGGCCCAAGGCTGGAAGCTCGTGTGGCTCTACAATATTTTATTCGCGTCGTGCAATCTGCGCATGATTCTCGACAATGCGACCTATTTCAACCTGTGGTGGAACGACCTGAGAGGACCCATTTCGGCGGTCATGACTGATGCAAGGCTTCTTCACGGCGTTCCAACGGGAAGCAGAGACGCCGAGTACATGCGCGTACGCGACTTTCTCGTCAAGTGCCTCTGGAGTGGCGCATTCAAGTGGAGCCGAATCCCAGACGACCCTCCGATGGAGGACACGGCCGAGGCCTTGGCCAAGACGGCACGGGACTTGGTCATGCACTACTTTCACGATTATCCTTACCGAGAAGCCAAACGTCGGCTAATCGACACGGCAATCGAAGTGCGCAGAAAGCGTCACGAGCTTCGGCAGGCCAAGGCGGCCGGAGCGACCGATGCCGAAGTGCGTGTACGAGAGTCGGGCATTGAGCAGAGTCGTGTCCATCGCAATCAGCAATGGGCCGCGTGGTACGGCGGCGAGTTTCGCACGACCCTCTTGCCGATGATTCGAATGTTTACGAGTCGACTGGTTGGCCCGAACGACATTGGAACTCCCGTCCCGATGGTGCAGGTGATGTGGGAATACTGCAAAGCCACCGACGCCGATCTTTACCCATTGATCGAGGGAAGGCATGCTCCGGGCGTGATCAACGGGCCAAGGATTCAGTGGCCCCGCGTGCGACGATGGGAAGAATGCACCGAGGCCTGGCTCAACGACACCGAGTGGGAGCACGAGCCGACTGCACGCGCGGCGCTGGGCTTTGCCTAACAGGGCCTCTTGCGGCGCCTGGGCGGCGGATTGTGCAAACACACCCGCGTGCGAAATGGCCGTCACAATCTCTCAGCTGTTGGCCGAAAAGTGGGAAGTCAAGCTCGAGCTGCTGGAACGCGACAACCGGTCGACCCCTCCCAAGGAGTCCATGGACGTTGACGACGACGCGGACGTGGCCACCCTCGAATGCCTGCCCAATCAATTCTTGGACACGAGTGACTGCAAGAGGGCGTCTTGTGACGCGTGTTTGTTTGGGTCTTAGTGTTTGGGGGGTTTAAAAAAAAGGACACGCAGAGTTTTCACTTGGCTCCATCGATTCGGTGCGTCATCTCTCGCAGCAGCGCTGCTTGGCGTGCCGCATCTGCCAACAGTCGCCAGACCTGCGCCGCGTCGTCTGCTTCCATGCTCGAGATGGACGTCATGGATCGATGAAGCGAGCAAATCCCCCGATGACTCGAGCTTTGCAACTGCTTTGCGGTGGGCGTGCTGTGCGTCGAGCGCAGGGCCGGCAAATGCGCCGCGAGGGTCTCAAGCTCTGGAACCACACACGTTCCATCTTCCAAGTAGACGCCACGCTTCAACGAGTAGATGACTCCAGCCGCAAACGGCCGAAACGAATCGTTGCCTTTGCGATTGTCGAGCATGTGTGGCGTCAAGCAGGCCGCATGCCAAAGCGTCACAATCAGCCGCGCAATCAAATGTCGAACAGGGCCCTGGTAGCATGCGCCTCGCCGCTTGCCCTTGGTGACGGCCTCGGCTGCTGCAGACGCCGCACGGATGGCCTCCTCGCGTCGTGCACGCACGAATGCATTGGCATGGATGCACACATCGTTGAGCACGCTCATGTTTAGTCGTTGATCTCCCTTTTCACACGCGTTGACGTAACGTCTCAATGCCAGAGTGCGCACAAACTCGAGGTTTTGTAATCGCGGATCGCGCTCTTCCGCAGGTGCACCCTTTGACGCAGCGCTTGTAGACGACGCCTGATCGTCGTCCACGATGAACAAGTCGTTCACCACCGTGGCTGCAGTAATCGTCAACTTTTCGATGGCGTCGCGTGTCCACGTTTCGCGACGACCCGTTCGCTGGCGTCGATTGGCAGACGGACTCGCAGGCGACTCGCTGTCGTCGACGCACAAGGCTCCGCGCTTGGCCGGCACGCGTTCCTGCGCAGTCTTTGCAGGCCGCGTGGGAGGCGGCACGTAGGTCTGCTCCGTCTTCTTGTCGGCTTCGCCAAAGCTCTTGGCCATGTTCCAAGCTTGCGAGCTTGCCGCAAACATGTCGCGTCGCTTGACCCACCCTCCCGCGGGTGTTCCCGCCGTGTCGTCCGGATTGGCGCTGCCTACCGATCGACCCGTCCACCCCGCCTCCTGCTCACGGCAGTGGTCGACGCCGACCACTCGACCAGTAAGAGAACAGACGAGTTGCTTCTCCTTGGTCACCTCGACGTGTGGACACTGTGCTCCGTAGCACACGTGCACGTCGCCATCGGGCATGTCCGTAAACGTCGGTTTGCCCGTGCGCAGCCGTCCACCCGCGTTTGCATACATCATCTTGTAATCTTCACCATCCTCGTCCATGTCGTCGATGCCGTCTTCGCCTTCGTCGAGCGTGGCCTGTCGCTTCGCCTCCTCTGCTTGGCGAAACAATGCGTCAATGTCCATTGCCATTTGATTCGATGAATACCCACCTCGCGGAGATGTGCGGAGGTGCGTGTGCGCATCGGAATCTCGCAGAGTGCACCCTTGCAAGTTAGCGCGTGTACCCAGTGAATCCTGCAACCGTCCAATCCCTCCCCCTCCACGCGTGGACAAACCAATGGACACATTGACTTTTTTTTTAAATCCGCTACGACCAAACTACCACCAAAACTCACCCCTCCCCAAAGAACTCGCATCCTTCATGTACGTTTTTTTTGTTGTGTCCACACGCGTGGGTGCGTGCGTGCGTGCGTGCGTGCGTGTGTGTGTGCGTGCGTGCGACGGATTTAAAAGCCCGCCGCCGTCAACGACGCAATCAGGTTGGTCTCGCCACCCGCCGCGCCGAGAAAGGCGTGCTGCGTGCCCGACGCGTTCATCCGCAGACCGCCGCTGCTTCGGTTTAGCAGGCTCGTGAGCAGGTCTTCAGTATGAATTGGGTTGCCCGCCGCCGCACCAGAGGCCGCCTTTGAGGCCTCGGCCTTGACCGTCTCGAGCGCCGGAGCGGCCGCCGCCACGCTGCCCACATGCGGCTCAGGAGGCTTCTCCACGTCGGCCTCGCGCGAGGTCAGCTTGGAAAAGTCAAACTTTTCATTCATTAGGCCCGCCTGCGACAGCTTCTCCTGCAGAATCTCGAGGCCCTTCTGGCGCTCGTTGGCAAGGCCAATGGCCTCGTCGTAATCGCGCTGGAGCTTGTCCTTGTTCTGACGCAGCTCTTCGTTTTCCTTGAGGCTAGACGCCAGCGACTCCTGCAGCGTCGGCAGCTTGGACGCCTCCTCCCGCAGGCGCTTGATCGACTTGGAGGCCACGTACGACGCCGCCGCGAGGGCACCCTGCGAGGTGATGTCTTTCTTGTTGTGGTACTCATTGGCCCAGGTGCCGAGGGGGGCGATGTCCTGCGCCAGCGAGGTGCCCGCATGGTGCTTCTCAATCTCCTCCCGCATAAAGTCGTTGAAGAAGTGTTGCGCCTCGGGCTGATAGGCCGAGATGCGTTCGCGCTCGCGAGAGTTGAAAAATTCCAACTGTTGGTTGGCCTGCGCCGCCTTGGCGGTCTGCTCGGCCAGCTGCGCCTTGAGCTGCTCCATCAGGTTGTCGCGCTCTGGGGCAGCGGCGGCAGAGGTGGCGATGGGCTCAGTGTCGGCCATTGGAGAAGGTGTCAAAGAAGGGAGTAAACAAGGAAGGAGAACAGCGCAAGCGCCGCTGCTTTACTTGATCGCACGAGCGCGTGTGGGTTATCTTGGTTAGCGGTGGGATGCGTTTAGTGTTCAAGCAGCGAACAAGGATGTGTGTGCGTGTGTGCGTGCACGCACCTCGCTTGGCCTTCTGCTTCGATGCGCACGCCACCTGGTGCACCGCCTTGCCGTTGATGTGGTCAATCCACGTACCCGGTCGCCGACCCTCGGCGCACACGCTCAGTTCGCCTTGCGCGCGATACAATACATTCTGGTCTTCATCAAGAATCATGTCCGTGCCCAAAGACAGACCGCGCAGTTTGCCATTGCGCACGTCCTTGATCGCAGTCGGGTCAGTGACACGCGCAGCAATACGCAACGAGCCATCCGTGCCCTGCCAGCTGGCGAGACAATTTCCAACCTGTGCATCGTGGTTGTGCTCGTTTAACAGCGGCTTACAGGCCATGTTTGTGGCCTGAATCTCCGCTCGCGAGAGGTCGGCTGCGCACGCACGCTCCCCATTGGCGGGCGGTGGCGGATGAGCCGTTCCGCGAATCTCTATGTACTCAGCCATGAAAACTTGACACGCACACGCGTACACACTTTACAATGTCCAATCGAATTCTAATTAGCGCACGACTAAACCACCGTCGTCGTGGACGCTGGGTAGCCCCACGTCTTGCGCACGTGGCAGTTGCGGCACAGCAGTTGGCACTTGTCCCTCT
>Ga0181566_10004206_pt1 | contig 11718 bp, 9 predicted proteins | sample 101ome_15_FD_133762 | JGI IMG/M metagenome (GOLD analysis project Ga0181566, IMG submission 133762) | Coastal salt marsh microbial communities from the Groves Creek Marsh, Skidaway Island, Georgia - 101402AT metaG (megahit assembly) | ecosystem: Environmental > Aquatic > Marine > Intertidal zone... | reverse complement strand
GTAGCGACGCGGTCCGCGCGTCGTTCGCCTCCTCGCGCGCGCGTCGCTCGTGTGTCGATCGATGTGTTCTCCCGTTTCTAACGCGTGCACGCGCGCGACGCTCCTATTTCCCCGGCGATACTTCACCGCGTGACGTTTGTGAACGAGACCCCCCCGACGTGTCCTCCCTGCATGCTCCGCCGGACGTTCATCTCGAACTGCCTGGGCGTGTCCGTGAGGTCTCGCGCCGCCTCTTTGTTCAGCGGGTCGTCCGGGTTGGGGTCCATGAACAGGAACTGCAGGCCGTACACGCACGAGCTGATGCTGAGCACGGGCTTCCAGTCCTCGCGAAGGATGTTCAGGCACACGTTCCCGTCGTGGTCGAGGTTGGGGTGGTAGACTTTCTGCGCGCACCGCACCTTCGGGGGCTCGTGCGGGTACACCGCGGGGACGGTGAAGTCGAAGACGAACTTCCCGCCGGCGTAGTACCCCTCGTCGGGCTTGATCGTCACGCGGAAGCGCATCAGGTTATCCTTGCCGTCGGGGAAGTCGATGGACATCGTCGGCGCGAGCGTGAGCTCGCTGATGTCCTTCGCCAGGCGGATCTCGCCGGGGCTCTGCTTCGGACCGGCGGTCCCGGCCTGCGCCGCAGCAGCCTTCGCCTTCGCCTCCTTCTCTTGCTTGTCCTGTTCGGGACGACGGGGGGGGGTGAGGGAGGCGGGCGCGGCGATCGCGAGGGAGGGTCGGTCAGGAACCGCGCGAGGGGCGCGGAGTGGGGTCGGGTCCATCGGCGAGGAAGTCTCGCGGCGAGGGTGCCCGCCCGACGTTCGAACGCGTTCCTCTCTCCCGAGGGAGGGGAAGGCGCGAGGCGCGAGGGGGATGCGCGCACCTTGACCGAAAAGAGCTTAATCATCGCGACGCGCGGGGCGTGCGGGTGGCGCGCGTCGCGCGTTCTGACCGAGCGGGGACAGGGTCCGGGCGCCGCGACGCGACGCGGCTGACAACAGTTGCCTCGCTGCGAACCCGCGAAACTCGCACCCGGATCCGAACCCAGATTTCACGGTCTGTCGGGTCTCGGTTCCGACGTCCACGAGATCGACAGGATCTCACGTCGCGGATTGGTGGCAGGTGGCGCGTCTCGTCCAGGCGACGAGATGTCCCGCTCCGCCACTCCCCCACGCGCGGCTCGTCATGTCGGCCATCTCCTGCTCCTTGAACATCTCCTCGGCCCGGGTCCTCAGGACCAAGGCGGCGAGGCGCGCCGGCGTCGCCAAGGCGGCCGCTCGCGCCGACGCCAACAACGAGGTGCGCACCCGTCTCTCGCCGCGCGGCGCGGCTCCCGGTGGCGTCGTTTATCCGGATCGCGAGCCGACGATGATTCCACCCGCCCTCGTCGCTTCCTGACCGATCGTCCCCCCCTCCTCGATCGACCTTCCCCGGTCCTCACCCCGCGCAGTCTCGCTACGGCGCGTGCTGGCCCGGTCGCGCGGAGGTCCCCGCGGACGTCCCCCTCCTCGGCAACGGCAACGTCAAGAAGATCTCCCTCCTCGGCTCGACCGGGAGCATCGGCACGCAGACGCTCGACATCGCGGAGGAGCACCCCGACAAGTTCGAGATCGTCGCCCTGAGCGCGGGCAAGAACCTGGACGTGCTCTCCGAGCAGATCAAGAAGTTCAAGCCGAAGATGGTGAGCATCAGCGACGGCGCGGACGTGGCGAAGCTCAAGGAGATGATCGCGGGCATGGATGGCGACGCGCCCGAAATCCTCGACGGCCCCGACGGCATGGTCGAGGTCGCCCGCCACCCGGACGTGGACTCCACCGTCACCGGCATCGTCGGCTGCGCGGGCCTTCCCCCCACCGTCGCCGCGATCGAGGCGGGTAAGAACATCTGCCTCGCGAACAAGGAGACGCTCATCGCGGGCGGCCCCGCGATCGTCCCCTTGGCGGTCAAGCACGGCGTGAAGATCCTTCCCGCGGACTCGGAGCACTCCGCGCTGTTCCAGTGCATCCAGGGCATGCCCGAGGGCGCGCTTCGCAGGATCATCCTCACCGCCTCCGGCGGCGCGTTCCGGGACGTGTCGTACGAGGAGATGCGCGAGAAGGCGGTGTCGGACCCGGCGTTTCTGCAGAAGAAGGCGACGACGCACCCGAACTGGGACATGGGCGCGAAGATCACGTGCGACTCGGCGACGCTCATGAACAAGGCGCTGGAGGTGATCGAGGCGCACTACCTGTACGGCACCTCGTACGACAACATCGACGTCGTGATCCACCCGCAGTCCATCATCCACTCGATGGTGGAGACCGCGGACTCGAGCGTTCTGGCGCAGATGGGGTGGCCGGACATGCGGCTGCCGATTCTGTACACGATGTCGTGGCCGCAGCGCGTGGAGTGCTCGGAGGTCACCTGGCCGAGGCTCGACTTCGTCAAGATGGGCGACCTGACGTTCAAGGCGCCGGACGTGGAGAAGTACCCGAGCCTGACGATGGGGTACGCCGCGGGCAGGGCGGGCGGCACGATGACGGGCGTGTTCTCCGCCGCCAACGAGCAGGCGGTGGCGATGTTCCTCGACAAGAAAATCGGGTACTTCGACATTTACACCACGATCGAGAAGGCCATGGAGGCGCACAAGAACGATCTCATCCTGGACCCCACCCTGGACGACATCGTCGCGTGCGACCTCTGGGCCAGGGACCACGTCAAGGACCTCGTCGAGAGCGGCATGTGCAAAGAGCTCGTCGCCGCGTGAAGGAGAGCGTTTTCACGAGAATGAGAGGCGTCGAGGCGTGACGCGTCGCGAGCGGTTCGTATGATATCACATAAAAAAGGACCCGTCGTATCAACTCCCCGGGCGATGATGGCTTCTTCGGAGGTGCTTCGACCCGCTCGAAACCCCTCGTGTCGTTCGTCGCCCTCGGGTTCGCCTTCGTGGTCTACGACTCACTCGAGTCCCTCCGGGAGCGCGAACGGGAGCTTGAAGAACTCGACGAGCCTGCTCTTGATCTGCGGCAGGGCGTTCTCGATGCCGTGCCCCATCCCCCCCACCTCCAGCAGCCTCCGCTCCGCCACCTCCCCCTTCTCCTCGCTCCCCGCCCTCAGATTCGCCGACGCGTCCCGGACCCACGTCAGCGAGTTCGCGAGCGGGCTCGCCTCGTCGTCGTACCCGTGCACGACGTACGCCGGCGCGGGCGTGAACGGGAACCGCGGGTGGTTCTTCAGGTCCTCGCGGAACGCCGCGGACATCTCCACGCCCATCTCCCGCTCGACGCCCGTCAAGCACTCCGCCGGGTCGAACGTCGGCGCCAGGAGCATGACGCGATCGACGCGCGCCGGCTCGAGCTCCGCGTACACCGCCGCGACGTACGCCCCGAGCGAACTCCCCAGGAGTCTGACCTTCTTCTCCTCCGGCCCGGACGCCTCCGCGACCGCCTCGCGGAGGCGGTCGATCGCGCTGGTGACGGTGAAGTCGAAGTCGTCGGCGTCGGACTCGGCGTCGCCCGCGCGCAAGTCGGGCGCCACAAGGGGGACGCTAACGGCGCCGAGGACGTCGCTAAGGTACATGTACGCGAAGGAGTCCCCCGGGGGGGACATGAGGTTGTGGCAGAAGACGTACACGTAGTCGTTGGGGTCGCCGCCGTAGCGCGAGGAGAGGTCGGGCTCCACCTCCTCGTACGCCGCCTCGCCCGCGCCGTCGCCCCCGCCCCCGCCGACGGTCTCCTCGAACGTCCCCGGGCCCGCGCTGCTCGGATCGCCGAACTTCCACCCCTTGGCGCGAGGGAAGTTGCCCGCCTTCCAGTTCGCGATCCAGTCGTCCGCGCTCTCGAACGCGTTGCCGTCGCCCGCGCCCTTCTCGCCGTCGCCCGCGCGGGGGGGCGCGGAATGGGGACGACGAACCCGGGGGGCGATCGGAAGGCGAGGGCGAGAGGAAGGCGCGACGCGCGATCGCGGACCGGGCGCGAGGGAGGCGACCGAGGAACCGCGCGCGCGCGCGCAAGCGGACGACGACGTCGGCGGGGTGAGTCGCGCGCGAGGCGGAAGGAACGTCGACGCGGCAATATCGCGAGGGAGATCGAGCGAGGCGGCGCCGCGAAGGCGTGCGCGTCGCGAAGTGCGCCGCGCGAAGTCCACGTCGACCGGTGAACCGTCGACTGAGGGGCTGCGCGGCGCCGACTCGCCAAGTTCGTCGCGACTGATGAGCCCGCGGCGCGCCGCGCGCTGACGCCGGCCGGCACTCGGAGCCCCGAACCTCGGGTCGCCTCGATTTGGTTGGACCCGCGCACGCCCTACCCGCCCCGCACATTCGGCGCCGCGGTTCCCCGTGTCGGACCGCGCGCCTCTCGTCGCGCGCTCGCCGGCGGTTGTCTCTCCCCTCCGCCGTCGCGCTTCGCGTCCCTTGGGCGCGCCGGTCGCTACTTCTTTGGGCTCGCGTCCGCATTTGGCCCCTCTAGTAGCGCCCGAATCGGGCGCGACCTTCCCCCCGCGCCCTCCGCTCTCGCCGTTCGTCGCGCGCCATGTCCGACGCGCGCGCCCCGCCGCCTCTGGTCCTCGAGCACGTCCACCCCGAGACGCGCTTGCTCGAGAAGCGCCGCCAGATGTTCGAGGTCCAGGATCGCCTGGAGGAGCAGAAGGCGGCGTTCGCGAAGGCGTCCGAGGCGTTCGATCGACGCGAGGAGACGCTCCGGCGGAAGGACCTCGACCTCCAGGAGTCCCTGGTCCGATTCAGCAAGTTCCTCCAGGAGAACGACGGCAAGAAGGCGAGGGCCGAGCGTAAGGCTGGAGACGAGCGCAAGCTCCGGCTGCAGAAGGAGGCGGAGCTCGATCGCCTCTCGGATGATCTCGCGGCGCTCCGCGTCGCCGAGCGCCGGGCGAGCGATTTGTCTGAGCGAAAGAATCGCTACGCCGAGTATCTGGACGCCGTCGTCGACGCGTTCGGCGCCACGAACGGATACGGCGAGATCGACGATCTCATCGCTCGGCACCAGACTCTGGTGGACTCCAACGCGGATCTGATGCGCCAGGACCAACAGTTAGCCGCGGCGATCGACGCGGCGCGGAAGTCTTCGCTCGAGACGGCGAAGGAGAAGCAGGACCAGATCTTAAACCTCAACAACGACGTCGCGCGGTTGAAGACGGAGCTGGAGGCGGCGAAGAAGGAGGCGGACGAGTTGGAGAAGGTCAGGGAGGCGGTGCAGAGCGAGATGGGGGAGCGGACGATGGAGCACGGGCGCGTGTGCATGGCGGCGGATAACCTCTTCCACAGGTGTCGGGGGCGGAGCGCCGTCAAGTACAAGCGAACCGCGGACCCGGTGGAGCAGCTCGGCGTCATCGGGGACTACGTGCACGACCTCGACAAGATCGTCAAGCAGCACGGAAGAGAGAATCCGGGTCTGTTGGACTGACGCCGTCTCGAGGGCACGAGTGTTAATGGTATTCATATGATGAGACGCGTAGGAAAAAACGAAGCTCCCACGTGCCGTTTGCTCGTCGCGTCCCGACGGATTCGCCGACTCGATCGCCTCCTCCTTCTCCTCCTCGCGCCCCGTCCTAAAACCGCCCCCTCCCCCTTCTCTCCGCGCGCTTCTCCTGCTTCTCTCTCTTCTTCCTCTGCTCCTTCGTCTCGTGCATGCGCGCGTTCGCCTCCTCCTCCTCCGCCGTGGGGGTGAATATCCACGGGAGGATGATGTCCGCCCAGAGCTTGTACGTGGCGAACCCGGGGATCACGAGGCCGACGAGCCAGAACCAATCGCTGACGAACGCGGTCGCGAACAGCGCGAAGCTCGAGACGTAGACGACGTCGTGGTAGTACGAGCTCATCCCGCCCAAGCTCAAGTCCGCGCCGCCGTCCACGAGCGCGCCGGAGGCGTCGTACGTGGGCGCGCCTATGTGCGCGAGGGAGGCGTAGCAGAACCACGCGGAGGACGCGGCGGTGGCGAAGAGAGGGTAATGCACCCACCAGATCGCGCTCGCGCGGAACCACGCCAGGCGGATCGCCGCGTGCGACACCACCGCGCCGAGGACGACCTTGCGCAGGAGGGAGAGACGGGCGATGTTCTCCTCCGCGCGCTTCTTCGCGTTGCCCTTCGCCATGGTGACAGTGCGCGCGCCGGACGTACTGGAGAGAATTCGCCGCGCGATTCTCTCTGGTTCAGCCCGGCGCGCGCCCGAAAACGCGCGCGAACCTTGTGGATTTTTCGACAGAAATCTCGAGCCTCGGACGACGCGACGTCATCGCCTCGTCGTCCCCGCGCCACACCCTCCCGCGCGCTTCCTCGGTCCGGTCGTTTCCCTAGGCGATGCTCGCGACGTCGCTCGCGCCCGCGGCGACGCGCCCGACCGCGCCTGGACGCCCCGCGCGCTCGCGCGCTCGCGTCGCGTCGCGCGCTCACGTCGTCGTTCGTTCAGATAACACGAGACCGACCGCGAGCGGTGTCCTCCATCGCGCGGCGCCCGCGTCGCGCGGCGCGACGCTCCGCGGTCGATTCCGCCCCGACGTCGCCTCGCGCGTCCGCGTTCGCACCCCCGGCGCGATCGCGGCGCCCGGTCCGGAATCCCCCAAATCGGACGCGGAGACGCCCGCCGCTCCCCCGTCCTCCGTTCCCGCGGCGTCGTCACCCACCGCGGTCGACGAGGTCGACGAGCGTCGCTCGGTTCCGTCGCGCACCGTGATCGTCGGCGGCGGTCCGTCCGGCCTCGCGACCGCCATCGCCCTGGCGCGCCGCGGGTGGCCGAACATAGAGGTCTGGGAGCGGCTCAAGCGTCCCCCGAACCCCTCCAACGCCGCGGTGTGGGGCGACCCGGCGCGATCGTACAACGTCGGCGTCAGCGGCCGCGGCCAGATGGCGCTCGAGACGCTCGGGTGCCTCGACCGCGTCCTGGGGTACTGCAAGCGCGTCAACGGGCGCATGGACTGGACCCCCGGCGACGCCGAGGGGAAGGTCCGCCTGAGCGATAAGAAGTACGCGACGCAGGTGATTCAGCGCGACCGCCTCGTCGCGGCGCTGTTGGAGGAGATCGAGGAGAAGTACTCCGACTCCGTCTCGGTGGCGGACGAGACGGCGTGCGCGTCCGTGGAGTGGCTTCCGCGCGGCGGCGCGACGCTCGTCCGGGAACCCAGTGCGATCGGGCCCGGGGCGGCGTGCGAGGACGACGGGTCGTGCGAGGACGAAGAACCGGAGGTCGAATCGATTCCCGCGGAGGGGACGGAGGGGAGGGAGAATTCCCTCTCCTCCTCCTCCTCCTCGTCCTCGGGGAAAATTCGCACGACGGAACTCTCGGTGCCCTTCGTCGTCGGCGCGGAGGGCGCGTCGCGGCGCAACGCGGTGATGCGCGCGATGGCGGACGATCCTTCGTGCGGGACGACGCTCGTCCGGCTCCCGGACACGAACCCGCGCGTGTATAAGACGATTCCGATCGAGCTCCCCGCGCCCGAGTTCAGGGACGACCTCAACTACAGCGCGCGCACGCGGGACGGCGTCGCGCTCGAGTGCCTCCCGACGAAGGAGGGCATGCTGGTGGGCATCTTGCTCGTCAAACCGGGGGACCTGGAGACGACCTCGAAGCTCGAGTCGCTCGACACTTTGCGCGCGTACTTCGACCATAACTTCCCCATGTTCGCGCCGTACGTCTCCGACGAGGAGTTGGCGAAGACGGCGAGCCGGCCGCTCTCGACGCTGCCGACGTTTTCCTACGCGGGGGGGCGGTGTCTGCACAGAGACGCGGGACCGGACTCGTTCGCCTCGGAGACCGATCGCGCGAACGCCTCGATCGACGAGGAGGAGCCCGGCGGGGCGGTCCTTCTCGGCGACGCCATACACACCGTCAAGCCGTACTTCGGCCTGGGCGTGAACTCGGCCTTCGAGGATGTCTGCGTCTTGAACGAGGAGCTCGACCGGTGCGAGAAGGCTCCGAACGGCGTCTGGACCGCGGCGCTCGCGGCGTTCTCGAAGCGGCGCGCGGAGGACGCGGAGGCGCTCGTGCGGATCTCGCGGCAGTTCGACGGCGGGTTCCTGACGTTCGTCCTGCCTCTCATCCTGGACGGGATCTTCCACAAGCTCGCGCCGAAGCTCTTCGAGCCCAACACGATTCAGATGATGCAGAGGGAGGACTGGACGTTCGCGCGCGTCGGGAGGAGGAAGAGGGCGGACAGGATCGCGCAGGCGGCGATCGTGACCGTCATCCTCGGGGCGCTCGCGAGCCTCGTCGCCTTCGCCGCGAGGTTCGCGTGGGGGATGGTCGTGAAGACGATCGCGCGAGGCGGCGTCGCGTGACGTGTGTGAACGAGAAGGAGAAGAAAACACTCGCGACGCAGCGTCCGACGGACCGTTTTCCCCGCGCGGCAAATTTGGAGCCGCGCGCAGGCATGATCCACCCGTCCCCGGCGCGATTGCATGCCAGGGGCAATCCCCTTGACACATGGCACACCGTTTGTGGGGCGAGTCGCAATCGTTCTACCTTTTCCTTAGACTAATTGCTCTGCTAGAAACCCGAGATTCTCTCTCGACCAATCGTTGTGAGTAGGTTAGTCCGGGGTTGGCTCGAGACGAGGTTCGGGTCGGCTGTCGAACAGGCGACCACTCAAGCGCGCGCACGAGACGCGTCATGTTCTCGCTCACCTCTCACGTCGCCGCGCCGGTGCGTCGCGCTCGAATCGACGCCGCGCGCGACGCGCCGCATCGTCCGGCGGCGGCGCGTCCCCCGCGCCGCGCGCCGCTCGCGCGGAGTAAATCTTCCCGTTCTTTTTCGGTGCCCGCCGCGTCGGATGCGAGGCGCCGGGCGTCCTCGCGCGTTCCACTTCCCTCACCCCCGCTGACCACCCCGCCTCTTTCCGCCCCGTCCGACTCGCGCGAACAGACGAACGCGCTTCGCGTTCGCGGCGCTAAGCCCCTCGCGTCCTCCCGCCGCGCCTCGGTCGCGGTCCGCGCCGCTGACGGCGAGGCGGAGGACGTCTACATCGGCAAGGGCCGCTGGGTGAAGGACGACCCTAAGAAGTACGCCTCTCGCGATGACTGGTTCACCGGCGGCTGGCCCGGCGGCGAGGTCGGCCTGAAGGAGGGCTTCATCAACGAGCCGTTCGAGAAGCCCCCGCCGAGCTCTCCGCTCAACCGAATGCCCGAGGACGTCGAGGGCGACGACGTGGTGTACGTGGGCAAGGGCAAGTTCGCGCGGGGCGTCGACGCGACCAAGTTCGCCGGGAGGGATAACCTTCTCACCGGCGGGTGGGCCGGCGGCGAGGTCGGCCTGAAGGTGGGCGAGAAGCTTAAGCTCAAGCCCGGCGACTACGTGGAGATCAACGGCGCGGGCGGCATCCTCGCGTTCCTCAAGGGAGGGAAGAAGACGGGCACCGTCAAGAAGGTGGAGGTTGGCAACATGGGCAACGTCAAGGTGACCGTCGCCGTGCTCCCGTTCGACAACGTCGAGGTCTTCAACGGCGACCAGATTGTCAAGATCGACGAGAGGTAAACGCGCGCGCGCCAACGCGCGACCCGAGCGAAGAGGACGCGCGCATCGATGGAGGAGGCTTTGCGATGAGCGCGAGACCGCTTTGACGGAGACGGCGGCGAGCGAACAGTCTCGAGAGCGCGTCACGTTTTTACAGCTGTGCGACTCCGAGTCGTTCGTCCCGAGTCTCGCGCGATCCCAGGGATCCCTCACGAACGTCTTCTCTCGCTCGTCAGTGCCCCACGAGGCCGGCCTTTTTGAGCTTTCCGACCTGGTGCACGAAGGTGGCGAACCACGCGAGCGTGCTCATGGAGCACATCTCCCTCTTCCCCTGCCGCACCTCCCGCCCCGCCCAGATCGTCACCTCGGCGTTCCCGAGCACGAGCGCGAGCTCCGCGGCCGAGCGCACGCGCGCGAACTTCTTCAGCTTCGCGCCGCCCCGCGCCGCGGCCAGGGCGGCCCCCGCGCGCGCCTTCAGACGCTTCTCGGCGATGCACATCCGCGCCAAGGTTTGCGCCCACGCGACGGAGTACGCGTCGAGGCGGTCGCGGGCTTTGAACGAGAACCACAGCTTCAGGCGCGCGAGGAGGGGGCGGCGCGGGAGGCGGAACCGCGCGTGGCACACGCGGCAGTCCAGCTCGGGGTTGCCCTTCGTGCGCATCGCCACCTTCTGCCACTGGCGAAGGCAAGCCAGGTGCACGAATTCCTACGGGAGGAGAAAAACGCGACGAGGCGGGGAGGTGGGTCGATCGGTGGGTCAGTTTCCCCGTTCACCTTTCGCCGAGTCCGAGACCCAGGAAACCGCCCGTCGACCGAGGGGGGCGCGCGGGGCGAATCCTGAAAAAAATCAACCGACGGCAAAAAAATACACGCGAGCGTGTCGAGGGGGCGGGCGGGCGCTCGGGGTGGGCTCCGGAGCCTCGGCGCTCACCTGCGAGCCGACGCAGTCGCACGGGGTGATGAGCTCGCCGCGCTCGGGTCCGGCGAAGCAGAACCGGCACGCGGAGGTCTCGTCGCAGAACTTGCACGCCGGTTCTTCCTGCTTCGCCTCCGCGTCATCTTCCAGGCACAAAGAGCCCGAGGAGCAGCACCGCTTCGGGGTGACGACGCCGGGGGGATCGAGCTCGAGGTCGTAGCACTCGTTCGCGCTGCGCGCGCGGCCGCGAAGCCGCAGGAGCACCGCGCCGGCGACGACGAACCCGACGTGCACCATGCTCGGCGCGGTCGAGCACGCCGACGCGGGAGGGAGAAAAGGCGAGCCGGGCGCGGAAAGAAGCGCGGTCTTTTTCGCGATTTTCAAGCGGACGGCGCGCGCCCCGGGAACGGTCGCGACGGGAACGAAGCCGCCGCGGAGCGCTCGGCAGGCGCGGGACGAGCCGCGGAGGTGCGCTCGCGGACGACACGCCGCGCGCGCGTTTCTTTTGGCACCCCGACGCCCGACGCGAGGCGAAGACATCTTGCGTACACCGTTCGAGTCCTCGAAGCGTCGCTTCGGATGAATATGGGACGCTTATTTCCGCGCTTGGCGCGCCATTTTCGAGGAACCGAGGAAACGAGAAAAAAACAACAGCGCATCCAGTCTACGATTTATGACGTAACGGGCAATCTCCACCGTCTTGCCACGTTGGCGGATGTATCTGCCACCCGAACGCGGGAAACGCGGAGGTTGGTTCGTCCCGCACCACCTTTTCGTTTCGCGTTCGTTCGATTCATACGCGTGTTCCTCCTCCTCCCCTTCACCGCGGAGGAAAGCCCCTTCCTTCACCACCCCTTCGAATACCCCGCGTCGTCCGTCCACCCTCGCGCCCACCCCGCGGGGTCTCCCCGCCCCCCCGCGCCTAAACCCCAAACCAAACCCCCCAAGGCCGCCCCCACCGTCCTCCTCTGGGCGCACCGCCTCGCCTCCTCCGCGGCGGCGGCGTACGCGTCGTACCACCGCGCCCCCGACGCGCGCCGCACCTCCGCCTCCGCCGCCGCGTTCGACGTCTCGCGGCGCGCGGCGTCGAGCGAGTCGCGAAGGCGAGCGTTCTCGGACTCGAGCGCGGACACCGTGGGATGTTTTCGCGGTGGCGCCGCTCCCGAACACGCGTCGCGGCCTTCCCGTCGGTCGAGCGTCGGCGTTCCCGCCGGCGTTCCCGTCGGTCGAGCGCTCGCGGCGGCGAGGAGGAGGAGGAGGAGGGGGGCGAGGGCGAGCGCGGCGAGCGACGCGGGTCGAAACGCCTTTCGGCGGTTCGCGCTCGAGGCGTGCGTTTGCGTGCTGCTCTCGCGGGTCGCTCGCGGGGGGGGCGCGGGGTCAGG
>Ga0181566_10004193_pt1 | contig 11736 bp, 5 predicted proteins | sample 101ome_15_FD_133762 | JGI IMG/M metagenome (GOLD analysis project Ga0181566, IMG submission 133762) | Coastal salt marsh microbial communities from the Groves Creek Marsh, Skidaway Island, Georgia - 101402AT metaG (megahit assembly) | ecosystem: Environmental > Aquatic > Marine > Intertidal zone... | reverse complement strand
TGTCGGCTGTTTGGATATGGCGAAAGTTAGGATGGTAAGAAATATAATGATACCGCCGATAAGCGGAGTATCTCTCTCATGGGATTTTCTAGCGTCAGGCCTGTCTACGAGACCTGCCGATCTTGCTAATTTGTGCAGTGGAAAGCTGAGTAACAGACTAACTAGCGCTGATTCTAGTAATAAAATGCTATTTTCCATGATCGAGTCTTACAAAATTGTTTTTTTTAAAATAGTCTTTTATGAAACTAAACTTATTCAAATATATACATATTTAATGCTTGGGAGTAATTTACCTTATCATCGAGTATTGCTTTCGTGGCATCACTTGATCCAGTAAATACTGTAAGTTCATAGAAATCATGGTCTTACCTATCTATTATAACACTTAACTTCAGCTTCTGTATATAACTATTACTAAAAGCTGCTGACCTGAGTCAAATTATTAAATATTTTAGCCAGGCTTAATTTTACAGGTGAGTTTGGCGTGCATATCGGCTAGACTTCTAAGAATTGATTATAGTTTGTCTTTGTCACTGGAGTATGTCGGTTCGATGCGACTTAAAAGCATTAAATTAGCAGGTTTTAAATCGTTTGTAGACCCGACTACCGTCAATCTCCCCACCAATCTCTGCGCTGTCGTTGGCCCTAACGGTTGCGGTAAATCCAATATTATTGATGCAGTACGCTGGGTGCTGGGTGAAAGTTCTGCCAAGAACCTGCGTGGCGAGCAGATGACAGATGTCATTTTTAATGGTTCCAGCAGCCGTAAACCGGTTGGCCAGGCCTCTGTGGAGCTGGTTTTTGATAATAGCGACCGCACGATCAAAGGGCAGTATGCCAGCTTTAATGAGGTGTCGGTTAAGCGTGTCGTGAATAGCGAGGCGCAATCCACTTATTTACTGAATGGTGAGAAATGCCGTCGTCGGGATATCACGGATATTTTTCTGGGCACTGGTCTGGGTCCGCGTTCTTATTCAATTATCGAGCAGGGCATGGTATCCCGCTTGATTGAATCCAAACCTGAGGAGCTGCGGGTATTTATCGAAGAAGCGGCAGGCATCTCAAAATACAAGGAAAGGCGTCGTGAGACTGAAAACCGGATTAAGCGTACCAAAGAGAACCTTGAGCGTTTAACAGATATTCGTGAAGAACTGGAACGTCAGCTGCAACACCTGCAACGACAGGCAAAAGCAGCAGAAAGGTATAAAGAATACAAACAGCAGGAACGTGATACCCAGGCTAATTTAAATGCGCTGCGTTGGCAGGCGTTCAATAATGAAGTGACAAAGGCTCAGCAAACCATCCGCGAACTGGAAGTTAAACTGGAAGCCAGTATTGCCTCATTTCGAGCCTTTGAAGCTGAGATAGAGGAAAAAAGAGAAACGAATACAGAGCTGCAGGAGTCCTACCAGAAAGTACAAGCCAATTTTTACTCCCTGGGCAGTGAAATCAGCAAGATTGAACAGAATATTGAACACCAGCGTCAGCGTCAGTTGGAGCTCTCAGAAGAGCTGGGAAATATTCAAGTCAATCTCAATAACGCCGAACGGGAACTGCTTGAGGATAAGGAGCAAATCACACAGCTACAGGCGACGATCGCACAAATTGAACCTGAACTGGAAAAAGCTTCAAAGCAGGAAGTGTTGTCATCATCTGTTCTGGAAGAAGCTGAAAAGGCCATGTCTGTCTGGCAGCAGGATTGGGATCATTTCAATACGGATTCGGCAGAAGCAACTCGTCTGGCTGAAGTGGAACAGCAACGCATCAGACACCTTGAAAATATTGTTGAACGCAGTATCCAACGTCAGGGCACGCTAAGTGAAGAACTAAACGGATTACATACAGCTAATGATGAAGCTGAAGTCATTAGCCTGACTGAAAAAGCCAGTGTTATTGAGACAGATACAGCAGTCTTACAGGAAGAAAATAAAAAGCTGCTTAATCATATTGATGAAATAAGAGGCAAGATAAAAGAGTCTAATAATTCACTTGCTCACTTACGTAGTGAGTTACAGACCCAGGTTGGACGCCAATCGTCCCTGGAAGCTTTACAACAGTCTGCCCTAGGCAAGGAAGAAAAAGCCCTTGAGTGGTTGGAACAGAATAATTTCAGTAACAACAAGCGACTGCTGGATCAGATTAAAGTGGAAGCAGGCTGGGAATTGGCCGTTGAAACTGTTCTGGGTAAACACATGCAGGCAGTCTGTGTTGATGACTTTGCTGCCCTGGATGATGTGTTGCAAAGCTTTAGCAGCGGCTTGTTACAGTTTATTGAGCAAAACCATACCGACGCCGGCAATACCGCAAACTCCATAGCAGGCAAGGCTTTAAAAGATAAGGTGACGAGTGAGCAAAACCTGGGAACGTTGCTGGATGGTATTTATGTCACTGAAACCTTAAATGAAGCGCTGGAATTACGTTCACAGCTGTTAAACCATGAGTCACTTGTTACACGCGGTGGCATCTGGTTGGGTAAAAACTGGTTGCGTGTGGCCAAAGGCTTTGATGAAGAAACAGGTATCCTGAAACGCCAGGAAGAGCTGCTTGCGCTTGCATCCAGCATTGAGTCTTTAAACCAGCGAATCAAAGAAAGTTCAGTTGACACAGAAACATTACAGGCTGACCTGAGCAAGTACGAACAGGAAAAGGAAGCTTACCTGGATAAATTAACTGCCTTGAATAAGAACGCAGCAAATTTAAATGCAGAGCGCTCTGCAGTAAAAGTGAAAATTGAGCAGACTAATCAGCGTAGGCAACGCATCCAAAAGGAAATAGAAGAATTGCAGGAGCAGGTGGCGCTGGAACAGGCAAATATTGCAAAGGCCAGGGTTAATTTACAGAGTGCCCTTGATCGGATGGCGAAAGATACCGAGAAGAGGGAGGAGCTACTTCAACAACGGGAGAAAGTTCGTTCGGAATTGGAAAATGCCCGTCAGAAAGCAGCGCGCGATAAAGATAGCAGCCATGAATTAACCGTCAAACATCAGACTCAATTAACTCAACTGAGATCATTGAACACGGCACTGGACAGGATTACGACTCAGGTTCAAAGCTACGTTGAGCGCCAGCAGCAGATTCAAAATAACCTGAAGCAGAATGATGATCCGATACCGGCGTTGAAGCAGGAACTTGAAGAGAAACTATCTTCAAGAGTTTCTATAGAAAATGAAATGAAAGAAGCAAAAATGCAGGTTGATGAAGTGGAGCATCAACTTCGTGAGTTGGAAAAACGGCGTACTGAAACTCAGGAAAACAGCCAGGGCATCAGAGATGAATTAGCCGGCAAACGTTTAAGTATCGAGGGCGCCAGTGTCAAACGTGAAGCGTTGGAGCAGCAGATAACACAGGCTTCTTATAATCTACAGGATGTTATAGCTGCCTTACCTGAAGTGTTAACAGTAGCGAGCTGTGAAGAAGAGTTGGAAAAACTGGCCGCCAGAATTCAGCGCCTTGGCCCGATTAACCTGGCAGCGATAGATGAATATACCAGTCAGTCCGAGCGTAAGATTTATCTGGATCAGCAGAATGATGATCTGGAGAAAGCCTTGCAGACCTTGCAGAATGCTATTCGTAAAATTGATCGTGAAACCCGAACACGATTTAAAGAAACCTTCGACAAAATTAACAAGGGTCTGCAGGAGCTCTTCCCCAAAATTTTTGGCGGCGGTCACGCTTATCTGGATATGATTGGCGAAGATTTACTGGATACAGGTGTTGCGATTATGGCAAGGCCTCCTGGTAAGCGTAATAGCACAATCCACCTCTTATCGGGGGGTGAAAAAGCCATGACTGCTATTGCTTTGGTGTTCTCTATCTTTCACCTTAATCCTTCACCTTTCTGTATGCTGGATGAGGTTGACGCCCCTCTGGACGATGCCAATATTGCGCGTTACGCTAACCTGGTTAAAGAAATGTCAGGTCTGATACAGTTTATATTTATTACTCACAATCGTTTAACCATGGAATCAGCTAATCAGTTAATGGGGGTCACCATGCAGGAGCCTGGTGTGTCGAGATTGGTATCTGTGGATATTGATGAAGCGGCTGAACTGGCTGCCATGTGAGCGGGTTTTAAATTAGGTCCAAGACAGATAAGATATTCAGATATTTGAAAACTTTTGTCAGATTTCCGTTTAATGAATTTCAATAATAAGAAAGTGCGAGTTTAAGCCATGGGGATGAGAGACTGGTTAATTATCATCGTTATCGTTGGTATTGTTCTCATTTTGTTGGATGGATACAGACGAAAACGCAAAGACAGCATCCGGGTGAAACTGGAAAAAAATATTCCTGATCATGACGTTGAACTAGATACCGCAGCAGAATTGCCAAACGGTGGAGCGAGGGTAATTTCGCGTTATGAGAGTTCAGGGATGATTGAAGATGATTATGCAGATGATTATGACGAATATGATGAAGAAGACAAGGACGAGGACATCGAACAGGAAGAAGTAGTTCCTGTTGTAATGGATGCTGTTGATCTGGAAAATGTAGCGGCTGCTAGCAATAAACCAAAAAATGATAATTTAGACAGCGAAGATTTTGCTGAGCCTTCTTATGAAGACGATGACATAGATGAGATAGATGATATAGATAACGACGAAGACAGGGATGACCTTGATGAGGCCTATGAAGAATATGAAGAATATGAAGAATATGAAGAGTATGCCCCCGTCAACGAAGACTATCTGGAAGCAGATAAAACAGAAAAACCTAAAGCGCCATATGCTGATGAGCAGGTACACGCTGAATTAGCAGAATTAGATGATGATGACGTTTCTGTGGTTCGCACAAGTCCAAGAAACGCTGGCACCAGAGCAACGGAAAATATTGGAAAGACTAAAGCATCAGACTCAAAACGTATCGAACCGACACTGGGTGAATTAGGTTCTCTTACGGAAGCTGAATTGGAAGACAAACCAGCTCATTTAAAATCCAAGCAGAAAAAGCATAAGGCTGACGCGGTAGAAAGCGGTAGTCAGGCTGAATTATTTGCAGAGAGTCCCGAGGATTTCATTCAGGATGAAGAACACGATGAGAGTGAAGGGGAATATCTGGAGTCAGAAGAAGTTATTGTTATCAATGTGATGGCCAAGCAGGGTGAATTATTTGCCGGTAGTGATCTTTTACCAATACTTTTACAGCAGAATATGCGCCTGGGAAAAATGAGTATTTTTCATAAGCATGCAGATAGCAGTGGCAATGGTCCGGCCATATTCAGTATGGCTAATATGGTAAAACCAGGAACCTTTGATGTAACCCAGATGGAAGAATTTACAACACCGGGTGTCAGTTTCTTTTTACAGCTGCCCAATGCTTTCGGCAATATGAAGAGTTTTGAGCAAATGCTGAAAGCGGCTGATGCCATAAAAGATAAGTTAAACGGCGATTTAAAAGATGAACACCGTAGTGTGATTACACGTCAGACTATTGAGCATTGCCGTCAGCGCATCCAGGATTTTGAGCTCGCCCAGCTTTCAAAAAAATAGTCATATGAGCACAGCAACAGATGATTTGAAGTCAGAGCTTATCGAACTTCGTCAACTGATTGAACGTCATAATCGACTCTACCATCAGCAAGATGCCCCCGAAATTCCTGACCAGGAATTTGACCGTTTATTTGATCGTCTCCTTGAAATCGAAAAACAACACCCGGAACTGGTAACAGCAGATTCACCGAGTCAACGTGTTGGGAGTGAACCCTTATCCGGTTTCGTGCAGGTAGCCCATAAGATTCCCATGCTTTCTCTGGAAAAGGCCTTTGATGCTGAAAGCCTGAGCAAATTTGAAATCCGTTTAAGAAAACGATTACCCGAATATGTAAAAACTATTGAATACAGTTGCGAGCCTAAAATAGACGGTGTGGCTGTCAGCATACGTTATGAGAAAGGGATACTGGTTCAGGCAGCGACCAGAGGTGATGGCACGACAGGTGAAGACATCACCCATAATGTAAAAACAATAAAAGACATTCCGCTAAAGCTAAAGGGGGGGAATTATCCAGATGTGCTGGAAGTACGGGGCGAAATATTTATGAGCAAGTCAGGTTTTGCCCTGATGAATGAAGCGGCCCGAAAAAAAACCGAAAGAACTTTTGTTAATCCGAGAAATGCGGCTGCTGGCACCTTAAGACAACTTGACTCCCGCATTACAGCAAAAAGACCCCTGACAATGTTTTGTTATAGCCTGGGTGAAACCAGTATTGCTTTACCTTCCCGTTTGAGTGAAGTCTTTTCTCTATTGGCTGAATGGGGGCTGCCGGTCAATCCTATTCGCAAAGCTGTCGAAGGTATCGATGCCTGCTACAGCTATTGTGAAGAGATTTTAACTAAACGTAATGATCTGGATTATGAAATTGATGGTGTTGTCCTGAAGGTTAATGATTTTACTTTACAGGACACGCTCGGAATTAATGCGCGCACCCCGCGATGGGCTATTGCCTTTAAATTTCCGGCAGAGGAAGTAAGCACAGTCTTACAGGATGTGGAATTTCAGGTAGGCAGAACCGGAACAATTACACCGGTTGCCCGGTTGACTCCTGTTTTTGTCGGAGGCGTGACGGTAAGTAATGCAACTTTGCATAATCTGGATGAAATTGAACGGCTGGGAATACAAATAGGGGATACTGTCATTATCAGGCGTGCCGGTGATGTGATCCCTAAAGTGGTCAAGGTGGTACTTGAGAAACGACCGGTCGATGCCCGAGAGATAGTTGTGCCACTGCAGTGCCCGGTCTGTCATTCCGATATTGAGCAAATTAAAGGTGAAGTGCTTATGCGCTGCACAGGCGGGCTTTACTGTAAGGCGCAACGTACGCAATCCATTATTCATTTTGCGTCGCGGGCAGCGATGGATATTGATGGTCTGGGCGTGAAGTTAATTGAGCAGCTGGTCGAAGCAGAGCTTATCAATAATGTTGCAGATATTTATCGTTTAAATCTGGCTCAGCTATCAGCTTTGGAGCGGATGGCAGAAAAATCAGCAAGCAATTTATTGGAAGCCATTGAAAACAGTAAGCATATCAGTCTGCAGCGTTTTATTTATGCTTTGGGAATCAGGGAGGTAGGGGAAGCCACTGCTTTAGCCCTGGCAAAGCATTTCGGCTCATTACAAGGCATCATGCAGGCTGATATGGAGGCTTTGATTCAGGTACCAGACATAGGGGAGGTTATGGCACAGCATATTGTGGCTTTTTTTGCGGAAGCACATAATTTGTCTGTGATCGAAGCCTTGATAAAAGCCGGCGTGAGTCCCTCAGAGCTCGAAATCAACGCGAGTGAAACCTTGCCTTTAAGTGGCCTGACTTATGTCGTGACAGGAACCCTTGAATTAATGGGGAGATCAGAAGCAAAGCAGTATTTGCAGCAGCTTGGAGCAAAAGTCGCTGGCAGTGTTTCCAGCAAGACTTCCTGTGTCATTGCGGGCCCCGGTGCAGGCAGTAAACTGAGCAAGGCTGAGGAATTAGGGATTGAAGTGATTGACGAAAAAGATTTTGTGTCATTGCTTACACAACACGGCATAACAGTGTAAAGTATAGCCCCATAAGCTAGTAAAGCCAGTACTTATTGGGCTTAATGACATTAACATGATTAGAGGAATTCAAAAATGCGCCTGATTTTTGTATTCACGATGCTAACTATACTGTCTTCCTGTGTTTCACCGCCGCCAGAAAACACAGCCAATATCTGCAGTATGTTTGAAGAACGTCGCAGCTGGTACAAGGCTGCCAAGAAAGCAGAAAAGCGCTGGGGCACACCTGTTTATGTCAGTATGGCAATCATAGAACAGGAATCATCATTTCAGGGGCGGGCCAAGCCGGAAAGAACCAAATTACTCTGGGTGATTCCCTGGCGTCGACCATCTTCAGCTTATGGTTATGCCCAGGTACTTGATGAAACCTGGACAGACTATAAGGAAGACGCCGGAAACTGGGGAGCACGGCGTTCCAGCTTTTCCGATGCGATGGATTTTGTCGGCTGGTATACCAATAGCTCAACCCGCCGTAATCGCATTGCGCGAAATGATGCATACAACCTTTATTTAGCTTACCACGAGGGCAATGGCGGCTGGGCCAGAGGTTCATATAACAGCAAAGGCTGGCTGATGGATGTTGCCCGTAATGTTCAGAATACGGCTAACGTGTATCAGAATCAGTATCAAAGTTGTGAGCGTGAACTGGGACGAAACTGGTTTATGAGGCTGTTCTTCTGAGCTGGTGGGGCAAAGTATTCGGGGGAACTTTCGGGTTTATGCTGGGCGGGCCTCTAGGGGCCTTGCTGGGTGCATCACTCGGGCATAATTTTGATCGTGGTATGGGGCGCTTAAATGGTAATAAGGGCGCAGAACAAGTAGAGACTATTCAGTCTGCTTTCTTTACAGCTACTTTTTTCATGATGGGGCACATCTCCAAGGTGGATGGCAGAGTGTCTCAGGATGAAATCCATATTGCTCAGCATGTTATGCGGCAAATGAATTTGAATGCGCAGCAGAAAAAAGCCGCCATTAATTTATTTGAGCAGGGTAAAAATCAGGATGTTGAGGTGGTGGAGGTTCTTGAGCAGTTCCGCAAGGAATGCCATCGACGGCGCAATCTGATGCAGATGTTTCTGGAGATTCTGGTAATGACTGCATTTGCTGATGGTGCCCTGCATAAAAGTGAGGAAAATGCACTCTGGCAGGCCGCCCGAACCCTGGGGTTTTCCAAAATTGCTTTTCAGCACATTTTGCAAAGAGGGCAGGCACAACAGCACTATCAGCAGAATCGGCGCTCGCAATCCCAGCGCAGCTCAGATCGTGGCAGGCTAAATTTAGCTGATGCGTATAAGTTACTGGGTATATCCTCTTCAGCCAGTGACGAAGAGTTAAAGAAAGCCTATCGGAGGCAAATGAATCAGCATCACCCTGACAAGCTGGTGTCAAAAGGACTGCCCCAGGAAATGATGGATATAGCCACCCAGAAAACCGAGGATATTAAAGCAGCCTACGAGTTGATTAAACAAACCAGAAAATAGAGGTTACTTTAAGTATTTATTGTATTTAATTGATTATTCAAAGTTTATTTATATCAACTTCCAGCTTTTCTAATTCAGCAGCATGCTCAGAATTGCTGATAATACCAGTGCTGCGATTCTCTGGGGTCAAGTAGCGGGCGGCCACTTCCTGAAGTTTAGGGATATCAACTTCAAGCACCTGTTGCCTAAATCTAGCCCGGTGTTCTTTGTTTCTGCCAAATAGTTCATTGTAATAGGCCTGTTTGGCCGTCCCTGCCGGAGATGCGGGTTTATCCAGGCTGGCTATTACCCCCAAAATGGCTTCTTCCAGCTGACTCTGCTTGTGAGTGCTGTCATGAAGCCAGGTGATTGCACGCTCAAAGTCGTTCAGTGTTTCTGACAGGCGTGGATCCCGGTAAGAGTAAAATCGAAAGCTTGCTGAGCTTGAATCCTGAGTGGCACCACCGCCATAAGCACCACCTTGTTCTCTGATGGCGCCGTGCAGATAGCCATTGCGCAAGAAGCCACCAAGTACAGTCAGAGCAGCTGCATCTTCATGGGCAGCCGGAACTGTCCGATAAGCTGTGGCACAAAAATTAACCTGGGTATTATGCAGCCAGGCTATGCTGACTCTTTCACGCACAGGATCCATGCTAAAGGGGCTAGTCTTATTGGTATTGTCAGTGTGATGCCATAATTCATCCAGACCACTGATTAATGCCGGTTTTTCACTTTCTTCAGCGATGCAAAGCAGCCGTTTATCCCCCTGGATAATTAACTCATGCAATGTCTGCAGCTTTTCCGCATAAGCAGACAACTGGGCCTGGTCGTTAAACGCCTGAACCATGGATTTCAACTTGCTTATCCCCTGCATGCCTGAATTTTTATAATTCAATGCAGCAATTGCATTCATTTGGCTGGTGGCAATGCCCATAGCCAGAACATGCCCCTGATTGGTTATGTTTTGTTCCTTATGACTGGAGATTTGCTGCATAAGTTCTTTAATTCTATTCAGCTCATCAAAACGACATGAATCAAGCATATCCTTCATTAATTGGCTTAACTTATCCTGGTTGCCATACAGTGCTTTACTGCTGAGAATCATATAGGCGTCTATGTTTTGCGCGTTTTGCAGGTGATTGTGCATACTGATATGGGCGTTAATGCCACCACATATTGATGCCTGCAAAGTCTGAATTTCCAGATAAGAGGAAGTCCCAACACCGAGTTCAGGCAAACAACTGCTGTAATGCGGTAATAAGGATTTAAGCTCCTCGGGAAGGGACGGCAGAGTGGTAATAATATCCTGATAACTTAAACCATTCGTTCCCTGCGAATAAAAAGCCAGCGGTATTTTATTGATGTAGCTGGACTCGGCCTGTGGCCATTTAATGTCAGCAGGAACGTCATCAAGATCGACTTTCGGCAGGATGCTCATGTCGTCAACCTGTTGTTGACGCCTGATTAAGGCCTCAGCCTGTTCAACTAGCTTTTTCTTTTCGTCATCATCGAGTCTGCTTTTTATTTGGGCCAGCTTTTGCCTTTCTTCAGCTCTGGTTTTCTTGGCCAGTTCAGGATCAGGTTTAACGGTTAAGGTGACCCTATGCGGATTATCCAGCAAAAAGTCTTTCACCAGCTTGGGTAAAAAATCAGGCTTCTGTATTTCCTGTTTTAAGTTTTTTAGTACAGGGTCAATATCAAGCAGTTCCAGAGGGTCACCCCGATGCGTAGCTGTGGAAAGTGAAGATAGTATTAACTGCAGTCCATAAGGGTAACTGTCCCCTGTGATTTCTCGCTGGTGAAGTTCAAGGCTGTGTAAGGCGGCTTCTACCATACTTTGTTCTACCCCTTGTTCTGCGATTTTCTCCAAAGTATTTAAAATCAGCTCTTCGATAGCCCCGGTATCATTTGCATCACAGGACTCAAGACCGCAGATAAAAGTCATTTCACGATGGGAATCTTCGAGACCACACAAAGAGGAGGGTGACATCCCCAGCTCGGTTGTTTCCAGAACCTGTAATAAGGGACTGGCACTATTATCCAACAACACAGAAGAAAGCAGTTGAGCTTTGAAAAGATCTTCCAGGCTGGTGCTTTTACCTAATAGCCAGGCCATCAGCACATGGCTTTTGTTATTTAAATCAGTTTCAGCTTCACCTTTTTCCAAAGGAAAGTATTCAGTGACTTTGAGTGGTGACTGATAGCGTTTTTCATCACCGACGGCTATGTGGACATCAAGTCTGCTGAATTCTGCAAGTGCCAGGTTTTCAAATTTTTCCTGGTGCTCAATAGCCGGAATATCGCCGAAAGTCATAAAAATGGCATTACTGGGGTGGTAGTGAGTTTTGTAGAATTTCAGTAATTGTTCGTAACTCAACTTGGGTATGTCTGCAGGATCGCCGCCACTGTTGTAATGGTAAGTTGTGGTTGGATACAGGTGTTTGCATAAATGCTGCCAGATAATACTGTTCTGAGAGCTCATGGCTCCTTTCATTTCATTATAGACAACACCTTTATATTCCAGCTCTGATTCAGGGTTGGAGGCTTCTGCAAACTCCAGACGATGACCTTCCTGGGAAAAATCCAGCGGGTCAAGCCGGGAAAAGAAAACGGCATCCAGATAAACTTGCAGCAGGTTATCAAAATCTTTTCGGTTTTGGCTGGCAAAAGGATAAGCGGTCCAGTCGCTGCTGGTCATGGCATTCATGAATGTATTCATGGAGCGACGGATCATCATGAAAAAAGG
>Ga0181566_10004187_pt1 | contig 11749 bp, 10 predicted proteins | sample 101ome_15_FD_133762 | JGI IMG/M metagenome (GOLD analysis project Ga0181566, IMG submission 133762) | Coastal salt marsh microbial communities from the Groves Creek Marsh, Skidaway Island, Georgia - 101402AT metaG (megahit assembly) | ecosystem: Environmental > Aquatic > Marine > Intertidal... | reverse complement strand
TGGGAAGATGGCTCTTTTTCTGAGTTACCTTCAATTACGCTAGATATTGGAAAGCAAGATCGGTCTTTAAGGTGTAATAACTTTTCTATGTTAGATCATGATGCTGATGGTGATCAAGAATTAGTTTTATCATTAGGTAGTCCTTATAGAGGTTTTGCAATTTTAGATTTAGACAGCCAAGGGAGATTGGTGATTATTAAAAAAATTAGACCTGATGAAATGTTAGTTGGGTCTGGGTTGCTATATTCTGCAGTTGTTGATTATGATAATGATGGCTATGAAGATTTACTAGCTATTAGTCCTGAGGGCAATACAATAAAAGCACAGCCATTTTATAATATTGGTGGCATATTTGATTCCGGGCCTTTGATAAGAAAAAATTTTGAAGGTATAAGTGGAATATTGCATAACTCTTTCCAGCTTACTGATTGGGATGCTGATGGATTTAAAGACGTACTAGCACCATTTAGATCTGGAGATATTATAGCATTGACTTTAACTCCTGCTACTTTAGTTATTGAAAGAGTGCCTGTCCAACCAGGTCCTCTTACTCAAATTGAAATAGCAGACTTTAACCAAGATAATTACAAAGATTTACTGATGCTTTCATCTGATATTAATGCCTTAACAATGATTTCAGGCGAAGATGGGGGCATGGAAAGCGTTCGAAATGTTATGTCAAAAGTACCTGAAGAGATGCAAGTCTTTTCCATGCTTCCTTTGACTAAACTTGGTAAATATACTGGAAGCACTATGGTTTCAGGTTGGGACGGAAATAGTAATTCAATATTTATTTTAGATTTTGGTAAGAAATCTGCTGAGTACGACCAAGGGTTTTTATTAAGCACAGATTTTATTACTGAACAGTTGCCTGACTTATTATCAAATATAGAGGACATACAGCCTGAAGTCCCCGAAATTTATGTTGAAGTAATCCCAGAGCAACTTCCTCAATTGCCACAACCTGAAGAAGAAGTGATTACAGAATTAGGCGAACAAAGAATTCAAAGTGTCCCTCAAGCGCTAGACCCTACTGTCATTGAAGGCGATGTTTTGAAAGAACAGCCTAGATCAGTACCACCGAAGAAGGTCATTCGAACTCTAGAAAGTCCAAAAACTTTAAAAGAGGAAGAGATGATAGGTCAGAGGCTTCCTAAGCATGTTCTTCCTCAATACATATTAACCTTAAATCAACCATTTGAGTATATGTTGTTGAGGGATACTACAGAGGCATTTCATAGTTTTAGATGGCAAGTGCCGCCGCCTAAAGGAATGTTTTTTCATTATGAAAGTCAAACAATTAGATGGGTGCCAAATCAAGAGCAGTTAGATGCTTTTCCAGTATCATATTTAGTTAGGGTAAAAGTTGATGAAATTATGGAAGCCTTATCAGCTTCTGGCAGTGTTAATCAAGAATATAAAACTGTTCCAGTTCTTGAAAGCAGAGATGAACAAGTTTGGATATACGTAAATGATCCGCCAAGATTTTTAACTCAACCTTTAGGTACAGAGTTTGTAGCTGGTGGAGTATTTCAGTACGAACCTATAGTTAGAGATAGAAATAAAGATGCATCGTTGCAATTCTTTTTAGAGGTCGCTCCGCCAGGTATGACAATAAATGATGGTGTTCTTTATTGGAAGTCTGATAGCATAAATGCTGAACAGTATGATGTCAGATTAGTGGTTTCTGATGGATTTGAGAGAGATGTCCAAGAATTTCAATTATCTGCCAGATCTGGAATTAGAATTTTATCAAAAGCGCCAACAATGGCCACTGTTGGGGAGAAGTATAATTATGATGTAAAAGTTTGGAGACAAAGAACTAGTCAAGATGCAAATTATAAATTGTTTTATGGTCCTAGTGGAATGAGAGTAGATAAGAAATCTGGATTATTAACTTGGGTCCCAAATGAAACGCAGATCGATACAGTTGAGTATGCCTTGGTCTCCACTCATGGAGTTGCTTCAGATACTCAGTTTGTTAAAGTTTTTGTAAATCATCCTCCAGTCATCCAAAAGGCGCCAGCTCCAATGACAAAAATAAATGTAGGTGCTATTTGGGATTTTGATTTAATGGCTCAAGACCCAAATAAGAACGATAAACTCATTTATACTGCTCATATACTCCCTGAAGGAATGAGAATGGATGCACGTACAGGCCGTCTACATTGGGAGCCTTCTACTGCTCAAGTAGATTTTCATAAACTTAGAATCGAAGTTTCAGATGGCCATCTTAGTAAGTTTATTGAATCAGAATTTTTTGTGAATGCTCCTATTAAAATAGTTTCTGTACCGACAATGACTGCAACAGTCGGTGACGAATACACGTATAAACTAATGACAGTTGATAGGAATAAAGGCGCATTGCTGCCTTTTGATAAAGTTGTAAAAGTTGAGGATGTAAGTAACACTAAAATATATAGTATAAATATTTCAGATGATGTTGTAATTCAGAATATTGATAGGTTTCTTGGAGACTGGTATAATGCGAAAGAAGTTTATTACGTCAACCCAAAATATCCTGCAGATACATTAGTATCTAGAGTCAATTTGAAGCGATATGTTCAATCTGTGTTTTATGAAGATAATAGACTTTGGGTCATTACCTCAACAATAAATGGTCGAACAATAAAGATTAAAGATTTTTTATGGGAATTTTTTCAGGGTAATAAGGGTAAGCCACCTCGAATACTTGTAGAAAGAGTGAACCCTGTGCGTTTTACTTTGACTGAGTTTCCAGAAGGAATGGAGGTTGATGAATCTCTTGGTGCTATAAAATGGACACCTAAAAAATCTCAAACAGATATGCATAGAATTTCTGTAATGGTTTCTGATGGGTACACAAAAGATGAACAGATATATGAAGTGTATTCAAATCATTTACCCACAATTATTTCAAACACACCTCGAATGGCTTTAGTTGGAGAGTTATTTAAATATCAAGTTAGGGTTGAAGATTTAAATGAAGGTGCTAACCTGAAATATAATTTAATTAAAGGCCCTCATGGTATGCAGCTTGATAAGAGTGGAAAAATATTATGGGTTCCGAAAGCTGCACAAATCAATTATAATGATTTTGAAGTTTCTGTTACAGATGGATATGGAACCGATATCCAATCTGGAAGAATATTTATAAATAACCCACCTTCAATTATTTCAACTCCAAAGCCTGTTGGTCTTACTGGTCATACTTGGAGGTATAAGTTAACTACTGAAGATTTGAATGGAGATAGGGTAACATATCGTGCAGTGCGATTGCCTAAATTTGCAAAATTTGATAGAAGAACTGCTACTCTTGAGTGGACCCCAAGAAAGAACCAAGATGGTGTAAATGACTTTATTTTAATGGCGGTTGACGAGCATGGAGCAACGACAACTCATGATTTCCAAGTCCATGTGTTTTACGATCCAAGTGCAAAACAATTAGTAAATAGTGGTTGGCCTTTGATGTTAACTTTTGTTGGTGTTGTTTTTGCTTGGGGCGCTGGGCAAATGAACTAGATAAATAAACTATTTATTTTGTCTTCTAATTTATTATCGGGTGAAAAATGCATTTCTGTTTTTAATGCGTACACAGGAATTTTAGGATTGATATCTGGTATTTTTACCAAATCTTTTTCAGTTGTGATGATATAGTTTGCGCTAAATTTTTTTGCATCATTTTGTACTTTTTGCAAGTCACTAGCTTTAAATTTATAATGATCTAAAAATTTGCTGTGACCAACAATGTTCGCACCGATTTTTTCTACTGTTTTTTTAAACCCTCTATTATCCCCGATGGCAGATAGTAAATATATGTTTTTTGATTTTAATTTTGCTTTATCTATTTCCTGCTTATCTTTCCCAATTAGCATTGATTTGGATTCTAACACACTATTTATTCTTTCTACGTTCACATTTTTTAGTAACTTGTTCAAATAGTTTAAATTGTTATGCACATTAGTCTTTGTATAAATTATCAAGTCAGCTCTTTTTAATCCGCTTATTCGTTCTCTTAAATTCCCTATTGGAAGTATTTTATGAGTTCTCTTAGTATCCTTACTGTTAATTAATACTATATCCAAATCTCTATGAAGTGACCGGTGTTGGAATCCATCATCGATTATGATAACATCAAGATCAAATTCAGATGTAATTCTGAGTCCAGCTTCATATTTTGATTCTCCTACAACTATGGGTATAGAATTTAAATTTTGTGATAGTAAGAAAGCTTCATCTCCATATTGTTCCCATGAATTAGGTTTATCAAACCCATTAGTTACTAACTTTACATGTTTTGATGATCTGCCATATCCCCTACTAATAATACCCACATTTTTCCCAATTGATTGTAAATGCAAAGCTAAAAATTCTACAGTTGGTGTTTTTCCAGATCCTCCAGTAGTTATATTTCCTACACTAATGACTTTACAGGGTAATTTATTGGTATTAAAAATATTTGTATCATACAAGTAATTTCTTAATGTTGTGATTAATTCGTACAAAAAAGATAATGGATATAATAGTAATCTAAGTGTTGTTTTTAGCATATTCTTTATTCGTGCTCTCAACTTTATCCATTGCATCAGATAGTAATTTTTTACATGTTTCAAAATCATGTTCAGGATCAAGCTGTAAAGGCTCACCATATTGGAGAAAAATTTTACCAAATGGTTTTTCTAAAAAAAATGTATGCCAATTAGTAAACTGCCAATGTTTTGTAGATATTGCAGAAACAGGAATTATCAATGCCCCCGTTTTTTGAGCTGCTTTTATAACACCTGGTTTAGGAATTCTTTCTGGTCCTTTGGGGCCATCAGGCGTTATACCAACGAGAGAAGAAGGTTGCCTTAGTATTTTAACTATTTTAACAAATATTTTAGATCCTCCTTTAGAACTTGAACCTCTAAGCATTTTCCAGCCAAGTTTAATTCCTATTCTCGATATTAATTCTCCATCTTTATTTAATCCAGCTAAGCCATAAAATTTCTTGTTCATAAGGTGCATAAATGGAGTTAATAGTTGTCCATGCCAGCAAGATAAAATAATACTTTTTTTATTTTTTAACGGAAGTTTGAAATTGTTAGAGCCTCTAACATCCCATTTATTTGTTTTATAAAAAAAATATAATATCCACTTTGCCAAGCTTGCTTGTACAGACAGTAAAAAGTTTTCGTATTTATTTTTCATTATCTTTTTCTGATATTATATGTTTTGCAGCTCTATCAAACACACCTGGAGATCCTAACTTTGTTCTTATTTTTTTATATTTTTCTATAGTCTCTTTTCGCTTTTTTGATGATGGTGAGAGGTATTCAAGTAAGGGGGGCAATATTTTTTTTGAAGTCATATCACTTTGAATAAGTTCAGGTATAATCTTTTCCTCTGAAATTAGATTTACTATTGATATGAAATTTACTTTCCCAAATATTTTGAAAATCATCCAATTAATATATGAGGTTTTATAGCAAACTATAGTTGGTATTTCTGCTAAGGCACATTCAAGATTTACAGTACCAGAACTGCTAATTGCCGCAGTCCCATGCTTAAGTGCATTGGTAACAGAAGATTCAATTATTATAAAATCTGGGATATTTTTTATAATTACATTATTAGATTTGACAAGACAAAATCTTAGTGAGGGTAATTTTTCCTTTAATAAAAAGATGGTTTCTAAAAAAACAGGCCAATGATTATTTATTTCTTGCTGTCTACTACCTGGAAGTAGAACCAATAACGAATCATCACTTTTTAAATTGTGTTTTTTAAGAAAAATTTTATCCTTATCTAGCTTGTAGTCTTCATCTAAAAAAGGATGTCCTGGATAGTATGTTTTCAATCCCTTCGAGTTATACCAGTTAGTTTCAAATGGGAAAATAGATATAAAATCTGAAATGTTTTCTTTCATAAATAAGATTCTATTTTCTTTCCAGGCCCATGTTTGAGGCAGAATGAAATATGTAATAGGAATGTCTAGATGTTTTATCTTTTTAACTAAACGCAAATTAAATCCCGGATAATCAATAAGTAGTAATTTATCAGGTCTTGAAATTTGAATTTCAGAAACTGTATCGTTTAAAATTTTTGATAGTCTATTGTAGTTTTTTAATACTTCTACAAAGCCCATTACTGACATTGTGTCGATATGGTTTTTTACATCTACGCCCGCTTCTATCATTTTGTCCCCACCATTACCAATGAATTTTATATTTGGAGAAATTTTTTTTAATGATAATACTAATTTTGCTGCATGGATATCCCCAGAAGGCTCGCCGGCAGATATAAAGAAAGTACTGATTTTATCACTCATAAAAAGTTAAATAGAGAAATAATCTGAGATTTAAATAATATTAAAATAAAAATTAACGATATGTTTTGAAGAGTGCGCTTTTCTGTTTTCAGTGTCTTATATAAGTTTTGAGGTTCAATTTTATTGCCGCTATCCCAGGGTTTAAGCTTTGGTAAAAGTTTGGGAACATTTTCAATGTACGATTCATATTCCTCTCCAAATTTTAATTTGAGAGTTTCTTCCTCTAAAGATATGATGAAATAATATTGAACTATGAAAAAGATTATGATTATTGAAACAAGGTGCCACATCCATTGTCCTCCCCCAAGAAATGCCACACCAGCATAAATCATTATATTTCCCCAGTAGAGAGGGTTTCTTGTGTGAGAATAAGGCCCTGATGTACATAATGAAGGTGCGCCTACATTTCTAGTTCTAGTGGCTCCCCCAGCATAGCGAACAGCATTTATTCTAATTATTTCTCCAATGGCTATCAGTAAAATTCCTAATATGTTAAAAGGGATTATTGGTTGGCTGTTATAAATGATTGCTAAGGCTATTGGGATTGGCGTATAGCTTCTAAATTTGAAAAATATGTTTCTGATATCCATTAATTTAAATCCTCAAGGATCATTTCATTAATTTTAATTACTACATCTAAAGCATTACGCGCTGCAATACCATCGACAATGGGTTTTTCTTTTTTTAGTATCGAGTTTACAAAGTTATCAAGCTCTGCACGCAAAGGATCATATTCGTCGATCTCCGGTTTTTCGTAAATAATATATTTATTATCATTTTTTTCTGGAAATGGTTCAATATGCAGCGCATTTTCAATTAGATTTTTATCTTTTGTTATGTTATATATTTCTGTTTGAGATAATAATAAGTCTATTGTTGAATACAAATTTTCTTGAAAAATCTTAATTTTTCTAACTTTATCCTTTGCGACCCTGCTAGAAGTAATACTAGACACAGTTCCATTTTCAAATCGTATTCTTGCATGAGCAATATCTACAGAATTAGTTAAAATTGAAACTCCGCTCGCATGAATACTTTTCACCTTTGATTGTACTAGTGATAATAATATATCAATGTCATGAATCATTAAATCAAGCACAACTGGAACATCAGTGCCCCTTACAGTGTATGGTGCAAGTCTTTGAATGTCTATAAATTTTGGACTTAGATCATATTTATCTAATACTTTAAGTGCAGGATTTAATCTTTCAATATGTCCAACTTGAATTATTAATTTTTTCTTTTTTGCTTCTTCAATTAATCTATCAGCCTGTATGGTTGTTTCAGTAATAGGTTTTTCAATAAAGACATTGCAATCAAAATTAGATATTGCAGCCTTTGCTACGTTATAATGAAACTCGGTTGGAGTTACTATTGATATTGCATCGCATTTTTGCATCAATTCATTTGCTTTTTCAAAATATTTAGTATCATAGATAGTTGCTATTTTTTTACCTCTAACCGAATCAGTATCATACACACCTAATAGGTTAATATTGTTCATATTACTGTAATGCTTAACATGATGCTGCCCGAGGTGGCCTACACCTATTACTCCAATGCTTATCTTTTGCGATTTCATAAGATTTAATATTTTTTAGATTTTAATATATATAAAGTTGTTGATTAATTAGTGAAATCTCCACAGAAATTATTGAGTAAAAAAACTTGCATTTAGTGTTTAAATAAATCAATTTTAGATGTAATTCGTAGGTAAAATCGGAGTTTCGTTATGAATAACGATGTTAAATCCGGGTTTGGGTATATTATACCTTTTGGAGCTATTATAGGTTTCTTTACAGCTTTATTTCTCGGTGAATTTTTAATTAGTGTTGTCATTGCTATAGCAGGCATTCTTGTGTGGTTCTTGTATATGGTTGTAATGGAGTCTTCTCCACCATCTAACCTTGGGAATCTGATCATCTTTTTTGGTGTCCTGTTATCAGTGGGTGTCTTCATGGGTTTTGGTGTCTCTCAAAATATGTGGGGAGGGGTAGAATTCGTATCTGAAGGTTCACTTTTTGCTTTAGTTATTTTATTTTTTTCTGTCCTTACCGGTATGCTTTTTAGGGGACAGCCTATCATTCAACAAACCAATCCATCATATGATTTGAATGCTCAGGAAAAAAAATGGGTTGAGGATGCTTTAAAAAATGAAGGTCAAAATTCTAGTTCTTCTGACCCTAAAGTTATTGTTGTAAAGCAAGAAGCCAACTCTCAAGATAAGGAAGATACCACAGCAAAAGCTAAGGAGCTTGTGCCAGAAGCAGCTACTCATCAATATAATAATCCCTACGTGTATGCTTACCCGCCTGAGTATTATTATGATGAAGATGATTATGAAGACGATTATGAGGATGAATATGAAGACGACTACGAAGAGTAGTTTATAAAATAAGTATTTTATACATTGAATTTGAAAAAGATGCAATCGCCATCTTTTACAATGTAGTCTTTACCTTCTGTTCTTGATAACCCCAAATTTGATAGTGCAGTTTCTGATCCATGTACTATTAGATCGTCATAACTGAAGACTTCGGCTTTGATAAATCCTCTTTCAAAATCACTATGGATTACGCCAGCTGATTGCTTAGCAGTATAGCCTTTCCGTATTGTCCATGCTCTTACTTCCGATGGCCCACCTGTAAAATAAGTCTGAAGTCCTAATAGATTGAAGCTAGTTTTTACAATTTTATTCAATCCTGATTCATTTAAATTATATTCTGCCAGAAAAAGTTTTTCTTCTTCCTTAGACAGTGTTGATATTTCTTGTTCTATAGAGGCACAAACTTTTACAACGCTACTATTTTTTGAAGATGCATAATTAATTAATGCTTCTAGATTTTTATTGGTATTATCATTAGCAATGTCTTTTTCACTAATGTTCGCTACGTACAGAATTGGCTTATTTGTTAAAAGATGAAATGTCTTCAATACTTCAAGCTCTTCAGCGTTATACTCTAGGCTGTTTGCCCAAAATCCCTCACCGCAGTGATTAACTAATTTTTCAAGAAGCTCTGCTTCAAATTTTAATTTTTTGTCTCCATTCTTTGCTAAACGTTTTGTCTTATCAAATTTTCTTTCGAGCGAATCTAAATCTGAAAGTAATAATTCTGTTTCAATTATCTCAGCATCTCTTACAGGATCAACAGATCCATTAACATGTACAATACCTGAATCATCAAAACATCTTACAACGTGAATGATCGCAGATGTTTCTCTTATCTGGCCTAAGAATTTGTTTCCTAATCCTTCACCTTTATTTGCTCCTTGAACTAATCCTGCAATATCTATGAACTCAACTGTTGCTGGAATTACTTTCTCAGGATTATATATGTCTTTAAGTTTTTCTAATCTTTCATCTGGAAGATTTACGATGCCCACATGAGGGTCTATTGTACAAAAAGGGAAGTTTTCAGCTGGAGCATTTGATTTTGTTAGCGCATTAAACAGGGTTGACTTGCCAACATTTGGAAGTCCTACTATACCACATTTTAATGACATTTAAAAAGAATCTAGCGATGGATCTTTGCCGAAGTCATAAACTAAATTATCAAAGATTCCAACTTGAAGATTTTTTGCTGTGTAGATTTTTTTATCATCAGCTTGCATTTCAGCATCAGCCCATATCATCGATTTAGATCTAGTAATTAATTTTTTAATGCTAACATTATAAACTATTTTTTTATGGTACGGCCTTACTTGGCCACGGAATTTTACATCCCCAACGCCTAATGCTCTTCCTTTACCAATTGCTCCACTCCAAGTGAGGAAGAATCCTACTAATTGCCACATTCCATCAAGGCCTAAACAGCCAGGCATTACCGGGTCCCCTTTGAAGTGACAATGAAAAAACCATAATTCCTCTGTGATATCCATTTCAGCTAGGATTGAGCCTTTATTATATGCTCCACCTTCATTACTTATATTTAAAATTCTGTCAATCATCAACATGGGTTCGAGAGGAAGTTTGGCATTATCTTGACCAAACATATCTCCATTTGCCATGGATAATAGTTCTTGTTTATTAAATGAATTTTTCTGACTCATATGGTTATTTTCCTTTTATTGCGACTTCATTTAGCTTAATAAATTATTACTTATTTGTGAATTAAGCATTTGAATCTATTTAATAATTGAAATTTTGGTAATTTATATGATAAAAATTTGGAGGAAATATGTCTAAATGGGCTTTGATATTAGGCGCATCAACAGGTCATGGTGGAGCAACAGCAATTAGCTTAGCTGAAAAAGGTTACGGAATACTTGGTTTTCATTTTGATCGCGGTGAGACAAAAAAAGAAGCAGAAAAAACAATTTCCAAGGTAAGTGAATTAAATGGGGGTATGTGCCACTATTGGAATACAAATGCTGCATCTGAAGAAACTATGGAAAAATATATTCCAGAAATAAAAGAGATAGTTGGAGATGGTCACTTAAAATTATTATTGCATTCTATTGCTTTTGGTACGACAACAAATTTTTTTGGAGACAAACCGGTTACTCAACGTCAAATGGATATGACAGTACATGTTATGGGTAACTCGTTACTTTACTGGACGCAAAAACTATTTAACCAAAAACTACTTTCTAATGGTTCTAGAATTATAGGACTAACCAGCGAAGGGAATTATCTTGCGATGGAGGGGTATGGCCCTGTAAGTGTTGCTAAAGTTGCTATGGAAGCAATAATTAGGCAGATTGGATGGGAGTTAGGTGAATTTGGAATCACAGCTAACTCTATTCAGGCAGGTATAACACCTACTCGTGCATTAACAAAAATAACAGATAGATGGGAGACATGGGTTGAAAATACAAAGAAAAGAAACCCTATGCGTCGCACAACTACACCTAATGATGTAGCTAATGCTGTTAAGTTATTGATGGAACCAGAAGCTGATTTTATAAATTGCTCAATTATATACTGTGATGGAGGTGAGCACAGATCGGGCTCGTTTTAAATGAAAATTTTAAGAAGAACTCTTCTTATTTTGAAGTTCTATTTTTTCTTTTATTAACTCTACTAGCTCATGAGTATCTGGAGAAGGAGATAAATCAAAACTATTTTCTGCCTCTCTAAGTGCGTATTCCCACCATCCTTTTTTAGTGTAAGATAGTGCTAATTTAAAGTGAGCTGTCCCTAAAATCTTAAATTGTTCTCTGTCTAATTTGCTATGATCTGGAGGCAGTAATCTACTTACTTCACGATATTCTGTAATGGCATCGTCAATAAGTCCTTTTTGAAGGTACCAGTTACCAAGCTCAAGGTGTTGTTCTGGATCTTTTTCGCAAGCATATATTGTAAATAATGCTAGTGCTATTAAACCTTGTTTAAAATATTGTTTATATAAATTCATAATTATAAGCACTTAATATTGAAGTTCATGCATTCTAAAATCAAGAAGAAAATCAATTAAATGTGTAATTTATTATAACCGGGGTCTTTAACAAAAAATAATA
>Ga0181566_10004179_pt1 | contig 11758 bp, 13 predicted proteins | sample 101ome_15_FD_133762 | JGI IMG/M metagenome (GOLD analysis project Ga0181566, IMG submission 133762) | Coastal salt marsh microbial communities from the Groves Creek Marsh, Skidaway Island, Georgia - 101402AT metaG (megahit assembly) | ecosystem: Environmental > Aquatic > Marine > Intertidal... | reverse complement strand
CGGCTGCAGAGTCAGTCTCGATTCATGCCACTATCAATGACAACGGCATGATGAAAATGGAGCACCAGATGAACCTAGTCATTCCTGCCCAGGGTGAAGTGCTGCTCGAATCCGGCGGTCTCCACCTCATGCTAATGGGATTGAAAGGCTCGCCGGGAGAGGAAGAGGTTGAATTGAATCTTAGTTTTCAGGATGGCGGCACAATATCACTTAGGCTTCCGGTCATTAACATCCTAGACGAAATACCCTAAACCCATACTTGAGCACATATTCACTGCACATCAAGCTACTCCATTTCTTCTTGGTAAAGTCGCTGGATCAAATCTCTAGGTTCATAAACTCCTTACCTCAAGTACAGACTTTCCAGTTCTGCGACATAATCATTGGGAACTTATAAAAAACGGGGAATAGCATTAAAAGTAAGATTCTATTCTAGTCGATTTTGGTAATCTTAAAGTTATGCTGCAACAGAAAAGCCGCTTTGCAAAGATTTAAATAATTGCCCGTTCAAATGTGCACGGAGACTGGAAAAATACCCATAGAACGAGTAGGATTGCGCCCTTTCCAAATTTCGGAAAACCCGCCAGTAACTGGGGTGTCGCCAAGTGGTAAGGCAACGGACTCTGACTCCGTCATGCGTAGGTTCGAATCCTACCACCCCAGCCAATATCTTCTTTATTATCAATGTATTGTAAGAGCCGCAGAATTTCCAATGCCTGAAAATTTGCTTACACACCTTTCAAAATCCATTCATTGCTTTTGCCATGTGCTGCCCAGGGGCAGAAGCATAGTTTGCCAGGTGTAATGCACGGTTTTTCTACGTGTGTTCCAGGGTTGGGTGGTTGAGATTACGGAGTAATTATTTGGTGGGGTTTTGGTGAGGCTGAGCGTCTGCTTTCGGTCACTGGGTTATCATGACAATTCCCTCGGCGACTCATACTTCCTTTCAACCCATGCGTTTTGAGAAAAGACTACCGGTCATGACTTGTATACTGACTAGCTTGATCCGAATGCACTGTTACCGGAGCAGTTGTATTTCGTCGCCATACGGCATTCAGCAATGCGTCCAATACAATCTCCTTAGTAAACCGAGATTGCATCGACCAGCCTATTACTTTTCTCGAAAATAGATCCAGCACCACAGCAAGATCTAGCTCAGTTCGGGTTGTGGTCGCCGATGGGAGTCGGAATCAAAAATCCGTGGTGCTTCGTTTCTTTTCCCCAATGACCAAGAACTGCCTGCCGAATAAGGGCCAGAAAATTGGTAGTTTCAGGTAGGCTTTTAGCATGAATAATGGCGGTGGCTTACCGTTTGACATGGTATACGGAAGGAAGCGGGATATATTCCTGCTGATGTCGAAGTTATTCAGTTTGAGCAATTCCGCCATGGACAAATCAGTAATCGGGACATAGTGATCCCAGAAGTCCCAGTAGGCACCAGGGATGTATCTGATATTTGGCCCCATGAAAATTACTCTTCCTCCTGGTTTTAATGCCCTGGAGACGTGAGCGATTGTTTTTTCTACGTGGTCTTTATCGGGCAAATGTTCCAGAAAATTACTGCTAAATACAATATCCAGCGAGGCTGGTTCAAGGGGCCATGGTTCTGAACAATCCTGATGTAGAAAATGAATGCCGCTGCTTAACTTACCTTTCGCATCCGGGTTCATGTCCATCGCGAATTTCTTGCCAACGCTGATATTATTGATGAATTCTCCCCAGCCGCAGCCAAGATCAAGAATGTTCGCATCCACGTCTATATAAGAGCTGAAGAAATCTTCACAAAGCACCTGCCAAACCTGATTACGATAAATTTCCTGGTCTGAAAAACGCAACTGGTATTCGTTTTCCAGCATTTGTTTGCGATCACTCATAAGCCTTTCCCGGGGTAACTTTGCTCGGTTTGAACGATATATATTTATGTCCGATAAAACTGGTGAAGATAGGAAACGACACCCCTAAAAAGTGTGCAATTTCATTAACTGCCTTTTCAATCTCCAGCGCTGGCAAAATATACCATGCAAAAGCAAGGCTTATGAACATGGTCTGCAACAGGGCCAGCAGGTTTATTAACAGGAAGTAGCCGAATTGTTTCCTGGTGCTGTTTGATGAATAATTCTTAAATACAAAGCGACGGTTAAGTACAAAAGCGGTGGTGAGGCCCATCCAGAAGGCAAAAAATATTGCCATTGGGTATGAGAAAAGCAAGCTGAATAAAATCCGGCTGAAAAAATTGACCCCTGCAGCAACACCGCTCGCCATAAAAAATTTCAGGAAAACGGTCGAATAGAATTCTCCTTTAATCCATTTCATCGCAATGCACCGTCTCCGCAAGCTGGTAAGCGGCTCGAACGCTTTCTGAAATAGAACGATCTTCGGGGTAGTAATAGGATGTATCCGCCATATAAAAACCTTTCAGGGGTGTCTTCATCGGTGGCAATATGTCGTAAAAACCGACAGGGCAAATAGTCTGCGCAAACTCGTATCGGGACGCACGGCTGCTTAGTATCCAGTCGGCGTTAAAAGCTGGGTTGATACGGCTCAAATAGGCTATGGACTTATTAATGAAGTCAGCATCCGGGCTTTCATAATCCGGGTGGGTCGTTGGCATGTAGAACGGCACATACACCAGGGTATTTTTATCGAGCGGATTCAGGTTTGTATATTCTATTATTCCTGGCACTTTTATATCGTCGTCCTGAATATTTAACCAGAAGTTTTCAGTGAATTGTTGTTTCAGTTTAAACAGCACGCAAATCACACCAATATTCCTGATGCTGTTAATACGGTCTTGAAAATCCTTTGGTAAGTCAGGCGCAAACCGGGGTACATAGGGCAGGGGAACCGTGGACACAATCTGTGTAAATGCTATTTCCTGTTTATTGATTTGCAGGCCTGTCACCCGGCCATTTTCGGCCAGTACTTTTTGCAAGGGACTGGACAGGTGTATGACTCCCCCCAATTCCTGAATTTTCTTTTCAATAGCATTCAGGAAGGTGTCAGAGCCCCCCTCCAGGTAACCCAGCTTTTCAGTGAAAATATTCTTGCGTGAGAGTGCTACACGCTTGATGCGGGTGCCCAGCCATGCCGCCGACAACTCATCTGTGTGTTCAAAAAATTTCAAATAGAAAAGACTTTCCCAGAGCATGCTGTAGACCTTTTCCCCAACCCATTTTTTTAGCCAGGAAGTGGCGCTGATCTTGTCCAGCTTGTGCCAATTACTGACATTTTTGGCATACATGATATGCAGTGCATAGCGAAATTTCTGGACGATATTTAAATGAGGAAAAGTCAGCAAGGCCCATGGATTTCCCCATTTGTAGAGCTGGCCCTGGTAGAAAAATCCCTGTCGGGTTTCCTGCCAGCGCAAATTCTGCGCTATCTCCAGTTCCTCCATTAGGTCAAACAAAGGCTGATCAGGGGCACAAATAAAGTGGTAATACCGTTCAATTTTCAAGCCATCAAAGTTGAAAGATGCGGACATTCCACCGATACGGTCATCTGCCTCAAATATCTCTACCTTGTGGCCGGATTTCAACAGGTGATAAGCGCAGGCCAGACCCATGGGGCCGGCACCGATGATGCCGATTTTTTCGCTCATTGCCCCATCCCTGTACGTTTCAACAGCACGCGGCTATAAGTTGGGTGATTGAAAGTTTCATCCATCGCGTCTTCAAATGCCTGTTGCCTGATGCCGAATACCTTCCCGGTATCGACGCCCTTGAAATCATCGCCGGCAGTCAGGGCAATCAGCTGGTCATTGGTAAAGGGAGGGTAGCGGGTAAAAAGGGCATAGGTTCGCATCAATAATGAAAAAAGCCACATGGGCAGGTGGATGATCAGGGTATTCAATTTCTTTACTTTCTTGATGGTTTTGATGATATCAACATAGTCGATTCGCTGATCGCCAACGATATCGTAGATGTGGCCCGCTGGTTGCATTTCCATACAGCGGATGATGATCTTGCAGAAATCGCGATTATACAGCGGCTGTCTGCTGTAGCGACCATGGCCGGGAACGGGAAATACCGGTGTCTTTTCCATAAAGCGTGCCAGCCAACCCAGATGTTTGGGGTCAAACCAGCCAAACATCAGGGTCGGTCGCAATATGCAATGGCAAATTCCGCTGTCCACCACCAGTTTTTCCTGAGCTCTTTTGGTTCGCGTGTATTCATCATCGGCCACTGAGATCACGACGGAAGAACTGATATGCACAAGAAAGGGTACCTGGTGTAAACGCATGGCTTCCAGGATATGGCGTGTGGCATCAATATTATTGCGAATGAATGGGGCCCGGGTCTTGCCCGTAATTTGGGCCTGCAACATTATTACGCCATCGGCTCCGGTAAAACACTCTGCCCAGTCGCCAGGATCCGCAAGGTCAGCATGAAGTACCCTGACATCCGGGTGCATTTCCTTGAGCACGGCAAGGTTGTATCCGTTTTTATCGATTGCCACCAGGTTGCGGTATCCCTGGGTCTTTAATTCAAGCACGAGGTTCTGGCCAACCAGCCCCGCCCCTCCGGTAATAACGATCCTGGCGTTGTAATCTATAGTTTGCTCATCACTCATCTCTGATTAACAGTCCCCGGACCTAGATATTTGTCTTGTTGAAAATGAATCCGGGAATATGGCGTACGATCATCATAATGAGGAACCATTTGGAAGGTGTGTAAACAAGGGCCTTGCCCTTGGCAATGCCGCTCACTATGTCTCGGGCGACACTATCTACCGGTGCCAGCTTCATGCCGGATGTTTTTAAAAGTGCCGTCATGGGGGTGTCAGTGGGACCGGGTTTGATTTGTATGACTTTGATACCTGTTCCGGCAAAGCGATGCTGCATGCCCTGGACGTAACGGGAAAGCAGCCCTTTTGCAGAGCCGTAGTTATAATTGGACTTTCTCCCCCTGTCGCCTGCCACGGAACTGATGATGGCGATAGTGCCCCGGTTTCCCTTTTCCATGCAGTGGGCAAAGGCTTCCGCGAATAAGGCTGGAGAAATTCCATTGAGGTACATTGCTTCACTGGCTTCGGTTAAATCATGCTGGCACTTTTCCTGATCGGATAAAAAGCCATGCGCGATCAGGACGATATCTGGCAAGCGCTGGCTGCATACGGCACGGGCGAAAGCGGCAATCGAATCCGGCTCACGGAAATTAATGACCTGGTTGTCGATATGCGTATGAGGAGACCTGACGTTCAAATCTTTAGCAAGCAGTTCAATTTTATGTGGATCCCGTCCTGCCAGGACCATTTCAGCGGGTGCCTGTTCAGCCCATATCCGGGCACAATGCTCGGCAATGAGCGAGGTTGCACCGATGATAACGATTTTATTATGTGCCAAATTAGCTCTCCATTAGCCGTCTGGACATGCCCGAACTGATGCCCGGATCACGAAATTGTAAAAACGCTTCAACCCGAGGATAGCTTTCCCGGAAAAAGCACTTTGGCAGCCGTGCATCCTTGGCCAGATAGAGCCTGCCTTTAGCAGCCCTTACCACGGCATCGAGCCGGTCGAAAAGGGCAAGGGTCCTGGGCCCGGCATTCGGGAAATCCAGGGCCAGTGTGATACCTGGTCTTGGAAAACTCAACAGCCCCACTGGAGGCCTGTCAGTAAAAGTCTTCAGTACCGACAGGAAGGAGCCATTGCCTGATTGGCTGATTTCCTGGAGCATGGCGTTCAGGGCATCAATTCCGCTTTCCCGGGGAAGAACGCATTGGTACTGATAAAACCCCTTCGGACCATAGAGGCGATTCCACCCCAGAAGACTGTCGAGGGGATAGAGGAATTTTTCAAAATGCGCCACGCTTGACCCTGAGGTCAGTTCCTGCAACTTGTAGTAGCCTGCAGTGAGGGGTTTTACAGTCAGGCCATTGATCAGTGAGATTGGCGGGGCGAAGGGCACTGTGCTGTTTTTTGCGGTGCTGTTTTTCAAATGCTGTTGTGATGATGGGCGGGCACGCAGGAATATTCCCCGGCCACGACTCCGGGTTGTGCAGTCAATCCAGGAAACGGTATGTTCCCAGTCAGCTTCAGAGTCATCAGCCAGTACAAGGAAGTCCTGCAGATTGCTATAGGGAATTTTTTCGATGTCCAACATGGAGCTTGATATTTTTTGCAGCTGCAATTCCACGTCGACCATGACGCCAGTGAGACCTATGCCACCGACAGTGGCGGCAAACCAGTCTGGCAGTATTTGCGGCCCACATTCAATCTCCTGACCATCAGTACGTATTAGCTTGATTCGCCGCACATGTTCACCAAAAGTGCCAAAGCCATGGTGGTTTTTACCATGGACATCATTGGCGATAGCGCCGCCAACTGTAATCAGCTGGGTCCCGGGAGTGACTGGCAGCATCCAGCCATGAGGAACCGTTATGCGGTGGATGTCCCTTAACAGGACCCCAGCCTCGCATTGAAAGCTTCCTGTTTTACTATCAAAGGCCATCAGGTGATCCAGGTATCTGGAGTCCCAGGCTGGCCCCCCGGGATTCAGGCACATATCGCCATAGCTACGGCCGTTGCCAAAGACAATACCCGGTTTGGCCTGGGATAGCACCTGGGCAACATGTCGGCTTTCACTGAGAGGCACCAGTGTCTGTTCAGCATCAGGAAGCATTCCCCAGGATGTCGATTTTACCATGGTATCCCTGTCGCCCCGGCAACAATGATCAGGATAAAAATGGCAGCACAAAAAAGACTGGTCCGGTCCCTGACGGCAAATACCAGCGGATCATCATGCATATTGCCTCGGTCAGTCTGCATCCATATCCAGCTTATCCAGTAAAGTATGACCGGCACTGCCGCCCAGATGAGTTTCGGATTTTGATAAAGCACCTGAACTTCGGGGCTGTTCACATAAAGCGCCAGTACCAATACTGAGACATATCCGGCCGTTACGCCCATTGTGTGGATGAGGGGCAGATCGGACGTATGATAGCCACGGCCATGTGCTGTTTTGCTGGCCTGCAGATCCAGTAATTCTGCATAACGCTTGACGAATGCCAGTGACAAAAACAGGAACACGGAAAGGCAGAGCAGCCAGAAAGACAGGCTGTGGCCTATTGCTACAGCTCCTGCAATAATTCTCAAGGTGTAAAGTATTGCCAGTGTAAGACAATCAACAAGCACCAGGCTTTTCAGGAACAGTGAGTACATCAAGGTCAGCAGGAAATACACGGCAATGATGGCAAGAAATTGGCTATTGACCAAGGTGCCGATGGAAAAAGCCAGTAGTAGAAGCAAGGGAATCAGCAGCCAGCCTGTCCACAGAGGAATAAACCCTGCTGCCAGTGGACGCATGCGCTTGCGAACATGGATGCGGTCACTCTCCAGATCATGTAGATCATTTAGTATATAGACCGAGGACGCGCAAAAACTGAGAGCGAAAAAAGCAGGCAGCAGTTGGGTCCAGGCATTCAGCTGGCCGACGCCATGACTAGCGATAAGTGGTACAAATAACAAAAGGTTTTTTGACCATTGGTGCAGTCTCAGGGTACCGATCAGGTCACGGAAAGCGAGGGGGCGCTTTATGAAGATATTATGAACGTTACCGTTCTGTCGCGCCCTAGATACAACTCTGGTTGAAGCGTTCACCACAATAGCTTTGCTGGACAACTGCCATACCGCCAAGTCTGCCTGGGAATTCCCCGCATATTCAAATCCCTCTATGCCAAAACGGGTTTCCAGCATGCGAGCTTTTTCAGTACCTGTCAGGTTTAGGGATTCATTGCTGGCAATCACCTCGTCAAAAATTCTCAGGTGGGTGGCAATGGATACCGCAATTTTTTCATTCGCGCCGGTACAGAGAATCAGTTTTCTGCCTTGGGCATGCTGATCCCTGAGCCATTCAAGAAAATCATGGTTGTAGGGCAAGGTGTCGGCATTCAGTTCAGATCGGGCTGCAATACAATGTTTAAAAGCAGCCTTTCCCCGTCGAAGCCAGAACAGCATATTGAGTAACAGGAAGGGGTTTTTGAACAGCACCTTGAGCAAAGATTCATGAAGCGTGTCTGTCAGGATGAGCGTGCCATCCAGATCGACAATGATGGGTCTTACATTCAATACGTTACCTGCTTACTTAAAAAAGAAGTGACACGCTAAATAGGCGTGGAGAATCAATATATTAGAGGTTGAGCCTAAAGGAGACCATTATATTCTATACATTTTTGGCAGTATCCAATACCTTGTCCAAGAACTCAGTTGTTTAATGTAGATGTTGTTTTTCCAAATCCTTCGTTAAAATTCATTATGAGCGAAAATTCCCTTCAGAACACTCTGAGCCATAAACCCGTGCAACATGCTAATTTGGTTTGCTGGCTCATTATATTGGTTTTTTTCTGTCTGCACCTGGCATATATCAACACCCCATTCATCAACCTTGAGTGGGCTTATCGGCAAGGTAGCCAGTTTTTCCTTACCGGTAGCGAACAGTCTCTTAACGACTATTTTCAATACCAAGCAAATCCGCTGACATATTCTTACCTGTCTAGCTGGGTGGTGAAATTAACTGGCATGGATGTGTATGCATCTTATCGCTTGTTTGCTCTTGGTGGGGGCACTTTGCTGCTGGTTTGGCTTGCCCGGTTTAGTAATCCATGGCTGCTCATCATCATCGGGTTAAATCCCCTTATCTGGATTTATTCCGGTCGCGCCTATTCCGAATTGTTGTCGGTCAGTCTGATGGTGGTCGCTTATGACATACATCAGCGTTATTACCTGAAAAGTCTCCTGGGTGGATTTGCTGGGATGGTCAAATACCATGCTTGGCCAGTACTTCTGCTCTATCTCGGTTTCAGCTGGCTGGCAGAGGTTTACAACAGTCGGTTTCGAGACTGGCATCGCAATCGCCTGTTCGAAATTATATTCATAATTGCCCTGGTTATTTTATTTTTGCTGCTTTACCGCAAGGCCACAGGTTTCTGGTTGTACCCTGATCATTTCAGGTCTGTGATGGTTACTTTTTCTTTTCAGAACTGGCTGAACAATATTTTCAGTTATAGCTTTTACCTGTCCGGAATGTTTTTCCTTACCATCCCCGCTCTTGTCAATCGTAACGCCTGGAAATTGAAACTTCTTCTGTTTGTTATCAGCCTGTGGATAGCTATCAACAACCAGAATCTCGGAGAGATGGATTTCGGCAGTTTTGATCAGTTGCTTGGCAGTGAAATTATCATATTGATCAAAGCGGTCAGCTTCTGGAATTTTTGCTGTTGCTGCTACCTTTTCTTCCAGAGTAGAGAATCGAGGATTCTGATACTGACGATTATTTTCTATATTGTCATTTTGTCGCTCACCAGGCCTGCCCAGAGATATCTGATTTTCATTATTCCATTTTGGGCTATGCTTGTTTGCGGGACTGTTAGCCTGCAACGGTTTTTATGGGTTGGTTATGCTTTTACTCTTGTGGTTCTCAACCTTTTTGCAACGCTCTACCAGATCAACAACGCAAGGGCCTCTTCCCGCATGGCATATTGGGCGAAGGAGAACAATCTGATAATCGATTTCGGCGCCATTCATCCTCATATTGGTAACAATAGCCGACATGATCCAGGCAGCCCCTATATAGTGGTTGTTGGTTCGTCCGGAAGCGAAGCAATAGTGCACGAGGAAGAAGTTGCTGTCTTGGGCAAACGCATTAGAATTTACAATCTAGTAAATAGAGATTCCCAGTAGATCCTGATTTAACTCCTTAGTCTGATTAATGAGTAGAATTATCGTTCCTTTCAGGGTACTGACAACCCTGCTACCCAGACCAAAACACACACCCACCACGCTGTTTAACCCTTGCCCCTGTTACAGTGCTGCTCTGTAACATTTGCTGAGCTCTCAGGATAGCTGGCTGCTCCTGATGGGATGCTCCCGCAGCCACAAAAGTACCACCCTTAATCTGCACCTCAATAATATAATCGTCTGATCTGGCCATATTGCCTCCTATAATGTTGCTAATTCAACAGCTGACTTAAGTTTGTCAGCACTGACATCAATATACCGCTGTGTTGTGGCCATACTACTGTGCCTGGCCAGCTCCTGTATGACCCGCACACTTACCCCTTTTTCACTCAATGCCGTGATAAACGAACGTCGACCACTGTGGGAGCTGGCATTCTGTATACCAGCACTCTGGTACAGGGTACGGAACAAGTTTTGGATGGTCTGACTGGAAAAACCAGTGCGCTTTTGTGTAACCAGCAGTGGAGATTCTGGGTTTTGACGCAATACTGGTCGCTTTTGCAGGTAATCGCGCAGTTCAGTCCTCAGCTTGCTGTTTAAAACCACTGTCTGGGTTTTATTGCCCTTTGTCTGGCTACTATCCAGCCTGACTTCTTGTTCAATGGTCCATATGTCGTTTTGAAACGACATAACGTCCCCTATTTTGAGGGCACCTATTTCACAGGCACGTAAACCTGCCAGGTAACTTAAAAGTACCACAATTCTATTTCGGTCTGGGTACCTGGTGCTTTTTACTATTTTTAGCAGTCGCTTCACTTCTTCCTGATTCAGTACTTTTGCTTGTTTTATCTTCACAATCCTCGTCAGTGGGCATGGCTGGGACGTTTAGCTGTACATGGCTCACCAGAAGCAGCTTTTTGAGCTTTTCCTCAGTTAACTTCCAGCGTTTATCCATGTGTAATCTGTTAAACCTATTAAAACTAGTAGCTAGAACGATATTTCCATACGTTTCAGAAAGCGACCTTTTTTGTAGAAAATACAACCACTTGAAAGCTATGAAGTATTCCAATTACTGACGAATTAAACGAAAAGCGCACCTTTCTGGGGCATATGACCCGGCTGCTTAAACGCTATAGATCCGATGAACGTCAGGATGATAAATACATTTATAAAAACGGTGTAAACGGTACAAACGGAGATTATGGAAAATGCGGTTAAGTGAGCGAACGAATTTAAGGCAACTAGCAGCTGACATCATCAGCACCCACCAGAACCCTGCTGCTGCCCGTGAACACCTGGCAAGACTGTACTGGGTAGCTCAGGATGAGGAGCTGCGCTACCTGTTTAATAGGTATTGGCAGGCTAATCGGCAAGATCGTCCAGGCAACACTAACGCCTTCATGCTCGCATAGTTCATCAAAACCTGGTAGAGCTCACATACTGAACCGTGAATGAAAACTTCAGAGAGAAGTGTTACCGGTTGCCTTACCTGTACAGGCATGATTTTGGTACAGAAAGGCAGCATTTCATATTGATATTAAAAATAAGAATCATTATCATTCGCATTTATAAGAAAAGCTGTATCCGGAGCCATCCGAGTGAATTTGAAAATGTCGAAACTAGGGTTTCCATTATTTGTATTAACCGCCACAATGTTGAGAGGCATAGAAGCACAGGAATCTGACAGCAACGTAGAAGAGATTATCGTACTGGGTGAATATCTATCCACTAATCGCGCTAATGCTCTCAGATCACCTACCCCGATTATAGATGTCCCCCAGAGCCTCTCCATTGTTACTGCTGACCAGATCGCCCTGAAGGGATTTACCAGTGTAGGCGATATTATCAATTACACACCTGGCGTAAATACCTCACAGGGAGAGGGGCATCGTGATGCTATTGTCTTTCGTGGTGTCCGTTCTACAGCTGATTTTTTTATTGATGGCGCCCGCGATGATGTGCAGTACTATCGCTCGCTTTATAACCTGGAGCAGGTCGAAATTCTGCGTGGCCCCAATGCACTGCACTTTGGCCGCGGTGGCACCGGCGGTATCTTCAATCGTGTCACCAAAAAAGGAGTTTTTG
>Ga0181566_10004175_pt1 | contig 11767 bp, 13 predicted proteins | sample 101ome_15_FD_133762 | JGI IMG/M metagenome (GOLD analysis project Ga0181566, IMG submission 133762) | Coastal salt marsh microbial communities from the Groves Creek Marsh, Skidaway Island, Georgia - 101402AT metaG (megahit assembly) | ecosystem: Environmental > Aquatic > Marine > Intertidal... | reverse complement strand
TCTCTTATATCTTTTGGTTTTTTGGAGTTGTTTCATTTGCTCGCGGATATCTTTCCATTAGAAAATAGGCTAAATGCTGTCAGCCCCTGAAATAAAAAAATCTTTTTTCTTAAGGGATTCTTCAAGTTCATTTCTATTTTTTAAGTTTGCGTATAATGCAGTTGGTATTTTAATAGTGAAGCCGTCAGCTTTCATTTTGTATGAACTTGGAGAAATTATTGAGATATCTTTTAATTTCCTTAGGGATTCTTTTTCAGTATCGTTGCCTGCAAACTCATGAATAATGTTTTGGTAATCCTGCCCTTTTCCAAGCAGGCAATAGGATGAGATATTGCTTTCCTTATATTTAACATATAGCTTTATCGATGAAGTGGATTCTATTTCTTCCCAATTTTTTTTCGTTCTAAGCGGGGTGATAAAAGATGATTCTACTTTGTCTTTATATAGCTTTCTAATTTGATGACGTTCTGAGTTTGTGAGTTGTTTGAACGATCGAAGTCTATAATTTGATTTTAAAAGTGTGTCGCAAGTATCACTTTGACTTATTGTTAAATTGCAAAAGGAAAGTGGTTTGAAATGAAACTTCTTGTACATTTCTACTTTGTCAGACCACAGGAATGCGTAGTCGAAGTTCATTTTTAGAATATCAAGAATTTGATTGAATACTAATCTGAAAACTCCTTTGTTTTGATAATTCTCATCGATGACGATTCCTCCAATGAATACGCAGTTTATTTGTTGGGGGGCGATATCCAAAGTTCTTGGCTTCGTGCCAACATGACCAATGAGTTTATTTTTATTCATAACAAGGTAGCAATTTTCCCAATTTTTTTTATTCATTAAGGGGTAAAAGTCTACCTTATAAGAGTTGGTGGGGGAGTATTCATAATTCTTTTCAATAAGCTTAACTGTTTCAAGAAACAAATTTGGTTTTTTTGATAATTGAATAATTTTAAACATAGGGAATTTTTTTCCTTTATTAATAACTATTAAATTATAACTGAAAAATTTATCCTCATTTCCGATCCGGTAAAAGAAGGCATTTCTAAAAACAGAATTGCTCTAGTGACATGGATGTTACTAGAACCCTTTTATCAAGGAGGATGCTATGGGACTTCGGATTAATACAAACGTTGCATCATTAAATGCTCAGAGGAACTTATCTGGGACTAAACTAATGATGGACAAAACCTTAGAAAAACTAGCTTCTGGTCAAAGAATTAATAGAGCTGGTGACGATGCTGCAGGACTTGCAATTTCTGAAAATTTAAAAGCTCAAATTAGAGGTCTATCACAAGCTGAGCGAAATGCTCAAGATGGTGTTTCTTTAGTTCAAATTGCTGAAGGTGCGCTTTCAGAGGTGTCAAACATCTTAATTCGACTTAGAGAGCTTGGAGTACAGGCCGCTTCAGACACCATTGGTGCGACAGAGCGAAAGTTTTTAAATGTTGAATTCGAGCAGTTGATGTCAGAAGTTGATCGTATCGCGAACTCAACTGAATTCAATCGTGTTCCTTTGTTAAATGGAACCGGTGCTGTTTTTGATATTCAAATTGGAACGAGAAATGATCCCATGTCTGACCGTTTGACGTTTGATGCTTCTTCAGCCGACGTAAATGTTGCAGCTCTTGGTCTTAATTTAGCTTCAATTGGTGATAAAATCTCAGCGCAAAATAGTCTATCAGCAATTGATCAAGCAATTATAAATGTTTCAGGAATTAGGGCTGACTTTGGTGCTCTTCAAAACAGATTGCAATCCACGATTAATAACCTTGCGGTAAACGTAGAGAATTTAAGTGCAGCAAATTCAAGGATTCGAGACACAGATATCGCAAAAGAAACTGCAGAGTTAACGAAATCTAACATTCTTGTTACCGCTGGTACCTCAGTGTTAGCGCAAGCGAATAACTCGACAAAAATGGCACTAGGATTAATTAATTCTACAGGAATGTCCTAAGAATTAAGAATGATGTCCACTGACCTGCAATAGTGGATATCAATAAAAATAAAAAAAACGCAATTTTGGTTTAACAATTTTTAAGCAGGATGCTTATTTAAAACAGGAGGTTTGCTATGTATAGAGGAGATTAATATGGGTATGAGGATCAACACTAATGTGTCCTCGTTAGCAGCTCAGCGCTCTTTGGCACTAAACAAAAGAAACCAAAATGATAATTTAAGAAAATTATCCACCGGGCTTCGTATTACCAGGGCAGCAGATGATGCAGCAGGATTAGCAATTAGTGAAAAATTTAAGGCATATATAAGATCAACACGACAAGCGAAAAGAAATGCAGGAGACAGTATTTCAATGATACAGACAGCAGAGGGTGGACTTGGAGAAATTTCAAATATTCTAATAAGAATGAGAGAATTATCAATTCAAGCTGCTTCAGATACCATAGGGAGTCCAGAGCGTGACTATACTGATGTTGAGTATCAAGAGCTTAAAAAGGAGATCTCACGAATATCTAAAGCAACTTCCTTTAATGGGCTAACCTTACTGGATGGTAAAAGTGGTGTGTTGGAATTTCAGATTGGTCAAATGAATGATCCTATGTTGGATAGATTAAGTTTTGACTTTTCTCAAGCAAATTCAACCACTGTCGCTTTGGGAATTGATAGTCTGTCTTTGGGAACAAAGGTAAATGCGCAGCAGTCAATTTCAATTTTAGATGATGCCTTAGTCCGAGTGAACGGAATTAGAGCAAAAATGGGGGCTGCTCAAAATCGCCTCCAATCAGTAATAAATAATTTAAGTATTACTGATGAGAATATAAGTGAAGCAAATTCTAGAGTCAGGGATATAGATGTTGCTTCAGAAACGGCAGAGTTAGCTAAAAACAATATACTTGTTCAGTCAGGTGTTTCAGTTTTAAGCCAAACTAACAATACGCCAAATATCGCCCTGAAACTTTTAAGTTAATTGTGTTTTTAATGCCTCCCGCTTTGAATAAAGCGGAGGCATTTTTTTTATTTGATGATAAAATTTATTCATGAATAGAAAAAAAACAATTCTTATCTTCGGCGTTTCTGGATTTATTGGCTCTAATCTTGCTGGCATTCTAAAAAATGAATATAGAGTTATTGGAACATATTTTAAAAATCATACAAAAATTAATGGTGTACTTTCATTTAGATGTGATGTCTTAAATAAAAATGATGTAAAGCTACTTATGTTAGCATTTAATCCAGAGGTGGTTATTTATGCAGCTGGAGCTCCTGGGATTAATGAGTGCTCAGAAAATGAAGATTATGCAGATGCTCTAAACACGGGTGGATTGGTAAACATACTCGAATTCACCCACCGTTGTAATTCACAGCTTTTTTATATTTCTTCGGCACATGTTTTTTCTGGCCTTGATAAAGTTTTTTCGGAACTGGATAGACCTGACCCTAACACAACTTATGGAAAAACAATGGCAGGCGCTGAATTTTATATTCACAAGAATTGTCTGAACTTTAAAATAATTAGGGCGTGTAAATTATATGGTCGATCCAATGGTTATCGAGAGACTTTTTTTGAGAAAATGCAGAGGAGTTTTCTTCGGGGAGAGGCCAAGGTATTTGATTCGAGAATACAGTTTGGTTTTCTAGATGTTAATTACCTTGGTTTTGTTATAAGAGAATTGCTTAACTTTGAAGTTAAAAATAGGATTTTTCAGTTATCAAGTTCAAATGTTATGACTCACTATGAATTTGCTAAAATGTATGCTGAAATCTTTCTTGAAGAGGATAGTTTAATTTCTAGTGGTAAGTTGAGATTTCCTGTTACTAAAGATTACTCTAGTAAAAGCGATGAGATCGACCACATATATCATATTGACAATGTTAACCTTGAGGGGTTCTTAGACCTAAAAATGCCTACGATAAAAGAGTCACTTGAGTTTACTTTCAAAAACCTAAATGGAGGCTCAATACAGCAGAAAAATGAAAAAAAAGAGGCAGAAAGAGAGTTTTAACGAGCAGAATTTTTAATAAATTCTTCTAGGTAGTGTCTAACCATAGCTTTGATATTTACCTCTTCGCCTTGAAACTTCCACTTGATGCTATTGAAAGGGCCGATCGAAGCACAAATCTCATGATGAGAAATATTGCTATGTTGATTTGTGTCACTCATTCTTGGGGCGAAAATATCTTTTCCATTTGCAAGTAAGCTGATGACAATTAAGTCAGAAGCCTTTCTTGAGAATATTAATCTCAGAGAGTTTCTAAAGATCATAAAATCATTAACGGTATTAGATATTTTAAAAATTTTAATTTGTGCGCCAGAGTTTAGTCCTCCTCTGCACTCATTAAATCGAGTAATGAAAACTTCAAAGAGATCTCTGATGCTATTCATGAATCGAATTGAGTCTTCTTCTAAAAAGGATTGTGGATCTAGGTGGTCATTGAAATCTACAATACCCGCTTCATCCATATTTATCTCATCAAAAGCAAGTGATTAAATCCAGTCGGTGTTTAAATTGCCAGAGTTTTTAATTGTAATTTGTTTTTCCATTTTTAAATGATCATGCTTTTTTTGATTCATGTCAATTTTATGGAATTCTAGTAAGTGAGTAGAGTAGGAGTCGATCAGTTGAAACAGACATTAAAGAGGAGGGAGAAATTTTAGATTCCGCCCGTCGTTTGACAGGTGGATGCAGTAAATAATCACTTTAGGCTTCTCTTCTAGGTTTGAGCCTTAGAGCTTGCACACCGTAACCAGTGACCGCTTCCTAAAAAATGTTTGTAGGGCGAAACAACTATGAAATCTCCCTCCGTGTTCCTATTATAACATTTTTCATGAAATAAGAACTAGATATGGGCATTGTCTATCAATGGAAATATTTGAAAAGATAGCGGATACGTAAAATTAATGGGTTAGCTAACTTTTGCGGTCAGGTAGGGGTGCTTTATGCGTTGCACAAGGCTCTGCTGTCTTGTATAATAATGAAGAGGGGGAAAATTAGTTAAGTTTTTTTTTAATAAGCCGTTAGGTTATATAACTTAATTTAAAGGCTTAGGAGTAAAGGCATGTTGACGGAACTAATCAACTATTTAAAAGACGATGATGGCCAAACATCTACTGAGTATATTTTGCTCGTCGCAGTTGTTGCCATGATTGTATTGAAGTTCAAAAGTACTCTAAAAGAAAAGCTAGATGGTGTTATGAACTCAGTTTTTAATAAAGTTGATTCAGAAATTACAAGCGGATTGTAATTACATCTTAGAACTTAAAAAGAGTTTCTTGCAGTCCTAGAAGTTCATTTTTATAAATGAACAATTTGCCCCTTATTAAAATTCAAAGACACAATAATATATTCTAGATCTTATGATCGAACCTAATCACCCAAATTTAAATTCTAGAGGTCAAGCGCTCGTTGAGTATATTCTAATATTTAGTTTGTTTGCATTGATTAGTATGGGCTTGATCAAAGCATTCAGTACGATGATGGATAATACATTTACAAGTCTTTCGTTTATTTTAAGTCAGCACTTAAGCGTGGGGGTCTGTGAGCAAAATTGTTTTTTTAAGGGGTATGTTAATCAGTGAATTACTTACCCAAAGAATTATTTATTTTCTTATTCTTGGAATTAATCGCAGTAGCTTGGATAGATTTTAAATATCGAAAGATATCGAGTATTTGGGTTTTTTTGAATTTTTCTATATTTTTTCTCATTTATTTTATTCTGGGATTAGGCTTAACATTTTCATTAACTCAGTTGTATTACCCTGTAATATTTTTTGTCGTCGGGTTTGCTTTTTATACCTTAAGAATCATGGGAGGTGGTGATTCTAAATTCTTGGTATCGATGTATATTATCTTGCCTGTTTATTTTCATGAAAATTTTTTAATGTCACTTCTGTATGTAACTACTTTTATTGGCCTGACTCAATTTATCTATAATTCAATAGTAGGTAGAGATCTTTTGATGAAGTTCTGGAGACAGAAAAGTATTAAACATCTTAAACAATGTTATGGAAAAAAATTCCCTTTCGCACCGATTATTCTTCTTAGCTGGATAATATTCGGTATGAACAACCTCAATAAAATAAAATGAGAAATAAAGGTCAATCGCTTGTTGAGTACATCCTGTTGTTAGGAATGCTTTTGATGGTCGGGGTGTCATTGTTTAAAAGTGATGCTTTTAAAAATATATTTGGTGAAGATTCAGAGCTTTTTGCTAAGTTAAGAAAACAGTATGAGTACGAATATCGACATGGGCTTAGTGGGCGAGAGGACCTCACAGATGAAGGATATGGAGGAGTGCATGAAAGTTTTTTTTCAAAAGGAAAAACAAGATTCTTTAGTCCAGATGAGCCTTATCCATAATAATAAAGGTCAATCATTAGCAGAGTTTATCTTAACTTTTGGAATCGTATGTGTCGTCATGATTCTTTTTGTCAAAATAGCTTTTAATTTCACTAAGGGATACATGATCCATTACGCGAATTTTATGGCTTCTAGGGCGTATATGGTTCAAGATAATAATTCTTCAAATCCCCAGTCTACCGATGGAGATGCAAGAAATATTGCAATTAATAATGTTTATAAAAAAATATTTGATAAGGTCCCAACATCAAGAATTGTAACACTGACACCTTCAAGTGTTGAAAATAAAGTTTTTGTTGGAATAAAAACAACTATCGATGAAGAGTTCTCTCTGTCACCAATGGTCGGTGGTGGGGAAAAAATTAAATTAGTTTCGGAGTCTTTTTTAGGGCGAGAGCCAGTGATTAGCGAATGCGCAATTGGGACATGTGAGGCAATTCGAGAAGTAAGTGGAGAGAGTTGTGAAAATGATTTTGTGACCCTGTGGGATAATGGATGTTAAAAAACAATAAAAATAATAAAGGACAATCAATTTTTGAGTTTATTGTATTTATTCCTTTCTTACTGTTGTTGCTTCAAGCCTTTATAAAAGTTGGTGGCGCTATTAATGGATCAATTAACCAGCAAAAACATTTACGTGGTTATTTTTATTATAAATTAAAAAACTCAAGTTATTATCCCACCTTAAATGATTTAAAACAGCTAAGTGGCATGACTCAAGTAGGTTATAGTGCTTTTGGTTGGAGCGAAGAGCTTGTTGGAGGGAGGCAGCCAAAGGCACCTTGTTATTTATTAAATAATTTTTTTGGGGAGCCAATTGATTCCTGTGGAGAGCTAACTGAAAGATCAGAGGGGAAGTCGCAATTCGTTCGAGTCTACACTGTCTTTGGAATGTGTAGTGGGGTTTACTCAATTAATAATGAAGGGAATTGGGTTTATTCTGACTCAACTCCTCCAAATTGTGTGAATTCTAACTAGGCTAGACTAGGCTAAAAATGCCTACACTTATTAAGTCTTTAGATTTGTTAATATTTATTTAAAAGATAAATCCCAAATAAAAGGATTTTTATTTATGAATTCAAAAGCATTTACTTTGGCTCTTGTGATTGCTGGGTTCTCCATGTTTATGGTGTACTCCTATGTTGAGGATCAGACAAAAGTGATGACTCAAAAATATGGACTTATGGAAACCGTTATTGTCGCTAAAAATGATATTAATGAACTTGAATTAATTGATGATAGTAAAGTGATGACAACAACTGTCCCCGCAAAATTTCTTGCACCTGGGCATTTTAAAACAGTTCGGGAATTAGAAAATACAATGGCGACAGTTCCAATCTTAAAAGGTGAACAGATAACCAAACCAAGAGTTAGTTACCCCGGGCAAAAAACCGGACTAAGTCGGCAAGTCAGTAATGGCTACCGTGCAGTTGCATTGCTAGTTGATGATCGGCAGTCGGTTGGAAAATTAATTAAGCCTGGTGACAGGGTAGATATTCTTGCAAAAATTGAATACGTATCTGGTGAAAAAGATAAACAAATGACAAAAACTATTCTTGAGGATGTTCTAATTCTTTCTACAGGATTTAATGTATCAAACTCTATTCCTCTGATTGGAATGAGGATGGGGCAAGAAATTAAAAAGATGAACCTTAGTACTTATGAGCGCTATAACACGGTGTCTTTAGAGGTCACTCCATTTCAAGCTCAAAAGCTAACCCATGTTATAAAATATTTAGATTCTAAACCATTCCTAACTCTACGAAATAATAACGATAAGCAAATTGTTAGGTCGCAGTCAACAAGACTATATGACATTTTAGGAGAAGATAAAGCAGAAGCAATTGAGTATTTTAGAAATAAGAATAAAAATAAAAGATGATAAAATTACTACTAGCTATATTCCTTACATCATTTTTAAATCCGTCTTTTGCTCAAGATGAAAAAAAAATAACACCCAAAAAGATTGAGGTAGTAATCGGTCAGGATTACGTTGAAACCCTAAATTTTGCGCCATATACATCGGTTGAAATTGGGAACACATCAATTTTGGATTATCGTATTGCGCCAGGAAAAAGAAGGCTAACATTAAAGGGAGTTAAGGCTGGGTCTCAACCGACAACAGTTAGGGTTTTTAACACTGTCGGTGATTTAAAAGCATTTTATGAAGTTACAGTCACAGAGACGGCAAAAGGTAAGCTTGTTCAAAAATTAAATACATTTCTTGGAGATATAGAGGGAATTAATATTGGTATAAAAGCTGGAGAAGTCGTCCTTGAGGGAAAAATTATTGTTCCGGACGATCTTGGCCGAATTTTCACCATTTTACAGCGTGATGAATTTAAAGATGTAATTTTCTTAGTTGAGATGCATCCTCAAACACAAATTTTGATTGCAAGAAAAATGCAAGAGGAAATTCAAAAAGCTGGGTTAAAGAATGTCACGGTTAGAGTTGTTAATGGAAGTTATTGGCTCGAGGGAGTTGCTGGTAATGATGGCGACAAGGCACGAGCCGAGCTTATTGCGATGGCATATTTTCCTGCGACTTTAGATAGTACAGCTCGCCGTGAGAAATTGGTGAAAACGTTGAAAAAAAATCCAATTGAAAATTTTATCGTTGTGAACCAACAAAGTGCACCTCCTAGTGTTCCAAAACTGGTCAAAGTTATTGTTCAATTTGTGGAGCTAAGTAAAGATTATAGCAAGGTTTTTGGTTTCAAGTGGATCCCTTTGATGACTGGAGATGGAGGATCTGTAAGTTTTAATAGAGTTGATTCCGGAGGGGTTTCAAGTAAGTCGAATGGGACGTTGGCAGCCACGATTTCAAATCTTTTTCCAAAACTTGCAAGTGCAAAAGGTGCAGGTCATGCTCGTATCATTCAATCAGGAGTTATTATAACCGAAGATAAAAAACCCGCGAACCTTTCAAAATCATCGACAAAACCTTTTGCTCTTGGAACCGGAGAGTTCACAAAAGCAATGACGGCAACAGCGTCTTTCGATATTGCTGTTACTCCACAAATAATGCCAAAAGAAAAAATTAAAATGGAACTTAACGTAAATGTCGGAAGTACAGTTGGGGATCCGCCTGAAACCATTGACAATAAATTAAAAACAAATGTGGTCGTTAAGTCTAAAGAGTCTGCTGCAATAGGTGGAATTGTATTAAGTAAAACGTCTACTGACTATGATCGGGACCCTCCATTTGGAACACCTCAATTTTCAGAAGCTGATGGTGTAGTTCCGTTATTTTCCTTTCTCAGATCAAAAGGGTTTTCTTCAAACAGAAGTCAGTTTGCGATTTTTGTTACTCCTGAAACAATTGAATCAGCTAGTGATGGAACGAACGAAATAAAACGAAAATTTAAGCAGAGGGGGCGGTAAGTGGCCGGCCATATCATCACCATTCTTGGGGGAAAAGGAGGCGTTGGAAAGTCAATGGTTGCGGCTAACCTTGCCTTTAGTTTTGCCGCTGAAACCAGACAAAAGACACTACTTTTAGACTTTGATGCAAAAGCGGCAGGTGATCAAAATTTAATTACTGGAATAAAATCAAAGAAAAATTTAAAAGATTTAGCTGAGTTTTCTGGATCAATTGACCCTAAATCTTTTCAACAATTCGTAACGCCTCACCCTCAAAATGTTCACTTTATTGGAATGCCAAACGATGTAATTGCTGCAGAGGGGATAGATGCTAATTCACTCGGGAAAAGCCTGAAGGCAGTTACTAGTATTTATCCAACGACAATAATAGATGCTGGCTCTGAGCTTGGGCCATTGGCGTTGAAAGCACTAGAGTTTTCTACAATGATTTTTCTTGTTGTCCCACCAGATATTTTGGCTGTTAATCAAACCAAAAGAACATTATCTGAACTAGTAACAATGCTTTTTCCAAAAGAAATGATTTTCTTGATTATGAATCAAGGACAAAAGGGCCATCCCATTTCTCCTGAAATAATGACAAAACAGATTGGACGCCCCGTATTTTCGATGATTCCAAAGGATGATCAAAGCTGTATCCAAGCTCTTAATTCATCAAAGCCAGTTGTAACATTTGCAAAAGGGAGTCCCTTCGGAAAAGCGATAACTGAATTATCAAGAAAGATGATTCAAAAAAATGTATTAAGATCTCTTGAGAGTTTAAATAAGCCAACTGATGTAAAAACTAAAAAAAGCGGTGATGAAAGTAAGGGAAGTGGAAATAAAAATCCATGGGTTGATTTGAAAAAAAGGATTCATAAAGGCCTAGTTGAGGAAATGGATTTTAAGGGCGGTGAAGATAACGACCCTAAAGCAAAAATAATCCTTAGAGAAAAGACAAAGAAAATGGTCGTTGATCTAATCGGTAAAGAGGATACGAAAGGAATCCTAAATTCTCGGGAAGACATGAACAATCTTGTTAAAGAAATTCTTGATGAAGCATTAGCACTGGGACCACTCGAGGACCTATTAAGAGATAAAGAGTGCTCAGAGATTATGGTTATTGGCCCTGACAAAATTTATTTTGAAAAAGGCGGGAAAATAAGAAAGTCAGAAATCGTTTTTACAGATGATAGGCAAGTATTAAATGTTATCGAGCGAATTGTTGCTCCAATTGGACGTCGTATTGATGAAAAAACTCCATACGTCGATGCTAGACTTTCAGATGGTTCTAGAGTTCATGCGATTATCCCGCCATGCGCCTTGGACGGAGGTACTATCACTATTCGTAAATTTCCAGAAAACCGACTTGGTTGGAAGGATCTTGTTAATTTTGGTTCGATGACTCAAAATATGGCAGATTTTCTTCGGATCGCGGTTGCAGATGCACATCGAAACATTGTTATTTCTGGTGGTACAGGCTCAGGGAAAACAACATTGATTAACGTCCTTGGTGGTTTTATCCCTACGAATGAACGTATTATTACCTGTGAAGATTCAGCAGAATTAGATTTTCCACAGGATCATGTTGTTCGCTTGGAAACGAAGCCACCATCATTAGAAGGTGACGGTGCGGTTGATATTCGCTGTCTTGTTAAGCAAACTTTGAGGATGAGACCAGATAGGATTGTTGTTGGTGAGTGTAGAGGTGGAGAGACTCTTGATATGCTTCAGGCGATGGGTACTGGGCATGACGGTTCAATGACTACTGTTCACTCTAATAACCCAAGGGAATGTATCGGGCGACTAGAAACCCTTGTACAATATGCAGGAGCTGGCATTTCTCCTAAAGCAATAAAGGAAATGATTGCAGGAGCTGTTCATTTAATTATTCAACAGTCACGTCTTGATGATGGTTCAAGAAGGGTTACATATATAACTGAGATTGGTGGTATGCAGGGAGAGGTTGTTACCTTGCAAGATATTTTTACGTTTCAGCAAAGAGGCTTTGATAAGAGTGGCAAAATTCAAGGAGAGTTTCAAGCATCTGGTTTTATTCCCAAATTTATCGAATTATTAGAGAAGAAGGG
>Ga0181566_10004171_pt1 | contig 11780 bp, 11 predicted proteins | sample 101ome_15_FD_133762 | JGI IMG/M metagenome (GOLD analysis project Ga0181566, IMG submission 133762) | Coastal salt marsh microbial communities from the Groves Creek Marsh, Skidaway Island, Georgia - 101402AT metaG (megahit assembly) | ecosystem: Environmental > Aquatic > Marine > Intertidal... | reverse complement strand
CAAGAATTACTGCGTTTTCAAACCGCAATATTAGCTGTTGCTGAACGCGAGGCAGCCACCTTGATGCCAGGATTCACTCATCTGCAAGTGGCGCAGGTGATCACTGTAGGTCATCATATGATGGCGTGGTACGAGATGTTGACTCGAGATAGATCACGTTTGCAGGATTGTCGTGCACGACTCAACACTATGCCGTTGGGCTCAGCCGCATTGGCCGGCACCCCTTTTCCACTAGATCGTGATTATGTTGCCGAACAATTAGGTTTTGATGCGATTTCTCGTAATTCATTAGATGCAGTGAGTGATAGAGATTTTGCTATTGAGTTTTGTTCTTTTGCGTCTATCTTACTCATGCATATGTCACGCATGTCAGAGGAGTTGGTGTTATGGGCTTCCCAGCAATTTGAATTCATTGAACTACCTGATAGCTTTTGCACGGGTTCTTCTATCATGCCGCAGAAAAAGAATCCTGATGTGCCAGAATTGGTGCGTGGAAAAAGTGGGCGCGTTTTTGGGCATCTGATGTCTATGCTTACGCTGATGAAATCTCAGGTATTGGCTTACAATAAAGATAATCAAGAGGATAAGGAGCCATTATTTGACACTATAGATACAGTATTAGGATGTTTGCGTGTTTATGCTGATATGGTGCCGCATGTGCAATTTAACCATGAGCAACTTACTATGGCTGTGACCAAGGGTTACGCAACAGCTACAGATCTTGCGGATTATCTAGTATCCAAGGGTGTGGCTTTCAGAGATGCGCATGAAGTGGTGGGGCGCGCGGTTCGTATAGCTATTGATGCAGGAAAAGAATTGGCGCAGTTAGATCTTGAACAGTATCAATCTCTTTCAACTGCAATTAGTGATGATGTTTATGCGGTGTTGGAAGCACAGGGCTCAGCGAGTTCCAAAAATGTCACCGGTGGAACCAGTCCACAGCAAGTACAACAACAAATACAGGCTGCACGCGTAGCGCTTAAGCCGACAAGCGGTTAATCAGCCACTGACTTAGGTCTGCCACTTCTTGGGTGCATAAAGTATGCGCCATTGGATATTGATGCCATTCTATTTCAGCGCCTATGGCCTCCAGTGTGGCGCGTGATCGATGTGCAACATCGAGTTTTAAGATCTCATCAAATTCCCCATGTGCCATAAAAATAAACTTGCGTGCGTTATTCGATGGGTCATAGTGTTTGTATAGATGGCTCAAGGGTAGGTAGGTTGATAGGGCGATGACACCTCCGAATGTAGTTTTGCTATGCAGATAGGTATGCAGTGCCACAGCTCCGCCTTGAGAAAATCCAACTAAGATTATGCGTTCAGCGGGAATGTGAGAAAATTTTTCTGCGATCAAATTTTCTATGGATTGCATGGTGCATAGAATTCCCTGTTCATCTTCTTTGGAGTTATCTTCCAATGAATAAATGTCATACCAAGCATTCATAGCCATGCCTTGATTGATGGTCACAGGTAGTGTGGGTGCGTGCGGGAGTACGGAGTGTATTTTGAGTTCAGTGGGCAATTCTAGTTGTTCTATCAGAGCTTTAAAGTCATAGCCATTAGCGCCCAGACCATGTAGCCATACGACCAAGGCATCGGCATCCTTGCTGGCATGTATTTCTAGATAATCTAGTTTATGCACTTGTGTCTCTCCTGGTGATAGGTGGTTATAATGAGCTTAACGAATTTGCCGTATAGTGGGAATAACAACCGCATACACAGACATAAAACCACCACCAGGATGATTATTTTGAATAAGCAAATGCCAATATTGATGCTAATCGCCGTACTGCTGCTTGTCAGTGGCTGTGGGCAGTCAGGGGATCTTTACATGCCAGAGGACGAGGCGGAAACTTCTATTATCGAACAATCAGATTCATAGATTCCATACGCCATTAATCTATAACAATTTATAAGACCACATTGAAAGTATATGAAGCAATTTATTGGATTTGAATATCGTCAAGATGAATTATATGTTGAAGAAGTATCACTGGCAGCTTTGGCGACACAGTTTGGCACGCCATGTTATGTTTATTCTAAATCTGCGATTAAGCAACAATGGGATAGTCTTCAAGCGGCCTTTTCTGAGCATAAGTGTCTTCCTTGTTATGCGGTAAAGGCCAATTCTAATATTGCAGTATTACAATTATTGGCTGACTGGGGAGCAGGTTTTGACATTGTCTCAGTGGGAGAGTTGGAACGTGTGTTAGCCGCCGGTGGTGATGCTGGCAAGGTTATGTTTTCAGGTGTGGCCAAAAGAGATGATGAAATTCGTGCCGCGATATATCATCAAATAGCTTGTATTAATATTGAGTCAGCTTTTGAATTGTCACGTGTAAGTGCTATTGCGGCTGAAATGAAAATGCCCGCTAAGGTGTCTTTGCGTATCAACCCTAACGTCAATCCACAGACGCATCCATATATTTCTACCGGTTTGAAAGAGAGTAAATTTGGTGTCGCCAGTGAGCTGGCTCTAAGTTTATACGCATCTATTAAGGACCATCCATGGGTACAAGCCGTGGGTGTGGATTGTCATATAGGCAGCCAGATCACCGAGTCGGGACCTTATCATGAGGCGGCTATTCACGTATTTGAATTCGTCGCCCAGCTTGAAGCTATGGGCATTAAGCTGAAGCATATTGACTTAGGGGGGGGCTTTGGAATCACTTATGATCAGGAGGATCCGTCTACTTACAGTGACTTCGCTGCAAAAATATTACCTTTATTTGCGGGCAAGGATTATCAATTAGTGCTTGAACCTGGACGTTCTCTGGTTGCGAATTCAGGGGCATTGATCACGCGAGTGGAATACATCAAAGATATTGAAGTGAATCGATTTGCTATGGTCGACGCTGCGATGAATGATTTAATCAGACCCGCTCTTTATCAAGCTTGGCATACTGTGTTGCCACTCAAACAAGATACCACTAAACAGTCTCAGCAATATGATGTGGTTGGCCCAGTATGTGAGAGTGGTGACTTTTTGGCTAAGGCGCGCACATTGCCTGAATTGACACCGGGTGATCATCTTGCGGTGATGTCTGCGGGAGCTTATGCCATGACTATGGCGAGTAATTATAATTCACGCCAAAAGCCCTGTGAGTTGCTAGTGGATGGAAGCCATGTTCATTTAATTAGACGCCGTGAACAATTGACCGATTTATGGAAGCATGAGAGCTTAATTCCTGTTGGATCATAAATATTTTGTTATCAGTGAGATTAACGAGACGTGAAAATTAACTTCTTAAAAATGCACGGGTTGGGTAATGACTTCATTATGCTTGATGGGGTATCACAACAGCTGCCCATATCTTCAGAGGATGTTGTGCGTCTATCAGATAGGCATTTAGGGATAGGTTGTGATCAGTTATTAATAGTAGAGCCAACTTTAATTGAAGGCGTGGATTTTAAATATAGAATTTTCAATCATGATGGTTCAGAAGTAGAACAATGTGGAAATGGTGCACGTTGTTTTGCGCAATTTGTCAGACGACAGGGACTGATTGATAAAGATGATATTAAAGTAGAGACGTTGGCAGGCATTTTTCAATTACAAATCCTAGATGACTCACTAGTTAAAGTGGAAATGGGTATGCCAATTTTTGATTATAAAGAAATACCTTTTGTCGCGCCGAAAAAGGACTTGCATGAAGCAGTAGTGAATGACCACAAGGTAGAGTTTTATGTGGTTTCTATGGGTAATCCTCATGCAGTCATTTTTGTTGATGATATTGATGGGGTAGCAGTTAGAGAGATTGGTCGCCATCTTGAACAGGATGTGCGCTTCCCGAATCGAGCGAATGTTCAGTTTGTGCAAGTGGTGAATAACAATACGATCATTCAGCGTATATTCGAGCGAGGTGCGGGTGAGACATTAGCCAGTGGTTCTGGTGCCTGTGCTGCTGTCGCCGTCGGGCAAAAGTATAAAGGTTTAGATCCTGCAGTTGATGTAAATATGCAGGGTGGTAAGCTAAACATATATCGTGACTCAAAAAGCAAGCGTTTATTTATGACTGGGCCCACACAAATTAGCTTTGAAGGGAGTGTTGAAATATGACAAGTTCATCTGATAACACATTGCAACAGGAGGATGTTATTACTGTGAATGTGCAAGAAGTGAAAAAATATCTTTTGGAGCATCCGGATTTTTTTCAGAAAAACGCTGAAGTGTTGAGTGAGCTGGCTTTGAAACATGATTCAGGGGTTGCAACCTCTTTATTGGAACGTCAAGTTCAAGCTTTGCGTAAAAAGAATGATGATTTAGAGAAAAACATGCTTAATTTGTTGCGTCTCGCGCATGACAATGAGGAGCTGCAAAAGAAATCTCAACGAATTACCTTGCGTTTACTCGAGATTGAAAACGATGAGCATGTGGTCGACCATATCAATAGTATCTTGATAGATGAATTTTCATCGCTTGATATTTGCATGGTTTTCAATCGATGGCCTGAATTTATCAACATGCCAGAGCAGAATAAACTCACTGATAAAGAAATGTCGCTGGATGTGTGTCAATCTTTATTAACCAATGATCAGGGCGGCTGTGTTTTTTCTAAATCGCTGGTAGAACAATTTTTTACTCAACCGTCTTCTATTCAATCTGCGGTGGCAGTGCCATTGGGGAATCTTGTGGAGACTAAAAAATCTCAACAAGCAGATTCTCAAAAAAGAAAAAACTTCGGTATTTTAATATTCGGCAGTAAAGATAAAACGCGCTTTAATGAAGGTATGGGGACCCTGTTTCTTGAACACTTGGCTAGTTTATTAAGTGCTAAGCTGAGTCGTTGTTTCAAACTAGCGTGTTGATCAAATTTTGATTGTGGTTTATGTCTAGCAATCATCTCACGGGTTTTCTTCAATATCTTAAGACGATTAAGCGCTATTCGCACAAAACCATTGATAATTACCAACGTGACTTAAGAATATTTGAAGATTATTTGTCGGCTAACGCATCAACAGAAAACTCAAACATTGTCAGTGCGACTAGCGATGAGGTTAGAGCCTTTATTGCTTATCGTCATAGACAGGGTCTGGTCAGCACTAGTTTGCAACGACAATTGTCATCACTGAGAAGCTTTTATAATTACTGTCTTAAGGAAGCTATCCTGACTAGCAATCCAGCCGCAGATGTGCGCGCGCCAAAAGGAAAAAAGATATTGCCTAATGTGATGGATGTGGATCAAGTCAATCAGTTACTGAATGTCAATCCAGAGCAGCCGTTACAGATTCGTGATTTTGCTATGATGGAACTCATGTATTCTTCCGGCTTGCGCCTGAGTGAGTTAGTCAATTTGAATATAGAAGACGTTTATTTAGAAGTACCTGAACTTAAAGTCACAGGTAAAGGGGACAAGACGCGTTTCTTACCGATTGGAAGTGCGGCGGTCAAGGCGCTGCAAGCTTGGTATAGTCAGCGTGACAAGATGGTGAAAGATGACCAGAGCGCAGTATTTGTTACTCAGCACGGTCAGCGTATTTCCCAACGTTCAGTACAAAGTAGAGTTCAACAGGCGGCGCGTCAATGTGGTTTAGGGCTGCACTTACATCCACATATGCTTCGCCACTCTTTTGCTAGCCATATTTTACAGTCAAGTGGAGATTTGCGTTCTTTACAGGAATTATTGGGACACGCAAATATCAGTACCACGCAGGTTTATACGCAATTAGATTTTCAACATTTAGCTAAAGTGTATGATGATGCCCATCCTAGAGCAAAAATTAGACCGAAAAAAAAGCTGGATTAATTAGTAACAGCCAGAGTAACGGACTGGATACTTAGGAGTGTTTACGCATAATCAGCCACATAATATATGGCTGATTATGTTGGGCTTTAGTGTACAATTCACGCCTGTAAAAACTGAGGATCTAGCATGGAACAATTTGAAGGTACAACAATAGTCTCCGTCAGGCGGGGGAATACCGTAGTGCTAGGAGGCGATGGGCAAGTTACCTTGGGCAATACTATCATGAAAGCCAACGCAAACAAAGTGCGCAGACTCTATCATGATAGAGTTTTAGCGGGTTTTGCCGGTGGTACGGCGGATGCCTTCACACTTTTTGAGCGTTTTGAGGGTAAGCTAGAAAAGCATAGTGGTCATTTAACGCGGGCAGCTGTCGAATTGGCTAAAGATTGGCGCACAGACAGAATGTTACGTCGGCTAGAAGCGTTATTGGCTGTGGCGGATAAAACCTCATCATTGATCATCTCCGGTAATGGCGATGTCATCGAGCCTGAGGATTCATTGATTGCGATCGGTTCCGGTGGGCCATTTGCACAGGCCGCCGCGCGTGCCTTGATGGAACACAGTGAGCTGGATGCGGAAACAATAGTCAAAAGCTCGCTTAATATTGCTGCTAGTATTTGTATTTACACCAATACCAACATCACCATCGAAGTCCTCAAATAAATATTTTTTGATCAACAGCTTTCTGAGGGAATTAAGATGTCAAACATGACACCTAGAGAAATAGTAGAAGAATTAGATCGATATATTGTTGGTCAGCATCAAGCCAAAAGAGCAGTTGCTATCGCATTACGTAATCGTTGGCGCAGAATCCAACTGACTGAGAATCTGAAGGCGGAAGTTACACCTAAAAATATTTTGATGATCGGCCCAACTGGGGTGGGTAAAACAGAAATTGCTCGCCGTTTGGCTAAACTCGCACAAGCGCCTTTCATCAAAATTGAAGCTACCAAGTTTACAGAAGTGGGTTATGTTGGTCGTGATGTGGAATCTATTATTCGAGACTTGGTTGACAGTGCGATTAAGATGTTGCGTGAAAAGGAAATTTCTAAAGTCGCTTTTCGAGCACAAGAGGCGGCAGAGGAAAAGATTTTAGATGCGCTATTGCCAGCGCCTAAATCTGCATCGTATGGCGTCTCTGAAGTGGATAGACAACAAGGGTTTGCTAATGAAACGAGACAAAAGTTTAGAAAAAAGTTGCGTGAGGGTGATTTAGACGATAAGGAAATTGAAATCGAATTGCGATCAGCTCCTTCAGGCATTGAAATAATGACACCCCCCGGCATGGAGGACATGGCTAGTCAGTTACAAGGCATGTTTCAAAATATCGGTGCACAGCAGACCACCTCTCGCAAGTTAAAAGTGAAAGAAGCATTGAAGCTGGTCACTGATGAAGAAGCACAGAATTTAATAAATGATGATGAACTGAAGCTATCAGCATTAGAACAAGTAGAACAAAATGGCATAGTGTTTCTAGATGAGATTGATAAGGTTGCAAAGCAGGGCGAATATAATGGAGGAAATGTCTCTAGAGAGGGTGTGCAGAGAGATTTATTACCTTTAGTCGAGGGTTGTACTGTATCGACCAAGCATGGCAGCGTTAAGACTGATCATATTCTTTTTATCGCATCAGGTGCATTTCATCTCTCTAAGCCAACCGATTTAGTCCCAGAGTTGCAAGGCCGTTTGCCCATACGAGTGGAATTGAACGCTTTGGCAGTGGATGACTTTGTTCGCATACTCACTGAGCCCGATGCCTCATTAACTGAACAGTATGTTGCATTACTCGCTACTGAAGGCGTAAGGCTAGAATTCACTGAGTGTGGTGTTAGGCGCATTGCACAAACAGCTTATGATGTTAATGAAAGAACGGAAAATATTGGTGCTAGAAGATTACATACCATTATGGAGCGACTGTTGGAGACGCTTTCATATGAAGCACCCGATAAAGAGGGTGAAGTGGTAGTGATTGATCAAGCATATGTTGATCTTTATGTCTCTGAATTGAGTAAGGATGAGGACTTAAGCCGTTACATTTTGTAGACAACATACCTCTTCATGGTCGCTGCGGTTAGTATGAATATCCGCATAGATTTGTTAAGGTCTAGCAATTAAATATGGAACGTCCAAATGGCAAAAATACACCCTACAGAAATACAGCTACACCAGAAATCTAGATTATTAGAGATTACTTTTGATGATGGTAAATGTTTTGAATATACCTGCGAATATTTGCGTGTGTACTCTCCATCGGCAGAAGTTGCCGGTCATGGGCCAGGTCAAGAGGTGCTACAGATTGGTAAAGAAGATGTCAGCATTACCGCTATAGATCCCGTTGGCAATTATGCAGTGAGATTAGTATTTGATGATAATCATGACTCTGGTCTGTATAGTTTTGAATATCTTTATGACCTAGGTATTAAGCAGACTGCAAAATGGCAGGATTACTTAGATCGTCTTGAGGCCGCTGGTCATAAACGCAAAACACACTAAACTCTCATTAAAGTTTTGAGAGTAGAAGATAATTCAATGAATGTTGAATCAAAAACACATTTTGGTTATAGCAAGGTAAGCCCTGAAGAAAAAACACAAAAAGTTCGTCATGTGTTTGAATCTGTAGCTGAAAATTATGATGTCATGAATGATCTCATGTCGTTCGGATTGCATCGCTTATGGAAAAAATTCGTTATTCATACCGCGGCTATAAGAGAACGTCAGACGGTTTTAGATTTGGCTGGTGGTACAGGTGATTTAGCAGCAGCGATCAGCAAACGTGTGGGCGCAGAGGGCACGGTGATATTATCTGACATCAACGCCAGCATGTTACGTACTGGACGTGACAAGATGATCGACAATGGCATTATGAAAAATCTTCGTTATGTGCAGGCCAATGCGGAGTATCTTCCGTTTGAAGATAATACCTTCGATTGTATAACTATGGCATTTGGCTTGCGTAATGTAACCTTCAAAGAAAAGTGTTTGGCCTCTGTCTATAGCAAGCTTAAACCAGCGGGTAAGTTTATAGTCTTGGAATTTTCAAAGCCTGATGAATGGTTGCAACCAATTTATGATCGTTATTCATTTTCTATACTCCCCTGGTTAGGTAAAACTATTGCTGGTGATGAGGATAGTTATCGCTATCTTGCTGAATCAATTCGTATGCATCCAGATCAACTCACTCTCAAAGGAATGTTTGAGCAGGCGGGCTTCGATGATTGTCGTGTTGTGAATATGAGTGGTGGTATTGTGGCTGCACATATCGGATATAAATATTGATGATAGCCGCACTCAACACTTTCATAGTCTCAAGCTTCAATCGTTATTTGGATTGTGATCCTGAGCGTGCCCAGGCGTTAGAAAGTATTAATAACAAGATTTTGTCGATTATCATTAAAGAACCTAATCTTACATTTAGCATGCAAGTTGAGAACATGCGTTTTATTGAGGCTGATCCATCTCAGCAAAGTGATGCTGCTATTATCGTTTCTATGCATGTTTTGTCTGAAAAGATGGTGGGACGAGATCAAAACCAGCTCTTGAAAGATGGTACTCTAGAAATTCAAGGTGATAGTCATGTGGCTAGTGTATTTAACAAAGTGTTGAATGAAATAGAAATTGACTGGCAAGATGTTATTTCAAAATATACCGGTGATGTGTTGGCCCATCAAATAGCCACGGGTGCAAAATCTATGGCTTCAGTAGTGCGCCGTTTGGGGGAAAATCTCCGTTTAGATGTGCGGGATTACTTGCAGGATGATTTACAAATTGCAGTGACTAAATGTGAAGTCGAACATTTTATTGAAAATGTTGATGATTTACGTGCCAGAACAGATCGGTTAGAAGCGCGTCTTAATCAATATATCGAGAAAAACCAGCCATGCGTCTAGTCAGACAATTCGTACGTATTTGCCAGATTAATATGATACTGGTGAGGCATGGTTTAGAAGAAGTTATCTTTGCAATTCATTTCTTTCGGCCTTTGCGATTTATTTTATTGCTCATGCCATGGCATTGGTTTCGACGTATTGATATTTCGCATGGTGTAAGAATCAGACGAACGCTAGAAGATCTAGGCCCTATTTATGTGAAGTTTGGGCAAGCACTCTCTACACGACGTGATTTGTTGTCGGATGATATTGCTAATGAATTAGCCAAACTGCAAGACCAAGTTCCCCCTTTTCCTGGTGATCAAGCTAAGAAGATTATAGAACAATCTCTAGGGGCGCCAGTGAGTGAAATTTTTGCTGAATTTGATGAGACGCCGCTTGCCTCTGCCTCGATTGCGCAAGTGCATGCCGCTACATTGTTAGATGGTACTCATGTGGTTGTAAAAGTATTACGTCCTTGCATAAAAAAACATATTCAAAAAGATTTAGAGTTGCTCCATTTAATTGCAGATATGGCACATCGATATTGGGAAGATGGCCGACGTTTGCGTCCTCGTGAAGTAGTAGCTGACTACGAAACGACTATCTTAGATGAATTAGATCTATTGCGTGAAGCAGCCAATGCAAGTTTATTGCGGCGTAATTTTGATAACTCTGCTGATTTGTATGTGCCAGAAGTTTATTGGGATTTGACGCGTGTTGATGTCATGGTAATGGAGCGTATTTATGGCATTGCGGTGAATGATGTTGAGACCTTGACTGAAAACAATATCAACATGAAAAAATTATCTGAGCGTGGTGTGCATATATTTTTCACGCAGGTATTCCAGCATAATTTCTTTCACGCTGATATGCATCCAGGCAACATATTTGTTTCTTATAAAAATCCACAAGACCCTCAATATTTGGGTGTGGATTTTGGCATTATGGGAACTTTAACAGTTGAGGACCAGCGCTATTTAGCTGAGAATTTATTGGCTTTTTTTAATCGTGATTATCGTCGCGTCGCCGAGCTGCATTTGGAGTCTGGCTGGGTACCGCCAGACACGCGGCTAGATCATTTTGAGTCAGCTATCAGAACGGTATGTGAGCCTATATTTCAAAAGCCGATCAGTGAAATTTCTTTTGGCAATTTATTGTTGCGCTTATTTCAAACAGCACGCCGATTCAAAATGGAAGTACAACCACAGTTGGTTTTACTGCAAAAAACATTATTGAATATTGAAGGTCTAGGCAGACAGTTAGATCCTGATTTGGATTTGTGGCAAACCGCTAAACCATTTCTTGATCGTTGGATGAGTGAACAGGTTGGCGTCCACGCACTCATTAAAGGCATGAAAAATCACTTGCCAAAAATTTTAGAACAATCACCTGAAATTCCTGCGCTAATCTATCAAGCATTACACACCCATAATCAAAGCCAGCCAGCTGATACTCAGTTGATGCAAAAAATTGAACGACTAGAACAACGGATCAAACGCCAAAAATGGTTTACTGCAGCACTGACAATAATAATGCTTATAGCCACCAGCACAATTATATATTTGCTTACCTAATATAGAAAAATAATAGTCTCATGGATGTTTCTCCCATACTTGATGGATTAAATGAAGAACAACGTAATGCAGTGACTGCTGTGCCTGGACCAACGTTAGTTTTGGCAGGTGCTGGTAGTGGAAAAACGCGCGTTCTAGTTCACCGCATTGCTTGGTTATGTAATGTTGAGGGTGCGTCACCTTACGGTTTGTTAGCAGTCACTTTTACTAATAAAGCAGCTGCTGAGATGCGCGGGCGTGTTGAGAGTTTACTAGAAACGAATCTCTCTGGTATGTGGGTTGGAACTTTTCATAGCATAGCACATCGCATGTTGCGTGCTCATTGGCAGCAAGCCAACTTGCCGCAAGCGTTTCAAATATTAGATTCAGAAGATCAGTTTCGATTAGTGAAACGCATTATGAAAGGTTTGGAGTTGGATGAATCAAAATGGCCAGCCAAACAAGCGCAATGGTTTATCAATGCACGTAAAGATGAAGGCCTGCGTGCTCATCAAATGCAAGACAATGGTGATCTAACTACGCGTCAATTCATTCGTATTTATACGGCTTATGAAAGTGCATGTGAGCGAGCAGGTGTGGTTGATTTT
>Ga0181566_10004165_pt1 | contig 11786 bp, 14 predicted proteins | sample 101ome_15_FD_133762 | JGI IMG/M metagenome (GOLD analysis project Ga0181566, IMG submission 133762) | Coastal salt marsh microbial communities from the Groves Creek Marsh, Skidaway Island, Georgia - 101402AT metaG (megahit assembly) | ecosystem: Environmental > Aquatic > Marine > Intertidal... | reverse complement strand
CATCCAGTGCCGGGATAGACAGGGGCTGGCTCAGAGGTTCAAACACAGAGACGCCTTTACCAGGTCTGGCACTGCTGCCGGTCGCAGCGGCATCGAGCTGAAAAAGGCGGTTGGTAAACGCCGCAGGTGATTCTGTGAGCCCTTGAGCAGATTGCGATAGACGCGCAGGATCTCACGATACCAGTCCCGCTGATGGCGCTTTCCAGGTCAGCGAGATCCGTTTCCTCCAGCTCCTGCGCAGCTTACAGTGCCGCCACCTCGGAGGCCATGCCCTGCTCCAGCAGACTGTCATAGAGCACCTGCACATCGATATTGGAGAACTGCCCCTCGGATAACCCCGCCGCCTGAACGGTGATGCCATATAGGGTTAACAGGCGCAGGACAGCATCCATAGGCCGCTGCTCCGACCCGGCAATGTTGGCGAAAATGTCGTTTTTCCCCTGCGCGTAAAAAGTCCGGTACAAGTCACGCGCCATTTTTTCCTCCTACCTCATATAGACCAGGTTGGCGGTTTCATCGGCGTATGGTGTTTGCGCAACTGCCTGTTGTGACAGCAGGGGCAAGGTCGTACAAAGCAGGGTAAAGGTCAGAGCAGTAAGGGTATGGCGCACGTCCATGGTGTGTCTTCTGAAGATGGTTAGTGTCTACAGGACAGCGGGTGACCGGAATCTTCTTTTGACAATCATCAAATGCCGATGTGTTTTTGATTGCTAGAGCACCACTCGGAAATCCAGTATGATGCAGGCCTAGGAACCGGTGAGGTCCTGTCATTGTTGGCAATTTTCTGAAAACCGGTTTCGGTCTTTATCAGCGCCCGTAGCTCAGCTGGATAGAGCGTTGCCCTCCGGAGGCAAAGGTCATAGGTTCGAATCCTATCGGGCGCGCCAAATAACTATCTCTCTGGAAGGGGTATTTTTTTGGGCGGCCATCACGTTGATTGCTGTATTCATGGCGGACACTCGGCCCCTTTGAGCGGACTACCGAGATGCCATTTCTTCCTGCAGCACGTTATACCGGTCTACTAGCTGCTTGAAGCCTTCGTTCTGACGTACCAGCCGTTCCATTTTTTCCTTTAACTGTCGATCCATGTAATCCATCTGGGCCACACCGGCACCGCCAATGCTGGCGCCGGCAAAGCCGCCGACACCATCGGCATCCTTGCCAATATCACGCAGCATCAGGTTGGCCTGTTCGTTCTGGGCAGTGGCGAAATAGGCCGGACCACAGACACGTTCGCGAATCTTCGATTGCCAGCGTTTGACGTACTTGCACTTGATATCAAAGCGTTCGTCATCATTGAGTTCGTTGAAGCGGTCAAACATGGCCTCGCGGGCACGATTGAATTCACGCCGCAGTTTGGTCATGGACATAGGTTTTTCTGCCTCAATCTCTTCTGGGGCATTCTGGGCCTGGCTGGTGGTCACTAGGGAGCCGGTCATATGCAGTATCAGCACGAGCGCGGACAGGGACAGGGTGTGTTTTTTGCGTTGTCTGGAGATATCGCGTGTGATCATTTTTCGAGCCGTTGTTTGCGAGTTTCTTCGAGGGTTTCCGTGAGAGCGTTGTATTCACCCATGGCCTGTCTGAATTCGGGGTGTGCTTTAAAAAGAGTTTTCATGCGTTCCGCAAACTGTTCATTGAAATGATCCATTTGCGTGACACCGGGTGCACCGCGAGTTGCACCGACAAAACCAAACTGGCCGAGCAACATTTCGGCCTCCTCTTCCTGGGCGTGTTTAAGATACGCCGGACTGCAGACCTGTTCCCGGATCTTTGACTGCCAGCGCCTCACATATTCGCAGTGCACATCAAAGCGGTCATCCTCGTTGAGGACATTAAACACATTGAACATGTTTTCCTGAGCTCTGTTGATTTCCAGGCGCAGGTTGCGCAGGGATTCCGGCGCGTTGACGATGATTTCTTCGGGCAGATTCGATGACTGTGCGCTGGTCACAGGGGTAACCAGAACGCTCACCAGCAGTGTGAGTCCTGTGATAATGATTGGCATTTTGCTGACGGTTTTACTGAAGACCGTGGTACTGCGAAACACCCGTTTCCCCAGAGCAAACGTTGCACTATTGGTGACAGTCATCGGGTTATCTTTCATGCAGGGCGTTGCCAGAGTCTAATCGTATACAGGACCGATTTCCACACGAGTCCTTGCATCCAGAGAGCAAGGGGTGCCGACAAACGACCTGGCTGGTCAATCCACATTGTTTTCACATTGGCTGGCTTCCCACCTCCGGGGCATCCACTGATAATGGGAAAAAACCAGAAAAATCATGCGCAAAGCCTTCCCCCTCTTTATCTGTTTCCTCAGCATCGCTCCGCTGGCCCTGGCCCAGAGGCCGCAGGCAGGCCAGTCTGTGCAGGTGGGGCAGGGCCGTGACCAGAAAAGCATTGCCATGGTGCGCGCTGATACGCCACCGGTCATCGATGGTGTGCTGGATGATGCGGTGTGGGACACTGCAGCGGTGGTGGATGAGTTTCACCAGATCATTCCGGTCGAATACAACGCACCCACCGAGCGGACCGAGGTTTACTTGCTCTATGACGATGATGCTTTTTATGTCGGGGTAAAAAACTTCATAGACCCCGATGAAATCACGGCCAACATCCTCAAGCAGAACACCACCATCTTTGGCAGTGACGATTATTTTTCCGTTTCCTTCGATTCCTTCAATACCCAGCGCGGGGGTTACTTTTTTGGCGTCAACCCGAATGGTGTGCGCGCCGATGGTCTGTACCGCAATATCTCTCAGTTCTACGGAGACTGGGATTCCATTTATTACGCCGAGACCAGCATAGTAGAGGATGGCTGGATTGCCGAGTTCGAGATTCCCTTCAAGTCCCTTTCCTTTGATCCCAACAATGACACCTGGGGACTGAATTTTTCCCGGCGTATCCAGTCGCACAACGAGCAGATGGTGTGGGTCAGCAATGACCGCCGTTTTGATCCCAGCAGTGCTGGCCTGGCTACCGGCCTGACGGGCATGCGCCAGGGCCTCGGCCTCGACATCGTGCCTTCCACCAGTGTGACCCATGACAAAAATTATGTCTCCGGCACGTCGGATAATCACTTTGAACCGTCCCTGGATGTGTTCTACAAACTGACGTCGGGGCTGAACGCTTCCATGACAGTGAATACGGATTTTTCCGCCACCGAAATTGATGATCGCCAGGTAAATCTGACGCGTTTTAGCCTGTTTTTTCCGGAGAAACGCGACTTCTTCCTGCGCGAGGCTGACATTTTTGAATTCGGCCGTCTGAATCAGAATGGCCGCCCATTCTTTTCCCGCCGCATTGGGCTCAGTCGTTCAGGGCAATCCATCGATCTGGAATTGGGTGGCAAGATCAGTGGCCGTATCGGCGACTGGGAACTGGGTGCGCTGACCATTCGCCAGGATGAGGCGACCGGCGTCGCAGCTGATACCTTGTCCGTGCTGCGGGTGAGAAAAGGGCTGTTAGCCGAGTCGCAGATTGGGGTAATTGCGACCGAGGGCAATCCAACGTCCAATCTCGATAACTCACTGGCTGGAGTCGATTTTCTTTATCGCAACTCCAATATCGGCGAAGGCCGCATCTTTGAAGTGTCGAGCTGGTTTCAGCAGTCCGATACTGAAGGCATTGACCGGGACGATCGCGCGGCAGGCATCAATGTTGCCTTTCCCAGTCAGGAAGGACTGACCGGTGCAGTTGGCTTCAACCGCTTTGAAGACAACTTCAATCCCGCCCTCGGTTTTGCCAACCGTGTCGGGGTGGGCCAGACCAGTGCCGAGATCAATTACAACTGGCGTCCGGACACGGGGCCGTTCCAGTCCCTCTATTTCAGTGCCGAGTGGGAGCGGTTTGATGACTCCGCCGGCAACCTGCAGTCAGAGGGCTTTTCCGTGACGCCCCTGGAACTCACCACCAACATCGGTGATGGCCTGTTCCTGCGCTCCAACTTCGACAAGGAAGTGCTGGTCACACCATTCCAGATCTATCCGGGCGTTGTGCTCGCCCCTGGCGAATATGACTTTGAAAACCACGGTATTGAATTTCGTACAGCGAACTTTCGCAAGATCACGGGTCGTACCGCCTTTATCAAGGGCACGTTCTGGAGCGGCACGCAGGAACGCGTGTTTGGCAACGTCACCTGGACACCCTCACCACGCATTCGTGCCAACGTTGGCTTCAATATCACCAATGCCAAACTGCCGGAAGGCAATTTCATTACCCGCCTGCTGACTGCCGGGTTTGACTATGTGTTTTCAAACAAGCTGTCCCTGGTCAACCTGGTGCAGTATGACAATGTCAGCGAAAATCTGGGGATCAATATGCGCCTGAACTGGATTCCGGTCCCGGGCCAGGAGTTCTTCTTTGTGGTGAATCACAACATGGAAGATGTCGATCGCGTTAACCGTTTTCATTCCCTGGCCTCTACCGTCACGGCCAAGTTCAGTTATACCTTCCGTTATTAGGTCACACTCATCTTGCGTGAGGCTTTTTGAGGACTAAAGCGCCTTATGCGTGACATGGGTTCTGATCAGATCCGCATATCATAGTTTAGATAGGTAATAGCGAATTGGTATGGTCAGGACTGGATCAGGGTGCTGGAGTAAAGCGCACATGACATGCCTATAGTCGGCCTTCATTGAGTGCCCGACACCGGCCAGTAAAGCTTTGTCATGGAAAACACCCCGCCACCGGAGTTCGATAATTCTGATCTGCTGATACGTCTGCGTGGCCAGGAGCATCGCCGCACTGCCCTGTGATCATCTGGACAGCAATCTCAGTGCAGGACAGCGACTCTGGTTTGTCCTGCACCTGCTGATGTGTGGTTATTGCAGGGCATGCATCAGGCACCTGAAGCTGACTATCGCCATGATTCTGGGTTTTCTGTTCATTCTCTGGTATGCGCCTGAAATGTCCGTCACACGATTTGCGTTGGTCCTGTTGTTATCCATTTGCATTTTTGAGGGCATTCGCCACGAAGAGGGCGGGCTGATTTAAGAGTTTGGCGACGGGTGCCAGGCGTACCGCAAGGAAATTGGTCTCTTTTTTACCTGGCGGTAAGTGGCAGCACGGATACCTGATCCCTGGCTGCGAACACGTCCCTGTCTGTTGACCCCCCCCTAAAACAAAAGACAGGTGACGTGTTCGGCTTTCTGGAGAATAACGTCATGCGCAATCCTGAAATCACCCTGGATCGTAAAATGGTCGCACTGGCTTATACCATTGTGATGGTTTATATCGCTTACCAGTCACTGACTTTGTTTCATGATGCTGTATAGGCAGGATGTGCCTGGTGTCGATTCGTGATCTTGTAGCGGCGCCGGGTATAATCCCCGCCAGGAAGGAACCATGGTTTCCTGGTTGGCACTGAACAACAAAGCATGCCATGTTGAGCCACAGGCACTGGCATAATAGTGCTTTAGACAGTCTGATTAAGAGTTACCATTGAACATCCTTCATCGCAATGTCCCGCTCCTGGCCGTGGCCCAGGCCCTGATGATGAGCTGCAATTCGCTTATGGTTGCCACAGCCGCACTGGTCGGCTACAGCCTGGCGCAGGACAAGTCCCTGGCCACCCTGCCGCTGGCCAGCCAGTTCATTGCAGTGATGTGCACCAGTATTCCGGCGGCGATGGTGATGCAGCGGATCGGGCGTAAGAAAGCCTTCCTGGTAGCGTGTTTTTTCGGTGCCGGCGGCGGCCTGCTGACCAGCACCGCCATACTTAATCATAACTTCTGGCTGTTCGTCATGGGCGTTGCCCTGGTCGGTGTGTTCAACGGTTTCGGCAACTATTTCCGCTTCACCGCGGCTGACAGCGTGGAGTTGCCGTACAAAAGTCGTGCTGTGTCTTACACCATGCTGGGCGGGGTGGTGGCGGCGATACTCGGGCCCACCCTGGCGCGGGTGTCGCGGGAATGGATTAGCGGTGCCGAGTTTGCCGGCAGCTACATGACGGCAATCCTGCTGTATGTCGGCATATTCGGGGTGTTGAGCTTCCTGAAAATCGAGGATACCAGTCTCGGTCGGGAGCGCGATTATGCTTCCGGGCGCCCGTTGCTGGAGATAGTCCTTCAGCCCAAGTACATCGTGGCACTGATCTGCGGCATGCTGGGCTACGCGGTCATGTCCTTTGTCATGACGGCAACCCCCCTGGCCATGAGCCAGGCATCCTTTCTGTTCGATGACACGGCAATCGTTATCCAGTGGCATGTGATGGCGATGTTTGCGCCATCGTTTTTTACCGGCAACCTGATCGTACGTTTCGGGGTGTTGCGCATCATGTTCCTCGGAGCACTGTTTGGCCTGACTTGTGTTGCCATCAATTTACTGGGTACACAGTTCCTGCACTTCCTGTCTGCGCTGGTGCTGCTTGGCCTGAGCTGGAACTTCCTGTTTGTCGGGGCCACGACCTTGTTGACCGAAACCTACACGAGCGAAGAGCGCAACAAAGCCCAGGCTGTGAATGACTTTGTGATTTTTTCCTCGGTATCCATCGGTTCCCTGTCCTCGGGAGCCTTGCAAAATGCCTTCGGCTGGCAGACCGTCAATCAGGGCGCCTTGCTGCCGCTGGCCGTGATTATTGCCGCCATTGTCTGGCTCGCGCTGCGCAAGCCGCCGCCGGCAATTTGATTTGTCATGATCCATGTTAATCCTGTTAAGATGATTTCAGGCTACGGTTAACTGACCGTTTCCGTGACTGCAGGATTTCGTGGTCGCAGGATGGCAACATGAATAGCTGTCAGGATGACAGTATGACGATGATCGGGGGATGACCATGAGTACCAGACTCAGCAAGGCATTACTCGGCCTGATGGCTTTCCTGCTGCTGTTGCCCGTGACAGCGCAACTGCAGGAAGCCTCTTCCGGCAGAGATACCATTCGTGTGTTTGCCATTGATGGGGCTATTGGCCCTGCCACTAGTGATTACTTGGTCGGCAAACTCGCCGAAGCCTCCGCGGATGGTGTCTATATGGCGGTCATCACCATGGATACGCCGGGCGGCCTTGACCTGGCCATGCGCGACATCATCCAGGCCATTCTCGAATCCAATATTCCGGTTACGACCTATGTGTCGCCACGTGGCGCCCGTGCCGCCAGTGCCGGCACGTATATCCTGTATGCTAGTCATATCGCCGCCATGGCGCCGGCCACCAACCTGGGCTCGGCCACTCCTGTCCAGATAGGTATGCCTTCTGTGCCCGGTGTGAACCCAGCTGAAGAAGGTGGCGAACAGGAGGCCGCGCCAGGTGAAGATAGCGGCGGATCGGCGATGGAGCGCAAGATGATCAACGATGCCATGGCCTATATTCGTGGGTTGGCGGACATGCACGGCCGCAATGGCAACTGGGCAGAAAATGCCGTGATGGAGGCTGCCAACCTGCCATCTAGTGAAGCCCTGGCCATGAACGTAATCGATCTGGTTGCCGAAGATCTTGATGATCTGCTGGCCCAGGCCGATGGCATGACCGTTATGGTGGATGGCGCTGCGTTTGTCATTGATACCGCCGGCAAGCGTGTTGTTATGGATGAGCCGGACTGGCGTATCGAGTTCCTGAAAGTCATCACCAATCCCAACCTCATCCTCATTCTCGGCATGCTCGGTGTCTATGGCCTGATCATTGAGTTCTACAATCCCGGGTTCGGCTTTGCCGGCATCACCGGGGGGATATGCCTGATGCTGGCGGCGTATGGCCTGCAATTGCTGCCGATTAATTATGTCGGCCTGGGGCTGATCATCTTCGGGTTGATCCTGATACTGTCCGAGGCCTTCATCCCCAGCTTCGGCATCCTTGGTGTGGGCGGCATCATTGCCTTTTCCATCGGCGCCATCATTCTGGTCGATGCCCCGATGGGGATATATCGCGTGTCATTGCCGCTGGTGGCCGGGGTGGGCGTAGCCATCGCGGCGCTGTTGATTTTCACCCTGCGCCTCTTCATGAAAGTCAGACAGCAGCCGCCGGTATCCGGCATGGAGACCTGGGTTGGCATGACCGGTGTCAGTGTCGACAGTTTTGATCATGACGGCATGGTGCGCCTGGAGGGAGAGTTGTGGCATGCCGTGACCGATACGCCACTGCAAAGTGGTGACAACGTGAGAATCAAGAAAGTGAATGGCCTGGCCCTTGAAGTGACCAAGGCCTGAGTACCCGCTCCTTTGCCCTGAAGGCATTTGAGCGCCAATGAAAAACAAGGAGATCTGACATGGGTCCGTTTCTAGGGGTAATTGTAATCATCGCGGTAGCGTTTCTGTTTGCTGCCATCAATGTCTTGCGCGAATACGAGCGCGCGGTGGTGTTTTTCCTGGGTAAATACCAGAACATCAAGGGGCCGGGCCTGATCATCATCATTCCCATGATCCAGCAGATGGTGAAGGTGGATATGCGAACCATCGTGTTTGATGTGCCGACGCAGGACGTGATTTCACGCGACAATGTTTCGGTGAAGGTCAATGCCGTGCTGTACTTTCGCGTGGTAGATCCGGAGAAAGCCATCATCAATGTGGAGAACTACTTCGAAGCCACCAGCCAGCTGGCCCAGACCACGCTGCGCTCGATCCTGGGCCAGCATGAACTGGATGAAATGCTGTCCAGCCGAGACCAGCTCAATATCGGTATCCAGAAAATCCTCGACGAACAAACCGACAGCTGGGGTATCAAGGTCAGCAATGTGGAAATCAAACATGTGGATCTGGATGAGAGCATGATCCGCGCCATGGCCAAGCAGGCCGAAGCAGAACGTGAACGCCGTTCGAAAGTGATCCATGCGTTGGGGGAATTCGAAGCTTCCGAACAGCTGGTAGCCGCCTCCAAGCGCCTGGCCGAATCTCCCCAGGCCATTCAGTTGCGATATATGCAGACACTGACGGAAATTGCCGGCGAGGGTAACTCGACGATTGTGTTCCCGTTACCGGTGGATCTGATTTCGAGTTTTCTGAAAAAAGACTGATCTTGGCGAAGTGTTTTAAGTAAGGAAAGATTATTGTTTGAAGCAGCTGAACTCGGCAGAAAATTATCCAAGCAGGAGTTTGATGCACTCGAGCCCGAGTTATATGCCCGGTTGCTGCAGGCCTAGCAGCAACTGAAGGGTACCAATACCCTGGTCATCATTATCGTCTCCGGCATTGAAGGCGCTGGCAAGGGTGAGGTGGTGAATCGCCTGAGTGAATGGCTGGATACCCGAGACATCACGACCAGTGCCTTCAGGGATGAAACGGATGACCAGCGACTGCGTTCGCCGTTCTGGCGCGTACTGCCGGCGCGCGGCACCATCGGCATCATGTTCGGCTCCTGGTATAACAAGCCCATTATCGAGCGCGTGTTTTGCCAGCTGGATGATGGCGTCTTCGAGCACAAGCTAAGACGCATCGTCGAGTTCGAGCGCATGCTGGTCAACGATGGCGCGCTGATCATCAAGTTATGGTTTCACCTGTCCAAAAGCGACGTGAGAAAACAGGGAAAAAAAGACTAAAAAACCTAGGGATCGAAAATTAAAAAATCGCCCCTGCTGGAAAACATCTCGGAGAAATACCACAGGTTTGCCAGCTTATCAGAACTCGCCATTCGCATTACAGACAAGGGCACTGCCCCGTGGCAACTAGTGGAAGCCACTGACCGGCGCTTTCGCGACATCACTGTCGGGCAGACACTGCTCAACTCGCTGGAAGCCAGGCTAGCAAACGGTCATGTCACTGCCGAAGAAAACGATACTGCCAATGTGACGCCGCTGGGTAATAATCTCGAAGCCAACAAGCTGACTATCCTGGATCATATCGATCGCTCGCAATCGCGGAGTGACAAACAATACAACCGGGAACTGAAGTACTGGCAGGCCCGGCTGTACGATGCCGCCTGGAAAGCACATGAGGCCAGGAAGTCCGTGGTGACCGTGTTTGAGGGCTGGGATGCATCCGGCGTGTCACACGCGCACTTGATGCCCGGCGTTACGAGGTGATTTCCGTGGCGGCGCCCACCGATGAGGAAAAAGCCTATCAGTATTTGTGGCGCTTCTGGCGTCAGATCCCGCTGGCAGTCTATCTCACGCTGTATGACCGCTCCTGGTATGTCCGGGTGCAGGTCGAGCGGGTGGAAAAGTTTGCCCGGGAACATGAGTGGCAGCGTGCCTATGGCGAGATCAATCACTTCGAGGAGCAGCTGCATGAGCACGGTATCGTGGTATTGAAATTCTGGATTCACCTGGACCAGGATGAGCAGTTATGCCGTTTCAAGGAGCGAGAAAAGATCGCCTGGAGAGCGCACAAGATCACGGAGGAAGACTGGCGCAACCGGGACAAATGGGATGACTACAAGCAGGCGTTAAAAGACATGGTTGGCCATACCAGCACCGAGTTTACCCCCTGGACGCTGGTGCCGGGCAATGACAAGAAATGGGCCCGGGTTGAAATCGTGAAAACGCTGGCCCAGAGGATAAAGCAGGCGCTGGAGCAGCAGTCGGCCGAGTGAGCCAGCCGGCAGCCGCTACTGGTCTTTCGGCAGTGGAATGAACTCATCATCCCCGGCCACCATGGCAAAGCGGCCATGGCGCCAGTCGTCCTTGGCCTGGTCGATACGCTCTTTGCGGCTGGAGACAAAATTCCAGTACAGGTGACGTTTGCTTTCCATCTTCGCGCCGCCCAGCAACATGAGCCGCGTCTTGATTGTCGCTTTCAGGGTGATGGCGACCTTTTCGGTCAGCACCAGCATGGAGCCTTCGGCAAAAATCTTGCCCCCGACTTCCAGCTCCCCGCCATAAATGTAAATGCCGCGTTCTTCGGCGATATCGTCCACGACAAAACTTTTGCCGGCATCCAGGTTGATCTCGGCATACAGGGTGGGTGACTGCGTGATGACGGGAGAGGCCTGGCCAAAGGCTTCGCCCACAATCAGTGAAATGCGCACACCATCTTCATCAAACTGGGGAATCTGGTCGGCGCGATAGTGATAGAACGCCGGATCGATTTCTTCCTGGTCGATGGGCAGGGCCACCCAGGCCTGGATGCCGCCGAGGCGGGCATTGATGCCACGCTGGCTTTGCGGGGAGCGTTCGGAATGCACGATGCCACTGCCGGTTGTCATCCAGTTCACTTCGCCGGGCTTGATCACCAGGTCGGATCCCAGGCTGTCCTTGTGATGAATCTCACCCTCGAACAGCCACGTGATGGTCGAGATACCGATGTGCGGATGCGGACGCACATCCATGGCGGCATCACCTTCAAACTGTACAGGCCCCATCTGGTCAAAGAAAATGAAGGGCCCGATCATCTGCTGCTGCCGTGACGGCAGAGCACGTTTGACCTCGAAGGCACCGATGTCCTTGGCCTTGGGCTGCAGCACCAGGGCCACGGGGTCACAGTCGGTTTGGTCGTTGCAGTCGCGGGCTTCCGCCAGTTGCCAGCTCATGATCTTGTGTTACTCCTTGTTCAACAGTTGCTCGGCCTAGCCGCGCAGTTTTTTCTTTTGCCGCAGGAAGTCAAAGCCGTCGTCTTCACCGGTCGGGCGTTCCTGCACCTGTTTCGCCTCGATCTCTTTTTCCGTACGCCTGAGAATGCGGCGCTACACGGTCAGTACATAAGCGGCAAAGGCTAGAACGTACAGGCCGATCTTGGACAGGGCGGCGGTGACCAGGAACTGGGTGTAGCCGGACAGTGCCACGGAGCTGCGGTATTCACCGTGCAGAGACTTTACCATCAGCCAGAAAGCCACCAGCACCAGCAGGCCCTTGAGACGGGGGTCGAGAAAGCGGTCGGCGACAATGAAGGCCCCGATCTTGAGCCAGTTGTACATCAGTAAATT
>Ga0181566_10004161_pt1 | contig 11791 bp, 6 predicted proteins | sample 101ome_15_FD_133762 | JGI IMG/M metagenome (GOLD analysis project Ga0181566, IMG submission 133762) | Coastal salt marsh microbial communities from the Groves Creek Marsh, Skidaway Island, Georgia - 101402AT metaG (megahit assembly) | ecosystem: Environmental > Aquatic > Marine > Intertidal zone... | reverse complement strand
AGCCGCAAGATGGGCTCACCCCATCTGAGATTGCCGCCTACTATCCATATTGCAGGCACAAATGGCAAAGGCTCAACTGCAGCCATGTTGCGTAGCATGCTTGAAGCACATGGCTTTGGTGTGCATGTCTATGCCTCGCCCCATCTATGCCGGTTTAACGAGCGGATTAGGCTAAATGGCACGCTTATCTCTGATGACAGGCTGGCAGAGATTCTGGAACGGGTCGAAACATCCAATCATGGCGCGCCTGTGACCTTTTTTGAAAGCACAACCATTGCCGCATTCACTGCCTTTGCCGAAGAACCCGCAGATTTCCTCATTCTGGAAACAGGGCTTGGCGGGCGATATGATTCAACCAACATCATCGAAAACCACGCCTGTTCGATCATCACCCCCATCGCACAAGATCATGAGCATTTTTTAGGCACAAACCTAGCCGATATAGCCGAACAGAAAGCTGGCATTATGAAGCCAGCCTGTCCCTCGATTTGGGCGTCACAAGATAGTCAGGCACTAGAACGCCTTAAGATGTGTGCTACGGCCCAGCAGGCTGGCACTGTGCTGGTAGAGGGCCATGATTTTACTACCCGCCCAACGACACAGACTGAATTTGAATTTTGCATGGGTGATACAAAGATAGCCCTACCAATGCCAGCTTTATTTGGCAGACACCAGATTCAGAATGCCGGACTGGCCTATTGCTGTATGACACAGCTTGGCATTGAAATAGACCCTGAACATGCTGCAAAGGGGTTGAGACATGCCCATTGGCCGGCACGTGTGCAAAAGCTTGAAACAGGCACATTGCTTGAGCTAGCAGGGATATCCAAATTATGGCTAGATGGCGCACATAATGCGCATGGCGCTAGGGCGTTGGCACAGGCAATGGACTTGCTGTCAGCTAAGCGCTGGACAGTGATTTTCGGGGCATTAGACACACGACCTGCCAAACAGTTTCTGGCTGAAATTAGCAGTCAAATTGATCATCTATACTGCCTTACCATTCCAGATTCTGCCGCCGCTTTGCCTGCACAAAGCCTATGTAAAACAGCCATAGAGCTGGGCATTTCTGCCAAAGCATGTGATACCATCGAAGAGGTGATGAAAGATATCGCCAGACAAAAGCCCGACCCCGCCCGACCGGTAATGGCCTGCGGCTCATTATATCTAGCGGGCCATCTTTTAGAGAAGAACCACACCCTGCCAGAATAGTAACGCCGCCACCCTCACAGCGTCAGCCTTTGGACATAAAAAAACTGCCCTGCTTTGCACAGGGCAGTTCTATGTATCACTGGTCATTTAGCTATTTTCAGCGACCCACTGCTCTAATGCAGATTTTGGCATCGCACCAATTTTTTCTGCGACAACCTCACCATTTTTGAACATCAGCAAGGTAGGGATACCCCGCACATTATAGGCTTGAGGCGTTGAGGGGTTTTCATCAATATTTAGCTTTGCGATGGTAATCGCATCACCCATATCATCGGCAATTTCTTCTAATGCAGGGCCAATCGCTTTACAAGGGCCACACCATTCTGCCCAGAAATCAACCAAAACAGGTTTATCTGAATTGATCACATCGTTGTTAAAATCGCCGTCACTGGTTTTAATTGTAGGCATGTTATTATCCTTTCAAGCGCCCATCCATCTGCGAAATGCCGGATAGGACCTGCTATTAACTGTCTATCTTTAGATAGTAATTATCCTAGCTTAGGAATTCAAGGGCCGTATTTTGCGAAGATGCGCCAAGTTGTGAGACAAACCTGTCTCTTTGTTCTTTTTTCACCTCGACAAGCCTGCAATTCTGGGTCCACAAAAGATAGCAGATAATTTGTTTTTCAGGATAAATCTGTTCGACAAGCGCACCATAACTGGCCATTTGAGAGATATAGGCATTTGGCAAATCCTGTTCATCTTCAACTGGCCTGCCAGTTTTAAAATCAAGTAAAATGACTGTTTCATCATCTATCAGCATCCTGTCTATCTGGCCTGAAATAGCGGTGCTACCCACCAGCCCTGATACTGAAATTTCTGTCAATGCGTCTGGCCTGAATAATCCGGCAAATTCAGGATGGTTAAGCACGCTGAAAACCTGTCTGTCAATTTCGTCTATTTGATCAGATGATAGGTAATTCGTGCCATGATGGGTGTTGGCAAACTGTCTGGCCAGCAATGAGGTGGCACGCTTCCTGTCCTGCTGTTCGTAGCGTGGCAATATCTCAAACAGCTTATGGGCATAGCTTCCAGCAAGCAGGCTGGAATTTCTATTGGCAAGATTATAGGATAATTCGTTGCCTGCATTATCTAGCTCAGATGGGTTAAGCGGGCGTGCAGGCACTGGCTCTTTTGGGGCATCTTGATAAAACCAGTCAGGGGCATCTATGGCGGGGGGCTGATGCTTTATCTGTTCTGGTTTTGGGACAGGTGCTGGCCGGCCAGAGGCAAGACGCCATGCGCCATCTTCGGACTGATATGCACCTGCCATATTGCTAATTGTATTTACCATCAGCTGGTGCCAGCTATCTTCATAAAACCGGTTCTGTTTTTTCTGCCAGCCTGAAATATACAAGGCCTGTTCAGCGCGGGTCAAAGCAACATATAATAATCTGTCCTGTTCATCTTGCAAGATAGCTTGCTGTGCTTCTTTGAGGTCTTTTATAAAATCAGACTTTGCAGTTTCGCTTGAAACCCATAATGGCCCTGTCTGGGTATTCACAATCTGGTCGGGGTTTGATACATCGCGCAAGGTATCTGGTAAAAATATAATTGGTGCCTGCAGCCCTTTTGCACCATGTATCGTCATGACTCTTACCTCATTGCGGTTTCTAGCATCAAAATCACGTTTAATCTCGCCACCGCTTTGTCTGAAACTGGCCAGAAAATGATACAGACCTGTTTTACCAGTCTGCCCAAAATCACGGGCTTTTTGTAAAAAGACGTTCAGGCTATCATCAATCGCCCCCCCAAGACGCTGGTAAAATGCTTCCCGCCCGCCCTGATTAAGGACAAGACTCCAAAATTCAAATAATGGTAATAATTCGGCCTGTTTCTGCCATGTAAGAATTTTAAAAGCTGCCTTGCCTAGTGCTGTTTCAGCGCCTTCATGAAGGCGCAATCTGTCAAATAGGGATATTTTGCCTCTGTCATGGCACAGCTCGAACAATGCCTGCTCATCAAGCCCGATTAATGGTGATTTAAGTACAGCAGCCAGTTGCAGATCATTTTGTGGCAATAGACATACATCCCCAAGCGCAAGCAAATCGAGAATTTCTATCTGGTTGTTCAGCTTGATTCTATCTGCCCCCGCCACAGGAATATGCAACGCATCTAGCTGAGATCGCAATAGCGCATAAAACCGGTTGCGTTTTTTCACCAGAATCAGGATATCAGCAGGCTGGATAGCACGTCCAAAGAGTTTCTGCTCATCACCTGCTATCAGCTGTTTAATCTGCTGTGCAATGGCACGTGCATGCACAAGATCAGCGCGGGCTTCTTCTGATTCAACTGCAACAGCAAATGGCTTTGCATCAGCATTATCTTCATTGGCAATTGTCTGGCTTCTTACTTCGACCAGACCGGCCATTTCATGTTTAAAGGATTGGTGTTTTGGAATATCTGTGCCCAGACCTGGCAGGGCAGAGGCTGTATCAAATGCCGGATCAGCAGATAAACTTGCCCCACAAAGCGCATCTACAAAATCAAGTACCGCCTTTGACGAACGGAACGACATCCCAAAATTAATGGCACTAAACGGCTTGTGAGCATCTTTTGCCAGCTTCTGGTAACGCTGTTTATTGGCAAGAAACACATCTGGTCTGGCGCCCTGAAAACTATAGATAGACTGCTTATAATCACCAACCACAAACAGGCTGCGCTGTTCCTGCCGGTCAAGCTCGCTGCCATCAAAAAAACTATCTGTCAGCTGGTGTAGCAAGCCCCATTGCTGTGGGCTGGTATCCTGAGCTTCATCAAGCAGGATATGATCTATCCCCTGATCAAGCTTATAGCGCACCCACGCCATCATTTCGGTTTGTGATAACAGCTTTTCGGTGAAATAGATCAAATCATCATAATCCAGAACAGACCGTTGCATTTTTGCCTGTTGATAACGGCGATAAAGTGCAATCGCCAAATCAGCTATGGCAACACTAAATTGATAACAGATAGCCGTAGCTTCTTTTGATCTGATCTCTTCAAGACATTCCAGTATTGGCAGAATTAGCCCGTCCAGATCACCCCATTTTTCTAGTACTGCCTTATCTGCATATTTTGCACGTCTTTGATGTTGCTGGGTAAAGAGTACCTGCATTAGCAACGATAATTGCTGGGGTTTTTGATCTGCATCCAGTGCCAGCCAGCTCTGGATCTGCTGCGCTATATTCTGGGCGGTCTTTGCGCCATGCATCAACCTGTCTGCCAGCAATTTTATATCCAGCGATTCCAGCTTTTGTGATGCCTGTATCTGCTCGCCTGCCAGCGTTTGCGGTGTTGTAAAGCCATGTTCTGTTTCAAGCGTTTTTGCATAGCTTGCCGCGCCCATCGGCGATTCAGCTAGGCTGGCAATCATTTTTCTTTCTGCTAGGACCAGCTTTAGATGAGATAAAAGCTGTTCTGTCTGGCCATTATCTATTAGAAAACCGATAGATGATGCCAGCGCCATATTCATGCGATACGCATCATCAACCAGCTCAAGAAAACACTGATTAAGCAAAACATCGCCATCTTCTTCGGCAATCATTTCAAAAAAAGGTGTCACATCTGCTTCGACAGGAAAGCGTTGCAAGATGTGCTGGCAAAAGGAATGAAGCGTATCAATGCGCGGGCTATCACCAAAATCAAGAATATAGGCAAATAGCTCGCGCGCACGTGCCAACTGCTCTTGAGATGGCCTGTCCTCCCCCATATCTGCTAAATCAGCACGTAATTCAGCCTGCTCGCAAATTGCCCATTTCTGTAATTTTTCTGACAGTCTGAACCGCATTTCTGCCGCCGCCGCCTTTGTATAGGTCACACATAAAATCGTATCCGGAGAGGCACCACCTATCAAAAGCCGAAGCACCCTGTTGGTTAGCACATGGGTTTTGCCTGTGCCTGCATTAGCAGACACAAATACAGATCGTTTCGGCGAGGTTGCTTCTGCCTGCCGCCTTACCGCCTCATGAAAGGCAGGCATATTATGATCATCAGCATTAACTGTCATCATCCCCTACCTCATGACGTCGCCATTCCCTGACACGGGCAAGATGACGATAATGTGAAAAGCGCGGCCTATTTTCGCTATCTGGCTCGCTTGGATAGCTTGCTTGCGGGCTGTCAAACCAGCTAATTAACGCTGTCAGGCTGTCAAAATAGCTGTCTGGGTCAAATCCGTCAGGGGTAACATTACGGATTTCACCTGCCCCTGCCTGTTTGCCAGATAGCTGCCAATATTCCAGCCGGTCAATTTCTATTTTGCTAGATTTTGGCTGTCCTTCAAACCCGCCTGCTTTGGCAATAAAGGCTTCAATCATCAATTGCGTTGCGCGACCGGCTGTCACCTGCGCCTTTGTGGGCGGCATACCTGTTTTGTAATCAATCACATAACATAGATTATCTGGTGTGAAATCCAGCCTGTCTGCTTTTGCTCTGATGGTGAATGCTCCTTGCGGTGCGTCAAGTTCAATCGCGCCTTTAACTTCGGTCAGGCTCTGCTGCAAGCGATGACGCCTGTCATGTTCCTGTTCAATAAACCAGCGTGCAATCTGCCGGAAGCTGGCACGCCAGAAACGCATAATCCGAATATTTCCGGCATAGGGCAGAAATTGCCTGTCTGCAATTTCCTCAAGCCTTTCAAACGCATCTTCTGGCAAATTTTGTGCTTCATACTGCTTTAGAAATTCTGCGAGACAATCATGAAAAATCGTACCACGCAACGCACCATCTGCAGGTCTGTCAACCTCGTCCAGAGGCCGTAGCCCCAGAATATATTTGGCATAGATGGCATAGGGATCAGAAATCAGCACATCCATATCTGTTGCCCAAAGCTGGCGGGGTCGTGAGGCAAGCTCAGGACAAGGCACTGGCATCTGATACGGAACAATCACATCTGGTACCAGCCCGTCAAAGCCAGCCTGAATATCTGCTGGCAGTTCGGGCTTCAGACGGCTATTTAATTTTGATGCAGATAGCACTGCCTCCAGACGTTGCCACCATCTGCTAGCAATCGCGGTTCCTTCTTCTGCTGTTTCAGATCGGGTGATCACTACATGAGGGCTATGCACCAGCATAAAAAAATCATGGGCTGATAATCCCACTCGCCAGTTCCTATCCGGAAGGCCAAGCTTGGTTCTTATTTCCTGATTAATCCAGGGGCTTGTCTCTGGTGCTGGCGGCCATATGCCTTCATTCAACCCGCCCAATATCACCAGATCAGCCGATTGCATACGTGCTTCCACTGTTCCAAGTATCGCAAGTCGGGGGTGAGAACGCCATTTTTTCCGCACCGGAAGCTGGGCGGCAAGCTGCTGGAAATAATCCGCATATTCAGATGGTTTCATCGGAATATCTTCGCCATATAATGCCATTTCTGACAAAAGCTGGGACGCTATTTTTCCATCAGCCTCACCCCATAATGTTAAGATGGCCTGATCCTGCATATCAGTCTGTGCAAGCAATTCTGCAGCCCTACCATGTGCATCGGCAAGCTGGCTTAATGAGGCAATCGGCAGAGCCATCAATTTGGCTAGCGGGTCAAGTGGCGCGATAATATGGTCTTGATAGAATCTGGCAAGTTTGCCGCCATCATCTGTATGTTCAAGCAAAGAAGCAATTGCATCAGCACCTGTTTCAGGCAATGTGCGTCGCAAGATGGTTTTTTCAATCTGCCTGATCTGTTGATTAAAGCGCGACTTTTCCAGCCCCCCACAAGCAAGCCTGTGTTTTGCCAGTGCCAGCAATTGATGTGCATCACCACCTGCGCATGCCCATTGTGCAACAAGACCAAGATAGCTTCCTGTCTGGGTCTGCCCAAGCGGCTCGCCGGCACTATCTTCTACATCCAGCCCCCAGCGCAATAACGCCGCCCGAACGGCACGTGCCAATTTTCTATCTGGCGTTACCAGCAAGGCGGTCTTTTGTTTGTGTTCCAGAACATTGCGCATCAGCCCTGCAATAATATCTGCTTCATGATGCCGGTCACGACAGGCCATTAGCGACAGACCATCAACGGCCCTCTCTGATAGGCTAGTCTGGCTTTTATCCATGCGTCGCCATAAATAGGTCTGGCGATAGGGGCGAAACACTTCCTGCCATAGCCCCCGTCTCTGGGCAAGCCCATCTTCAGCCTGAACATCTATATTGGAGAAGAATTCAGGCACCTGTGCGGGCTGTATCTGTAATTGCTGCAAGGTGCTAAAAAGCTGATGCTGGGGATGACCAAAATCATCGCAAATAGCCTCAATATCCTCTTCTGTGCCTGTCTGGCTAGCCAGTCCGGGCAAAACCACCATGCCAGCAGGCAATGCCAGAACAGCTTTCATGATTTTTAATGTGCTTGGCATACTGCCTGTTGAGCCCGCCACCATTACCGGACTAGCGGGGGGATTAATGCGCCAGCTATCCACAAGCAAATCGATAATTTTTAATTTTCTATCAACTGGATCTAGCCTGCCCAGCCTGTCAACCAGCTCAGGCCAAAGCGTCATGATGATATCAATAAAGCGGACAATATCCTGCCAGTGTGATGAAAATCTTTCCGGTATGATCTGGCCTATCTGGTCTGCTGTAATTTCTGCCTGCCGCATCTGGTCCATGAGCCGTGATAGATCGGCGGCAAGAATTAATGCCTGTTTCTGGCTGATTTTCTGTCCGCCTATAGTCATTGCGGCTACCAGACGCGCAAGCATGAACTGACGTTGTGTCGGGCTAATTTCGGCTGGCAGAATATCTGCGTTTCCTGCGAGCTGCTCGTTAAAAACCTCTTCTGTAAATTCGTCCCCCTCGCCAAGTGGGACCAGTGTTGGCAGTATCACCGGCTTGCCATCCATATGCTCAAGAAAAGCAGCCTGAACTGTCTGGCAGGCACGATAAGATGGCAGATATATTCGCCATGCGGCTAAGGCATGGGCTGTCTGAACCCGCGCGCAAATGCCGGCAACAAGCTGTTCAGCAAAGCCATGACCAGCCTTGATCGTAAACAGGCCGTCTAATGGCAGGTCAGCCTCTGTTTTATTACTGAAGAAATCTGTCATAAGTAGGCATCAGCCTACCTGAATTTTAACAAGAACAAAACAGGAATATCAAAAAAATAATCGTGCTGGAAGATGGCGTAGATTTTTATTCTGCGTCATAGAAGTGAATATCAGCCTTTTCAAGCGCGCTAGCCAGCTTTTCCAGCCATTTTGTATTTTCTGTCTCAATCTGCATGACTCGGCCATCATCGGCCTGATCTGAAAAATCCATCTGGATATCTACACGGTTTCGTGGCAGATAATCTTCGATTCTGTCTGGCCATTCAATTAGACATAACGCTGTTTCAAAGCCCTGTTCTACTCCAAGTGCCCAGATCTCGTCACGGTGGGTAAGCCGGTATAAATCCATATGCCACAGATCATGGCTGGTGCGTGTCTGGTAATGCTGGACAAGGGTAAAGGTTGGGCTTGGAATATCTGCGCTATCTACATCACAGACGGTTGTTATGATGTGGCGCGCCAACTCGGATTTGCCCACACCCAAAGGCCCTCTAAGACAGATTATCTGGGCGTTATGCTGGATATCTGCAGACAGCCCGGCAATGCAGGCTGCTGCTATTTTTGTATCATTAACTGTATGTAGCTGGCAGCTAATGCGCATTCAACCAGTCACTTAGGCTAGTAGCGATACTGCTCTGACTTGAACGGTCCTTGCTGGCCAACACCAATATAGCTTGCCTGTTCGTCACGCAATTTTGTCAGCGTAGCCCCAACCTTTTCAAGATGCAAAGCAGCAACCTTTTCATCAAGATGACGAGGCAGTGTATAGACCTGCGCCTGATAGTCATCACCCTTTGTCCAAAGCTCAATCTGGGCAAGCACCTGATTGGTAAATGAAGCTGACATCACAAATGACGGGTGGCCAGTGGCACATCCCAGATTAACCAGCCTGCCTTTTGCCAGCAGGATCATCCGTTTGCCATCAGGAAACTCTACCTCATCAACCTGCGGCTTGACCTCATGCCAAGACATATTCTGCAGGGACGCCACATCGATCTCATTATCAAAATGGCCAATATTACATACAATGGCGCGATCTTTCATTTCCCGCATATGGTCAAGGGTAATCACATCCTTATTACCAGTCGCAGTCACGAAAATATCTGCTTTTGTAGCAGCCTGTTCCATTGTGACAACTTCATATCCTTCCATCGCCGCCTGAAGCGCACAGATAGGATCAATTTCTGTAACCATCACACGTGCGCCACCCTGACGAAGCGAAGCAGCAGAACCTTTACCTACATCGCCATAGCCACATACAACCGCAACCTTACCAGCCAGCATCACATCTGTAGCACGTCTGATACCGTCAACCAGTGATTCACGACAGCCATATAGATTGTCAAATTTTGACTTGGTCACACTGTCATTCACATTGATAGCAGGAAAAGGAAGCTGGCCTTTTTCAGCCATCTGGTATAGCCGCAACACACCGGTGGTGGTTTCTTCAGATACGCCTAAAATCGCATCACGCTGAAGGGTAAACCAGCCAGGCGAGCTGGCATGACGCTTATCAAGCTGAGCCTTTAGATATTCTTCTTCTTCTGAGGCAGGGGCAGACAGCACATCTTCGCCTGCTTCCATTCTAGCACCTAGCAGAATATACATGGTTGCATCACCACCATCATCTAGTATCAGATTTGCCGGCTTGCCATCGGCCCAGTCAAAAATACGGTCAACATATTCCCAGTATTCAGCTAAGGTTTCACCTTTTTTTGCAAATACAGGGATGCCTTCATCTGCAATCGCGGCCGCTGCCTGATCTTGTGTTGAGAAAATATTACAGGACGCCCAGCGCAAATCTGCACCTAAAAATTTCAAGGTTTCAATCAGCACAGCTGTTTGAACTGTCATATGCAGACAGCCTGCAATCCGCGCGCCTTTTAATGGCTTTGAAGCACCATATTCATCGCGAAGCGCCATCAATCCCGGCATTTCACTTTCAGCAATGGAAATTTCTTTGCGTCCCCAGTCAGACAGGCCTGCATCAGCAATCACAAAATCAGTTGTCATCTTAATCTACCTTATGGCTAAATAAAAAGAACCAGCCAATGTTACCATTTTGCGAACAGGCTGATGAGATTGGTGATAGGTCTAGCAAAAACCATGCAAAAGATAAAGTATTAGCGTAATTCACGATGAGATAGGGCTGTATTAAAGCCATTTTCATCTGCCCATCGTTGGAGCCAGCGTGCCGCCGTCACAGACCGGTGGCGCCCCCCAGAACAGCCAAAACCAACACTAACCTGAAAACGCCCCTGACTGAAATAGCGTGGCAATGTCAATTCAAGCTGGCGTGTCACAGATTCCATAAATGGCAAAAATGCCGCATCTTTATGGATAAAGGCTTCGACCGCATCATCACATCCGGTTAATGCTCGTAATTCGGCTGACCAGTGGGGATTTTCCAGAAATCGCATATCAAAGATAATATCGCCTGCCTGAGGCAATCCGTTTTTATAGGCAAAGCTAAAAATTGATAATACGGGGCTAGTCTGTAATACCAGCTCAAGCCGCGCCTGTAATGCTGCGCAAAATGCCTGCGGGGACAGGCGGGTGGTATCGATCACCAGATCAGCAATAGGGGCTATTTCTGTATGATGGGCATCTGCTATAATTGCCTGTTCAAGCGTATCATATCTGCCCATCAGCGGATGGCGGCGGCGGGTTGTCTTGTAACGGGCAATCAGCTCTTCATCTGATGCTGTTACATAAACCAGACAGGTGCGTTCATGAAATCTGCTTTTCAGATTTTTAGACAGCCTTTTAACACCCTCTACATCAAAACCAGAAGTGCGCAAATCAATTCCGATTGCCAATTTGCGCTGTTCTGTTTCAACCACAAGACTGGTAAGCTGGTCTACCAGTGCCAGAGGTACATTATCTACCGACGCAAATCCTGCATCTTCAAAAAACCGTAAGGCTGTTGAATGGCCTGCACCTGACCTGCCTGTCACGCATACAAGCTGGATAGCTGTATCAGCCTCTGCCGGTTTCTGATAGTGCTTGCGCCTCTGCTCAGAGATAGAAATGGTGGTATCTTCGTTCATGGCTTAAATACTAGCATTATTCCGATGCTGATGCCTAGTAATCATGATGTTTGCGCATAGCTATACAACGCAGATACCAGCGTCTGAGGCGGCCAGCCCTCAAAAAGGGCTAGTCTGAAGCAAGTGGCAGGGTGAGGGTGAATTTTGCCCCTGCCGCCTCATTATTGGCTGCAGTTAGATTTCCGCCATGCATCTGGGCAATCTGACGTGAGATAGACAGGCCAAGACCGGAATGTTTGCCAAATGCCTCTTTGTGAGGGCGCTCTGTATAAAAACGTTCAAAAATCCGTTCCTGCAAGCCTTCAGGAATGCCCGGACCTTTATCTGCGATGGTGATGCTGGCCATGCCGTCAATCACTGCAAATCTGATGCTCAGCACCTCTCCGTCAGGATGAAAACTTAACGCGTTTGCAATAAGATTATCCAGAATCTGGATGATACGGCTGATATGCATCTTCACCATCACCGGCGTTTCGGTCAATGCCAGATCAAAAGTTACCGTTTCATGATGCT
>Ga0181566_10004156_pt1 | contig 11798 bp, 17 predicted proteins | sample 101ome_15_FD_133762 | JGI IMG/M metagenome (GOLD analysis project Ga0181566, IMG submission 133762) | Coastal salt marsh microbial communities from the Groves Creek Marsh, Skidaway Island, Georgia - 101402AT metaG (megahit assembly) | ecosystem: Environmental > Aquatic > Marine > Intertidal... | reverse complement strand
GTTTTCAAAATTTTCTCCTTATTTGTTTTTCTTGATATAGTTATATCACGAAATAATAGGAAAAGTCAACAACGAATTTGCCTCTTAGTGCATTTTTCCTAGCAAGTGTTGCAAAAATGTCACAGCGCCCCGGGCGCCCGTAAGTCATTGAAATCGTTGACTTATTCGGTCTTCATCTCGCCAAATTGCTTCATCTAATTCGTCATAGTGGTCTTGGTCAGAATATTCTTCCTCACCAAATTCCTCATCCCATTCTTCTGGCGTGATGCCAGTCATGAGGAATTCTCTGTCGTCATCCGACAGATGAGGAAAGGCATCTTGGATGAGGATGCCACCAGCCTCCCATGCCTCAAGTGTTTCACGCGAAACATCAATTTCGCGAGAATTGATTGCACCAGAAACGAGTGATTTTTTAGTGATAAGCATAGAGCATCCTCCAAGAAAAGAAAAAGGGAAAGAGAGAGGCTTGCGCCTCTCTCGCACGATTATTGCTTGACGACACCCATCAACGCAACAATCGCTTCTTTAGTAGCACCCATCATGCCATTGATGGGAAAGTCAGAAGGCAGAGCATCTTCAAGATTGCGAAGCAATTCCTTCTTAGTAGGCTCATCGCTCTTGCGAGCAGTAGCCTTTGGCTGTGCGACATAAACGCCTTCACGAACCAATTTTGACCGAACAGACCGAACAGATTTGCCGATAGCATCAGCAATCTCATCGATAGCAACACCCTCTTGGTAGAGGTCGATTGCCTTAGCAGTCATTTCAGGTGTGTAGTTTACAGTTTTCTCAGACATATTTTTCATCCTTTCTGTCTAGAGGGTTTTCATTTTATAGATAGAATATATCACAAAAATATCCAAAAGTCAAGTCAGTAATTTGACATATCCAATCTTTTTGAGTCAATCTTTTGACGCTTGCGATTGTAGTGACGCTTGGACGCAACAATCTGTGGGCGAATGTGCTTCACCTCACGAGCGACTGGATTTCTTTTAGCAATCTTTGTTTTCTTCATCATGAGTTTAATATATCACAAAAATATAATCTTTCTCGTCTTATTCCGACTATTAGTGTTCAATACGCGACAAAATGCAAATAAAATATTCAATGATTTCAATAGGTTAGCGGCGGCGGCCCGGGGGCTGGTAAGTGCTTGAAATTGCAGGTCAAATCACGCTGTCAATCTCATGCACCACAATTCTTAGAGCCTCATCACGACCAGCAAAGCGGTCATCCATATTCACAATATTCCAGCCGCCAAGTTCAAACATTGCTTCTTTTTTGAGAGTAAGAGCATCAAAGTTTGAAACAGCCTTTGCATCATTGGGCGAGTGCTTCCAGTAGCGTAGAGGGTCATGCTCTCGGCGTGTCAGCAGTTTGCGTTGCTTGGCTTCATCTATTGATAGCCAAAGTTTGACAAATAGAATTGGGCGTTCTTGTTCCCATTCCATCACCTTTGCCATAAAATTCCAGTATTGTTTTTGAGAACACCAACCCATGACAGGTTGAAGCAATGCGCGAGAATAATGCGAGCGGTCATAGAAAACCAGTTCACCTTTTTTAGGAAGCAATCTTGTCCATTCAGCAAGCCATGATTTCATCATGCGTTTTGTTGGCATAAATGATGGCACAATGCGATGAGCATATGGCGGCAAGTATCTGGTCAATTCGCGGATTGTGCCAGATTTGCCAGCACCATCACGACCCTCTAACAATACAGCCACGCGATAGCCTTTATCATGGATAGTTTCGGCAAGTTCATTTAGGCGAATAAGATTGTCAAGATTAGTTTTCATTATGTCCATCCTTAGTTGAAAGAGTTGGGGGAATTTCACCCCCATATTTTTTATTGCTCGTAGTGAGCCAAGATAGTCAATAGACAGGCTTTAGTTGCACCCATCAAACCATCAGTATCAAAAGGAACGACTTTTTCAAGTTCAATCATAATTTCCTTTTTAGTTGGTTCATCAGACTTTTTAGCAGTCTGTTTTGGTTGTGCCACATAGACACCTTCACGAACCAATTTTGAGCGAACAGAACGAACAGATTTGTCAATCGCTTCTGCGATTTGCTCAAGGGCGATTCCCTCTTGGTAGAGGTCAATAGCCTTTTGAGTGAGTTCTGGTGAGTAGTTAACATTTTTTGCAGTCATATTTTACATCCTTTTGACTAGAGGTTTCGTTTCATTTGATATATATAGTTATAAACGATTTTTTCCAGAAAGTAAAGCAAAAAATGCGTTGTGATTGCATTTTTTTCATAAAAAGCCAAAAGTGTTGCAATTATGCAACACATTTAGTTAATAAAATCAAAGAGTTAGCCGCTCCCCCGGCCGCGCCGTAACTGGTTGATTTCACTTAAAAATCAGCCAGTATAACGCGCCTCCCCAAATTATCGTATCAGTTGCAACCGAATAGCCAAGATAAAGACCGACAGCCAGTCGCTTAAATGTATTCTGGCGCATCGTCGTAGACCTCCCCAAAATCTTCCCATTCTTGAGCCCAATCTGGTTGACCATCGTCACGCCATTGTTCGCGCTCGTCAATTTCATCAAGCGCACGATTTAGCAGTTGCGCTTGACGCTCTGACGGCTGAGCGTTTTCTAGCAAGACGACCGCTTCATGCAGTTCGTCATCGGTGAGATTTTCGATTTCGTCATGTCTCAGATTTTCAATTTTCAGCATTTTTCGATTTCCTTGTTAGTTTGTTGAGATGTTTGCGGTTGTGAAAATATAGGTCATTTCTTAGTCTGGCGATTGACCTTTTTGACCTTACGATTGAAAGGCGTTGTTCTCCAGACTTTTTCACCATATTTGTATTCTGCATAATTGTCGCTCCCAAAATGTTGTTGGCAGAAAGTTTTGATGTAGTTCAGAATTTTGCGAAAATTCCAGTTGAATTTTTTGCATATCTGAACAGCCTTCCCTTGATAGCCTCTAATCTGGTTGAGCGATACAGCGAAAATTTCAGTCCATCCAGATTTGATGCCGACAGCAATCGCATCTGTTTGAGCCTTGAAATAGTCAAGCCCTTTGCGTGCCATCATAATTTGTGACAGTTGTTCGACCAAATAAGTTTTGCGGTCATCATCCATCACCAAACAGTTGTGAAAGCCGACAGTCCAACCATTGCGACCATAAGAGCGCAAAAATTCTTTGAACCGACCTTCTGGAAAGCCGTCACCATCTAAGCGGTGATTTCCAGTCCAGCCAGTCTTGAACAGTGTTGAATTGCCATCGTTGATTGAAATGATATAGTTAGCCAAAGTTTTCATCCTCGTTTTGTTGACTCTTTATATATAGGTATTTATAGACTAATATTCAAGAGATTGCAAGAAAAAAATGCGCCTCAAACGCATTTTTTTTCAAATTATCCAAAAGTGTGACATTTATGCAACAGATTTTCCCAATAAAAACAATGGGTTACGGGTCGCGCCCCCGGGGTCTGGTAAGTTATTGAATTAAATAGTCTTTTCAGACTATTTATTTTTTCTGTTCTTGCGGCGATTTTTACGCTTCTGCGATCCAATCTTGCGGCGACCTTTGCCAACAGGATTTCTTCCAGTTTTGCTAGGCATCAAACACCTTCCTTTCTAATGTTAGTTCAAAAGTATCCATTCCCTCATCTTCAGGTTCAAAGATAATCACCTGTTCAACATCTTTGCGAGTTGTCAGTTGATGTTCATGAACAGTGATGCCGAAATCAGCATATTTTGCTTCAGCATCTTTTTTCACAGCGTAGGCTGTAAGTTCATCAACACACAAATCTAAAACCTCACCATGCTGGTCTTTAACAATCCAAATTGTGTTCATATTTTCAATCTCCTTATCATCAATATCAACAATTCTTAGAGTAGGCAACGCTTCACCATATTCTACACATTCATTACAAGCCGTTGCATCATCAAAGGTTTCCGTTAGCAGTTCACATTGTTCACAACCTTCAACAGGCATTGCTTCATAGTAGGCTTTTTTCATGGTTATATTCTCCTCATTCAATAATATAGTTATAACATAAACCAAAGGCAAAAGTCAACAACAAAATTCATTTAGTCGCATTTTTATGTCTAACTGTTGCAAATATATCACACCTATCTTAGTTTCTCTAATGATTACAAGGACTTACGGACTTGCCCCGGGCAACCTGTAAGCGGTTGATTACATACGCTTTTTACCTAAAAATAGTAGAGATACCACCGGCGCTGACAGCCGCTGGCTATGCGCCTATGGTCAAGCCATAAAGCGCAATGCCAAGCAGAATAATATTTGTAAGCAAAATCCAGTTATCTTTTCGCTGGTATCCATGAGCCATCCAAGCACAAGCCGCACCGCAACCCATAAGCAAAGCCCATTGTGGCGCGCCATTGGCTAGCGCGCTCATTTGCCAGATAACCAAAATAGTCCCAAGCATCCCAAACATTAGCGAAGCCCTCTAATAGTTAAATGTGAAAACATTAGTGCCGAGATAATGCCCATTAGCATCATAGCCGCACCGATAATCAGATTATGCGTTTCTGGCAATTCGGCAATAGCCGCACCAAACACAATCAAAGACCATCCAGACATAGCGCAAAGCGCAAAGAAAACGCGAATTAAAATCATTATGCAAACCTTTCTGCAAGTTTTTCTGGATTGATAACAGCAATTCCAATTTTGCGAAGTGATGAGCGAACCGAAGCGGCATCATCAAACATAACCTTTGAGGCTTTTTGGAATTGCTTAAGATTGAACAGCGAAGCAAGTTGTTTTGCTTTTAGTTGTCCATCAGGTTCATTGTTACCATCTGGACGGCTGATAATCTTATCAGGACAAATGCCATTGTCCATCAGAAATTCATAATCAGCAAACGACATATTGCGAGCAGTGCAAACCAAAACATAATCGCCTTTTTTATGACGCTTGCGGATTTGTTCAGCCAATGGCAGAACAGTATCCTGAAAGATTTTTTCAGGCGTTGCATTTTCTTTCCAAGCGGCAAGGTTCAGCGTGCCGTCTGCAAGTGTAGCCTGACGATGGCTGGAATCAATAATGGTTCCGTCTAAGTCGAAGATTGAGATATTTTTAATCATGTTTAATTCCTTTCTATATATTATATATAAGCATTCTTAAGGTAAAAATCAAGGGGTAAATGAAAAAAAAATAAAAAAAGTTTCGTTTATTTTCAATGGGTTAGAATTTTTTTTCATCTTTTTTTCTCAATGTTTTCAATGGGTTAGCCGCCCCCGGGGCAAGGGCTTATGCCCTCGCCTTGCGGTTTTCTTTCATCCGCTTGCGCTTGATTGAAACGCGGAAAACCTCGCGGTTTTCATTCACCATATTAAGATATTCGCCCAGTGATTGCGTCATGCTTGGCGCTTGGCGGATTGGCAGTTTAACCTCAACGGCTTGCTTCACATTGTTGCAAACCGAGCAAAGTGTTTGCAGATTAGCCAATTCATTTTTGCCGCCTTTAGTAACGGGAATAATATGGTCGCCTTGCAGTGAAGCGCCAGCAGTATCGTGATGACCACAAGCGCGGCAAGTCCAGTTGTCGCGTGTAAAGCAAGCCTCGCGAAGCGCCCAAGTAAGTTTAATCCGTTTCATGTCATGTCCTCCGTTGTTCATAGGTATAATATAGTATCAATCAATCGTAATGTAAACCCCAAAAAGAAAAAAAAATAAAAAAAATGCGTCAACAATTTGACAGGGGTAGGGCGGTTATGAGGACTATGTCAATTATTTGACGGCGGGCCCCTTCTCCAGAGCCTTTCACAGGGTAATTTTTGGAAAAACCTAAGAAAATCGCCTGTGTTATTAACACCAATGTGTCATTTCCTATAAAATTTTTACATATATATTATAAGGTGTAAAAAAATTTAACATCGACGGTCTGGTTGCTTCATATTTTTTTATAGACTTGTTTCTGCATTTGATGTCGTCTAAAACCTGCATTTTATTTTGATGGAAAAATTTTGCTTGACGAGGGTGCAGTTTTCTGACAAAATTAATTCAATAAAGGAATATTAAATATGTTAGCAGAACATTTTGAAAATTTAGATGATCCACACACAGGACATTTAAAAGCTCATCATTTTGAAGTTTTTAAAGATATAATCAAAATAACTAAAGCTAAAACAATTTTAGAGCTTGGATTCTGTGTAGGCCATTCTTCTATTATGTGGTTAGAAACTGATCCAGAAGTTTCAGTAGTTTCAACCGATATTGAAGTAAGACAAGGTTCGATTGATTATATTAATCAACATTGGGGTTCTAGGTTTAATTTTTTAAATCTAAATCATTCTCTTATAAATCGCCAGTTTGACGTTGGTCAATTTGATTTAATATTTATTGATGGTAATCATGAGAGAGGACCTGCTTCTTCAGATATGGAAGCTTCTATGAAGCTAAAGCCTACTTATATTGTATTAGATGATACTTCTCATTCAGCACACTTATATTTAAGAGAGTTTGCTAGAAACTATGGTTGGAGAGAAGTAAAACACTATGAAAATCATTGGGGACAAACGTTATACGAGGTGGGAAAATGAATAACGTAATTAGCTACTATAGTAGTGCTGGTGAATCACATTCTATTGAGTTTCATGATCTTTTAGATCAAGGACATAACATGGATATGATGATTCGTAATGGCACTCTTTTTAGTCGTCCTGATCATAACTACTCGGCACTTTTAAAATATTTGAAACCTGGAGATGTAGTGTATGACTGTGGCGCCTATATTGGAACTTTTGCAATACCTTTTGCCCTTGAGGGAATGACAGTTCATGCTTTTGAAGCGTGGCCTGGTAACTCAGAAAGATGTGCAAAAAACTTTGCACCATATGATGTTACCTTACACGAGATTGCACTATCTGATAAAAATGAAACTAAAGAAGCACAGATAGTTCACTGCATGGGTTGGGAAAATCATGATGTACAAGAGTTCAAGCATATTACATATGCACGTTTAGATGATTATATAGATGAAAACGGTTTGCCCGATCCTCAACTAGTAAAGATGGATATTGAAGGCATGGAATCACTAGCAATGCTAGGCTGTGGGCGACTCCTCGAAGAGGTTCGCCCTATTTGGCAAATGGGTCTACACTATCAAGTTGATCACGCAGTTGATATGCCAACCTTTCCTGGTTGGGTCGATGCATCAGATGGTGGATTCGACTGGACAAATATCATTAAACTAGACTATGTAGTCTTAGACTATTCAGGGCATGAAGTAGGTTCGTCAGCTCTTACACGCGGTGGAGAGTTGATCTTTGTCCCAAAGGAGTTGAGATGAGAGTAGGATTCACTTGTTCCACTTTTGATCTCTTACACGCAGGTCATGTTCAAATGCTACGTGACGCTAAGTCACAATGTGACCACCTAATTTGTGGTTTACAGATTGATCCAAGCATTGATCGAGCATCAAAGAATCGTCCAGTGCAGACTATAGTCGAGCGTTATACACAGCTCAAAGCTATCTCATATGTAGATGAGGTCATTCCCTACGCCACAGAAGCAGATTTGCGTGATATTCTACAACTCTATCCAATAGATGTTAGAATACTAGGTGAAGAGTATCGCAATCGTGATTATACTGGCCGTCAGATATGCCTAGATCGAGGCATTGAAATATATTTCAATCAACGTGATCATCGTTTCTCTACCACGGCCCTTCGCATTGCTGTAGCCCAAGAAGAGATACGTCGTCACGAAGAGTTTCAGAGGAGTAACTCATGATTTATGCGTTTGATGTAGATGGAACACTCACTCCTTCGCGTGGACAAATGGATGCACGGTTTCAACTGTGGTTCACGCGATTCACTCGATCACACACAGTGTGTTTAGTTACCGGAAGTGATCATGCAAAAACTGTAGAGCAGGTTGGTGAAATGATAGTTCGACTATCAACCTATACATTCAATTGCTCAGGATCTGATGTCTACTACTATGGATCACATCAGTCAACTAATGGATGGACTTGTCCTGACCATCTTTGGACATGGTTAGAAACACAACTCTATCAGTCACCTTATAGGCATCGTTATGGACGCCATTTTGAAACTCGTCCTGGAATGTTAAACTTTTCAATTGTTGGTCGTGATGCTCGTGGAAAGGAGCGTACACACTATTTTGACTGGGATAGGGAAAATGGAGAGCGTGCTCGCCTTGCTTCACTAATCAATGAACGTTTTCCAGAAGTTCATGCCACAGTTGGTGGTGAAACTGGAATTGATATTGGTCCTGTGGGAGCTGATAAATCACAGATACTCACTCACTTTGGCGATTCACCAGTTACTTTCTTTGGAGATCGCTGTGATCCAGACGGAAACGACTATCCGCTAGCACGTGCACTCTGGAAACGTGAAGGATCTGCAGTTCATTCAGTGAGTGGCTGGAAAGACACTTGGGACATCCTAAAAAAGATTGAAGAGACAAATTATGAGTATGCGGAAAAAATTTCGCGTCAACGCGTAAAAGGGGATAGTACATATGCCGTCATCGCTAACAGCTAAAACTAAGATACTTGACGCACTTCGTGGGCAACTTCTCTTAATTGGTGGTGGTGTGTCTGGAACGCAGGCCACTGGAACTGTAACACTGGTTGGTGGAGCAATTGATACAACCACTCTTACTGGTGGAGGGCGTGGTTATGAGTATGCTCCTGAAGTGATTGTAAGTGGAGATGGTAGTGGCGCATCAATTCGTGCTATCAAGCCTGGGGACCAAGACTCTGTAACAACTCTTGAAATTGTAGATGGTGGATCAGGATATACCACTGCAAGTCTGTCAATTGCAGCTCCTCCTCTCTCATTCAACTCTTCAGTTTATTCAAATGTGCATCGTGAATGGAAGTACCTACAAGAGATTAATGACTTTCCAACAATCTGTTTTATGACTGGACGAGTCAATCGCGAGCATCAAGGTGGTGGAATACGCTATGACACTCTTAACGTATCAATACGCGGATATGTGATGCAAGACGATTCAGTGTCAGCCTGTGAAGATTTAGCCGAAGATGTAGAGCAGGTGGTAAACAAACTGCGTGATGTAAAAACAGCAGAAAATGCACAAGCTATAGTAGATTCACGCGTATTATCAATTCGTACAGATGAAGGTCTATTTGAACCTTATGGAGTTGTTGATATTCTAGCTGAAATAACTTATGACTATGATGTTGTAGTTAATACCGGTTATTTATTGTTAGAGAGCGGAGACGGATTTATCATCTCTGAAAACGGCGATCTGCTACAGTATATATAGAAAAAAAGATATATATAGTTGCCCCTGTATCAGGGTTGTTAAAATTTAAATATTGCATTAACCGAATTTTAGGTGTAAGATAGAGGAAGATAAGATGAAAAAATCAGATGTTGAAGTAATTTCACCCACAACAACTGTAGAAGCGATTGAGAGAGCTTTAGATTCGCCAGCAATTGATCCTATCGTATTATCAGTTGCCAATGAATACTTATCAGGAAAAACAATTTCTGCTATAGCAGAGTCGTTTGACTTAAGCGAAGACCGTGTAGCTGCCATAATAGAGAAAAAAGAAGTCAAGTCATATATAGACAATGTATTTGTCACTCAAGGTTATTTAAACCGAGTAAAGCGATTGCAACTGATTAACGCTGTCATAGATCAAAAAATGCAAGACGCTCTAGAAACCGGAGTATTTTCTAAAAAAGACCTCTTAGATTGGCTAAAACACCTACATGATGTTGAAGGCGCAGTTCAGAAAAAAGAAAAACCAAGCGTTGCAGTTCAGGTCAATAATAACTACGACTCTCTCATGAAAGGTTTATTAGACAACTAAGGAAGGGTTAGGATGGCAAATAAGAAAATATCTGAATTAAATCAGATAGGAGCAGCCAATCTCACTGATACCGATCAGTTAGTAGTCGTAGATGTTGAATCGTCTGCGACTCGTCGTTTATCTGTAGACAACTTACGTGCGCACATTCAACAAGGAATGTCCACCTCCGCAGACTCTAACCTCACTGCGTTTGCTTCCTATGCCAATTCAACATTTGCTACCACTGGTGGCGCTAATGCAGCATTGGTAGAGTCTAACCTTCGCTTCTTCGCACAAGGTGCTAACGCCTCTATCAATACAGTTGAAGGTAATCTCACTACATTTGCCGCCTATGCTAATACCACTTTTTCTGGTGGTTCTGGCACCGTACAAACTAATCTACATCATCTTGGTACAACAGTTAATACCTCTATCAACACAGTTGAAGGTAATCTTAGCTCTTTCGCTACCTATGCCAATGCTACCTTTTCTGGCGGTTCTAACAGCACTCAAACTAACCTACATCATCTTGGTGCTACCGCTAATGCGTCAATTGATGCAGTTCAGTCAAATTTAGACGCAATTGCAACTTCAGACGGTACATCAGTCACAGTTACTGGTCAGCACTTACTTCCTTCCGCCAATGTTACCTATGATCTTGGTTCTACAACTCTTAGATGGCGTGATCTATATCTATCAGGCACTACAATTAATCTTGGAGATCTTCAGCTCTCAGACTCTAATGGCAGCTTTATTGTAGCTTCAGCCGACGGATCTATCACCGAACTTCCAAAAGGTGTAGGTAACATTGCTATTAAGTTTGGTAATGTAAATTTTGGACTTCAAGGTGCTAATACAAATATTGACCTAGTTCAAGGTAATGCAGCCTCATTTGCTAGCGGTGCTAACGCTTCTATTTTGCTAGTAGAAGGTAATGCTATTGCTTATGCTACCTACGCTAATGCCACCTTTGCCTCTACTACTTATGTAGATACTGAAGTATCCAATTTAATTAACGCAGCTCCTGCAGCACTAGATACTTTAAACGAACTAGCTGAAGCATTAGGAGACGATCCTAACTTTGCTACCACAGTTCTAACACAGATTGGAACAGTTTCTTCTAACACTGTTGTTAATAAAGCTGTTATAGATCAGTTTGGTACTTATGCGAATGCAACATTTGCAACAGGTGGTGGTGTATCAGATGTACAAGCTAACCTACACGCTTTTGGGTCGTATGCAAACTCTACTTTTGCCACAGTTACTGACAATGTTCAGTCTAACTTAACTGAGTATGCTTCTGTAGCTAATACAAACATTGACTCAGTACAGGCTAACTTAACAGCTCTCTTTACTTCAAACGGAACAGCGATTACAGTAGGCGGTTCAGCTGGTGCTAATCTAATTCCACAAGCAAATAATCTTTTCTCTCTTGGTACTCCTAGTCTTGTATGGAAAGATCTCTATGTAGGTCCAGGTACAATCACTGTTGGTGACATTCAGTTAAAAGATTCAGGTGGCGAGTTTGAAATTACCTCTCAAACAGACCCAACAGCCAAAACTGTAATCTCTGGTAAAACTGGTAACATTGCACAACGCTTTGATAATGTAATACACGGTTTAGGCGGTGCTAATACTAATATTGATTTAGTACAGGCTAATGCAGATACCTATGCTGTTTTTGCAAATGCAGCAATCAATACAGTACAAGGTAATGTAGATGTGTACGCTACATTCGCTAATGCAGCTATTGATACTGTGCAGAGCAATGCAGATGCATACGCTACATTCGCTAATGCGGCTATTGACACAGTACAGAGCAATGCAGATGTGTATGCTACATTTGCTAATACCTCTATTGATACAGTCCAAAGCAATGCAGATGTGTATGCTACTTTCGCTAATACCTCTATTGATACAGTTCAGGCTAATACTGATTCTTTTGCTTCTACTACTAATGCTACTATTGCAGCTAATAAAGCTGTTGTAGACCAGTTCGGAACTTATGCTAACGCAACGTTTGC
>Ga0181566_10004148_pt1 | contig 11806 bp, 6 predicted proteins | sample 101ome_15_FD_133762 | JGI IMG/M metagenome (GOLD analysis project Ga0181566, IMG submission 133762) | Coastal salt marsh microbial communities from the Groves Creek Marsh, Skidaway Island, Georgia - 101402AT metaG (megahit assembly) | ecosystem: Environmental > Aquatic > Marine > Intertidal zone... | reverse complement strand
CTCGCGATCCGCCCGAACACCCCTCGGATTCGCCGAACGCCGACTCCCCGACTCCCGCACACGCGGATTCTCCCCGAGCTAGGTGGGACGGCCCAGCGAGGCCTCGTCCTCGTCCCTCGGGGGCCTCCCTCGATTTGAAACGCCGGCGCGCGCCTCCCTTCCCCCGCTCCGCCTCGCGCGGTCGTCCCCCCCGGGACGCCGATACGCGCGTATCGGCGTCCGGGACGCGCGCGCGGGGGAGATGGGGCGCGTCGGCGCGTCCTCGCCGCGGCGCTTCCCGCCCTCCTCCTGTCGGAAGCGCTCGGCGACAGACCGCGACGACGCGCTCGTCCTCCCGGATGACGACGACGCCGCGGTCGCGACGCCCGACCCCGAGGAGGTGCGCCGCCGCCTCCAACAGGTGTGGCGCGAGAAAGAGGCCGCGCGCTCGGACGCCCCCCGCCGCCCCCCCTCCTCCCCCGTCGGCGCGGCGTCCTTCTACGCCCCCGCGTCGCGCGCCGGCGCGTCCGCTTTGGAGCGGGCGAGGCACGATCGGGCGCTCGCGGACGTCCGACGCGTGACGGCGGGCGCGACGACGCCGAGAGGCGGTCACTCGTCCGCCCTACGTCCCCGAGAACCGCCGTACCGCGAGTTTTCCCGGCAGGCGGAGGCGTTCGAGTGGGGCGACGCGTGGGAGGCGAAGCATGGCGAAGCATGGAAGAAATCGAAGCATGGCTCGCATGGCTCGCATGGCTCGCATCCTTCTTCCGGTCGGATGCGGTACTTCAGCCGCGAGGCGCACGGCGTCGGGACGCGCACGTTCATCGCCGCGACGCGTCGCGCGTTTTGGGCCCGGTACTCGGCGTGGGCGAGAGACGAGCGCCACCACTACGAGATCATCCGCGCGGACCGGCCGTGTCACCTGTACTACGACCTCGAGTACGCTTCCGCCGCGAACCCGGACGTGGACGGCGTGCGAGCGACGGACGCGCTGATCGCCCTGACGCTCGAGGATCTCGCCGAGCACGAGGGGTTCGCCGATCCGCCGCTCCGGCGAGAGGACGTCCTCGTGGAGCTCGAATCCCTCGAGCCCCCGCGCGCGAGGAGCAAGTTCAGTCGCCACCTCGTGTTCCGCCTCCCGAACGACGCCGCGTTCGCGAGCGCCGCGCACGTCGGACACTTCGTGCGAAGGCTGATGAAAAAAGCGCGCGAGAGGCGAAAGACGGACCCGCGGTGCGACGCGCTCTTCGTGCGCGACGAGCGGGACGCCGCGAAGGCGCTCGAGGATCCGACGCGTCTTTCGGAGGACCCGGGCGACGGGAAAAACGCGGCGCGACGAAAAGACGGGAAAGAAAACGACCCGGCCGACCCCGAGTCGGAGGTCGACCCCGAGTCGGAGGTGTCCGAAAACAAAAAAACCAAACGCGCGAAGGAAGACGTTCTTCGAACCAAACGAACGTCTCGCGATCGTCTCGCCTCCGTCGAGCGCACGAGATCGTTCGTGGACGAGGGCGTGTACACGCGCAACCGCGCGTTCCGCCTGTACCTGTCGAGCAAAAACGGAAAGCGCAAACGCCTCACGCCCACTCTGCGGTGGCTCGAGACGCACGAGCTGTTCGAACGCGACGCGCGCTCGGATCCGCGCGAGCGCGTGTTTTTCCCGGACGAGCGCGTGTTCGTCGCCTCGCTCGTCGCCGACGTGGATGACCACCAGAGGTCGGGCGAATCCGAACCGACGCGGCGGTTGATATCGTACGAGGGCGTCGGCGGCGCCGGGGCGTACTCCGGGCGCGTCCTGCGCGGCGCGCGCGTCGACGGCGCCCCTTCGAACCGCCGCGGCTTCGAATCGTCGTCTGACTTCGATCACGGCGACATGCCGTGTCCCGAGACGGCTCGCTTCGTGTGCCGCGACTTCGACGCGTGGTCGCCCCCCGGGTGCGTCGGCGCGTCGGTTCGCGCGTGGGCCGCGTACCCCGAGGCGGGGCGGGTGACGCTGCACGTGAAAGGAAATCGCTTTTGCGAAAACGTCGAGCGCGCGCACAAGAGCAACAACGTCGCCTTCGTCGTGGACTTCCGCGAGGGGGCGTACTCGCAGAGGTGCCACGACCCGGAGTGTCGCGGGTTCCGCGGGTGTTTCCGGCCCCTCCCGGCGGAGCTGGCGGCGGAGGCGGTCGCGCTCTTCGCGCTGAGACCGACTGAGACCGAAGACCGCGGCGGGACCGAGGCGGGGGGATCGACGAGAGGCGTAGAACACGCGGAAAGGGGACCGATCGAGGATTGGGCGCCGCCGAGGATCGAATCGGACGACGACGAGATGGACGACGCGCTCCGCGAGGCGGTGGATGAGGTCGGCGTCTCGGGCGGGAAGAGAGCGAGCGCGGAGTGGGCGCCGCCGACGATCGAGGACGACGCGTTCTGGGACGAGGCGGCGGAGGCGTGCGAGTAGAGGAGAGTTTTTAAAGTACAATTCGACAGCAACTGATGTCGTCGCGCTCGTCGGCCCAGTACCAGTACTCTCTCGGACGAGACGACACCTCGTACGGGTCGACGCCGCCTCTTGGCCGCCTCGTCGTCGTCGTCGTCGTCGTCGTCGCGGATGTGTCGCCACTCGTGGAGTCGCGCCTCGATGTCTCCTCCGCCCGACGACGTCGCTCGCTCCGCCGTCGAGGGCGCGCGCTCCGTGCTCGCGTCGTGGACGGTGTCCGCGTACCTCGCGCACAGGCGCGCCTCCTCGCGCCACCCCCACGCTTGCGCGGTCTCGGTGGACCCCGGGGACGCGCTCGGGGATATCCTCCGCGTCCTCGCGAAGCACCGCGTGCTGTCCGCGCCCGTCATCGAGCGCCAGGGCGGGAGGTTCCACGGCTTCGTGGACGTCGCGGAGATTTTGGGCGCGTTCGTCGCGAGCTGCCGCCGGTGGCTCGAGCGCCCGGGGACGGGCTACGGCACGGTGCGTCTGCGCGACGCGACCGCGCACCGCGGCGCGCACAAAACCCTACGCCCCGAACGCGCTCCCCCGCTCGACCGGCAGACCCCGCGACCGATCGCAGGGTTCAAAAATCGCGACGCTCAATCGGAGGTCTCGGTCGAGGTTCAAAGGTGTTATCCGTTTCGCGCGCGCGCGTGTCCGCGACTGACCGTTCGCCCCCCCAGGAGGCGCCCGCGCTGCCGCAGAACGCGGCGAAGGAGACGGTGGGGGTGTACCCCGGCGCGCTCCGCGACGAGCTGTACGGCGTCGCCGCCGAGGAAGCCCTGCTCGCGAAGCTCCAGGGGGAGATGGGCGCGAACATGTTCCGCCGCTCGCTCAGGGCCGCGCGCCAGGCCCACCCGGAGCTCCGCGAGGGCGACGGCGAGGCGGTGTACCGAGGGTACCTCCAGGCCTCCCTCCTCGCCGTGGTCTCAGCCGCGTTCCTCCACCCCCTCCCCTCGAGGTACCCCTCGGGCGTCGCGGGCGCGTTGGCGTCCAACCACAGGATCGGGGTGTACGACTGGGACCCGGCGTTCGACGACGGGTCTCGCGTCGCCGACCCGAGCACGTTCGAGATCATCTCGCAGAGCGACGTCGTGAGGTTCCTCCACGACCGCCGAGACGACGAGAGGGTTCGCCCGCTTCTGCGTCTCTCCGTCCGGCGACTCGCGCTCCTGCGAGACGCGAGTCGCGCCGAACCGCGTCGGCCCCGGCCGCCCGGCGACGACGCGGCGGCGGCGGAGGCGGCTTCGGAAGCGGCTTCCGAACGCACAACACGCCCCCTTTCTTCTTCGGCGCCTTTCGCTTCGTCTTCGGAACGCTTCGGAACGCGCTTCGGAACGCGCTTCGGGACCCTCCTCCCGTTCCGGGGGGTGTTGTGCGTTCCCTCAGAGGGCGTCTCCGCGCTCGACGCGTTCGCGCTGATGGACGCGGAGGGGGTCTCCGCGCTCGGCGTGTGCGACGACGCGTACAGGCTCGTCGCGAACATCTCCGTCAGCGACCTGCGCGGCCTCCGCCCGGAGACCGTCGACAGGCTCGCGATGCCGGTGGAGGCGTTCCTCGAGCGACAGAGAGTCGCCGCCCCCGAACAAGAAAAAGAAAAAGAATCAGAGGGTTCCCGAGGAGGAGGGACCCGGGACGAATGTCAAAAACATTTCGAAGACTCGGACGCGTCCGAGACTCCCGCCGAGGGGTCCGGCGTCGTGACGTGCGGCGTGGAGGACACCCTCGGCGCGGTCGTGGAGCGCATGGTGACGAGGAGGGTACACCACGTGTACGTGTGCTCGGCGGAGGGGCACCCGCTCGCCGTGATCACGCCGAGGGACGTTCTGAGGCTCCTCGCCGACGAAGTCGTCGAGGGCTGAAGCGATTTGTGAGAGGCGATTTTTTAAAGACGCGCGCGTCGCGGGGAAAGCAGAGGTGGAACGAAACCAAACGTGAAGCGCCGCTTTTCCGAGCGCGTTTCCCTAAAAGACAGCAGGCTCTATAGAGAGCGTGCGGAAAGAAGGACCGGAGTCCACGAAAACGCGTCTCGTCGCGTCACCCTTCGTTCGCGTCTCGTCGTTCGTCACCGCGCGAGGAAGAGGACGACGCGCTCGAGCCGGGTCGCCGAGGCCGGATCGAGCGCCGGTGGCTCGCGCTTTTGGACCGCTCCGCCACCCACCCCGCGTTTCATCGCCTCGCGGATCGCCGCCTGCAACTCCCTCTCCGCGCGAAGCGCCGAGGGGCGGTGCCCGCGGTCGACGGGACCCTCGTCGATCGGGGGGAACCCTTCGGAGGACGGCCGATCCTTCCCTCGTCGCTTTACGATATTCCGATCCGTCCCTCCCTGCCGCCGCGCGCGACCAAAGACGTCTCTCGCCCCGGCGCGCCAGTCGCTCGGTCGGAACGTGTCTCGGAATTTCGGCGCCGCGCGCGTCCCTCGGCCCTCGTGCTGCGTCTCCTCGAACGCCTCGCGTTTGTTTCGGTACCTCTCCGGGCGCTCCTCCGCGAGGCGGCGCAGCGCGGACTCGAGCGCCTCGGGCGCTCCCGGGTCGAGCGGCGGCGGCGGAGGCGCGTTTTGTTTTCTCGACTCCGCGACGCGTTTCGCCCCGCCCCCGCCGGCGGCGTCGCGCTCAGCCGCGGGGAACGCCCGTCCCGCGCGACACGCGTCGGCGCGTCGCCGCGAGGCGTCGATCTCGGCGCGGAGCGCGCGCCTCGCGTCTATCGATCGGCGGCGGCGCGTTGCGATCGACGACGCCGCGCCGCGCGTCGCCGCCGCGCGATCGCGCGTCCAGGGGTCGTCGTCGTCCCCGGGCGAAACCGGCGGGTCGACGAGGAGGTGGAACCACGACCCGGCGCCGCTTTCGCGCGCGAACGCGCGGGAGGACGTTTCCGCGCGACGGGGAGCGTCGCCGCGCCGAGGGCGGCGCGACGCGCCCGAGCCCGCGGGGTCGTCGCGGCCGGGCGCCCGGAACGCCTCGCGCTTCACGTCCACCTCGCCGAGCGGGCGGTACGGGCGGTGGATCGCGGAGGCGAGGCCGCGATCGGCGCGACCGACGCGTCGCGTCTCCGCGTCCTCCGCGATCGCCGAGCGCGCGGACGCGAACGCGCCGCGAAGGCGCATCGGCTCGAACGCGTACCGAGGCGCGGGAGGGGGCGTGCGGTAGTACGCCTCGGACATCGTCTCCCGTCCGAAGAGCATCGCGCCGGGCCGAACGCGGGAGGCGCGGGCGCGGCGCGGCGGGGCGGAGTGTGGGCGTTTCCATAAAAAGAATCGCTGAATAAAGAGGCGCCGCGAGCGATATCGAGCGTTACGAAACGACGACCCGCCCGCGGCGGTCAAGACGGCCTCCGCCAGCCAGGGTGGCGCGTCAGGCGACCCGTCGCGTCGATCCGACCACTCGCGATCGGCCCGTTCGCGCCAAAGTTGAAAACAAAAAAATCGTCTTCCGCTCGACTCTTCCAATAACACCCGGCGCGGGCGCCCCCCCCCCGGCTCTCCGCCTTCGCGGAGGCGCGCGCGCCTTCTCGTGCCTCCCTCGTCCGCGCCGTTCCCCGCGCGGCGTCGGATCGTCGATTCCTCGCCCGCCCCCCGCGGATGGCTGAGGGCGACGACGTGCACCTGGCCCCGTCGAACTCCTCGGTCGTGCCCGTCGGCGTCGATCCGCGCGCGGCGCCTCCGTCCTCCCCGCCCGGCGCCCCCCCTCCCGTCGCTCCTATGATCGGCCACCACGATGAGAGCACGCTGGAGTGGCTCGCGGTGCAGAGCGTGTGCACGGTGAGCATCTTCGCCGCCCTCCTCGGGTACGACATCGGCGTCATGTCCGGCGCTCTGCTCCCGATGTCGCGCGATTTGCACTTCACGAGCAGCCAGGAGGAGGTGGCGGTGGGATGCCTCAACTTCGTCAGCGCCGTCGGCGCGGTCGGCGGCGGGTTCATGTACAACAAGATCGGCGCCGTTCGGTGCGTGCGCGTGGCCGTGATCCTGTACGCGCTCGGGATGTTCGTCATCGCGTGCGGCTACGGCTTCCCGCAGGTGTTCGTCGGCCGCCTCGTGTGCGGCGTGGGCGTCGGCCTCGGCTTCGCCATCTGTCCGCAGTACATCGCGGAGATCTCCCCGCCCGCGTGGCGCGGCGTCCTCGTGTCGTGCTTCGAGATCAGCATCAACCTCGGCCTCTGCTCCGGGTACCTCGCGAACCTGGCGCTCGAGCGGCTGAGCGACTCGCCGCGTTGGCGAGGGTTGATGCTTTTACCTCTGCTGCCCACCGCCGTCGTGAATTTCGCCATGGTGCCGAGGCTCCCCGAGTCCCCGCGGTGGCTGATGCGGGACGGCACGAGCGCGAGGGAGGCGGCGGCCAGGGAGGTGTTGGTGAAGACGTGCGGCGAGGCGGCCGCCGGGCCGGCGTTGGAGGAGATCAAGCAGGTGATCGCCGCGCAGAACGGGGCGGAGCGGACCCGGGGCGGGTACCACCGGAGCGAGTTCGACGGGGAGGGCCCCGCGGAGCCCGGGGATAAGTCGCCCAAGCCCGCCGGCCGGGGCACGTGGAACGCGCTGCTGAGCGAGACGGTCGCTCGGCGGGCGCTCCTGATCGGCGCCGGGACGGCGTTCTTCCAGCAGGCGAACGGGAGCGAGGCGGCGGTGTACTACGTCCCTCAGGTGCTTCGGGCGGCGGGGGTGCGGAGCGAGCACAGCCAGCTCCAGGCCGCCGCGCTCGTGGGCGTGTGCAAGACCGTCTGCATCGTCATCGGACAGTTCACCGTGGACGTGTACGGGCGCAGGGTCATGCTCCTGTCCTCGATCGCCGCCGTCACGGGTTCGCTCGTGATGCTCGCGTGGTGCCTGGGGGCGGGCGCCGCGGGAGGGGCCACCGCGGGCATCACCCTCGCGGCGCTGTGTCTGTTCATGATGAGCTTCTCGCTCGGCGTCGGGCCCGTGACCTGGGTCGTCACGTCGGAGATTTTCCCCCTGCACGTCCGATCCAAGGGCGTCGCGTTCAGCATGGCGCTGAATCGGTTGACGAGCGGGTCGGTGGCGATGACGTTTCTGTCGCTCGTCGCCGCGGTGGGCGTGGGGGGGGCCTTCGCCATGTTCGCCTCCGCGTCGGCGGCGCACTTCGCGTTCACGTTCTTCATGCTCCCGGAGACCAAGGGGAAATCGCTCGAGGAGATCGAAGCCGCGCTCGGGGCGGTGTCCGCGAGGCAGTACGAGCGCGTCCCGGAACAGAGGGAGGAGGCGTAGAGGAGAGAGAAGGAGCGGGGAGCGACCAAAATTTGTCGTCACGTACTGTTTGTTGTACCACCAGGAAAGGAAGGAAAGAACCACACGAAACTTCTGAAGCGACAGTCGTCCGCTCGAGACCCGCGTGTGCCGTGAACGGACAGCCGTCGGTCCTCGGTTTTTGAAATCCGCCCGCGCGACGCGTCTCGTCGTGGTCCGCCCCCCCGGGACCCGCAGAGTCCCCCGCGCGGGTGGGCTCGACGCCGCCGGGTGCGATGGCGTCGCGTTCGGACGCGCCGCCGGGCTCGCCCGTCCGGGCCGCGGACGCCCCTGGTCCCGGGGACCCGCCCGGGAGCGTCGCGAGCGAGGAGGAGACTCCTGCGTCGGATGCGACCGAGGCGTCGCCCGAGGCGCCCGCGCGCGCCTCGGCGGACGCGGCGCTCGCCTCTTCCAGAGGGATGGCGTTCGCGTACAACCGCCACCACGTCCCCCCCGTCCCCCCCGACCCCCCCGCGGTGTCTCGCGCGGGCCCGACGCCCCTCATCGACCCGAGCGCGGTCCCCGAGGTGCTGAGAGCGGTGGCGCTGGAGGATGGGTGCGTCAAGGTGAACTTCAGGGACAACACGGTCCTCGCGCTGGATCCCACGGGCGCGGCGTTCACCGCGCACGCGCCGGACGGCGAATCCGTGCGCCAGCTCGCCGACTTCGCCGTCACGCGCTTCGCGAACAAGCTCAGGCTCGCGCTCGAGTTCCGCAACGCGCACGTGGACGTGCCGTACTATCCCCCCGCGGTGATGCTGCGAGGAAGACGATCGTCTTTTTCGAGGACGACCGAAAATCCCACCTCCGCCTCGGGGGACACCGCTCCCCGCGTGTTCCGGTGCTCGCGGCGCGTCTCCGTCGCGCGGTGGAGCCGCGACGCGACGTCCGCGGCGAGGGAGGGTCTCTTGACGCGGCTCGCGTCCGGCGCGGTCGCGCTCGAGTCCGCGGACGGCGTCGCGCGCGTCGTCTTGTCCGCGCACGGCCTCGTGGCGACGGTGACGTACCCGTTGTTGTTCGAGCGCAAAGACGATTGGACCAGAGCGGCGGCGCCCGAAGAAAACGACGCCGAAGAAAACGAAGCCGGTTCGCTCCCGACCGCGTTCGACTACGTCTGGCACACGCAGACGTTCGCCGCGGACGCGTGCCCGTCGCGGTGGGCGTTCCCGGTGGCCCTGCTCACCGCGGCGGCGTATACTAACGGATCCGAGGAGGAGGAGGAGGACGCGCCCGACGCGAACGAGGCGACGACGACGAGTACGGGATGGCCTCGGCCGAGCGCGTCCTGGACGCCTCGAAAAGACGCCTCGGCGTCTTCCGACTTCGACTCCGCGTCCTCGCAACGCCTCCGGGCCGCGGGCTCCGCGACGGTGCTCCCGCACTCCGCCTCCGCGGACCGCCGCGCGGGGCGGCCGAGGGTGCCGCTGTGGGTGGACGAGGGCGACGACGCGGAGGCGGAGTGGTGGCGCTCGCCGTCCCTCGCGGGTTTCCCCCCCGCTCCCCTTCCCCCTTCGGTACTACGCGCGACGGCCTCCGGTTCCGCGGTCCGCACACGGTCTCGTCGCCACGGGGACCGGCGGCCGCGGTGCGAGCGCGTCCCCGGGCAGACGAACTGGATCGTCCGCGGCGCGCAGTCGAGGAGCGGCGTCCCCTGGGGCGTCCCCGTTCATACGACCGACGCGTCCGCGAAGTCCCCGCCGGACGCGAATACCCCGGACGAAAATGAGTCGACGAGTAAAAACGTCGACGAGTCCTCCTCGTGGACGGAGGCGATCGCTTCGCTCGACGACGGGAGCGCGGTGGCGACGTGCTCGGAGGGGCGGTGCGTGCTCCACGTCCCGGACGAACCGAACGGCGCCGCGCTCGCGCGAATGTACCGCGCGGACGCCGTCCCGGAGCGCGTGGGCGGCGTCGGGAGGTTCGCCGCGGTGTTCGCCGCGGGAGCGAGGATTTTCGACGGAAACGACGGAAACGACGAGGGGGGTAAACCCGAGCACTCCGACGATGAGCACTCCGCGACGCGTTTGCGTGACGATGCGCCTTCGAGGGTGCCGCTCGCGAAGGTGGCCGCTCGGCTCGTCGCGCTCCGCGCCGCGGGCGCGAGACCGCCGCCGAAAGGAGGAGACGCCTCGAAAAAATCTCATTCTTCCTCCTCGGGGTTTGGGTCGGCGGCGGAAGACTCGGAGTCCTCCCTCGACCCCTGGGCGGTTTCGTCCGCGGACGTCGTCGAGGAGAGCTCCGGCGGCGGCGTCGGCGACTTCGTCGCGTTCGCCGACGGGCGCGTCCGCGCCGTCTTCGCCGACCGGACCATCCTCGAGCTCCGCGCGGACGCGAACGCCGCGCGGATTTTGACCGCCGCGGGCGAGCGCGTGGAGGTTCGCGCGGCGGCGCCGATGGCGTGGGCTCCGTACGTCGTCGCCGCGGCGGAGTTCTCGCGGTGGGCGAAGCTCGCGCCCGATCAACGCGAGCGCGCGGCGAACGAGGACCGCGCGAAGCGATCGGCCGTCGAGGCGGAGATCGACGGCATCGCCAGGTTCGCCAAGATCGTCGCCGAGTCGGAGGCGGCGGCGGGGACGACGCGCGCCAAGACGGATTTTTTTGGCGAAAACGTAGACCCCCGAGGGGAGACTCTCGCGGGAGACTCTCGCGACGCGTCCCGACGGACGGCGGCGGACCCCGCGGCGCCCCGGAGCCCGCTTCGCGAGGCGCGCAGGGCGCCGCCGCTCGCGGTGTCGGTGCCGGCGTCGCCGCTGGACGGCGCGAAAATCCGCCGCGCGAGCAGCCTCCGGAGCGCGTCCGAGGAGGAGGAGGAGGAGGAGGAGGGCGCGCCTCGAACGGGGCCGAACCCGAGGGCCGGGGCCAGGGCGCTCTTCGCCGCGGAAGACGACGAGACTTCGACCGGCGAGGGGGTCCCCCGCGAGGCGGACGGTCGAGGCGTCGCGGCGGTGGCGGCCGAAGCGGCGAGCGGAGCGGCGAGCGGCGAAGGTTCGTTTCCGTCGCCGCCGCCGAAAATGTCCGTGGCGGAGGCGCTCGCGGCGACGGCCAAGTGGCTCGACGGGGCGTCGAGCGACGACGAGCGACGGGGGGGCGAGGAGGGGGCGAACGAGACGGGCGCCGGCGAAGCGACCGACCCGACGATGGCGCGCGCGCGGCGCGTGGGCGAGGCGGTGGCGGCGAACGAGGCGTGGCTCGAGAGCCAGACGGGAAGTTGAGCGGAGAGAGGTATCGTACGAGAGGAGTCGACTCCCTTTTTTTATCTCTCGATTCCCGACTCTCGACTCTCGACTCGAACGCCGTCGCGCCTTCGCGCGCTCCCTCTCCTCGATCGCGCGCCTACTCGTCGAGGAAGAGGTAGAGCGCGGACCCGAGCTTTTGCGGCTGCCCCGTGGCGAACTGGTTCTTGAGCTCGCCCGAGGGTTCGTAGAGCCTGTACGTGGGCACGCCCTGCACCTTCCACCCCTTCATGACCGTCTGCAGGCTCTCGTCCTTGTCGAAGTAAAATCGCGCGAACGCGCACGCCGGGTACTTCTCCCCGTACGCCTCGAGCGTCGGGAGGAGGAGCTTGCACGGCCCGCACTTGCTCGAGGAGACGTTCACGACGCACTTGCGCTTCTCCTCCTTGCACCGCGCCAGGAGCGCCTCGAGCTCCTCCGCGTTGTTCAGCATCAGCACCGCGCTCTCTCTCTCGTTCCCGTCATCCGACGCCGCGCCCGCGCGCGCGAGCGGGTTCCCGCGGACGACGCGCGCGCCGAGGAGCCGGGGGCGGCGGGGGAGCGCGCGGCTCCGCGCGAGCGCCGCGGGCGACGCGAGCGGCATCCCGATCGCGGGCATCGATCGAGACGCGCGCGACCCGAGCGCGAGCGGACGGGAGGGAGGGGCGAGCGCGCTGACGCGGAAAAGTGGCGCGCCTGAACGCCGCGCTGGCAGTTCACGTCGAGCAGATATCTGCTCGCCAGCTCAGGGAACTTGCGCGCGCGCGCGAAACTTCGACAGCCGCGCCGGCGCGCGGTCGCACTCAAGTGTCTCGGCGCCCTCTTGTCTCACATTTTAGGGTTCCCTCTCCTCGCACAGAGGCTCGCGCCTCGTCCTCGCGTCCGCGCTGGGTCCTCCGCACTCCTCGCGAT
>Ga0181566_10004141_pt1 | contig 11815 bp, 8 predicted proteins | sample 101ome_15_FD_133762 | JGI IMG/M metagenome (GOLD analysis project Ga0181566, IMG submission 133762) | Coastal salt marsh microbial communities from the Groves Creek Marsh, Skidaway Island, Georgia - 101402AT metaG (megahit assembly) | ecosystem: Environmental > Aquatic > Marine > Intertidal zone... | reverse complement strand
GACCACGGCTATGACCTGTCAATCGCGGTGGCAGATCAGATGGTTTATACGGCGGCGCGTGAGGCGACGGCGGAACAGCGCGTCTCGCTCCAGTCACGTTCGGGGATGCGAAATGCCCATATGGCTAAGGCGATCCAAATGATGCGCGACAGCCTCGAAGATCCGATATCGCCATCGGTGATTGCGGCCGAGATCGGGATATCGACGCGCCAGCTGGAGCGACTGTTCGGGAAATACCTCAACACCTCGCCCAAGAAATATTACATGGAAATCCGACTGGAGAGGGCGCGGCACCTTTTGGTGCAAACGGAAGCGTCGATCATTGATGTGGCGTTTTCCTGCGGTTTCGAAAATCCGGGCCATTTTTCGCGGGTCTATAAGGCAGCCTTCGGGATCACGCCGATGTCGCAGCGGAGCCGCCTGAGCTAGAGGCCTGCGACGTAAAATACCTATACATTAGCCGCCAGACCGGCTAAGTGCGGCGCTTGTTGCCCTGAATGGGTGCCCAGCGGCCGCCGATGAGACGTCTCGGCCGGATGAATTGCCCTCCCATAGAAAAGAACGATACTGTGAAACCGACCCTCCGCGAAGCGCTCGATGAGCGCGGATACACGACCCTAACCCCTGTGCAGAATGCTGTCCTTGACCCTGAACTTGCGGGGCGGGATTTGCTTGTCTCCGCGCAGACAGGGTCGGGCAAGACACTGGCTTTTGGCCTTTCGATCGCACCGGAGATGTTAGGGGATGTGGACCATTTTGCGCCAGCTGCGACGCCTTTGGCACTGGTGATTGCGCCGACGCGGGAACTGGCTTTGCAGGTGAAGCGCGAATTGGCGTGGCTTTTCGAGAAGGCCGGTGCCGTGGTGGCCTCCTGCGTGGGCGGGATGGATATGCGCGACGAACGCCGCGCCTTGGCACGCGGGGCGCATATTGTCGCCGCAACGCCGGGCCGTTTGCGCGACCATATCATGCGTGGGTCGATTGACCTTCAGCAGGTGAAGGCGGTCGTGCTCGATGAGGCCGACGAGATGCTGGATCTCGGATTCCGCGAGGAACTGGAATTCATCTTGGGTGAAGTGCCAGAGGAGCGCCGCACTTTGTTGTTCTCCGCAACGGTTCCTGCTGCAATCAACGCGCTGGCAAAGCGCTACCAGAGCGATGCGCAGCGGGTGATCGTGAAATCGGAAGAAAAGCAGCACGCCGATATTGATTATCGGGCCTACCTCGTTGCGGATCGGGATGTGGATAACGCGGTGATCAATGCGCTGCGCTATTTTGAGGCACCCAATGCGATCGTTTTTGCCAACACGCGGGCGATGGTGAGCCGCCTTGCGACGCGGCTGTCGAACCGTGGTTTCCGCGCGGTGGCGCTTTCTGGTGAGCTGTCGCAGACCGAGCGCACCCACGCGCTGCAAGCGATGCGCGACGGGCGGGCCGAGGTTTGCGTGGCGACGGATGTGGCGGCGCGGGGTATTGACCTGCCGAAGCTGGATTTGGTGGTGCATGCCGAATTGCCGACGAACCATGAAACATTGCTCCACCGCTCTGGCCGGACGGGCCGCGCGGGGCGGAAGGGCGTGAGCGCGCTGATTGTCACGAAGAAATCCCGCAAAAAGGCGGAGCGTATTCTAAAGGGTGCGCGGCTGACGGCGGCATGGAGTGACGCACCATCGGCGGAAGAAGTCGAGGCGCAGGACGAAGTGCGCATGTTTGCAGATCCCGCTTGGGCCGAACCGATTGCCGAGACGGAAGAAGCTATCGTCGGGAAAATGACCGAGCGGTTTACGGCCACGCAGATCGCGGCTGCATATTTGCGGCTGCGGCGGACGCTGAGATCCGCGCCGGAAGAGTTGAGCAGCTCTGATGCGAAGCCCGAGCCGCGTGCGCCGTTTGGGCCAAGCGTCTGGTTCTCCATTTCTGGTGGGCGGGCCGTTGGTGCCGAGCCGCGCCGGTTGCTGCCGATGCTGTGCAAGGCTGGTGGGCTGGGCAAGGATGACATTGGTGCCATTCGAGTGCGGGCGGAGCAATCCTTCGTGCAGGTGCTAGAGGCCAGTGCGCCGAAACTGCTGGCAGCTGTTGGCGACGGTGGCGAGCTGGAGCCGGGTGCGCACTTGCAGAAACTGGACGAAGCGCCGGATTTGGGCGGTGATCACAAGCCTGCACGCGGTGCGCCGAAGCGGCATGACAGCGGTGAGCGGCCATTTAAGCGCCAAGCGCGGGAGGAAGCGAAACCGCGCGTGAAGGCTGAACGCGCAAAGGCAAGCCCGCAGGAAGAGGAACTGCGTAAAGAGGCGGTCACTTCTTGGTCGCGTCCGGCCCCTGCGGCGAAGCCTCGCGACGGTGGCAAGCCGCGCGATGGTGCCAAGCCGCGGGATGGTGCGAAGCCGCGTTTTGCCGATCGGGCGCGTGATGTTGGCAAGCCATTGCATGATCGCAAGAAGCGCGACGCTGGCAAACCGGGTGACGCAGGCAAACCGCGCGGTGGTAAGCCCGCTTGGGAAGGTGGCAAGCCGCGGGATGGCGAACAGCCAGCGCGTCGGAAGTCGGACAAGGCCAGAGATAACAGAGGCAAGCCGGCAGGGCCGCCGCCTACGGGCAAGCCCTCAAGCAAGAAAAACAAGGCGCGTGCAGCGGCTGCGACGACTGCCGGGCAGGATGCATCTGGGAAGAAGCGGCGCAAGGACAAACCCTAACGGCAGGCTAATCCCGCATGCGCCGAGGCCGGAGCGACACGCCTGCGGCCTGTTCTTCCTGCTGAGGTGGGTGACGTTCAGGGGCAGGCTGCATTTGATGCAATTTGCACCGGAAACGGCGTGCGCGGTTAAGCTTGCTGCCGAATTCGCAGGCATGGATGTAGCGACCCCTTTGGACAGCGTACGAGAGAAAGACGGGCTGTATCTGTTGCCAGCAGCACAGGTGACGCTCCGCGCGGGCAGTGTACTTTAATCATCGGAACTGATGCGGCGGGGGGCCTGACCTCCCGTCGCTCAATCTGTGATATCCGGCCGGATGGTGGCCTCGCGCTCGCCTGTCTGGCGAAACTTCCCTAAAAACAGCGAAGCTACAGGGAACAACTGCCGATTTTGCCAATATTCCGGCCCATCTCTCAAGATCTTTTCCGGCGTTGGCAGGCCGGCGCTGGGGGAACTCGGTGTCACATGCCAACGGTTCTGCACCGCGCAGAAAGATGGTCGTGAAGCCCCAAAAAGGGGCTCCAAGGTTTTTATGCAATAGAAGGCGCTTTATTAGCGGTCGAACCCGCCGATTTGATCGTAGAAGGTCGCCCCAAAGCCCGCCAAACCTTCAGCCTGCCAAACATGATCTCGATCCGATTGCGGCGCTTGTATCGAGGTTTGTCGTATTTGATTGTTGTCTCACGTTGCTTTCGGCCCAGTATGTAGGGACGTATCCCTTTGTCTTGCAATGCTTCTCTGAACCTGTCGGCGTCATAGCCGCGGTCAACGAGTAGCCAATCGACCTTAGGCAGGCTGACGATCAACGCCCGTGCGCCGATGTAATCACTGACCTGACCAGCCGTCACGAACAGTTTCAGCGGGGTACTTGGCTGTCGCAAATGGCGTGCAGCTTGGTCCGAAGAGGATGCCGGCAATGGTATGACGACACGTGTGAGCGCATACGCGTTATCCTCGACAAGCCATGACGAGCAGCGCGTTCGGGCGATGTCGAAGTAGACAATTCAAGTTGAGAGTTGGCTTCGCGACTCGGTGAACGATTGATTCTTGTTGGTGCCATCATGATATCTCGCGGATACGAAAATTAAGTTCAATTTAAAAATCAAATGTTCCTTGCTTTCTGGCTGGTTTGTCCGGGGCCGTTTGTGTTTTGCGTGAGCGAGGTTTCGTCAAGTTATAACTTAACTATTTGTTTTAATTTAAATTAAATCCTCCGTTACGATCTCGCTCTGGGGGTGGGATGGCTGGGAGATGCTGCTTGATCAGCCGGCGTGTGCATTTGAACATTATGTTTGACATTTGTGTAAATGTTCAGAATAGTGATCTCCAATCAGCAGATATCCGGAAAGGATCTGGTATTAAGCTGAAAGAAAAAAGGCGAAAGACCGAAATTTTTGGCCGATCGCGGAGATGGAACAAAAGTCTTTCTCTGTGTTTAGTTGTTCTGGCTTGCGGGGCCAGGGAAGAAAAGGGAGGAAAGAATGGCTGAGATCTACGATCACGCGGGAAATCCGGTGAAGCATGGACGCGCACGGGTGAATGGCATCCGAATGCATTATGTGACGGCCGGACAGGGCGAGCCCCTCTTGCTGATCCATGGCACGCCGAAAACCAGCTTTTACTGGCATAAGCTGTTTCCGCTGCTGACCGAGCATTTCACTGTTGTTGCGCCCGACCTGCGTGGCTTTGGCTATACCGACAAGCCCCCAGTGTCTGAAGGCTATGATAGCCGTACCAACGCGCAAGACCTCGCGGAACTGATGACGTTCTTAGGGCATGAGACGTTTCACGTTCATGGCGAAGATCGAGGCGCTGAATTTGCCTATGTTCTTGCCGCTACTGAGCGAGAGCGGGTCAAGACACTAAGCTTTTGCGAAATGTTGCTCTCGGGCGAGGGTTTGGAAGAGGCTTCGTTCTTCACGCCGGAGAACGTATCGGCCCAGTTCCGCCAGAATGGTGTTTGGGTTTGGCATATTCCGTTCTTCTGGATCCCGCATCTGCCCGAGATGCTGATCAACGGCAAAGAGCGTGAGTTCTGGGAGTTCTGGATCAAGGCTGAGACTTGGAACCCGAATGCGATTTCGGAAGAAGCGCTAGGGGAATGGGTGGCTTGCTTGCAGGCGCCGGGCGGTTTGCGCGGCACATTGGAAACCTACCGTGCGGCATTCAAGAACGCTGAAATCGTGCGCGAGCTGCGCCAGGAGAAGCTGACGCTGCCCATCATGACAGTAGGGGCGCCGGAATTTTTCGGCCCGACCGTGGAGGCTCAAATGGCGCGCCTTTCCAACGGCGTCGAGAAGGCAGCTGTCTTTGAAGAATGCGGGCATTCGCTGGCGCTTGAAGCTGAGGACCGGCTGGCCGCGATGCTGCGAGAGTTCATGCTCAATCGCTAAGCAAAGTGATTGGCCAAAACAGAAAAACTTCACACCTGAGGAGGAAACTATGAAGTTCAACCGGAAGACCCTTTTCTGCACTGGTGCGGTCGTTGCCATGATTGGCATCGCGATGCCGGTGTTCGCGCAAGATAATATCGGCGACGTGCGTCACCCGCTTTGGTACGAAGCGCCGAGCGAACGCACGCTGGAACTGGCGAAGATTGATAATCTGAGCGAGATCGTTGTCAGCAACGGCCCGCGTGGTGAAGCTGGGGTTCTATACTCTGAAATCGGCCTGACCGACGAGCAAATCGAAAAGGTCCGCGCTGGCGGATTTACGGCCGCGATTTCAATGGGTTGGCTCGGTGATGACTGGGCGTCTCAGCAGTTGATTGGTCTGAAAGAGACTTTCGAGAGTCTCGGCATCGAAGTTGTTGCTGAAACGAACGCAAACTGGGATGACGCACGCCAGATTTCTGACCTTGACGCGATCTCGGTACTCCAGCCTGACCTTTTGGTCTCGATCCCGCTGAATACGGCGACCACATCCGGCGCTTATCAGAAGATCGCAGATGCTGGCACAAAAGTCGTGTTCATCGACCAAGCTGCCGACGATATGCAGCCTGGTGAGGATTATGTTTCGGTGATTTCGTCGGACAACCTCGCTCTGGGCATGTATCTCGCCGACCTGTTGGCCGAGGCCGTTGGTGGCGAAGGTGACGTCGCTGCAATGTTCTATGCCAACGACTTCCACGTCGTTAACCTGCGTTACATCGGCTTCATTGCACGCCTGATGGTCAAGTATCCCGACCTTCAGCTGATCGCGACCGCCGGTCATGACAACCCGAACAAAGGTCAGGAAGTGGCACAGGCTCTGCTCGCCCGCTACCCGACGCTTGAAGGTGTCTATGGCTCTTGGTCGATCCCCGCGATGGGTGCGGCAACAGCTGCCCGTATTGCAGGCAAAGATCCGGCGACGTTCCACATCGTCAACGAGAACTTTGACCAGATCGTTGCAGCTGACATGGCGGCAAACGGCTACATCGCCGGCATTTCGACCCAGCGCCCCTACACGCAGGGTGTGACCGAAGCGACCGCTGGTGCCTTGGCGCTGATTGGTGAATCGCTGCCGTCCTACATCTCGGTTCCGCCGCTCGCTGTCTCCCGCGACACGCTCGCAGAGTCCTATGAGACGATTTACCGGATCCCGCTGCCTGAAGAAATGATGGCTGACCTCCAGAAGTAACCTCCCCGTCGGGCGCAGGAGTATCGTTGCGCCCGACAACTCCCTCACCACGGCGCTATACGCCAATCCATCAGGAGGCAAAGATGCAAACCAACGTTTTGGAAATGCGGGACATTGATAAGTCCTTTGCCAGTAATCCCGTGCTACGCCGCGCCGGTTTCTCACTCAGAAAAGGAGAATGCCATGCGCTGATGGGTGAAAATGGTGCGGGCAAATCAACGATGATGAAGATCCTCACCGGCGTCTATTTCCGTGACGGTGGAACTGTCGAGATTGACGGCAAGGAAGTGGTCTTCAACGCACCTCGCGACGCCGAAAATGCCGGCATCGCTATGATTTTCCAAGAATTCAGCCTCATTCCGACGCTGACTGTCGCCCAGAACATCTTTCTTGGGCATGAACCGAAACGGACGCGGAATGCCTTTATCCGCGATGCCGAGATGGTGCGCAGGGCGCGCGCTATTCTTGAGGAGTTTGGTGAAAATATCGACCCCCGCGCCCGAGTTGAAGAACTGAGCGTTGGGGCCAAGCAGATGGTCGAGATCGCTAAGGCGCTCTCAAAGAATGCCCGCATCATTGTGATGGACGAGCCGACGGCATCACTTTCGGAAAAGGAAGTAGAGACGCTGTTCCGGCTGGTGCGTCAGCTCAAGGAGCAAGGGATTTCCATCGTCTATATCTCGCACCGGATGGCAGAGATTTACCAGATCTGTGACCGTATCACAGCGATGCGCGACGGACGTGATATCCTGACGGCCGACACGCGCGATGTTACGATGGAAGACCTGATCCGCGCGATGCTTGGGTCGGAGCGGAAAGCGACAATGGAATGGGTGCAGCGCTCGGTAGATACCAGTGGCGTTCCTGTGCTTGAAGTTGAGAACCTGCATGTGCCAGGAGCCGTGCGGGACGTGAGCTTTGCACTGCGGCCAGGTGAGATCGTTGGCCTTGCCGGACTAACCGGGTCGGGGCGAACAGAAATCGTCGAAGCGGTTTTTGGCATCCGTTCGGCAGACGGCGGAACGATCAAAGTTGATGGCCAAGCAATCCGGTCCAATCGTGAAGCGATTGAAGCGGGTATCGGGCTGGTGCCAGAGGATCGCCGGACCCAAGGTTTGGTGTTGGATCACAGCCTGAAAGACAATGTCATGCTGCCGAACCTTTCGCGGTTTACTCGTAAGAGTTTTGTCCGCGACGCTGCCGCACGGCGTGCGGCGATGACGCATATTCATGATTTGAACATCAAATCCGAGAGTGCTGACCAGCAGGTGCTGCTCCTTTCTGGTGGTAACCAGCAGAAAATTGTTCTCGCCAAATGGCTTGAGCGGAAGCCGAAAGTCCTGATCCTCGATGAGCCGACGATCGGCGTCGATATCGGGGCCAAGGCCGATCTGGTTATGAAAATCAGGGAAATCGCGGATGCTGGCACTGCTGTGCTGGTCATCTCATCGGAATTCGAGGAACTGCTCGCGATCAGCGACCGGCTGCTCGTGATCTACGACGGAACATTGATTGCTGAAATGGACCGTCAGGACGTGCAATCAGAGGAGGCTCTGCACCATGCAGTACAAGGCTGAAACCCTTCCGCAACAAAGATCGGCTATTTTGGGTCGGATTTCGTGGCGCGAAAATATCGTTTACATCTGTTTTGCGGGTGTATTGCTTTTCTTCGCAATGACCATTGGCGATAAAGGCTTCCTGACCGTATCGAACTTGTTCAACATTGCGCGAACAACGGCTATGATCGCTGTGATCTCGGTTGCGATGACATTTATCATTTCATCAGGTGAGTTGGACCTTTCTGTTGGGTCGACGGCGGCCTTGGCGGCGCTTGTCTCTGCGATGGCTATGCAGGCCGGATACGGGTTTGTTGGTGGTGTCGTTGCCGGGCTCCTGTGCGGTGTTGCGGTGGGGTTAGTGAACGGCTTCTTTGTCACCGTGATCTCGATCCCGTCCTTCCTCGTGACCTTGGGCATGATGCAACTGGTGCGCGGCATTGATATGCGCATCACATATACCAACCCGGTGCCGGTGCGGAATGAGACCTTTGATACGGTCTTTGGTCCTGGGTCGATTGGCGTTGTGCCGATCTTGTTCCTCTGGGCATTGGGTGTGGCGATCATTGGGCATATCGTCTTGCGCTACACGCCATTTGGCCGGCAGTTGCTGGCAACTGGCGGAAATCGTGTGGCGGCGCGCTATTCAGGCATCAATACGAACCGCACGAAGGTGCTCTGTTTCCTGATCACCGGTCTTGGTGCCGCATTGGCTGGTATGTTGTGGACAGGTATGATGGGTACCGCGCGATACAACTTCGGCGAAGGTGCTGAGTTGGCGGCAATTGCGGCGGTTATCCTTGGTGGCACCAGCCTATTCGGTGGGAAGGGTACGATTGTGGGTACGTTCGTCGGCGCGTTGCTGATTGGTACTATCAATAACGGTCTCATCATCATGGGGCTCGATGTCTCTGAGCAGATGATGGTCGCTGGTGCTATTATCGTGTTGGCGGTAGCGTTCGGTAAGAAACCCGCTCGCTAAGCAACCGCAAGGTGTGGTGAAGGAGCCCTCCCTCTTCTTTACCTCCAACGAAAAAGGCGCGAGGCATATTGTCTCGCGCCTTTTTTGTGCGGCAGAGCCATTAAATAACTTTGGAAATTTCAGCCGTGGTTCTCTCAGAAGACCAGTCTAGCCAAGCAGCCAAGAGAGCGGCAATTTCTGCGGCAACGGTGCGCGTGAGGTTGCCCGACAGCGCAATCAGGGTGCGGTTGCGGACGAGGTCGCCGAGTGACTGCACGCGCTCATTTCGGGTGATCCATTCCAGCTCCTCGCAGGAGTAATCAGGCAGGCTGATGAGCGGAGTTTCATTGCGCAGGTTATTAGCGATTTCGCTGGCGCGGGTTCCGTAGCGTGTGAGAAGCATTTCAACGCGGGGTTCGCTCAAACCATTCGTGGCTCCGCATTCAGTGATCCATTTGGTACGCTCGGCAATGTTCCTGGGGAAGTCCTTACCGCCGCCAATCGCCATATCCTCTGTGCTGATCTGGCGGGGGCGGGCGAGATGGGCGAGTGCTTTGTCGGTGGCTTCTTCCGAAAACTTGCGGAAGGTCGTCCATTTGCCACCAATCAGGCAGAAAACCGGCAGGCCCCCGCTGGCGGTGAAAGTCGCAATTGAGTGATCGCGAGTAACCGCACCGATGGCCGCGTCCGAACGTGGTAGGGGGCGGACGCCGCTGAACCGGAAACGGATCTGATTTTGCGTGACCGGAATATCGGGGAACACCTCGCTTACAACTGCGCAGAGGTAAGCCGTTTCGTTTTCGTCGCAGATGGCATCGTCGGGATCGCTCACCGGAATATCGGTGGAGCCGATCAATACGCGGCCTTCAAACGGGTAGAGCAGATTGACCCGCCCGTCGCCTGAGCCGAAATACACCATATGGCCGTTGAGGGCAGATAGCAGCGCAGGATTGTCGACGACGAGATGCGCTCCTTTTGAGCCACCCATCAAATGGCTGTTTACGCCGATCTGAGCGTTGGCTTGATCAATCCACGCGCCAGCTGCGTTGATGATGACGCGAGGGCGAATTTGGGAACGACCCTTCGACGTGCTGTAGGTTACGGTGCCATCGGCCATGCCCTCGAGCACCGCGTGATTGAGGGCGCGAGAGTTCGGGTTCAAAGCTTCCCCGTCAAGCACCAGTTCCAAGCCGAGACGCTCTGAATGAGTCATCTGGCCCTCGTAGTAGAGGCCGGCGCCGATAATGCCTTTGTCCATACCGGTGATCAGGAAGTCGAGTGCCGTGCGCTTCAGCATCCGGTGCGCGGGCATTGCGCGGAAGTTACGGCCGTAGAGGTCATAAAGCGCAAGGCCAAGACGGGTAATCAGGGTGCCGCGATCGGTAAGCTTTGCATTGAGCCGTAAAAACCGCGCAGCGGATGGAATGATGCCGCCAAAGCGGCTTCGTAGAGGAATAATCGAGGGTAGGGCGCTGACATAGTGTGGTGCATTGTGCAGCAGGCGATTGCGCTCTTCGGCGCTTTCGCGAACGAGACGGAATTCGCCTGTTTCAAGGTATTTTAGTCCGCCATGGATCAGTCGAGAGGAACCAGATGAGGCCCCGGAGCAAAAATCAGCGCGCTCCAAAAGCAAGCAGTCTATGCCTTGGGCGGAGAGATCACGGAAGGTCCCGCATCCGTTGATCCCGCCGCCAATGATCAAGACGTCGGTCTCTTGGATGTCAGTCATGGGTGATGGAAACTTTGATCGCTGCGCCGCTTTCGGCCGTGGTGAAGGCGGCCTCTATCTCATCGAGGTCGAAATGGTGCGTAATCAACGGTTTGAGGTCAAGCCGCCCTGTGGCGATCATATCAAAGGCGCGGTCATAATCCTCCCGCGAGAGGCCAAAGGCGCCGGTTACGGTGAGTTCGTTATAGTGGATCGCGTTGACGTCCATTTCCGCGGTTTCTCCTTTGGAGAAGCCCGCGAAGAGACTAATGCGACCGCTCATAGCGGCGAGATCAGTCGTTTGGCGGGCGAGGGCTGGAATGCCGATCGCGCAGATCACCACATCGGCCCCTGCGCCGCCGGTTTCGGCGAGCACGCGGGCGCGCACATCTTCGGCTGTCGGGTCAATTGTAACATCAGCGCCGGATGCTATTGCAGCGTCGCGCCGATGTGCATTGGGGTCTGACGAGATGATACGCCGTGCGCCGTGAAGGCGGGCGAGATGCACATGCAAGAGCCCTATTGGGCCTGCGCCGAGGATAACTACGGTATCCTTACTCGAGACGCCAACTTTGTTTTGGCCATTTAATACGCAGGCGAGCGGCTCAACTAGTGCAGCCTCTTCAAAGGACATGTGATCCGGAAGCTTGCGGAGATTGCCTGCGGCAACTGCTGCCGCAGGTATGCGGACGATCTCTGCGAAAGCGCCGTCGATCTGGTAGCCGAAAGCAGTACCATCGGTGCACAGATTTTCGTGGCCGGTTTTACATAATTTGCAGTGACCGCAGCCAATGAACGGGCAAAGCCCGACGCGGTCCCCGATGGCAAAGCCGAGGTGTACGCCTGTTGAGAGGATTTCGCCTGAAAACTCGTGCCCAAGAACTGATGGGTAGCGAATGCCTGCTGTTTTTTTGCCGCGGAAGATTCGGATGTCCGTGCCGCAAATTGTAGCGGCGCGTACTCTGACGAGCATGTCGCCTTCAGCCGCAACCGGATTCTCAGTGTTGCGGAGGCTTAGCTTGTTCGGGGCATCGAGAAATGCGGCTTTCACCTGTGAATCCTCCCAATATACAGATGTAAAATTATTTAAACAAAAGTTTTAGAAATGCAACAGCTAAATTTGAGCGTAGACGGCTATAAAATGGATTATAACCCCTTCACGCCGTGTTTTCGACGCAAATTACTATACAGAAAACAAACAAATGTATTTTTTGAATTAAAAATGTGTTGACGCAGGGGAAGAATCCATGGATATCTTTCGCAGCAGCACCGCCTG
>Ga0181566_10004131_pt1 | contig 11830 bp, 10 predicted proteins | sample 101ome_15_FD_133762 | JGI IMG/M metagenome (GOLD analysis project Ga0181566, IMG submission 133762) | Coastal salt marsh microbial communities from the Groves Creek Marsh, Skidaway Island, Georgia - 101402AT metaG (megahit assembly) | ecosystem: Environmental > Aquatic > Marine > Intertidal... | reverse complement strand
TTTATAGTAAATATACCCCATTTCAGGCAAGAAGTAGTATCTATGCGCGTTGTTTCTAAAGGTATTTTCGGTATAATGACAGGATAATTTGCGTAAAACCCGATGTGGGAAACGATAGATGACTTCAGATCAGCTCGCAAAAAGTAACATTCTCGTTATCGATGATGATGAATTATTGCGTCAGGTGCTAAGAGATCAGCTTGTTTCGCATGGGGTTGGCCAGCTTGAAGAAGCAGGAACAATCTCAGAAGCAAAACAGAAAACAGCCCAGATGGTGCCAGATCTGGTGATTCTGGATGTTGAGCTTCCCGATGGTAATGGGTTTGAATTCTGCCAATATCTTAGAAATTCCGGTTTTGAGCGGCCAATTATCATGCTCACCGGACGAGGGGCTGAAAAAGATATTGTTGATGGGCTTGATGGCGGTGCAAATGATTATATTGCCAAACCAATGCGAATTGGCGAATTAATTGCCCGAATAAATGCGCAATTGCGTCAATATAATGCTTCTGATGATGTGCGGTTTTCAATCGGTGAATTTGATTTTATCCCTGCAGACAAAATTGTGAAAAATTCGGCAGGTGTGTCAATTTCGCTTACAGAAAAAGAAACCATGATCTTAAAAAAGCTTTTCAGAAGCTGGCCAAAAACAGTAAGCAAGGAACAGCTGCTTTCAGAAGTATGGGGATATGGCGGCAATATTGCCACCCACACCATCGAAACCCATATTTACCGATTGCGCCAGAAGCTCAGACGGATACAAGCAAGCCATATGATCGAAACCATTGGCGCAACCTACAGGCTGAATAAATCTTAGCTACTTAATTTCCATCTCTTCTACAGACAGAAATTGATACTAGGAATTTATAAATGCTCGCAATTGTTCGGTTTCTAATTCCAGCTTTTCAAGCAGTCTTTTTACCACATCTCCGATTGAGATAATGCCGAGCAGGCGTTTGCCTTTTACAATTGGAATATGCCTGATTTTATGTTTTGTCATAAGCGCCATTAATTCTGAAGAGCTTACATCTGGAGATGAGGTGATAAGGCTAGTTGTCATCAGGTCCGATGCTATATTTGTATCCAGTTCAATCAGACTATTAAGTGATCTGACTAAATCGCGTTCTGAAATAATCCCTACCAATGCGTTATCATCATTCAGAACAGGCACAGCACCGATATTAAAATTTGACAGTATTTGGGCAACCTCTCTTAGTGTCTGATCATGGCTGACGGTGATTGAACCACGCGATAGAAGATTGCCAATGAACGGTTTCATATTCACACCTCCTTAAAAAATATAAGCCCAGAGTGCTAATAGCATTAGCAAATCTCTGAGCTTACATTTGATAAATCGTTAGCACCCTCTTCTCCTAAAAAATGATTGTATAGTGTGGTGCTACATGGCTATCATGATGCGCCAGATTGTCGCACCTGTCAAATTTTGTAGGTTTTGAATTTGGCGAATTTTGTACAAGAAAGCGAATGCCAGCTGAACTACGGCACCAGCTTCATCACGAAATCTGGTCATCAGCAAGCTGGCTATCTGAATGAGTGAAGAAAAATCGAGAAAAGATGGCTGGGGCGGTAGGATTCGAACCTACGGTACACGATACCAAAAACCGATGCCTTACCACTTGGCCACGCCCCAGCAATGCTGGCAGACTATACTCAGCTTGATGGTGCTGATCAATCAAAAAATCTGCTATTGATAAGTTCTGTGCTTTGCGCCCAGAAATTCAGCCCTTTTAAATATGCTGCCAGCCTGTCTGCTGCCTCTTTACTGGTAACAAGACTAAAACAGCTAGCACCAGACCCGCTCATCGCTGCTCCAATAAACATCTTCGCTAGATTTTGGCGGCCAAATTTTGTCATTTCAGATATCAGCATATTGATTTCCGGACAAAGCTGGACTGCCGCTTCGGTAAGATTATTCCCAATTCCGATAAGTTCCTGCCACTGCCCTGAAACAAGCTTCTGTTCAATCTGTTCTGTTTCCAGCTTGCCCTTGAATAGGCTGTTTGCGTCAAGTCCGGCAAATACATCAGGGGTAGATAGGTGAATTGCTGGATTTGCCAGCACACAAAATATAGGATCTGGCGGCGGTTTCAGGGGTTCAATAAGTGAGCCTGTCTCGCGCATCACTTGAAATGACGGCGTCATACAGATTGGCAAATCTGCGCCAATCTTGCTAGCAATTTGGTATATTTTGGGGTCAGTCTCATTAATGATTTTCAGCCTGAACAGAGCACGTAAAAGACCAGCACCATCTGCAGAACCACCCCCTAGCCCGCCCCCAAGCGGGATGTGTTTTTCCAGATGAATATCAAGAGGCGGGATAAGATATCCGGCGGCGCGTAATTCACGCATCAGACAGGATAAAATGGTATCGCCGCCAGCCCCCTCTAGTGCCTCAGCATATGGACCAGACACTGTCAGACTATCTTGTTCTGCATGGGTAATGGCCAATTTGTCAGCAAATCTGGTAAAAGCGACAAGTGACACCAGATTATGATAGCCATCTTTGCGCTTTTGTGTTGCCTGCAGGAATAGATTTACTTTGGCAGGGCAATATTCATAGATTCTGTTTTTCAACAACAAGCCCTCTCATATCTGAATTTTTCAAACCAAGCACATCGTCCGGATGCCTATAGCCCCTGCAGCAATTTGTCTTTGGTGATGGTTTCCAGCTCTGCCTCCAGCCCAAGTTCAATCGCAAGCTGCCATTTGAAATAGGCTTCATTTTTTCTGCCTGTTTTCCAATAAGCATCTCCTAGATGGTCGGCGATGATGCCATCTGTTGGGTCTAGCTGACTGGCCTTTTCAAGCCAGATCACGGCATTTTCATATTCTTCTTTTTTATAATATACCCAGCCGAGCGAATCTGCATAGGCTCCGGAACGTGGATGAAGTGAAACAGCTTTTTTGATATATTCAATCGCTTCATCAAGCCGTCTGCCTTCATCTGCCCACCAATAGCCAAGATAATTTAATGCCACCGCATCATTGGGGTTTAACGATAATCCGATCTGAAACGCTTTTTCGGCCTCGTTATCTTGCTGTGTACGTTCATAGCAAATTGCTAGATTCCGCCAGGTTACCCAGTCATCTGAAACATGGCGTAAGGACGATTTATACGATGTAGTTGCCTCATTATATTGTCCCTGATAACGCAAAAAATTACCTGCCCATTTGTCAAATACAGCAAGCTCCTGAGGTCGTGAAAATTGATTGTCTGGCGTTTGTGCCAGAAATTCCTGATATGTTTTGATATGTGAAAGCCCGCCTGCATAGTCCATCGCTTGCTGATAAACTTCCAATTCAAGCATCACCCGCCTTTGATACCATATGCTGTCGGTGGAAATCATTGCCAGAAAATCTGCTACTTTTTCTGTTTGACCCAAATTCTGAAAATTTAGTGCGATGACAAAGGCTGCAGCATCAAATTCAGGCCAGATTGACTGGGCTAACTGTGCACGTGGAAGCAGAAATCCGGCATTAACAGCAGGTTCGGAAAACCAGCTTAATTCAAGAAAAGACGTCGCAATAAATTGTTTAATGTCAATTTTGTTAACGTGATTTTTTTCAAGATAACCTATTACCTGTTTCGCATTGAAAGATGCTGGCAATTTTTCCATGATGAGTGAGGTTGCATTTTCATTATCGCCATATCGCCACAAGCCATTAGCGATCTGAAGAACCAGATAGCTATTAGATTGTTGGGGGGCGTCGGCTAATTTTCGATAGATTGCGATCGCGTCTTCAGGACGGTCATCCAATTCTGCAAAATAGGCATGCTGGAGTTGATATACCAGATTATCTTGCTGGCTATTATCTTTGACGATCAGGTCAAAAAATTGTAATTCGCGCAAAGATAATTCAGGTTCGCCCATGCCGAAATAGGCATAGGCACGTAATAATGCCGATAGTGCAAGATTAGCCTGATGTGTCTGGATTTTCTCGCTTAGAGCAATGATGGCATTCCAGTCAGAAGAAATAATCGCATCTGCAATGGCTGGTTCTGCTGCGATCGCAAAATCAATATTTTGTCTTTCCATCAGCCGTGCAACATATGACGCATCTTCCAGATCGCCATTTTGATAATGCGCCATAAAGCTTCGTTTTAACAAAAGCGGTGTTTCGCTATCTGTCTGGATGGTGCGCTGAAAAAACTGGCTTGCCGAACTGATATCATTTTCATAGATCGCCTGTCTTGCGGCCAGAAATGCGCTTACACCTTGTGTTTCAAAGACAGATGGCAATTCAATTTCAGGCTCGGCCGCAATGGTGGTTCGAGCAGTATTATTGACATCAATGCTGGTGGCGGGATTTTCTGGCACACATGCAGAACAGACAAAAGCAGATAGCACAATTGCGGTTAATTCTTTTGAGGGCAGAAGCCCCATCAACAGCTTTTTTGCGTTTGTCATACCCACCCTAACATTTTGGCAAATGATATTTTTCAACATGCTTGCTAACCATACAGGCCAGATTGAACATCTGAATTTCTGCCTATGCTGATAATCATTACATATTAGGATAGTTTGGCCCTCCACCCCCTTCAGGGGTGACCCATCTGATATTCTGGGTTGGGTCTTTAATATCACAGGTTTTGCAATGTACACAATTTTGCGCATTAATTTGAAGTGCGGGATTCTGGCCCTGTTCATCACGCACAATTTCATAAACGCCTGCCGGACAGTAACGCTGTTCGGGCGCATCATATAGCGCAAGATTATGGGCAATCGGCACAGTGCTATCTTTTAAGGTAAGATGGGCTGGCTGATTTTCTTCATGATTTGTACCAGACAGAAAAACAGATGAATTACGGTCAAAGCTGACAATATTATCTGGCTTTGGATAGTCAATTTTGGGCACCGCATCAGCAGGCTTTAGATTGGCATGATCTGCATGATGGGCAAATGTCCAAGGCGCACGCCCCCTGAAAATATAAGTATCTATCGCTGCATAGCTGATACCTGCCCATAGCCCTTTGGTGAAAGCAGGGCGGATATTACGCACCTTATATAGCTCGTCCCACAGCCAGGATTTTTCAATTTTCTGACCATAGCTGATAGCCTCATCGCGCGGGTTATCAGCACCAAGCTGCTCAAATACTGCTTCAGCTGCCAGCATGCCTGATTTCATCGCAGTATGGGTGCCTTTGATTTTCGGCACATTCAAACACCCTGCAGTACATCCGACCAGACATCCGCCTTTAAAAGTAAGCTTTGGAATAGATTGAAACCCGCCTTCATTCAGCGCGCGCGCACCATAAGAAACACGTCTTCCGCCTTCAAATACCGATCTGACAGCAGGATGGGTTTTAAAGCGCTGAAATTCTTCAAAAGGCGATAGATGGGGATTGCTATAATCCAGCCCGACAACATAGCCGACCGCAACCTGATTACCATTTAGATGATACAGAAAAGATCCGCCATAAGTATCTGTTGAAAGTGGCCAGCCAACTGAATGCCAGACAGTGCCCGGCTGAGATTTTTCTGGCTCAATATCCCACAGCTCTTTAATGCCAATGGCATAGGTTTGCGGGTCTTTGCCTTCGGTAAGCCCAAAGCGTTCAAACAGCCCTTTTGTCAGATGCCCGCGACAGCCTTCGGCAAAAATGGTCTGGGTAGCAATCAGGTCCATGCCCGGCATATAGCTATCTGTTTTCTCGCCATCTTTTCCTATACCCATATCGCCTGTTGCGACACCTCTTACAGTGCCATCTTCATCAAACAGCACTTCGGCGGCAGGAAAACCGGGATAAATTTCAACGCCCATTGCTTCTGCCTGTTCAGCCAGCCAGCGGCAGAAATTACCAAGCGAAATAATATAATTGCCATGATTATTCATCTGCGGGGGGGTAGGCAGGCGAATAGCCGAGCTCTGTGTCAAAAATACAAACTTATCTGTTTGAACAGGGGTATCTAATGGGGCAGATTTTTCTTTCCAGTCCGGAATAAGCTCGTTCAATGTACGTGGTTCTAGCACTGCGCCTGACAGAATATGCGCCCCTATCTCGCTGCCTTTATCGATCAGACAGACAGACAAATCTTTGCCAGCTTCATTCGCAAGCTGTTTGAGCCTGATAGCAGAAGAAAGACCAGATGGCCCTCCACCGACAATCACTACATCAAATTCCATCGATTCGCGTTCCATATTATTATCCTTGCCCCCGACCAGTTCGTCGTTTGTGTTATCTATCAATTATCTACTACACACAGATAATTTTCTGCACTAGATTGAAACATCGCTTTGAACATGTTTTAATCGCTGACTTCCAGATGTGACAGATTATCCGTGACGTAAATTGAACATGCCAGACAGAAAATGTGATGACAATGCCAATTTTAGCATAGCAGAGCTAGTTTCCGCGCTGCAGCAACAATATTATGCAGGCATTGATGTGGCACTTGATGATACGCCAAATCAGCACCCGCCAGCCCGCCTAGCTACCTACAATACGGCATCACTGATATCTGAAGCTGATGGCACAGGCCAGCCAAAGGCTGAGTCTGAGTCTGCAAATCGCAAGCATCTTGGCCAATCAGCTACCCCTTCATCGCCTCAGATAGCAGGTGATTTATCATCATGTGACACGCTAGAAGCACTTAAACAGGCGCTTGCGCAATTTGATGGCTGTGCGTTGAAAAAAACCGCCAGCAATTTAGTGTTTGCAGATGGCAACCAGCAGGCTGATCTGATGATTATTGGCGAAGCGCCCGGCGGCGATGAAGACAGAATGGGGCTTCCATTTGTGGGAGCGGCTGGCCAGTTGCTGGATAAAATGCTGTTATCGATTGGGCTGCGGCGCTCAGATATATATATCACCAATATTCTGCCTTGGCGTCCGCCGGGAAACAGGACGCCCTCAACAGAAGAAATGCAGATGTTAAAACCATTTCTAATGCGACATATTGAATTAAAGCAGCCAAAAATTATTCTGGCATTGGGGGGCAGTTCGGCAAAGCTATTATTGGAGACCACGACCGGAATTATGAAATTGCGCGGCACAATCAAAGATATTACCACACCGAACGGAAATAAATTTACGGTTCTGCCCAGTTTGCATCCGGCATATCTGCTCAGGGCGCCTGCCATGAAAAAGCTGTCCTATCAGGATTTGCTGAAATTAAAATCGCTATTATCAGATGACGTTAAATGATATGAAAAAGGGCAATTTGCAGATTGATAGCTAGCAAGGATGTAAGATGCAAAAACTAGTTTCCGCTTTATGGGTGTTATGTTCGATGCTGGCCTGTCTGGCACTGCTGACTCGTCTTAGCTATGCCGCCAATCAGGCTGATACGACGATAATAGAGCCATCATCCTATGCAGCACCTGAAATATTGACAGATGCAGATGTAGAACGGTATCGCCAGATTTTTTTGCTTCAGGAAAAAGCAGATATTAATGGGGCTGAAACGCTCATCAAACAGCTTGATAATGAATTGCTGATGGGTCATGTGTTATCTCAGAAATATCTTCACCCCACAGCCTGGCGTTCGTCTTTTTCCGAGCTATCAACCTGGCTTGAGCTTTATAATGACCACCCTGCGGCCAGCCGGATAAAATGGCTATCTGACAGGCGAAAGCCAAAAGGGGTAAAATCAGCAAAAGCGCCAAAACAGGGCTATCTGAACGGAGTTGGCCAGTTGCGCCCGCAAGGGTTTCGCGCCGATATTCCAGAAAGCTATGCAGGCAGGGCATCACCAAGACGCAGCGCAGAAATTGCTAGTCAGGTCAGACGCTCTATCCGGCGTGGCCATCCATCTGGCGGACTTGACTATCTGAACAAACCAGAGAGTTTGCGATATCTTACCAAGACAGAAGAAGCGCATTTGCGTGGCGAGGTAGCCCATGCCTATTACATTTTTGGTGTCGATGATAAAGCCATCAGACAGGCCCGATATGCGATTGCCAGTGGTGGCGACAAGGCATGGATGGGCTATTGGGCAGGTGGGCTGGCGGCATGGCGTTCAAAACAGTTTGACCTAGCCGCAACTTTTTTCACCAATCTGGTTGAATCAGAATCTGCCCCTGATACGCTTCATGCTGGTGCTGCCTTTTGGGCGCATCGGCTAGCCCTTCATCATGGAGACCCGAAGCTTGCAGCAAAATATCTGCAAATTGCGGCTCAGTACCATTTTACCTTCTATGGGGTGATGGCATTACAGGCCTCTGGCCAGTTTAACGAATTATCCTTTTCCTTGCCGCCATTTGACACGGGATTCATGGACTGGCTAAAAGGCCAGCGAGGCGGCAGGCGCGCCTTTGGATTATTGCAAATCGGCAACTGGACAGAAGCTGAGCGGGAACTGCGCTATCTACATGAAGAATGTCCAGAACATCTCAAGTCAAGCATGATCACCTTTGCGGCACATAACCACATGCCATCTCTGGCCTTCAGACTAGCTGATTTGCACCAGCGCGACACAGGTGAAGCCTTTCTGGGGGCGTTATATCCGGTGTTAGATCCAATTTTCGACTATCAGATTGATGAATCTCTGGTACATGCCATTATCCGCAAGGAATCGGGCTTTTATCCGCTTGCACGAAGCCGTGCTAAGGCCGCCGGACTGATGCAACTTATGCCAGCCACCGCTGCCTTTATCTCAAATGACAGACGTTACCGGTCCAGCTGGAAACACAGGCTTCATAATCCGCATATCAATCTTAAACTAGGTCAGGATTATATCGAGCATCTGCTAGATGAGCCAATCGTTGAAAATAATCTGATAAAATTGCTGGCTGCCTATAATGGCGGGCCTGGTAATCTGAATAAATGGATGAAAAAAGTTGATCATGATGATGATATTTTCACCTTGCTTGAATCACTGCCAGCCAGAGAAACCAGAAATTATGTAAAAGGGGTCATTGCGTATCTGTATATCTACCGCTTGCGTCTTGACCAGCATGCACCAGAATTACAGCAGCTATTATCAGGTGAAGAAACAGATAGTTGGCAACATGATCAGCAGCGCTATCTTATCAGGCAAAATTAGAACGCACAGCCCTGCCCTAATCAAGAAGGAAGCCAGATGTCCAAACTAGATGAAAGCCGCCCCTTTATCGCTGTGAATATCGCAGTGCTAACCGTCTCAGACACACGTTCTCTTGATGATGATAAATCAGGCGATTTGCTGGCCGGCCGAATACAGGATGCTGGTCATCATCTGGCAGGCAGGCATATCATCAAAGATGATAAACAGGCGATCTTCGAGATGGTTTCAGGGTTTTTAGATCAGCCAGAGATTGACTGTATCATTTCGACAGGTGGCACAGGGCTTACCGGACGCGACGTCACCCCTGAAGCTTTCCGCGAGATATTTGAAAAAGAGATAGAAGGTTTTGGCGAAATGTTCAGATATCTGTCTTTTCAGAAAATTGGTACCTCTACCTTGCAAAGCCGTGCGGTGGCAGGTGTTGCCAAAGGAAAATATCTATTTGCCCTGCCTGGCTCGCCATCTGCCTGCAAAGATGCGTGGGATGATCTTCTTATTCACCAGCTAGATTACCGTCATAGGCCCTGCAATTTTGTGGAAATTATGCCGCGCCTTATCGAAGATGGTGTAGCTGGCCGAAATTCAGGCAAAATATAGGTTTTTTATGGCACAAAAGCCAGATTATCTGCATGAACGTAAATATAGCCATTCAGGTGCGGTAATTGGTGTAGATGAAGCAGGCAGAGGGCCATGGGCTGGTCCTGTTACAGCTGCCGCCTTCTGGATAAATCCTGCATATCTCGACAGCCTGCCGCCAACACTCACAGATTCCAAAAAAATCTCAAAATCAAAACATCAAACCATCAGAACAGCATTATCAAAGCCAGAATATGGACATGAATTTTCTGTTCAGCATATTTCTTCCAGCCAGATAGATGATATCGGGATATTGCCAGCTACCTTTTTGGCCATGCAACAGGCAGTGACCGCCCTGTCCACAAGGCTGATTGAATTAGATATCCAGATAGCCCATATTCTGGTTGATGGGAATCTGTGTCCTGAATTTGACTGGCCAGCAAGCCCGATTATCAAAGGTGATAGCAAAAGCCTGTCTATCGCCGCTGCTTCAATAATTGCCAAAACAGAACGTGACGGGATCATGCAGTCACTTGGCCGCGACTATCCTGAATATGGCTGGCAGACAAATGCAGGCTATGGCACTGCCGAACATCAACAGGCCTTGCAGCAGGTGGGAATTAGCCCGCATCACCGCACCTCATATGCCCCAATAAAGGCATTTTTGTAAAACTGGCTGATAGCATTTTCAGATAAGGGCGGGTAAGGCGAAACACCCTTGAAACCAGTTCTGTTTTGACAGGCTAACATCATTAGCAAACTAGCAATGACTACCAGATATGATGAGAGATGGCGCGCCAGCCACAATATATAGGTATTGCATTAAAAAGATTATATAAATTGTTGACTTTGTTTGATTCTATGATTCATTCTTCAGTTCATAACAGAGATTAAGCGAAACGCAACATGGCTAAAACAGACAGAATCATCAACGGAAACTGCCTTGAAGAGCTGGCAAAATTGCCATCTGCTTGTGTTGATATGGTATTTGCAGACCCGCCCTATAATCTGCAACTAGCAGGCCAGCTTACCCGTCCTGATCATACGATTGTGGATGCGGTTGATGATGCGTGGGACCAATTTGACAGCTTTGCAACTTATGATGCGTTTTCAAAAGCATGGCTAGGCGAATGCCGGCGTATTTTAAAACCAGACGGCACTATCTGGGTGATTGGCAGCTATCATAATATTTACAGAATAGGCAGACAGATTCAGGATTTAGGCTTCTGGATGCTAAATGATATTATCTGGCGCAAATCAAATCCGATGCCGAATTTCAGAGGCAGACGATTTACCAATGCCCATGAAACCCTACTCTGGGCATCACATTCTGAAACATCGAAATATACCTTTAATTATGAGGCGATGAAAGCGCTGAATGACGGGGTACAGATGCGTTCTGACTGGCTGATACCTCTTTGCACCGGTAGCGAGCGGCTAAAAGATGATGCTGGCCAGAAAGCTCACCCCACCCAGAAACCTGAAAATCTGCTGGCGCGGGTTATTCTGGCCACCACCAAGCGCGAAGATGTTGTGCTTGACCCGTTTTTCGGCACAGGCACTACAGGGGCAGTCGCAAAAAAGCTTGGCAGACATTATATCGGCATTGAGCAGGATGCCGGCTATGCAAAACTGGCGGCAGAACGTATCAAGGCTGTCAGGCCTGTAACAGACATAAATATTCTGGAGACATCGCAAAAGCGCACCGAGCCGCGAGTTCCGTTCGGCGCTCTTGTTGAGGGCGGATTGCTGAATGTAGGTGACAGGCTATTTGATTCACGCAAACAGTTTTCGGCACGCATCAGAACAGATGCGAGCCTGATAACCGAAGACAGCCAGACAGGCTCAATCCACGGGCTTGGTGCCAGCCTGCAAAATCAGCCTTCATGTAATGGCTGGCAGTTCTGGTATGTGATGAAACAGGGCAAGATGGTGTCAATTGACGAGCTTCGCCAAAGCTATCGCAAACAGACAGGCGCGCCATCTGCATCCTAGCTCTGTTCTTTATCATTATCCGGAGGGCTATCCATGTTACGCGGCAGTAATACCAGCCCCAGAGCAAGCAATATCACAACCACCACCATGCCGGCTCTTTCTGTGCCAAAGCCAAAAACCAGCCATCCGTAAATAAGAGGGCCTAAAAAGCTTGTTGCCTTGCCAGACAGCATAAACAGGCCAAACAGGCTGGCGCGCTGTGCTGGCGGCGCAAGCACCGCGATATGGGCACGGGCGGCTGACTGGCAGGG
>Ga0181566_10004129_pt1 | contig 11832 bp, 3 predicted proteins | sample 101ome_15_FD_133762 | JGI IMG/M metagenome (GOLD analysis project Ga0181566, IMG submission 133762) | Coastal salt marsh microbial communities from the Groves Creek Marsh, Skidaway Island, Georgia - 101402AT metaG (megahit assembly) | ecosystem: Environmental > Aquatic > Marine > Intertidal zone... | reverse complement strand
GCGGAGGTGGCGGGGGTGCGGGGTCGGGGCGACGGCGACGGCTCCGGAGCCGCCGACGAAGACGCCGTCGAAGCGGCGGACATCGACGCGTACTGGCTGCAGCGCCAAGTCACCGCCGCGTTCGGGTACACGGATGCGGAGGCGAGCGAGGCGAGTAAGATGGCGGAGGACGTGCTCGCGACGCTGGGGAACGAGGATGACGACGAGCGCTCGTGCGAAAATCAGCTGGTTCTGATGCTCGACTACGACAAGTTCGATCTCATCAAGAAGCTGCTGAAGAACCGCACGCGCATCGTCTGGTGCACGCGGCTGACGCGCGCGCAGAACGAGGAGGAGAGAGCCATCGTGATGGAGCGCATGCGCGCGAGGCCGGAGGCGGCGAAAGTGCTCGATGCCCTGACGCGGGGCGGCGAGCGCGCCTCGGCGCGCGCGAGGCAGAGCGCGGTGGAGTCCAAAATCCGCGAGGAGGCGCGCCGCTTGCGCGTAGAGGTGGCAGCGGACGTCGCCGACGCGGACGCGAGGGGCGGCGCGGCGGCGTCGGGGAGAAAGATCCTCGAGCTGGACGCTCTGGCGTTCGCGCAGGGGAGCCACTTCATGTCGAACAAGCGTTGCGAATTGCCCCCGGGCTCCTATCGCAGCGCAAAGAAGGGTTACGAGGAGGTGCACATTCCCGCGCTCAAACCCAAGGCGTTCGCGGATAACGAATCTATGCGGAAGATCGAGGAGCTCCCGTCGTGGGCGCACCCCGCGTTCTCGGGGATGAAGTCGCTCAACCGCGTCCAGAGCCAGGTGTACGAGACGGCGATGCTCTCCCCGGAGAACATGCTCCTCTGCGCCCCCACGGGCGCGGGGAAGACAAACGTCGCGATGCTCACGATCCTACACGAGCTGGGACTCCACCGGAGGCCGGACGGAAGCCTCAACACGTCCGCGTTCAAGATCGTGTACGTGGCGCCGATGAAAGCGCTCGTGGCGGAGATGGTGGGTAACCTCGGCGCCAGGCTCAAGCCGTACGGCGTGAACGTCAGAGAGCTCACCGGCGACGTGTCGCTGTCCAGGGCGCAAATCGACGACACGCAGGTGATCGTCACCACTCCGGAGAAGTGGGACATCATCACACGCAAATCAGGCGATAGGACGTACACGCAGCTCGTGCGCTTGCTCATCATCGACGAGATCCACCTGCTTCACGATAACCGCGGCCCGGTTCTGGAGTCGATCGTCGCTCGAACCGTCCGGCAAGTGGAGACGACCCAGGAGATGGTGCGCCTGGTCGGGCTCTCTGCGACGCTTCCCAATTTCGAGGACGTCGCCGCGTTTCTTCGCGTGAACCCGGCGAAGGGACTGTTTGTGTTCGACAACAGCTTCCGGCCCTGTCCGCTCCAGCAGCAATTCATCGGCGTCACCGTTAAGAAACCTCTTCAGAGGTTTCAGCTCATGAACGACATCTGCTATGAGAAGGTGATGGAGAACGCGGGGCAGTCGCAGACGATCATCTTCGTGCACAGCCGCAAGGAGACGGCCAAGACGGCCAAGGCGATGCGAGACACCGCGTTGGAGAACGATCAGCTCGCCAAGTTCTTGAAAGACGACAGCGCGAGCCGTGAGATTCTCGTGTCGGAGGCGGAGCAGTGCCGATCCGCGGACCTGCGCGACGTCTTGCCGTACGGCTTCGCGATCCACCATGCCGGCATGACGCGCGCAGACCGCACGCTCGTCGAGGAGCTCTTCGCGGATGGCCACGTGCAGGTACTCGTCAGCACAGCCACGCTGGCGTGGGGTGTGAACCTCCCGGCGCACACCGTGATCATCAAAGGCACGCAGATGTACAACCCGGAGAAGGGCGGATGGGACGAGCTCAGCTTCCAGGACGTCATGCAGATGATGGGTCGAGCCGGGCGTCCGCAGTTTGACACGTTTGGCGAGGGCATCATCATCACGCAACACAGCGAGCTGCAGTATTACCTCTCACTCCTGAACCAGCAGTTGCCGATCGAATCGCAGTTCGTGAACAATCTCGCGGACGCGCTCAACGCCGAGGTGGTGCTCGGCACCGTGCAGAGCTCGCGCGAGGCGGTGGACTGGCTTGGGTACACATATCTGTACGTGCGCATGCTTCGAAACCCCAACCTGTACGGCGTCGGCATCGACGCGCTGGAGGACGACCCGGTGCTGGAGCTGCGGCGGGCGGACCTGATTCACACCGCCGCCACCCAGCTGGACAAGGCCGGGCTCTGCCGGTATGACAGACGCAGCGGTCTGCTGCAGGCGACGGATCTCGGCCGCATCGCGAGTCATTACTACATCTCGCACGGGACGGTCGCGGCGTTCAACGAGCATCTCAAGCCTACGATGGGGGACATCGAGCTCTGCAGACTCTTCGCGCTCGCGGAGGAGTTCAAGTACGTGTCCGTCAGGGAGGAGGAAAAGTTGGAGCTCGCCAAGCTCGCCGAGCGGGTTCCCATACCGGTGAAGGAATCGATCGAGGAGCCCACGGCGAAGGTCAACATTCTGCTCCAGGCGTACATCAGCGGCATGAAGCTCGAGGGCTTCGCGTTGATGGCGGACATGGTGTACATTACCCAATCCGCGGGACGGATTCTTCGGTGTATTTTTGAAATTGTCCTCAAGCGCGGATGGGCCGGTCTCGCGGACAAGGCGTTGGCGATGTGCAAGATGGCCGCGCGCAGGACTTGGGGAAGTCAAACACCGCTCAGGCAGTTCAAGGGGATTCCTTTGGATATTTTGGTCAAGGTCGAGCGCAAGGATCTGGCGTGGGAGCGGTACTACGACTTGACGTCGCAGGAAATCGGGGAGCTCATTCGCTTCCCGAAGATGGGCAAGGCAATTCACAAGTTCGTGCACCAGTTCCCCCGACTGGAGCTCAGCGCGCACGTTCAGCCCATCACGCGATCGGTGCTCAAGGTAGATCTCACGCTCACTCCCGACTTCCAGTGGGACGAGAAGGTGCACGGGTTCGTTCAGGGTTTCTGGATCATGGTCGAAGATAACGACGGCGAGATGATTCTGCACCATGAGTTTTTCCTCCTCAAGATGGTGAACGCCGAGGAGGATCACGCGGTGTCTTTCACGGTGACGCTTTTGGATCCGTTGCCGCCGCAGTACTTCGTGCGCGTCGTCTCGGACAGCTGGTTGGGATCTGAGACGAGCATACCCGTCAGCTTCAAGCACTTGTTGTTACCGGAGAAGCACCCGCCGCCGACGGAGCTGCTCGATTTGCAGCCGCTTCCGGTTTCGGCGCTCAAGTCCGACGGGTACGACGCGCTGTACGCACCCAAGATATCGCACTTCAACCCCGTCCAGACGCAGGTGTTCCAGTGTCTGTATAACACCGACGACAACGCGCTCGTGGGCGCGCCCACGGGCAGTGGGAAGACGGTGTGCGCCGAGTTTGCCATTCTTCGGATGCTCAACAAGCTCAAAAAGGGCGAGGCTGAGGGGGCGAAGTGCGTGTACATGGCGCCGACGCCAGAGATCGCCAGGGAGCGACTCACCGATTGGCGGGGGAGATTCGGGGAGAAACTGGGGGTGAGTGTCGTCGCACTCACCGGTGAGACGTCTGGGGATTTGAAACTTTTGGCGGAGGGCACGGTGGTGATCGCGACGCCGCAGCAATGGGACGTTGTCAGCCGCCGATGGAAGCAGCGGAAAAACGTGCAGAGTGTCGCGCTGTTCATCGCCGACGAGCTTCACCTCATCGGCGGCGCCGCGGGACCCACGATGGAGGTGGTGACGAGTCGCATGCGGTACATGAGCTCGCAGCTGGAGCATCCGGTTCGCGTCGTGGGTCTGTGCACGTCCTTGGCGAACGCGAGGGACCTCGGCGAGTGGATCGGCGCGTCCTCGCACGGCCTCTTCAATTTCCCTCCCGGCGTCCGACCCGTCCCGCTCGACATCCACGTGCAGGGCGTGGACATCGTCAACTTCGAGGCGCGCATGCAGGCGATGGCGCGCCCCGTGTACGGCGCCATCTGTCGGCACGCCCCCAAGGGTGAGCCTTCGATCGTGTTCGTGCCCACGCGCAAGCACGCCAAGCTGGCGTCGCTCGATCTCCTCACCTTCGCCGCCGCCGACGGCGCGCCGAACAAATTTCTCGCGTGCGAGCCCGAGGACCTCGCGCCGTATCTCGACCAGGTGAAGGATCCCGCGGTGCGCCACGCGCTCGGGTTCGGCGTCGCGCTCATGCACGAGTCTATGGACGGCGATGAGCGCGCGCTCGTCGAGCGCGTGTTTGCGTCGGGCGCGGCTTCCGTTTTGGTCGTCACCGCCCCGCTCGCGTGGGGCTTGACCGCGTCGTGCAAGCTCTCCGTGATCATGGGCACGCAGTACTACGACGCGGGGGGCGCGGGTTCGGCGGACTACCCGGTCACTGACCTGCTCGTCATGTGCGGTCGCGCGTCGAGGCCTCTCGTGGACGATCACGGGATCGCGGTGTTGCTGTGTCACGCGCCGCGGAAGGAGTACTACATGAAATTCTTGTACGAGCCCTTCCCGGTGGAGTCTCACCTCGACCACTTCCTGCACGACCACATGGCGGCGGAGATCGTCACGAGGACGATCGAGAACAAGCAGGACGCGGTGGACTACCTCACCTGGTCGTTCTACTACCGCCGCCTGAGTCAGAACCCCAACTACTACAACCTGACCGGGGCGACGCACAGGCACATCTCCGACGCTCTCTCCGAACTCGTGGAGACGACGCTCGCGGACCTCGAGGCGAGCAAGTGCATCAGCGTCGAGGACGAGATGGACGTCGCGCCGCTCAACCTCGGGATGATCGGGTCGTACTACTACATCTCGTACACCACCATCGAGCTCTTCGCCGCGAGCCTCACCGCGAAGACCAAGCTGAAGGGCCTGATGGAGATCATCGCCGGCGCGACCGAGTTTGAGCGGTTCGCCGTGCGACCGGGGGAGGCGAAGCTGCTCCGGCACATTCTGAACCACTCCCCCGTGACGCTCGAGAATCGCCGCGCGACGGACCCGCACGTGAAAACCGCCGCCCTGCTCCAGGCGCACTTCGGCCGCGCGCAACTCAACGGCGACCTCACCAATGACCTCGCGGCGATCCTGCCGGACGCCGGGCGGCTGCTGCAGGCAATCGTGGACGTCATCTCCAGCAGCGGCTGGCTCGCCCCGGCTCTGGCGGCGATGGAGCTGAGCCAGATGGTCGCGCAGGGCTTGTGGGACAAGGACAGCGCGCTGATGCAGCTGCCTCACGTGGACAAGGCGTGCGCGGCGCGGTGCGCGGACGCCGGGATCGAGTCGGTGTACGATCTTGTGGACATGGAGGACGACGCGCGCGCGGCGCTGCTTCAGATGTCGGACGGGCAGATGGAGGAGCTCGCGGAGGCGTGCAACCGCTACCCGAACATCGAGGTAAACTACGAGGTGGTGAACAAAGATGAGATCGAGACGGGCGACGCGGTGGAGATGATCGTGCAGCTCGAGCGGGAGATGGACGACGAGGAGCTCGGGCCGGTGATCGCGCCGCGGTACCCGAAACGGAAAGAAGAGGCGTGGTGGCTCGTCGTCGGGGACGCCAAGCGGGGCACGCTCGCGGCTATCAAGCGCGTCTCGCTCGGGCGGAAGAGCAAAGTCAAGCTCGAGTTTGAGGCGCCGTCGGAGCCGGGGAAGGCGGAGTACACGCTCTTCTTCATGTGCGACTCGTACATGGGGTGTGACCAGGAGTACTCGGTCGAGATGGACGTCAAGGAGGGGGAGGGGGGGAGCGACAGCGGAGAGGATATGGACGAATAGGCGAAGCGCGCGAGAGCGCGAATAGCGAGCATCGACGTGCATCGATGGATGAGAGACGACGCAACGAAAAAAGCGAGAGACGCGCCGATCTTCTCGTCATCTCTCGGCATCCGTGTCTGTTCGTGTCTGCTTCTTGCGATCCAAGCCTGACCGTTCGACTCCGGAACGGTCAGACTCCACGAGCAAAACTCGTGGCTTTCGGGAGGGTTTCCGAGGGTCGCGCCGCGAGCGCACAGGCGCACGCGCGTCAGCGCGCGCACGCGTGCTCGGGATGGGGTGCCTATCGAGCAAGGAGTCGAAAGATTCCGTCGAGCCGGAAGATGACTCCTCGGATGACCCCCCGGCTGGGGACCACGGGTCGTTGACCGGCGCGGATGAGGGAAAGAAGAAATCTGCGAGGGATCGCGCGGCCGGGTCTGGGACGGGCGACGCCGCGAAGCCCGTCCCCATAGGGCGTTCGTTTCACGAGGACATCCCCAGTCCCGGTTCCGGTCCGGCGAACGTGCTGAAGAAGCGCGTGATACCGTCGAGGGACGCGAACGAGGGTGCTGACGTGGCTGGTTCCGACGATGAGCTCGAGGCGCAGCTCCGCGCGCCGAGCGCGCCTTCGCCCACCGCCGCTGCGGCCGCCGAGGAGGAGGCCGCGGCGGAGGCGAAGAGGAAGAAGAAGAGGGATAAGAACCGACTCACCGACCTCGAGGACTACGACCTCGAGGCGGAGGATCCGGACACGACGGAGGAGATGCTCCGCAAGCGAGCGTCGCGAAGGGCTGGCGAGTCGAAGGTGATGCAGAAAGTGTTCGGCGACATCGACGACTTCAGCGACGAGGACACGCCCCGGGGCGTGCTCAAGCCCCTCACCCCGCGAGTCCCTCTGACCGGGCCAGGCGCAGGACCTCTTGGCTCGAAGACCCCTCTCTTCGGCACGGGACCTCTCGTCCCGGGCGCGGGCGCGAGGAAATCCGGACTGGCGCCGCTCGCGCCTCTGGGCGCGCCTCCCGCGCCGTTGGGCGGCGCCGCGCCGCTCGACCCCCCCGCGATGGGTTCGTTCCTCGCCCCCGTTCGCCGCGCCAACTCCAGGCCCATCACGCCCATCGAGCCCGAACCGGTCGTTCGAGAGGGTGGTGACCTCACGCGAGCGGAACGGGACGCCGCCGAGCCCGAAGCGGCTGCGCCTGATCCCGCGGACGACGGGGGAGACTTCGAGTGGCGAGACGACGAGGCGGATCCCGCGGCCGCGCCCGATCCCGCGGACGACGGGGGAGACTTCGAGTGGCGAGACGACGAGGCCGGGGGCGATGAGGCGGGTGAGGACGACGTGGAGCGCCACGCGGCGGCGACGAAGCTTCAGGCCGCGCACCGAGGGAAGGCGGCGCGCTCGAAGGTGGCGCGGCTCAAGGCGGAGCTCGCGGAGGCGGCGCTGGCGGACCCCGGGTACGACGAGGACGAGTTCGAGGCGGAGGGCGCCGCGCCCGGCCTCGACGAACACGCGGCTGCGACGAGGCTTCAGGCGGTTCAGCGCGGAAGAGCGGCGCGCGCTGAGGTGGCGCGCCTCAAGAGCGAGATCCGTCGCGCGGAGGCGGAGACCGAGCCGAGGGACGCGGTCGAGGACGCGTACGAGGACGAGTTCGAGGACGAGTTCGAGACGGAAGACGCGGGTGGCGACGACGCGGAGCGCCACGCGGCGGCGACGAAGCTTCAGGCCGCGCACCGCGGGAAGGCGGCGCGCTCGAAGGTGGCGCGGCTCAAGGCGGAGCTGGCGGAGGCGGTGCTGGCGGAACCCGAGCGCGCGGACGAGGCCGAGGGCGCGACGGGCGAGGACGTCGCGGAGCTCAAGGCGAGGGTGCGAGCGGCGGAGGCGGAGTCGCAGGTCGAGGACGAGTACGAGGACGAGTTCGAGACGGAGGAAAGCCCCGCGCCGGTGGACGATCCACCCGCGCGTTTTGATCGGGAACGCGCGCCCGCGGGCCCGGACTTACTCGAGGAGCTGTACGGGAAGGGCGGCGCGGGAGGGGAGGACGCGTTCGACGCGGAGGACCATTTCTACGAACCGGACGAACTGGAGACGCCCGCGCAGACGCCGCGACCGGAGACGAACGGCGGCGGAGTCGACCCGTCCGCGGACCCGGACCGGGAACCTGGCGGCGTCGTGGAGAACCCGGATGACGTCTGGGGCGGGCTGCAGCAGAGTTACGCGATCGACGCGAACGCGGGTGACGCGACGCTCGACGGTTCGACAGAGGGTGACCTCGCGCCGCGAGGGGGCGCCGAGCTCGCGCTCGACGAGGGCGCGTCGCCGCATCCGGCGGACGACGCGTTCAGAGACGAGGGAGGCCTGGACGAGGGCGACGGCGAGGGATGGGCCGAGGGTGCCGGCCTCGATGACGGGCTCGAGGCCGGCGGCGAGGTGGACTACGACGATTTTGGGGAGTTGGAGGATGCCGAGGAGGACGACGTGTTCTAAAAATATCTCACCAATATTACTCGTCGTCTTCCTTGCTCGCGTCCTTCGGCGAGGGCGGAGAGGAAGGGGGAGGAGGAGGAGGATCCCCTCCGTCACTTCCCGAAGACGCCCGTATCGAATGGTCCACCTCCTTCTCGGCCCGTTCCTCCGCGGATTTGTCTTTCTCCCCCTTGGCGGTTCTCGCCTGGACCACGGCTTGCACGGCGATTTTCTTCGCCTGCGCCGCCTCCTCCGCGGCGGTGTCGGCCATCTCGCTCGTCGCCGCCTCAATCTCCGCCGCCCTCTGCGCTGCCGCCTCAGCCTCCGCCGCCTTCTGCGCCGCTTCTTGCGCTCTCCTCACCGCCGCCACCGCCACGGTCTCCGCGTCCGCTTTCGCCGCTTCGATATCCGAGGTGTCGTCCGCCTCCGCCTTCTTGATGTCCTCCTTCTCCGCGTCTCTCCTCTTTTTCCACCCGGGAATCGACGTGCGCACGTCCTCGACGATGACGGGAAAGATCTCCGAGTTTCGGGGCACGACCCAAGGTTTCCTCACGTCCAGGTATCGCAGCGCGAGTTTGATCCAGTCCGAGTGCGTCACGGCGACGATGACGTTCTCGTCCACCTCGTCGAAGACGGACGCGAACCACGTGCGCACGCGCTCCACCAGCGCGCTCTCCTGCTCCTCGTGCCCCGGCCCCAGGGAGAGGTCGTCCTCGGCGAGCAGGCCGAGCATCTCCGGTCCGGTGCACTTCTCCCACCCCTGCGACGCCACCTCCATCAGTCCGCACGACGCGTGCATCAGAGGCGCGTCGGGATCGGTCACGTCCGACAGATTGAGGGGGCCTTGCGTCACCTCGACGTTGTTCAGCGCGGGCGTCGCCACCTTGATGTCGAAGAGGTCGTAGTGCCCGAACTTCTCCCGAAGCCCCTCGTTCACGCAGCACGCCCCCGTGTGCCCGCCCAGACCCTTGCTGGGAACGAAACAATGTCCCGGGGGGAACCTGTACCCGAGGTTTCCTTCCTCCTCGCTGCCCGCTTTCGCCTTGGCCATCATCCAGTGATTCGACATGCTGCCTTCCCCTTCCGGATCGAAACTCACCGGGCGGCGAAGCTCGAAAGGTACCCTCGCGTCGATGCGTTCCCGAAGCAACTCGCTCACCGTCACCTTTCCGGTCTGGATCTTCAGAGAAGACTGGTTTTTCAACATGACCAGGGTCGTCTCCATGCACCGCGAGAGCGGCGAGGTGAAGAACTTGGCGGAGCCGCCGATCCGCTCGCTCAGGCCGGTGTAAAAGACGTCGTGCAGCTTGTCCACCGAGTCCTGTTTCCCCTGCTCGGTGAGATCGGGATCGACGAGGTCGCCGGGCGCTTTGTAGTCGCACGGGATGTCGTCTATGACCTCCGTGTGGTGCTGGATCATTCCCCACGCGTTATGCATCGCCTTCCCGTGGCGAATGAACAAGAAGAGCTTACGCCGCCCCACCGCGCCGAGCCCCGTATTGATCGCGCTCCGGATGCTCGCCCAATCCACCGTGGCCCCGTAGTTTTCGAGATCCTGAAGCAGGGGTCGGTCGTCCTGGTTCTCCTCGACCAGGTTCTGCGACCACGAGTCGTACGCGAACATCCCCTCCATCGCGATGAAGGGCTGAACCGATTCCGTCAAATCCACCGCTTCGTCGCTGAGCGGGAGAGCCTTCTCCAGCTCATCTATAACACTGGTCGCGTTCAACTCCTTCGCTTGTCCGAGGAAGACGCGCGAAGACGGGCGCTCCGAGCCGCCGAGACGCGCGCCGACGCCCTGCGGGCTCGCAGACGCGAGGACGAGGACTCCAAACACCGCGAGTGCCGACGCGAGCACAACACGCGACGCGTATCGCGAGGTCGACGACCTCGCGCGCCCCTCGAGCAGCGGCGCCGCTTCCTCGCCGTGTTCGCGGAGGCTCGCCATCTTTTTACCGCGCTCCCGAGCCGTCTCCGCGAGTAAGACGACGAGTTCTCGGCCGCGCCTCTTCGCTCGTCGCCAGACCCGACCGACCTATTCGGAGACGAGCGCGGGACGGGCTCTTCCCGCCCTCTGCCCTCGCCGTCCACCCGGTGAACCCCGCCGCGGGATGTGTGTGAACGGCGCCGCGGTCGAGAGCGCGAACACCTTCTGAAAGCGCAAAAGGAGGTTACGAGTTTTACTCGCAATTTAGAAAGAACTCGTCGTTCAAGGTTTAATCAGTCCACATCATCGACGCACCGACGTTCGATATCGAAGTTCGAGTGGTTCGATCCGCGTCGACGAACTCGATCGCGTCCCCCGACTCGACCCCGATTGTTCGATCGAGCCGCGCCCGCCAGTGCGTCAGCCGTTTCTCAGGGACATCCTTCGTCATTTTCCTCTGCACCCCGCTCCGAGAGTCGGCGGTCGACGCGTATCTAGACGCGAGTGGGAAGAGCGCGCGGGCATGGATACTTCAGACGTTGACGTCAGCGAGTTCCCCGCGAGCTTCTTCGAGGCCTTGCACAAGGTCGAGCGCAGTCGCGGGAAGGGGTGTCTCGAGAAGGAGAACCGCGTCCCCGGGGGGGGTGCCTCGATTGCCGAGCCAGCCTCTCGGGGAGTCGATCGACGCCCGATGTCGCCGCTTCCGAGTGGCGATGTCTCCCCCGGGATCGCTCGCAAACGACGGATTCCGCCGTCGCTCGCGGTGCGCACCGGCGATTCCTCCCAGAACGACCCGGTCGTCCCCGACCCGGGGGGTGCCAAAACGCCGCTGCCGGATCTCGCGTTCGACGGAGAGATCGTTGTCGCCGAGACCCCGGAGCGCGTCGACGCGCTCGTGATGCGGATTCGGCGCCTGTGCGCGGTCCCCGGGCACGATCGAGCCGTCGGTTGGGATCTGGAGTGGGTCGTGAACTTCGGCCGGGGTCGAGAGAGACCAGTCGCGCTCATGCAAGTGTGCGTCCGCCCTAAACCCCCCGCGCGACCCCTCTGCGCGCTGCTGCGCATGTGCCGCGTCCACGGCGGGCTCACGCCCGTCCTTCGCGCGTTCGTGGAGGATGCCTCCATCCGAAAGGTCGGCGTCCAGGCGCGCGGCGACGCACACAAGATGAAACGCGATTTCGGCGTGGACGTGGGTGGTGTCGTCGAGCTCAAAGAATACGCCGCCGCGCGCGCCGCGAGCGCCGACACGCGCCCCGCCGCGTATTCCCTCGCCGCGCTCGCGGAGTGGACCCTCGAGCGACGCCTGCCGAAGAAATCGTCCGACCGAATCAGTGATTGGGAAGCCGCGACGTTGTCCGCGGAACAGATCGCGTACGCCGCGCTGGACGCGTGGGCGAGCCTCCGAGTGTTCGATGCGCTCGAGGAGAGAGCCCCCGACGCGTCCCCCCCGCCGCCGCCGCCGCCGCCGCCGCCGAAGCCTCGAGCCTCGCCACCGCCGAGCGAGAGCGAGGAGGAGGTGGACGAGGACGCGCCGGGTTGGGACGCGAAGGACGTGATACCCGCCCTCCCCGCGGCGCGACAGGCGCCTCTGATGCCGGCGAAGACGGAGGCGCACAGGCTGCACCTGGAGCTCGGGTGGTCCGGGGCGCAAATCGCCGCGTCGAAGGCGGTGAAAACGTCG
>Ga0181566_10004127_pt1 | contig 11834 bp, 12 predicted proteins | sample 101ome_15_FD_133762 | JGI IMG/M metagenome (GOLD analysis project Ga0181566, IMG submission 133762) | Coastal salt marsh microbial communities from the Groves Creek Marsh, Skidaway Island, Georgia - 101402AT metaG (megahit assembly) | ecosystem: Environmental > Aquatic > Marine > Intertidal... | reverse complement strand
TTAAATGCACAATTAGCATCACTGAGTTGAGGTGCATTGATTAAAGGTAATAAAAGAATTGTTGGGCCGTCGCCAAGTGGTAAGGCACGGGGTTTTGATCCCCGCATTCGTAGGTTCGAACCCTACCGGCCCAGCCATAATACATGGCATATTTTTTTGACTAAAATGGAAAGCTCGTGACTAAATCTCATTCCACATATGAAGAAAGCCGCTTGATGGTGTTTGCAGGGAACGCACACCCACAGCTCGCGCGTGACATTGTTGAAAAATTAAATATACCATTGGGTAAAGCTTTGGTGGGTTCGTTTAGCGACGGCGAAATTCAGGTGGAAATCCAAGAAAATGTGCGTGGACGTGATGTATTTGTTATCCAGCCTACTGGACGGCCAACTAACGATAACATCATGGAATTGATGATTATGATTGATGCGCTCAGACGCGCATCAGCTTATCGAATTACTGCGGTAATCCCTTACTTTGGTTATTCGCGCCAAGATCGACGTGTCCGCTCTATGCGTGTGCCTATATCGGCTAAGGTGGTCGCGAATATGATTTCCAATATTGGAGCGGATCGCATGCTGACGGTGGATTTGCATGCTGACCAAATTCAAGGCTTTTTTGATGTGCCGGTTGATAACGTATATGCCTCGCCAGTGTTACTAGGGGATATTTATAAGCAAAAATATCCAGACTTGATGGTGGTGTCACCTGATGTTGGTGGTGTAGTCAGAGCACGGGCTGTGGCTAAGCAATTGGATGATGCCGATTTGGCTATCATTGATAAACGTCGCCCACAGGCGAACGAAGCGCAAGTCATGCATATCATCGGTGAAGTTCAAGGCAGGACATGCATTATTGTTGATGATTTGGTCGACACGGCAGGAACCTTATGTAAGGCTGCTCAGGCATTGAAGGAGCATGGCGCTAAATCTGTTATTGCCTATGCCACTCACCCAGTGTTGTCCGGTAATGCACTTGAAAATATTGAAGCCTCTGTATTAGACGAGCTAGTGGTGACTGATACCGTGCCACTGGAGGAAAAAATACAAGCCTGTACGCGTATCCGTCAGTTGACGGTATCAGGCCTACTGGCTGAAACTATTCGTCGTATTAGTTTTGATGAATCTGTAAGTACCTTATTCATGGATTAATGAAACCTATAGATAACGACAGTTGATATTAACTTAACCAACCCATAGGTGAATCGGTCGCAAGTTTGCCTATGATTTTTACAATGCAGTAACAATAAGGAGAAGTATCATGAGCATCGACTTTTCAATAGATGCCGAAGTACGCACAGACGAAGGGAAGGGTGCGAGCCGCCGCCTCCGTCATGCGGGTCGTGTTCCAGCCATCTTATATGGTGGTGAAAAACAACCTCAAAGTATATCTTTGCAACATAACAAGATTTTTAATAGCTTGCAGGAAGAAGCGATTTATTCACACATCTTGACACTCAATGTTGCAGGTGAGGAACAGAAAGTCATTCTACGCGATGTGCAGCGTCACCCTGCTAAGCCAGTCATATTGCATGTTGATTTTCAACGAGTTGATGACAAGCACACTATCAATATGCATGTACCTCTGCACTTTATCGGAGATGACATTTGTCCTGGTGTGAAGTTAGAGGGTGGTCAGGTGAGCCATCTGATGATTGAGGTTGAAATTACTTGTTATCCGAAAGATATTCCCGAGTTCATTGAAGTAGATATGTCAGCAATGAAGATCGGAGACTCCGTCCACTTATCTGAGTTGAAAATGCCTGAAGGTGTGACACTGACCGCACTCACGCATGGGGAAGACCATGACCAGCAGGTGGCGAATTGCCATGCTACCAAGGTTGCAGTAGAGGAAGACCCTGTTTCAGACGATAGTGCGGCGACTGAAGGTGATGAGCCGGGCGCTGATTCTGAAGAGTAGTTCTACAGCTTAGGATTTCATAGGCATTACGGTGGCGGAAAATACTCCGATTCAACTGGTGGTTGGCCTAGGCAATCCTGGTGAAAAATATGCTAAGACCCGGCACAACGCCGGGTTTTGGTTTATAGATCAACTCGCTTACAGACACCGGGTTAGTTTTCGTCAAGAAAGTAAATTCAAAGGCGAGGTGGCTTGTTTTGATCATCAGGGCAGTAAGATCTGGTTGCTAAAGCCAAGCACATTTATGAATCTGAGTGGTGAATCATTAGCCCCACTGGCTAAATATTATCAAATTGATCCTAAGCATACGCTGGTAGTGCATGATGAATTAGATTTGCCACCCGGCACTTCTCGCTTCAAGCTTGGTGGCGGTCACGGTGGACATAATGGTCTTCGTGATATCTTCAAACATTTTGCAAAAGATTTCTGGCGCTTGCGAGTTGGAGTAGGGCATCCAGGACATAAAGATCAAGTGCTATCTTTTGTCTTAAATGCGGCCAGTAAAAAAGAACAGCAATTGATAGATCAATCACTGGATACAGCTATTGATGCAATGTCTGATGCTTATGTGGGTGATATGGAAGCTGCTATGCGACTACTACACAATAAACAATGAACTTGGCTAGGATCAGATATGGGATTTAAATGTGGCATTGTGGGATTGCCAAATGTGGGCAAATCGACTCTCTTCAACGCGCTGACTCGGGCGGAAATTGCTGCAGAGAACTATCCGTTTTGTACCATTGAACCCAATGTTGGAGTAGTGCCAGTACCTGATTCACGCATAGATCAGTTGGTCGCGATAGTGAATTCTGAAAAAGTTATCCCCACAGTGATGGAGTTCGTTGATATTGCCGGTTTAGTGGCCGGAGCCTCCAAAGGAGAAGGATTGGGTAATCAGTTTTTGGCCAATATTCGTGAAACTGATGCAATTGCGCAGGTGGTGCGTTGTTTCGAGGACGATGATGTGGTCCATGTGGATGGCAAAGTCGACCCATTGAGTGATGTAGAGACCATTAATACTGAGCTGGTCTTGGCTGACTTGGATACCGCAGAAAAAGCCAAAGCGCGCATAGAACGCACAGCAAAATCAGGTAATAAAGAAGCCCTTGCTCAGTGTGAATGTTTGCAAGCATTGATTCAGCATCTAGGAGAAGGTAAAGCGGCTCGACTATTTGCTGTGCCAGACGAACAAGCGCCCTTTGTCCGCTCTCTATGCATGATTACTAGCAAACCCATGATGTATATCGCTAACGTTGATGAAGACGGATTAGAAAATAATGTGCTGGCAACAAAATTGCATGAATATGCTCAACAAGAACATGCCCAAATGGTGACGGTATGCGCTCAGATCGAAGCGGAGATCGCCTTATTGGATGATGAAGAAAGAGAAGAGTTTTTAACTGATCTGGGCTTACAGGAGCCCGGTTTAAATCGTGTCATACGTGCAGGCTATAACTTATTGGATCTACAGACTTTCTTCACTGCTGGACCAAAAGAAACGCGTGCTTGGACGGTACTCAAAGGCGCCAGTGCCCCGCAGGCTGCTGGACGTATACACACAGATTTTGAAAAGGGCTTTATACGCGCTGAAGTGGTAGGATTTGCCGATTATATTGAGCATCAGGGTGAGGCGGGTGCAAAAGACGCAGGCAAATGGCGTTTAGAAGGAAAAGACTACATCATGCAAGAAGGTGATGTGGTTCATTTTAGATTTAATGTTTAAATTTGACAGCTAATACTAGCTGGTTTAAATTCCACGCCTTACTTCAAAAATGGCTATGTAGCTCAGCTGGTTAGAGCACAGCATTCATAATGCTGGGGTCGGTGGTTCAAGTCCACCCATAGCCACCATTCTTCTTAATACTAGAAAAATCTATACTAGAAATATATGAGTTGTTGATATTCGATCAAAATTGATCGATGTCTCAACATTAGAGTTAGTTTCATCATCTCATACTATGATCTTCAGAAAAGAACGGTCATCTTGTGATTTAGGTATAAGATAATTTTATGAGCAGTTATTTTTACTCCGTTGTAGTAGTATTTGTAGACGTCGCTCAAAACTACTACGCCACGATTCAGACAAGCCGGCACAATGTATTATCGATTCGAGTTTGTCTGGATTTGCTATTTTGCTGTGATAAAGTTGGTTGCTAGTCAAAACAGACCAATCCTGACAACCCTGTTCAACTTGCGTCATAGTCATGCCGCCTTCAATCTCGCCCTCGTTAAGCACGCGCATATACCAGCCGGTGCGTCCGCTGGTAATGACCCACATCGGTAGTTTTTTTTGTTTGAACTTAAACGCTAGTTTCCAGCAAGGTTCGCGGGGCTGGGTGACTTGTAATAAGACTTCTCCACAAGCAAACACATCGCCGATGCAAACCTTGTCTTCGCTTAAACCTGAAAGGGTGAGATTTTCACCAAAGCTACCATGGGGATTTTTAGGTAATTTAAGACGAGGTTTTCTCAACAGGCCAGTAGATTGTTGCCAATATGCATAGTGCTCCATAGGATAAACATATACCGCTTTATCACGCCCACCATGGACTTGTAAGTCTGCTTGTTTGTCACCAGCTAGATTATCAACACCCACATAAATAGGCCCATCTACCGGTTGTTTATTGATAGCAGACTTTTGGTTGTGTGAATAATTAGTCGGTGTACCAACTTGGATGCTTGTTATTTTCATCATTCAATTGTGTAAACACTATCTCATAGGGGTGAAATGTCATTGAGCGTGCGCAAAGCTCAGGCGGACAGGCTAGTTATGCTAAGCAAATGACAATAATGGAATTTAAAGTGACCCACAAATACTTTTTCAAATATGAACTGCTAGACACATCGTTAGTAATGGACAATATGTAGCTAATGATAATTGTTCAGGTACCATAGTGTATGGTTATGGAGAATCACTGTGGATGATAAAGAACTGAAAGAAAAATTAGACACCATGACGGGGACAGTGCGCTATCTCGGTATAATCTCTGAGAGATTGGGTGCACAAGCCACACGCGATACGGATGTACTGAAATCTATTTTAGAAAGCCAACGCAATATACAAAAACTTCAAAGCCAATTAGTTGAAAAACAACGTATTACACATATGAGAGTGACTTTGATACTTTGCCTCAGTATTTTGATGTTGTTGGTGACGTTAATTTTATAGTGAGTATGAGAGATAAGGCTTCACTATAGATCATGTCAATGACATTTTCATTGCTAATAACTCTACCTCAATAGTGTTTTTAGCAATGTTTTCTGAACACTTGGCTGTACTTAGTCAATTGAGTTTTTGTCTACCCATTCCAATAAACACATGTGTGGTACCGTGAGTGCGGCCAGTCCGATGAATATGACTTGATAAAGGAGTTGATCAAGCAAAATTTGTTGTTGGATTTGACTTTGAAAATATATGTAGGCCACAGCAATCATTACAGTAATAAATGTGATGACTGTCATTATCATCAATGCAGTTGGCCGTTGATGAATCTTGATATGTTTAAATTCTGAATACAAATGTCGTGGGCTGTGTAGGCAACAAAAGAAAAACACAAAATACCATATTGGAGATAGCAACAAACCGATCGTAATTATTAGTGCAAGTTCTAATATTTGTTTGCTCTTAACGTTATTTCCGTTGAATGCTAGCAATAATAAACCAATCCCTGTTAATGCATAGAGTAATAGGTTCGGATAGGGTGAGTTATATTCAATTAAAAGAAAATTAAATATTTCCAGCACCTGATCTTGGTGGGCAATAACAGGAAGCCCAACCACTAAAGCACCATAACCGAATCCACCAAAATTGAGTGATGATTGCCAGTCACGTCCAAAATGAAGGGCTGAAATTAATAAAAATATCATCAGTGTTAATTGTGGGAAGGCTAGCCAGCTTACAATCACAGCGATAGTCGCCATGAGATAAATTAGTATGAATAAAAAGCCGGAAAACTTACTATGAATTAAGCCATAACGGTGAGCAATCACCGGATCTAAGGCGCCATGCGGTATGCCCATGATGGCGATGATAAGGCTGGCTATGATGATATTTAAATCCATTGATATTGTTTTAGCAATGCGGATATAAATGGTTTGCTGGGGGCATGCCGCATGACTTTTATCGCATCTCTAGGCTGTGTTTTCATCATAAAACTGGCGAATGTATCAGCATCTAAGCCTTGCCCTATGGCCATTAATATATCTGGTATTGTATTTGGTCGATGTTGAATTAAGTCGAGCAAAAGTGAATCCATCCAATGATATAACTTTGAAGATCGGTAGGGTTGGCATTGATTGTCTTGCGCCAATGTATGAGCGGCACGATGACAACATTGTTTAATAGTGCTGTAACCATATCCCGTGCTATCACGTGTCATACCGGCGCGAGTACCAATTGGCATACCCCAATGGTTCGATATGGATTCGAAACCCATCGGTATATGTGCTTTTTCTTCGCGCACTATTTGGAAAGGTTGTTTGAATGATTGTTGTAGCCATTGTTCATTGAGTTGTTTTAGATAATCCAGATTAGCGGCTTGAGTGGTGAATTGGGTGTGCTCTACGAGTAATTTTGATGAGGTTAAGGGTAAAACATACAAAAATTCAACACCAGTAGTAATGGCGCGCAGATTGTCCATCAAGCTGACTGTGGTGATGCCGTGGGGTGTTGAGAACTGTACCTCGGTGCCAACAAAACTCTGAGTAATTCGAAATTGATCTATGGTGGGTGGGCGACTATCGAATACGTGTTCGGCCTCAGGAGCCTGATTGAGTGCAATATTATTGAGAGTAATTTGTGGGTGTCTTTGTATATATGCATGCGCTTCTTCATATACTGATAAAGCACTACGCGAGCCGTAGCGCATACGGTCGCCGGTATGTTCGATGTGCTTTGATGCTGTAGAGAGACTCCAATGGCGATATTCAACTTCGGGCGCTAGTAGAGTACGTTGAAATTCATCGAACCAAAAACTATAAGTTTTATCATTGGTTATCTTTGACTGCGGCTCTGAGATAATAACTTGGCCTGGGAGTTGTGGATACTGTGCTAGAGCACGGGCAAGTGATAAGCCGCTGAGACCACCACCGACAATGTATATCCAGGGTTTCATAGGCGTCTAGGCCCAATGTACTCCGGGACTATGATTCAGTCCGCGGTGCAGAGCGGCATTATGGTGCCCTTGATAATGATGATATTTTTTCATACTGATGAATGCGGCCATTCCTCGCAATGAAGTAACGATTTTTCGAACCTTGCTAGTATAGGCGCGTGGCAACCAAACATTGTAGTTACGGCGTTGTATGATTATTCCGATATCACGGTAGATTAATCCAGCAATAAAAATAGCAAAGCGCGCTCGCCTCGGCAGAAAAGCGAGTCCTAGAAATCCCGATTGGTAGCGTAATTCTGCTTGCTGTAATAAATATTCTAGTGCATTTTGAATGCGTTTGGCTTGTTCAGAATCAGGGTTGAGAATCTGTTCTGGCTTGAGTGAGCCAACTAAACTAGCCGGCAGATAACGTCGCCCCATATTGGCATCATCACATACATCTCGTGAAATATTCGTCAGTTGCATGGCCACCCCTAGATCAATGGCGTGATGGCGAGCTTGTGGATCATGGACCTCAAAAATATCACACATCATGAGTCCAACCGTGCCGGCTACTTGGTAGCAATACTGCATTAATTCGGCCTCATCTTGGAAATTGACGTCATGGATATCTTGCATGACACCATCGATCAATTCTACCAGCACATCGATGTTGATCTTAGGTGACATTGCCAGTGCGCGGTAAGCTAGAGGATGGGTTAAGTCTTGGGTTAGTAATGCCTGTTTAAGCTCAGCAAGTGTTTGCTGTGCTTGCAGTGCATCTTGATTAAGGTCAGCGATATCGTCTATTTCTCGGCATATTCCATATAGCTCTGCACACGCATCTATCTGTTTTGACGACAAAAATCGACTGGCAAAATGAAAAGTCGTTCCATATTTTTTTAGTAGTTCCTGACTCATAGATTTGGTCTTATGTGAGTTAGGCAGCTTTCGCATTGAGTGAACGCTTGACTAGCGTCTCAACCACTTTAGCTGATGAAATCACACCCGGCATGCCTGCACCAGGATGAGTACCCGCACCGGCAAGAAATAAATTTTCAAAGCCTTCTGCTTTGTTATGGAAACGAAACCAAGCCGATTGAGTGAGTAACGGTGCTACTGAAAATCCCGCACCCTGATAACTAAGATAATCTTCGGCAAAATTATCAGGCGTCATTGAGAAAGGTGCACGAATATGTTGTTTAAGCTGTGGTAACAAAGTTTTATCCAATGCGGAAATAATTCTTTCTCTGAGTTTCGGCTCTTCGATTTGCCAATTGATATTGCCACCTTGGTGTGGAACAGGAGCAAGCACATAAAAACTGTCATGCCCTGATGGTGCAAAAGATGGATCTGTGGCTGTCGGTCGGTGTACATAGAGAGAAAAATCATCAGCCAGAATCTGGTGATGAAATATGTCGTCCAATAGCGCCTTGTATCGTCTACCCATCCAAATAGTATGATGAGCAACGTCATTGTATTGATGTGCAGTGCCGAAAAATAATACATACAAACCCATAGAGAGCTTGCTGTGTTTGCGCTTAAGTCGAGTGGTAATGGGTAGACTTTTTTCTGGCATTAAGTGTCGATACATATGCATAGGATCACCGTTGTAAACGACACAGTCGGCCTCAAGGACCTCGCCAGATGTGCACTTGACGCCTTTAGCTCGACGACCCTGTATAAGAATTTCATCCACTGTGGTATCCGTTTGTAAAGTAACACCCTGCTTGAGCATTAACTTTTCTAAGGCTTTAATGAGTGCCCCTGTGCCACCCATGGCAAAGTGGATACCATAAGCTCTCTCCAAATAATGAATGAGGCCATAAATACTGGTGGTGTCAAATGGGGAGCCTCCCACTAACAGGGGTTGAATTGAGAAAGCCTGTCTGAGTTTATCGTGATGAAGGTGTTTACACACCACATCCCAAACTGTTCGGTCGCTACGTAACTTAGCTAGCTGAGGGATTTGTTTGAACATGGTGCTGAATTGATGGAAGGGTTCATGGGCGAGTTGTTCAAACCCGACATCAAATATTTTTTTAGAGTGCGCAACCAATGCTTGATAGCCAGCACAATCTTGGGGAGAGATTCGTCTTATCTCATCTAATGTATCTTCCAGAGTGCCGCCATAATTAAAATGATCTCCATCGGGATAAATAAATCGATACCATGGATCTAAGGTTCTAAACTCTATGTAATCCGAGCGTTGCTCGCCAAAGAGCTGGAAAAGTTCGTCAAATAGAAATGGAGCGGTGATGACAGTTGGCCCGGCATCATGTCGATAACCCTGGTGCTCAAAGAATTGTGCGCGTCCACCAATGGCAGGAAGACGTTCCAACAAATGTACATCCAACCCTAGTGCCCGTAAACGCAGCGTTGTGGCTATCCCTCCTAAACCGGAACCGACCACTACTGCGGTTCGCATTAGGCGGCGTCTCTAAAACTGGGGTATTTGTCGTGTAGGGCTTGAATTAATACTTCAAATGCTTGGATGCAATAGGGAGGTAAATTCTGCACACATTCACGCGCATTATTGAGATGCCAATCAAATTGTCTGCGTAACTCAAACTCAGGATCAGAGCTATCTGTCATTTCTCCTGCGAGGACCCAATAACCATTGAGTCGGACTTTATGATCTTCAGCTTTATCACTCAAGTCATCAGCTAATTGATAAGCGACACCAATAGAGGAAGCGCCTGCGAGTACTTGTTCTATATGCTCGTCAGTGCCGCCAGCTAATGCCAATATCATAGCTATAGGCAAACCTAATAAGGGACCGCTTTTGTGACGAACAATCAACTCATAATCATGAAATGAGGTGTGTGTGGCGGGCGTCCATTGACAGTCTAAGGTTTGTCCCGCTGCCATCAGACTAATGCCTTTAGATAACATGGCGATAAGCCGTGGCAATTGTTGAATGTAAGGTGCTGGTAGTTTTGATAATTCCTGATAGGCGGCACCTATGAGTTCATCACCTAAACAGATGGCAGAAGATTCACCGGCAACACTCCACACGGCTGCTTGGCCTCTGCGTAAAGTATCTTTATCTTGAATATCATCGTGTATCAGCGAGGCTTGATGCAGTAGCTCTATGGAAGTCGCTACGGCAAAGCGAGCTTCGTCAGGAAGGTTGGTTGCGCGTCCTGCTGCCACAGCTAACATGGCGCGTGTTCTTGAGCCACCCGACGACAAGTGATTTTTAAAAAGTGTATTCAAGCTGGTTTCAGCTTGTATGGGTTTGGCGCCGTATGTGTTGAGGCGCTGTTCCATGATCCTAAGATCTTGTTGAATAAGACTTAAATCGTAAGTTTGCATAACAATCTCTCATACTTTCCATCCGTGGCATGTAGTGTATTGTTTTTATCATGTGAGTCCTGTTATTTGAAATTATAGCGGAGTCTCTTAAGGAGACCCCGCTAACAGCTTTATGCAGGTTTTCAGCTCTTACTTTCTGAAGTCGCTGCGTACCAGATCAACAGACCAAACGCGATTTTATTCACTACGTCAGCTAAGTTGTAAACGATATTTAAAGCTTCACTTGCTGCTTGAGTTGTATTGCCATCAGCATCGATGTAGACGAAGTAGCCAAGTGCATATCCTAGTGGATAGATAGCCCAACCAATCGTAACAATCCAACGCATTGAGTTATATGAGCTCTGAACTGCTTGAGATGCTTCTTTGGCTGCCATTTGACCGGCTTCACCAGCAAAGATTTCATACAAGATATAGAACCAACCCAACATTCCGATAACGAATCCAAGCATAGTATTGATATAGCCTGCCTCTGCGAGGTAGCCAGGGACCAACATGACCAAGGTGCCGATGAGGAGGCGCCAGAAGATTCCGCCTGATGCATTACCAATGGCACGCAAGATCAAGAAGAATTCGATCATGAGTAAAGGCACTGTGAGTAGCCAATCAATATAGCGATAGACAGTTGGTGTTTCCCCTGTAGTAATCCAAACATCACGCATGTAGAAGTAATGAACTGCAGCAATGAAGGTCACTAAGGCAGACACAACAAGGGAAGTTTTCCATTTGCCGTCTACACTTTGTGTTTCCCACAAGAAGAACACAGTTGCGGCCATCAAGGCCATAGAGATCAACCAGAATGAAATCCCAACGAAGTCATCTGATTGGAGGTTTGCTGCCGCAAACGCTGAAGAAGGTAGCGCTGCGATGAGACCGATCGGTGTTAAACCTTTCAGCAGTTTAGTCAATGTCATTTTTGCCTCCTAAGCACTGGAACATATAAAACTGTTTTTCGTCCAATCCTTGTTAGAGGCCTTTGTAATACAAAAAATTAAGTATCTAAAGCTTTGCATTGCATAGGCTTGCCGTAGTCCGTCACGGTTGCACAACAAAGTACCACAAAAATTTTAGTATATGAACAATATAATTGTGATAATTTTCACTGATTTTGTTGGAAAATTAATCAACATGATGGGCAAATCCTGTTAAAGCATCGATTGCCATGCATTTGCACAGTTTATGTACATGGTGTGATTTTTGATTTGTACATAAATCAAAACAGTGCATCATGCACTCTGATGGTGATTGCAAGCCGTTAATTTTGATGTTGTCTCTGTTCAAGGTGAGTCATGCATGCTGATTCCGATATTGAGCTATAGTAATCATCAAAATTTAATCATCAAAATTGATACTGACTACTCAAGTGAAATGCTTATGAATCTTCAAAATATCCCGGCTTATGCCGCACATGCCGACAATCAACGCCTAGTACCGCATGCGATCAGCCGACGTGAATTGGGCGCAAATGACGTACTCATCAAAATTGACTATTGCGGCGTCTGT
>Ga0181566_10004116_pt1 | contig 11852 bp, 19 predicted proteins | sample 101ome_15_FD_133762 | JGI IMG/M metagenome (GOLD analysis project Ga0181566, IMG submission 133762) | Coastal salt marsh microbial communities from the Groves Creek Marsh, Skidaway Island, Georgia - 101402AT metaG (megahit assembly) | ecosystem: Environmental > Aquatic > Marine > Intertidal... | reverse complement strand
GTTAATCCCACGGGATTAAGGAGGTATATCCCTATGACGTATGTATCGCAACCTGCACAGTTCTCCCTGCTATCTAAGGATGATCTGATACTTGCAGTCGTTGACCAGATATACGATGATTACAACAACAGTCAGGGTCAAGCGGCTCTAATCCAGTTGCTCCAGACTGTCGGCGTTAATCGTTTAGTTGATTACTTGCCCGAGGAATCGGGTGTAAAACTTATTCAAGCACAAACTATTATTCAGGAGACTTAGTTATGTCTATCAAAACTAACGCGCTGATCGTGTCGGTCAGCATTAATCAACCCACCAAAGAGCGTACAGATCGTGTTGTATCTGACGGTGTTGCTGTCGCTCACAATGCCGCGTCTGACGCGGGCCGGTTTGTTAAGAGCTTGTACCCCAAGCACTTGATGGCACCCATAGATCGACTGTGCTCGCGAGCCAGATCGTTCGTCCGTAGGGATACGTACCTGTGGAACCGCAACGAGTTCTTGCTCCCGTCTACGCGCTTTATGGAATTTGCGCAGGATGCTGGCAAGATCGAATTGGAGTTTGAGCAGGCTGTTACTGCGTTCCTCAATAACTGGTCTAACGTCATGCTGGAGGCTCAACGTGAGTTGGGTTCGCTGTTTGACGCAGACATCTACCCCAGCGTTGAGGAGTTGAAGGATCAGTTTTCCCTCAAGTTCTTGTACCGGCAGGTGACTGACGAGAACGACTTTCGCGTGCAGATGCAGGAAGATGAGCTTGATGAGTTACGCAAGTTGACGGCTGACTCCATGCGTGAGCAATACGCGGATCTGGCGAAGGCTCCGCTCATGGCGTTGCAGGAAACGCTGGATAAGTTGAGGACGAAACTCAGCGAACCGGATCGTGAGATCAAGGATGACAACGGCGTGGTTGTCGAGACTAAACCGGCTATCTTCCGTGACTCTACAGTGAACAACGTGCTGGATGAGTGTCAGAAGATTATCGACTTTGGCGACAGCGTACTGCCTACGGAGTACATCACGTTTGCGCGTGAGTTGAGATCGGCACTGCCGACTCCCGCTCAGTTGCGTAGTGGATTGAGTATCAAGACGCAGACTTGTTCTCAGATTGTTAGCTGGAGTGACCAGATCACAGCGATGCTGTCCGGTGACGAGCCAGAACCCACTAATGACAACGTAGTAGCGCTGCCTGAAACCGGGGAAGACTCCAATAAGGATGAATTCGCGCCTCTGGAGCCTGATCCGTCACGCAGTCTGATGGCTGAGATTGACGATATGTTTGCGGATGAGTTCGCATGAAGCGAGCAATCGTCATAGCGCCGTCCTCTGGGTATATGTTGCCCTACGAGTCGGCGTGTAAAGTATTGGAGCTACTTGCGGATGCTGTACCGCTTGATAGCTCCTATGATACCGGCTGTGGCTTTGAGCGAGCTAAGCCTGATCGCTACAGTCGGTTACACCTCCAACCTCTCTCCGTAGCAGAACATGCGGAGATAGAGTTGGCTACGGAAACGGAATATTAATCCCGTGGGATTAAAACTTATTACTAACTTGTTGTTTACTTACGTCCTTGGAGGACACAATTATGCGTATCAAACATGTAACTCCCGTTATCGTAAAGCGTTACCTCGACCCTAAAGTTCGCAAGCGTGCGTTGTTTTTGCTTGGCCCTGCGGGTATCGGCAAGTCTCAGGTGGTGTTCCAAGCCAGTAGCTACCTGCAAGACAAGGTAGATGATTGGCGCGGTGTGGTAGACATCCGCTTGAGTCAGATGGAGCCTACCGACTTGCGCGGTATCCCTGCGGCTGATATGGCGAACAAGATCGCTACATGGTGTCGGTTCGACACGCTCCCGCAAGACGGGTGCGGCATCATCTTTCTTGATGAGATAACGTCGGCACCGCAGTCGATACAGGCGGCGGCTTACCAGCTTGTGCTGACACCGGAAGACTTTGGCGTACCAGAGGGCTGGATGATTATTGCCGCTGGCAACCAGAAGTCTGACCGTGGTGTAACGTACAACATTGGTGGCCCGTTACTTAACAGGTTTAATCAGGTTGAAGTGGTCAGTGTGCTTGAGGACTTTGAGGAGCACGCTATCACTCAGGACATACGGCCCGAGGTTCTATCATTCCTGCGCGACCGGCCCGACTACCTGCACAAGTTTGAGCCTACCGGCGGCGAGATCAAGCCGTTCCCTACGCCACGTTCGTGGTTTGCTGTGTCAGATATGCTGTCACTTAATTTGCCAGAAGAAGTAAGGCCCGAGCTTATCAAGGGCGATGTGGGCGAGGAGGCTGGCATTGCGTTTGAGGCGCACCTGCGAGTCTACGGTGAGATGCCGCGCATTGATGACATTCTGGAGGGCAAGGCAACAGAAGTGCCCGAGAAGTTGAACGTGCTCTATTGTGTGGCTATGGGTCTGGCTACGCGGCTCGACAAGTCTAACTTTGACAACGCTTGGAAGTTCTTGCAGAAATGCCCCGGCGATGTGCAGACGTTGACTGTCAAGCTGGCCTACAAGCGCGACAAGGATCTGGCGAAGGCACCTGCGTTCACGCAGTGGTCATTGCAGAATCAAGGTGCGTTCAATGCTTAAGTACACACGAAAAGGTACTGTCGGGTACTGGCGTAAATATCCCAACAAGTTAGTCCATGATTGGCCCGAGGCTTACGATCCTGTTAGGTCTATGGTGGGTGATGATGCGCTGGATACGCATATCTGTGTGCGGGAGCATTGGCTTGTTCAATGCCCCATGCCTAACGGGAAGCTCCAGAACGTGGGTGTACTCCAAGAAACCGCCGACCATCATTGGTTTGCGCAGTTGGATTGGGCACACTCTGGCGCTTCTTCAACGCGGTTCAAAACGTTTGAGCAAGCTAAGTTGTACGTTGATGCGGTGTTTGCTCTTGATAACTTGTACGAGAAGTATGTAGAAGTACATGCAGACGTACCGTTTTAATCCCGTGGGATTAAGGAGAACTTAATGACTGATATATCTCTAGTTGAAAAGCGTGTGGGTCTTGCGTACAGCAAGCTAGGCATACGCGAGCCGTTCATCGCGGCAGTGATGAGCAAGATCAAGCGGGAGGTGACACCTGATGTGCCGACTGCCGCTACCAACGGGTCTTGGGTGAAGTTTAGCCCCGACTTCGTAACAGATAAGTGTACCGATTCGCAGTTGTTCGGCCTTGTCCTGCATGAGTCCCTGCATGTTGTGTTAATGCACATGTGGCGGCGTGAAGGGCGCGATCCCAGACTGTGGAATTACGCCAACGATGCGATCATTAATGCGTACATACGCAAGCGTGGTTATGAGCTACCTGACGGTGGCGTGTTCGTTGATTGGGTAACGGAGTCAATGTCCTCTGAAGAAGTTTATCAGAAGCTGAAGGACAACCCGCCACCTCCACCTGATAAGCCAGACAACCCAGATGGTGATGAGGAAGGTGATGGCAACGACTCACCTTATCCAGCCGGTGGTTTCGATGGCGAGGGTGACATTGAGGATGCTGTCAACGAGGCAACAAAGGCAGACCTTGAGGCCACAATCGTAGCCGCCGCTAAGATGGCTAAAGAGTGTGGGCAAGGCTCTGGCCTAGTTGATCGCATACTGGAAGATATAGGTAAGCCGAAAGTGGCTTGGACTGATGTACTACGCAACATGATGTCCGAGTCGGCTAAGGATGACTATACATTCCAACGCCCACGTAGGCGGTTCGTGTCGCAAGGTATCTACTTGCCGTCGCTACACTCTGACGCACTAGGTGGCTTGTTGATCGGTGCTGACGTATCCGGTTCGATGTGGGGTGATCCGACTGAACTGGCACAAGTCTCCGCCGAGATCAACGCTATCGTTAGTGACACCCGCCCCGCGTTTGTCGAAGTTGTCTACTGTGACAGCGCGGTGTTACGAGTTGATCGCTTTGAGCATGGTGAAGAAGTTGAATTTAAACCATGTCAGGGTGGAGGCACGCGGTTTAAACCCGTGTTCGATCATCTTGAGGAGTCTCAGGACGACTATTGCGGTATGATCTACTTCACTGACTTATATGGTGACTTAAATGAACTAATGGACCCCGGTATCCCATGCGTGTGGGGTCTGACACATAGCAAGGACGATGTGCCGTTCGGTACTCCCGTTCCCGTTCAGTTGTAAGGAGAACGAAATGAAGGATGATCTAATCAGCCGCCTGTCCAAGTTTGAGCAGAACATTACTACTCGACTTACACGGACAGAAAGCAAACTTGTTCGTGGCTTTGAAGAACTGGGTATCACCACCGATACCCGCAATAACTGGCTAACAGTAGACGATGCCGCCCGTATCGTTTACGTAGACACCATAGGCCGTTCGCTTATGGTGTTGTTAGCTGACATGGCTCGCCAAGGTGCTACGCACTACGGCGATAACTATGAGGTAGTACACAAGGGCGAAACCATCGCGGTAGTAGAATTCCGCAAAGTTATCTGACTAACTAATTTACTTATTAAGGAGTAATCAATGACTGTTAAAAAGCGAACCACCAAAGCCAAGCGCGTCGAGCTTGACCAAGATGTGCTTTACTCATGGCTCAGTGCTGTCAGTAGGACTAGTAGGGATATGGCTACCCGCGTGCCAGACCCTACACGTAGTCAAGACTCTGGCTACATGCTTGAGAACATGTTTACCATTCCTAAAGAAATCTTCCGAGCGCAGAAAGATAGACTTGTTGCTGATTCACAACGGGATATAAACAGGGTTTTCAACAGCGTCAACATAGACGCGTTCCATAAGTTTGGCTTCTTTATGACGCCTTTACTCTTTGAGGTGCTGGACGAACTAACATCAGTTATGCCATACCTTGAAGTGTTCCCTCGCCTTGAGCTTAGGAGTACGGATCGGTACTTTAATATCTACAAAGATATGGAACCATACACTGCTGGCTTGCTGATACCTGTTATAGATAGCGTAATAATCTTTCACAAGGACTCCGACTACGCCAGTGCCGCTATATCAACCAGCGGTAACAAGGCTCATGGGACAGAGCAGTATTTGTTCCGTAGCCCGTTGCTGGTACATAGGGAACGCTCGCAAGTACAAAGCACTTCAAGTGCGGAGACTGCGATGAAACTGGCAAGGAAGTATGCCAAGTGGACACCACCCACTAAGGTCAGAGAGTATGTGGCGTTTGAGGATCAACATCACAACATCCTAGGTCCAATAAGGCATAAGCAACAAACTATATCGCAGAGTATACGTGGTCTTAAGGGAACGCTTAACGATGCGTTTGGTGACGAGGGCGGTATCAAGGTACTTAAGTTCCTTATTGACTCGCCAAATATTCCGGCAGAAGCGACTAGTTTGTGGAACAAACTACGCCACAATTACGTCACTTTTGTAGACTCCGCTATCGAAAGCTCGCGGATGTGTTACTTACGACTCGTACCTAACTCCGACTTAGTTTCCTATACGTTACTTGATGCGCCTGTTGCAGATAGGTTTCTGGCAGGTGACTTTAAGAAGCTCACTGACCTTGTTTGGCATACGTTCGGGGATAAAGACGCTAGGCTTAACGATGCGATTTCCCGAGCAAACGAACTATTTAACAGTCTGGGTACTGAAGATCATTGGCGTTCTAGTGTGTCTGATTACAAACGACTCACAGCTACCTACGTAGAGCCAATGTCTCAACTACCTGCTGATATGATGGCTAAAATCGCTCAGTTGTCGATAGACGACGGAGATGACGATGACGTTAGGCGGTTCGGCATCGTTAATGTGGGCAAGAAGTTGTCTAGTCAAGAATTCATTATCTACGCGGGTAGCTTATGGGGTATGCTTGTAGGCGAAACCGAGTAAGTCGAACGTAGTAATGGACGACGATAACGAAAACGATGCAATCATCCAGCTTGGTTTAGGTGGGGGCAGTATAGAATTTTCTTCAGCCGAAGAAATAGATGACTTTATCCACCGCCTACTGGATGCAAGGGAGCGAGCGTTTTACGACGCTCCCTCTTACTTAGTTATGGGGAACAGCGAGCATGATGTGTTGGCGTTGCTAACGTTTATTATGTCAGCGATTGACGGTTTTAACGAACGAGCTTACCCAGTACGTGCTTCACTAACTATGCACAACGTACATTAATCCCGTGGGATTAAGGAGTAGTAATGAAAGATAGGATAGACGACAGAATTCTGGAGTTATTCGTAACACAGAAGTATCATTGGCATAGTCTGAGTAAAGATCAGCAGTTGGCAATGGCTACTGAGCTTATGAAAGCTAGGTATCTGCTAAACAAGCAGTACGAGTTCTTAGGCCACACGCTTGAAGACCTTAACGGCTTTAGGGATCTGGGGAAGCTAATTAGAGAAAAGACGTAGTGTTATGGACGCTGACCAAGAAGAATACTCCGCGCAGGAGTACGTTGGGGAAATATTGATCGCGCTACAGGCCGCTGACCAGATGAGCCGCAGGTTCAAAAAGTCTATGGCTATACTTAATGACTTATCCATCAAAGCACTTGAGGATGTAGATTTCAAAGGCGGGGAGGCACCCGTCGAGATAATTTTATACCCTGAGTAGTTGCAAAAAGTTTTTACAGGAGTATATTCAAGGTGCCACAAGCATTACATGAGTGCGAGTGGTAGACTATTACTCCTAAAAGTCTTGCCCCCTTCGGGGGGCTTTTTACTTACTTAATACATCAAGGAGACAACTAATGAATGATTTATCATTCTTTAAGTACTTACGTGCGTGGCAAAAGCGCGAGTTTGGTGGCAACATTTTTCTCAACGAGGCGGTAGGTGCGTTGTTGTTCATTGCCTTTCTTACGTTAGCTTACTCAATGGTGGATTAGATGGCAGAAGAAAGAGAATGGGTAGAAATTAAGGGTAGCACTATGCGTATTCGTGATGACGGGCGCGTTGACTGCTACAGCGAATCTGGGTATCGCGTGTTGGAGCTAGGTTCTTTACCTGCAACAACCCAGCGGATGCTGACTAACAACAAGGTTATGTCTAGTCATGAGTTGTTTAAATGGCTGGAGACTTGCCCCAACAGCGATTGGTTTCAAGGTACTAGCCAGAGGCGTGGCGTTACCATCTTCTTCCCAACAAGTGATGAGGATGTGGATTAATGCGCCACTGCTATACGTGCAACCGATGTGGAGTTCCAATAGTCAAGGCACTGTGCGAACAGTGCCAAACCAAACTTAAAGGGATCAAAAATGAAGAGGGAAAGCGACCCAATAAACCCAGACCATTACCGGCAAGATAACGAGATAGAGTGTATAGACGCTATGCTTGCCGCGTACGGTGAAGAAGAAGTGCGTATCTACGCAAAGCTCGCGGCTTTTAAATATAGCTGGCGAAGGGGGCGTAAAGACAACGAAGAACAAGAAGTCGAGAAGCAGATGTGGTACTTACAACTGTCCCTTGGCATAGACCCAAGGGGGGAGCGTGATGCGTACAGTCTACGTTGACTTTGAGACGTACTACGACTCCGACTACTCACTTAGTAAACTCCAAACAGATGCCTACATTGTTGATGATCGCTACGAAACTATCATGGTTGGCGTGGCGATTGACGACGAGCAACCTTTCTCCGTCGTTGGCGACGAGCAATCCATCAAGAAAAAACTTGATGGCCTGTGTGATTGGAACAACGTACAAATTTGTTGCCACAACACTATGTTCGACGGGTATATTCTAGCTAAGCGTTATGGAATAAACCCACGAATGTGGACTTGTACGCAAGCCTTGTCTCGCATGGTGCATCCGTACTTGCGCTCTCACTCACTAGCTAATATGGCTAGATACTACAAACTACAAAGCAAGGGCACAGCCGTCCACAACATGAAAGGCGTCCGTCTCGCTGACATGGACGCTGACACGTTCGCAGACTACGAAGCATATTGTCTTACTGACGTTGAAATCTGTCGCGATTTGCACCGGAAACTTTCCTATAAGTCACCTGTACTTAATAACTTGCTGATCGACATGACGATCCGTATGTTCACAGAGCCAGAGTTTGTTGGTGATCTTGATCTCATGCAGGATCTATACACCAAAGAAGTGCAGAGGAAAGAAGGGCTGTTAGCGCTGGCACAAGCTGACCGCTCTGAGATTATGTCGAGCGCCAAGTTTGCGGAGAAGCTACGCGCCCTTGGTGTGTACCCGCCTACCAAAGTAAGCCCCAGAACGGGCAAGACTACTTTTGCCTTTGCTAAGACAGATAAAGAGTTTCTGGCTTTGCAGGAGCATCCTGACTCAGAAGTGCAGGCGCTGGTAGCCGCTAGGCTGGGCGCTAAGACCACTATTGCAGAGACACGGGCCGAGCGTTTCATTGAGATGACAAAGCGTGGCCCACTTCCTGTGTACTTAAACTATTGGGGCGCTAAAACAACTGGAAGGTACTCCGGCGGCAACAAAGTTAATTGGCAGAACCTACCAGCCAGAGGGATCAGTGCTGGTTTGCGTAACGCGCTCCGCGCCCCCGAAGGACACTCTGTACTTGTTGGCGACTCATCTAATATCGAACTGCGTACCGTGATGGCTTTGGCAGGGCAAACTGATGTTATTAAAAAGCTGGAGGCGGGAGTCGATATGTACTGCGACTTTGCTTCCCGTATGTTCGGTAGGGAGATAACCAAAGCTGACAAAGCAGAGAGGTTTCTAGGTAAGACCGCTATGCTCGGCTTGCAATACGGCGCAGGTGCCGCACGCTTCCAAGAGATGGCTAACCTACAAGGTAAGTACATAGGCGCAGAACCTATCTCAATGGACAGAGCTTACGAGATCGTTGAGCTTTACCGCAGTGTCCACTACGAAGTAACTAAACTGTGGCAACACTGCGAGCACTCTGTGCTACCTAATATATCGAACGAGAACTGGCTTGAGCCTGTTGATATAAGAAGTTGGTTCATTACACAAAACGAAGGTTTCGGCAGGCCGGGAGAGCCGGGGGTTGTATACCATAAGCTACGCTACAAAAAAGATGGCTGGGTGTATACGATGGGCCGCAACGAAGAAGTCAGAATCTTTGGCCCGAAAGTTGTAGAAAATCTTTGCCAACATGCGGCAATGCAGATTGTTATGTGGCAGACTGCTAGGATCAATCAGCGGTATCCGGTAAAGCTATCGGTACATGACGAAGCTGTGTGCATTGTCCCTGATGATGAACTTGTTGAAGCGCGAGCTTACATGGAGGAATGTCTGAACCTGACACCTAAGTGGTGCAGGGGTTACATCCCCGTAGCTTGCGAAACAGAGGTGGGAGCATCGTATGGAGAAGCCAAATGATTACTAGGATACACGTTAATCAGCACGTTATTAGACGTAATCTTAAAGTGTCCGATCCGTCGCAACATGAGCCGCCGATAACAGTAAAGCAAGGCAAAAAGAATACGTACTGCCACGGCGTATTCATTCACGGCCCTTCCCGAGTTGTTCACTCTCCAGACAAGCCACTTAACTGTGGCGCTAGGGTATGGATCGAAACAGAAAGCGAAGTAACTATGGAGAGGCCGCGTATATGAGCGACAAGATGGCTCTTTCTTACAGCAGGTTGAGTACGTTTGAAAACTGCCCAGCCCAGTTTGACTACTTGTACGTTAGCAAGTCCGTGCGAATGGCGAGTAGCGAGGCGATTGACTACGGGCATCGGGTACACAAGGTGCTGGAAGACTACGGCAGGGGCGAGCTTAATCCCACGGGATTAACAGAAGAAGATGAGTTGTCTCTCAAGAAGTGGGGCAACATCGTAGACGTAATTATGTCGCGCTCTGGCGAGAAGAAGTTTGAGTACCAGATGGCGGTGAATGAGAATCTTGAGCCAGTTGATTGGTTTGCAAACGATGCGTACTTTCGATCAATCGCTGACGTTTTAGTTATTGACGGCGACACAGCATACTGTTTAGACTACAAAACAGGCAAGGTAAGAGAGTCGCCCACACAGCTACAGTTGTTTGCGGCGATGATCTTCTGGCACTTCCCCGAAGTGCAGACAGTAAAGACCTCGTTTATTTGGTTACGGTTTAACAAAACGACGAACACGACGTATGAACGTCGATATTTAGAATCTCTGTGGGGCGCATTGAAGCCTCGCATTGATCGCGTGCATGAAACGATTGACTTGGGTGTGTTTGAAACCAAGCCAAGCGGGTTGTGTCCGTGGTGTCCTGCAAAGGAAATTTGTCCAGACGCTAGACTAAGGAGACGATAGTGGCTAAGTACAAAGCATGGTCTGCAAAACACGACCAAAAACTGTTTGAAATGAAGGCAGACGGCGTTAGCTATAAAGAGATGGCTAAAACTCTGCGGCGTTCAGAAAGCTCAATAGCTAACAGGCTGAACAAACTGAAACGGGAGAACTCGTTTGATACGTTTCTTAATATTCCCGTAGCACCGCCTGTTGAGCCAGAGTCAACCCCTGCAAAAACCGAGCCAACTTTTATCGAAGCAATTAGTTTTGAGCATGTGTTGATTGCGGTTGTGTTGTTTGGTATGGGCTTCATTCTTGGTGCTTCACTGTACGCATGAAGAACGAAGGTGACGTAAAGAAGGCCGTTCGCAAGGTGCTGGACTCAGTAGATCAATGCTACTACTTCATGCCCCCTGCGAACGGCTACGGGCGCTCGGGTATACCTGACTTTATCGGACAAGTGAACGGTCAGTTTTTTGGTATCGAAACGAAGTTCGGCAAAAACGAGCCAACCGCTAATCAAGTTCGTGAGATAGGGCGCATACTGCAAAGCGGGGGACAATGCTGGATCGTTCGCGAAGGCGTGTCACTGACAGGATGGGAAGCTGAGTTTAGGGGGTGGGCCGCTCTGTGCTTGTAGTGCCAGAACAAAAGAAAGTCGTTCTAAAGTCATCTATTAATGATGACATTGCGACCGTCATGCCACACGCAAAGACGTTACGCAAAGATGGGGAAGATTTACTCGTTGTACCGCACGGCGTGCAAGAGTGTATGGTTTTGCGCAACATGGGCATTACTGTGCCTTCCCCTATTGGTTACTACTACGACTACCCTGCTCGCTTTGAGCCGATGGAGCACCAGCGAAACACCGCTGAGTTTCTGTCCCTTAATAAGCGTGCTTTGTGCCTTAACGCACCGGGGACGGGCAAGACAATAAGCTCTATCTGGGCCGCTGACTATCTGATAAATGCTGGCGAAGCCAAGAAAGTTTTAATCATAGCGCCCCTATCAACCACCAAAGAAGTTTGGGGTAGAGAGCTAAAGATGCACCTGCCGCACAGATCCTTTGTTATCTGCACAGGTACACGACAGAAAAGGCTTAAGTTGCTAGACACCCCCGGCGTCCAGTACGTCATCATTAACCACGATGGCTTCACGGGGCTAAGCAAAGAACTAAATGATTTTGACGTTGTTATCTACGACGAAGCGACCGCGCTCAAGACGCCTAGCTCACAACGGTACAAGATATTTTTTAATTGGCTGAAGCAACACCAGCCTTGGTTGTGGTTACTGACAGGCACACCCATATCGCAGACGCCAGCCGATGCGTGGACGTTAGCGAGGCTTGTTGAATCGCCACATGTAGCCAGAAGCTACACATCTTTCAAAGAAACTGTGATGAAGAAGGTGTCGCAGTTTAAGTGGATACCGAGGCCAGACGCCTTGGACACCTGCAAAAAAGTGCTACAGCCGTCAATACGGTTCTCGCTGGACGAGTGTAAAGACCTGCCAGACACCAACTTTGTCAACAGGGCGACTGAGCTAACGTCCCAGCAGAAGAAAGCGTTTAAAGAGATGCAAGACAAGGCGGTAACAACGTTCTCCGAAGGGCAGGTTACTGCGGCTAACACAGCGGTAATGCTGTCAAAGCTACTGCAAATTTGTTGTGGCGTTGT
>Ga0181566_10004113_pt1 | contig 11857 bp, 7 predicted proteins | sample 101ome_15_FD_133762 | JGI IMG/M metagenome (GOLD analysis project Ga0181566, IMG submission 133762) | Coastal salt marsh microbial communities from the Groves Creek Marsh, Skidaway Island, Georgia - 101402AT metaG (megahit assembly) | ecosystem: Environmental > Aquatic > Marine > Intertidal zone... | reverse complement strand
GGGAGGGGGCGGGGGAGGAGGCGGCGGCGGGGTAAGAGACGGGGAGCGAATCAAGGTATTTTTCAAGGTCTCATACTAGCTAGACTAGTCTTGAACCTGTATCGAGTCATGAAAAAACGAATCCCGCTTTTTTTTTGGAACTGGAAGCCTGTGTACGACGGGCGACGAAATTCTCGAAACGTTCGCCGCGGCGTCGCGGCCGTCGCAACGACTTCCCGCGGCGCGCTCTCATTGTCCCGCCGCGCTCCGGGCTCCCGAGCGCGATGGCCATGCAGCCACCCAAGCCGAAGTTGGGGGTTGACCCCGCGCGCAGTCGCGATATCATGGACGATATGGTCAACGCGGTGCGTCCGGACGCGCTATCGTTCGCCGCGCGTCGCCCCCGAGGCGTCGCCATCCGGTTTGAAAACGAACGTTCCCCCGCGCGACAGCCCGCGACTGAGTGCCCCTCCGCCCCACCCTCCCTCCCCTCCCCCGATCCCCGCAGGTGGAGACCTACGTCGCGGACGGGTTCGACGCGTTCGAGGAGTGTCTGAACCAGGAGCTCGGCGACGACGACGCGACGACGGCGGCGCTGAAGCAGGGCCTCGACGTCGTGTACAAGGCGGCGCAGGAGCGCATCGACGAGCACTTCGGGCGGTTCGCCGAGCACGCCGGGAACGCGTGCTTCGCCGTGCCCAAGGAGCTGCTGCAGGCGCAGGACCTGGCGGAGAACCTCCCGTCGTGCTCAGCGGAGGAGGAGCGCGTCCTCGATGAGCAGCTCAGGGCGCTGCGCAAGCGCGTGGCGCACGCGGTCGCCACGCGCGAGCACTGCGACGCGCAGAGGGAGGCATTGGAGGCGGAGATTAAGGACCACGCGTCGGTGGTGGAGCAGCTTCGCGCGGGGAAAGAAAACGCCGTCCTGGGGAGCGTCAAGGGCGGGCGCGCCGGCGTCGAGTCCGCGGCGGCGGCGGTCGTGGCGGCGGCGAGGCAGCTCCAGCCCCTGTTGGAGCAGGCGGAGGAGATGCAGCGGACGGGCTTCGCCTTCTCCGACGACAGCGGCGTCGTCCCCGGCGAGACGGAGCCCGCGGCTGCGGCAAAGGCGGCGCTGCGGAGGCACTTCGCCAAAGGAACCAGCCTGGAAGTGCTCAAGTCCATCAACTCCAGAATCAACGCCAGGAAGGCGGCGGAGGCGGAGGGGGCGGATGACACGGCCAAGGCGTGAGGGGGATCGCGAGACGACGAAGTGTGCATCCGGGGAAACATGTACGTATCATCATCAGAGACTTGAACGTTCGTTTGTCGCGTCGCGTCGCGTCGCATTCGTCATCTTCTCGACCCGCCTCGCGTCTCTCGTCCTTCCCTCAGAGGACGCGCTCTTTGTAGGACGCCCCCGGCATGCCGTTGGGGAAGACGTTCCTCTTCGCGAACCGTTCCCACTGCACCTTCCCGAAGTCCAGGACTTGGAGCACGACGTTGGCCCTCTTCCTCTTCCCCCCGCCGCCGTTCATGTCGGCGAAGCCTCCGTACGGCGCGCCCGCGGGGCCGCCGTTGCCCATCCCTCCTCCCAACCCCCCGGTCGCGCCGGCGCTCTCCGAGGCACCGCTGAGACCGCTCCCCGGGAGCACGGACTCGTTCGCGGCGAGGGAGATGAAGAATCCGAACGGCACGATCCAGACGACCATGAGGAAGAAGCCGAGGAGGTACTCCATGCTGTAATAGACGTGGTCGTCGCCTCGGAAGTGGCGCATCCACGCGAAATGGTTGGCGATCAATAACGCCACGCTCGCGAGGAACTCGGGGCTGCTCATCTCGATGAACGGGAACCGCCGGAGCAAGGAGTTGTACGCGCACAGAGCGGCGATGGACAAGCCGCAGCACAGGAAGGGCAAGCGATCGATCACGAGCAGGGCCAGGTCCAGCGCGATGGACACCTGGATCGAAATCTTCAACACGCGCTTCGTCACGCGCGTGTACTCCTCCACCATCTCCGCGAGGTAGTACAGACCCGTCGCGAGGCACACCGCGACGAAGACGAGGAACAAGTACCCGCCCGCGTAGACGACGAGGTTGGAAAGGAAAGGCATCGCGCGAGATCAACCGTCAGAGTGACCGCCGGTGTCCGACCTTCGATCCGCGCGACGATCGAGAGGCCACGGTGATCTCGCGCGCGCGCGGGGCGGATCTCGCGCGACGAGGGCACGCGGCGAGGGAACGAGCCGAGCGTCGGATCGCGCGAGGCGAACCGATGAGGCGATGCGAAGGAGGCGCGACGGAGGCGCGTTCCGTGGGACTCGGTCGAGTGAGCGGAGGCGCGGAGAGCGTTCCTGGCTATGGACCGAGGGAGAAGACGGCTCTCGCGTGACGCGCGAGCGCCATCCGTATGCGATCTGCATCTCTCGGTTCACGAGTGGGCAACACGACGGAAAGGAAGGTTCACGGTGAGCGACGGTGGAAGGTCTAACGAACCGTCAAAAGGCGCGTCTAAGGTCGAACGCTGTTGTGGTGTCTCGATTTGGCAAATGTTGGTTGCGTGACAACATCTGACGGGCGGCGGCAAGGCTGTGCGGGCGACCGTCGGTCGAACGCGCGCCAAGCAAGACACTGTCGAGGGAGCGGGCGAGGCCACGGGCGGGGGTGCAGCGCCTGCGAGGATCGACACGCGGGGCCGGCGCGGTCGATTCACGAGGTCCTCGCCGAGCGCGGCGCGAGGAACCGCGCGCGTCGGAGCTACGATTTTTGGGGCAGGTGAAGAGGAGTGCCGCGCACAGGCGCGTGTCTCGGGAGGGCACGGGATGCGAAGGAACTCGCCGGACGAGTGGTCGGACGAGGATTCCGAAACGCCCTGGGGCGAGGAAGAGATACTCACGAACGAGGTACGCGATCGCGCGCGCGTGAACGCTCGACGAACGCATCGCCGCCGCCGCCGCCGCTCGGCGCCTCGTCGCGCAATTCCGTAATACGCCGGTGTCGACATGTCCCGCGAATCGATGTTGAACTCGCTCCTCCCCTCCCCTTCCCCGCAGGCGCGAACTCCGAAGCGGCACGCCTCGAACGCGGTCGTTCCCATCGGCGATTCTGCGAACGGCAAGGTGATGTTGCGAAGTCCCAGCGCGGTGGTGCCCCTGGGCGTGCCCGCGGGCGAGCCGTGGGTGGAATCCGAGTCACCCGCGGGGCCCGATGGTGACAAGGAAATGGGTGGGGGTTTCTTTCACGCGAAGACCGGCTCGTTGCGACGCTCAGACGCCGTCGTCGGAAAGGGCGGACGCGGGGGCGACGAAGATCCGGACGCGGCCGCGCGGGAGGGGATCGTGGCGGCGAAGCAGAAGGAGCTGTACGGGATCATCGCCGAGCGCCACGACCCGATGGCGGTGAAGTCCCCACCGTTTGGGATGGTCCATCCGCTCTCGCCGTTCATGCGGCGGTGGGACCTCATCAGCGTGTGGCTCCTGCTGTTCACCGCGCTCGTCACGCCGTTCGAGGTGGCGTTCATCGCGGACGACCCGTTCTCGCCGATGTACTTCGTGAACTTGGTCGTGAACCTGGCGTTTTTCTTCGACCTGTGCTTAAACTTTTGCCTCATGTACTATGACCCTCGGGAGCAGAAGATGATCAGCGACCGCAGGAAGGTGGCGAAGCGGTACCTGCGCGGGTTCTTCTTGATCGACCTCGTCTCCGTGATGCCGTACGATGACATCACCCGCATGACAGGCGGGAGCAGCAACCTGAAGATCCTCCGCGTCGTGAGGATCATCCGCCTCGCGAAGCTCTTGCGGATCCTGCGCAGCGCGAGGATCTTCGCGCGGTTCGAGAACAACATGGTCATCAACTACGGCGTATTGAAGCTCACCAAGTTCGTCGTCGGCACGCTGTTCATCGCTCACTGGATGGCGTGTCTGTGGCACCTCATCAAGGTGATCGAAGACGTGGACTGTAACTGGGTGAGCGAGTACTACCACGGCGCGTGCGTGGACCCGGTGGGTTTCCGGGATGAGGACCCGGTGAGCAAGTCGGTGTTTTCGCGGTACATCACGGCGATTTATCTCGCGGTGATGACGACGAGCACGGTGGGGTACGGCGACGTGACGCCGCAGACAGACGTGGAGCGGACGTACCTGGTCTTCGCCATGCTCATTGGGGCTTCGGTGTACGCCTACGTCGTGGGTTCCATCTGCAGCGTCATCGCGAGCATGAACCACCGCGAGACGGAGTTCCAGGAGCTGATGGACTCGCTGAACGCGTTCATCAGGGAGGCAGAGATCCAGGAGGACACCGCGTTTCGCCTGCGGAGTTTCTTCCGGTACCGGCGCCAGCACGGCTCGAGGAAGAGCTGGCACGATCTCCTGGACATGATGTCTCCGAGCATCCGGTGGGAGGTGGCGCATCAGCTCAACGGCGGGTGGATGTCGCACGTCCCTTTTTTCGCGGGCCTGCCTTCGACGGTGTCGATCGAGCTCTCGTTCGCGTTCCAACTCGAGACGTTCCCGCCGGAGGAGCAGATCATCTCGCAGACGGACGAGTCCACGAAGATGTTCGTCATCAAGCAGGGCGTGGTGATGTGCAAAGGCGTGGTGAAGACGTCCTCTTCGCGGCCGTGCTTCGGCGAGGAGATGCTCTGGCGGACAAAGCCGCGGTGCTACCGCGCCGTCTCCCTCACCTTCTGCGACACCTTCACGCTGAGCGAGGGCGATCTCGCCCGCGTTCTCGCCGAGTTCCCGAGCGTCCGGGAGGTGCTGCGAAAATTTTCGGTGCGGAAGATCGTCGCGGAGAAGGTGGTGGAGAGCTCTCGGCTCTGTCGCGACTTTTCGCGGTACATGGCGGAGTTTCGGCGCGTCCACGGCCCGCACCACTCCCCGACGCTGGGCGAGTCGCTCGAGGCGATCACCGTCGCGATGGACGCGCGCGTCAACGCCACGTTCAGCGCCAAGCTCTTACTGATCCGCGTCGCGGAGCCGGAGTATTACGAGACCGTGGATTCCCTCGCGGGCGTCCTGCAGCGCGTGTTCCGCGGGCACCAGGCGCGGAAGCACTATCGTCTGCGGCGGGAGGCGTCCGAGACGGGCGTGCCGCTGGCGCTCCTGGACTCCCGGGCGGTGCAGCGATCGATGACGCAGTCGCTGATGACGAAGAGCGCGAAGGCGGCGGAGCGGGCGAGGCAGGAGGAGGCGGCGCTTGAGGGAGGGAGGGACGAGGTGATGACCCCGCCGGGGAACGCCACGCCGGGTGGGGGGAGGAGGACGTCGAGCGGGTCGGGCGGACCCGGACCCGGGGATGAGATGATGCTCAAGGCGATGGCGCAGAGCGCCAGGGTCGGCGCCGGGGGCGGGTCGAGCGCGGGGGGCCTCCCGGCGCGGCCGAAGCTCTCGGAGGAGCTGATGGAGCTGAGGGATACCCTGATGGAGTCCATGCACAGGATCCTCGAGGAGACGATACGACGCGAGCTCGTCCGGGGGAGGGCGGGGGGGGAGACCCCGCGCGACGCGACGCTCCTCCCGGCGGCGACGGCGGCGAGCGCGTTCAAGCAATCGGTCAAGCGGAAGAGCGCGAAGAAGACCAAGGCGAAGGCGACGCAGCAGTAGCGAAGGAACGCCGGGGGGCGGGGGCGTCCCCTGGTACTAGTGTGGTGTGTATCGTGACCGAAGCCGGACGCACTTTTAGTCGGTCGCGCGCTCGAACGCACGCCTCCGCGCGACGCCGCGGTTGCCACGAAACGGCTTCGCACGACCCAGACGTGAGACTGGCCGGCGGATCGTTCATCACCGTCCCGAACTCGTCGCGTGCCGCGCGGTGTGGCCCGGTGTTCGATTTTTGGATTTGTGCGCCGGCGGCGATCGTTCCCGCGGGGCTCCACAGCCTCTCGCGCCCGCGTCGCTTCGGTGGGGTCGGACGCGCTCTTCCGACCTTCGGGACGGTAAGCATGGCGGAGGAGCAGCCGCTCGACCGCATCGTGCTTCGCTACCTTCAGAAGCGCGGGTTCAAGGACGCGGAGAAGGCGCTCAAGAGCGAGGCGAAGATTCCGGCGGTGAGCCAGATGGCGCTCGTGCCCCACCTCGGCGCGGACGCGAGCATCGCCGATCACATCCTCTACTACAACGAGGTCGAGTGCGAACCCGCGGCGCTCGTGGAGGGCTATCGACTGTTGCGCGAGTGGGTGCACGGCTCGTTGGACCTGTACAAGGTGCGAACCTCCGCCGCGATCGAAACGCGAGACGTCTCCGCGCGCTTCGTTCCGCGCGGAAACGAACAACCCTAGAAATCTCTGCACGCGCGCGCGCTCCCACCCCCCCCCGGGGGGGGGGTTCGCGCTCACGTCTGACGCCCCCCTCCCCATCACCCCGTCCGACGTCCCCAGCCCGAGCTCATGCGGATTCTCTACCCGATGTTCGTGCACTGCCACCTCTCCCTCGTCAAGCTCGACGCCGGCGCGACCGCGCGCGACTTCCACCGCCGCTTCGCGCCCGATCACGAGCTCCTCCACGGCGAGGACGTGGCGAAGCTCCGCGGGTTGGCCTCCCCCGAGCACGTCGCGTCCGACGCGACCGCGCGGGCGTTCCTCGAGAACAAGCTCCCCGTGCGGTGCTGCGAGTACACGTTCGACCTCCTGATAAAGTACCTGCACTTGGCGAACCAGATGGCTCTGCTTGCCATCCTCAACGCGCGCGTCGCGGTGACGGTGGTGCCCGGCGATCCGAGTCCGCGCGAGGACGAGGTCGACGTCTCCGCCCGATCCGCCATCACCGGCGCTGGCCCGCCCAGCGAGATCGACACTTTCAACCAGAAGCACGCGGGCCGGTGGGGGATCCTCGAGGAGTCCATGGAGATCCGCGCGATGGACGAGTTCGAGGAGGAGCGCCGCGAGGCGGAGAAGGCGGCGGAGAAGGCGGCGGAGGACGCGGGGGGAGATGGCGACAAGGCAGGCGCGAAGGCCGCCCCGTTGTCCAAGAAGAAACAAGCGCAGGAGCGCGCGAAGGAGCGCGAGGAGGAGGCGAAGCGCGAGGCGGAGGCCAAGGCGAAGAGGCAGAGCGGGCCCACGATCGTCCGGAGCGAGATCCCCGTGCCCGAGCTGTCGTACGGCGCGCGGCTCGCCGCGATGGAGGACATTCGGTACAGGTGCGCCGTCTCCGCGGACGCGCCGCCCTCCGTCGCGTGTTACACCTTCACGCACGCGCACAAACTCCTCAACTGCGCCGCGGTCACCTCCGACGCCGCGCTCGTCGCGGGCGGCTTCGCGGACTCCGTCGTCAGGGTCTGGGACATGAACGCCGCCGCCGGCCCCGGGCCGGAGGGGACGAACCGGGACGTGTACGAGACGGACCCGGAGAGCCGAGCGCGGCGCGCGGCGAGGGACGCCGCGCTCGACGGCGTCGCGAATCCCTCGAGCGCTCCCGGGGGCGACGCGGAGATGACGGACGCGGCGCCGATCGATCCCGAGGGCTCTCGGGGTGGCTCGGGCTCTCGCTCTCGGGGTGGTTCGGGCGCGGGCTCGGCGCCTTCTCGCGGCGCGAAGGTGGCGGCGGAGACGCCCTGCGACGAGTACTTTGGGCACTCGTCGGCGGTGCACGGCGTCGACTTCAGCCCCGACGGCGACTTTTTGCTCTCGTGCTCCCGCGACCGGACCGCGCGGGTGTGGTCGCTCAGGCTCAAGACGTGCCTCGCGGCGTACCGCGCGCACACCGCGCCCGTGTGGTGCGCGAAGTGGGCGCCCACGGGGCACTACTTCGCGACGGGGAGTTTGGACGGGACGGCGCGGGTGTGGGCGACGGACGCGTCGGCGCCGCGGCGGGTGCTCGTCGGCCACCTCGGCGACGTGGACTGCGTGGCGTGGCACCCCAACTGTAACTACGTCGCCACGGGGTCCAGCGACCGAACCGTGCGGGTCTTCGACGTCGCCACGGGGGCGTGCGTGCGGATCCTCGTCGGGCACCGCGCGGGCGTCCGGGCGCTCGCGATGCGCCCGGACGGGCGATGCGTCGCGAGCGGCGGCGACGACGGGGGCGTGCTGGAGTGGGACCTCGGCACGGGGAAGCCCATCCGCGCGTTCGAGGGACACCGCGGGGCGGTGTACTCGCTCGACTACTCCGGCGGCGTGAAGCGCGACCAGCGCGTCCTCGCCTCCGGCGGCGCGGACGAGACCGTCAGGCTCTGGGACGCGTCCGAACGGGGAGGCGGGGCGACGGAGCGCGCCGGGGGGCCCGTCGCGGGGAGAGAAATCGGGGAGACCTTGCGAACGAAATCGACGCCCGTGGTGAACGTGCAGTTCACCGCGAGGAATCTCCTCATGGCGATGGGCGCGAGAGCGCCGAGCAAGAGGTAGGAGGAGGGGGGGGCGAGAGGGAACGAAGGGTCGCGCGTCGGAGCGTCGTACGTGTGATCACCTTCGCGGTATAGTCGTCTGCGCTCGTCTCCGCGGCGGAGTCCGCGACGGAACGGCTCGTCGGCGCGCTCATCGCCGCGCCGGCTGGAGCGTCGCTTCGCCGACGCACTCCAGCTCGGAGCGCCTCTTCTCGATGTCGTTTTTCCACTCCGGCGTCGCGTCTTCCCGGGGGACGCCCGGCTCCAACGCGGGAAGGAGGCAGTCGTACGGCTTGTCCGTGCGTCGGCGATTGAGGCTGAGCCTGTCCCACTGCCGACACCCCGTCTCGTCGAAGTCGTCGAGGAGCTTGAAACACCGAAGCCGCGCGAACGTCGCGCCGGCGTCGTCCCTGTAGTACGCCAGCGTCGATCGGGTCGTCGTGTTCGTGCCGAGGCGGCAGGTGTACACCTCGCAGGGGAAACCCGAGCACGCCTCCACGGGCTCGAACGGGTCGGCGGCGGCGACGGCGGCGGCGACGGCGGCGGCGTCCGCGAAGAGGCACGTCACGTTCGAGTTCGGTTCCATCGCGCGCGCGAAAAGGTCGTCCTCGAACGATCCCGGGGGGCCGAACGGCGTGCGGTTGGGAATCGGGCGCCAGTTCCCACCGCCGTACCCGGCCCCGAACCACGGCGGGCCGATGATGTACCCCTGAGGGCCCCAGTACGGGAAGGGAAAAAAACTCCAGGCGCGCGCGTTCGCGCCCTCCGGCCGAGGCGCGGCGGAGGTGAAGGTCTCGCGGGGGGCGCCCCCGCGCGAGGTGACGGACGAGGTGGGGAGCCGGTGAGCGACCGCGGAGGCGCGCGAGGCGGGCGCCGCGCGCGATGCCGAGGGGACGGCCTCCGACGCGCCGGCGACGGAGTGCGCCGCGGCGAGGAGTAGGAGTGCGAGGAGGAGGGGCGCGACGGGGCGTCTCCTCTCGGGAGAGGCTGGGCGAGGCATAGGCGAGGACGACGCGCCGGGGGCGGGGGTGGGGGGGCGCGCGCGCGAGGAGGAGTGCGCGCGTGAGGGCTCGGCGTTGAGTGTGACGCGTTCGTCGCCGCCGTCCTCGGGATCCCCGCCTTCTCGGGGGGCGCGTCGGAACTAGGGAGGCGCCCTCGACGCGCGCCTCGTCCTCCACCTCGGAACGAGGGTGGTTTTGGAAAACACATCTTTAAAAAACGGCCGTTTTTGGCCTCGAATGGTTTCAAGCGTCCCTTTGACCCGAACCTTGACACGCGCCGTCCCGCCGCGACCGATCGTCGGTTCCAGAAGATCGGTTCAAGATGTCGCTTCACGCGTCCGCCTCGTCGACTGCCTGCATTCCAAGAATCGCCGTCCGCAGCTGGGCGGGGCGCGGTCGTGCACACACCGAGACGCGCGGGAGCGACGTCTGTTCCCGTCGCAGGCGCGTTTGGTGCGCCGAGCGACGCGCTCGGGGAGCGTCGGCGTCGCGCGCTCGACTTTTAGGCGGCGCGCGCCTCGCGCCGCGTCGATATGGTGATGGCGACGCCGGAATCGCAGTGGCCCCGGGGCGGGTTCGCGGCGGACGAGGCGTACGGGGACACGCCGGCGGCCGCGTCCCGGACGTACGACGCGCGACGCATCGACCCGGTGGTGCGTTCGCGTCGCGAAAGCCCCCGCTCGCGCTCTCGCTCCCGGCGCCTCTCCCCCCCGCGGCGCCCTCTTCCCCGACGCCGTTGGGGCGCGCAATTTGTTAGTCGTTTCTCCGCGCGCCGAGGCGAAATTGCGGGGAATTGCCCTCCCCACCGTCCCGCTGACGCCCCCTCCCGCCCGCGCGCAGGTCGTCGAGGACATCCTCAACCACGCCGAGGAAATCGCCGTCGCCGAGGAGGGCCACGCCGGAGAGGTCACCCTGTTACGCCTCCTGAAGGTGCGCGTCTCGCCCCGCCTCCGCTCCCGCCCACGAACGAACCAAACGATCGCGAGGACCGGGAAAGCAGCACCCGAGCGGCGCGCGAGGAGTCCTGTGGGAAAAGTCGCCCCGAGCGGATGAATGAATTTTCCCACTTGAAGCCCCCGTCGTCCCCGTCCCCCGGCTGACCCCCGACACCCCTCAACCCCCGCATCCCCTCGCTCGATCGCCGTCCCAGGCGTACGAGTCCGTCCTCTCGGAGCACGGCCTGGTTCCCGAGGAGGACGTCGACTACTACCGCTTCCTGCTCAAGCTCTCGCTCGACCCCGACCCGGATTGGTGGGTCAAGTACGAGCGAGAAAAGGCGCGCCTGGCGGACAGCGCCCTCGGCCCGATGAACGGGCGCTCGCCCCTGCGCTCCGCCGTCGGCGTCGGCGGCACGTACGGCCCGAACGCCGCGCGCGGGTCCCCGGGGAAGTTCGCGAACGAACGCGCGAGCCCGCCGAACCCGGCGTTCGATCGCGAGATGGCGCGGGTGCGGCGCCGCGTCGCGGACGAGTACGAGCACGAACGCTTCGGCACGCGCCCCATCCACGCGAGCGCTCAGGCGCGCGAGTTCACGCCGAGCGTCTGGAGCGTCGGGGGGCATCGCGCCCACGGCGGTTCGTACGACGCAGGGCGGTACTACGACGCGGGGGGCGGCGGCGGGATCGACGACGACCCGGGCGAGAGCGGGTACGCCGATTTCAAACTCGTCGCGGCGGCGTTTCGCGTGTGGGTCAGGCACGCCTCCGCGCTCAGGGCGCTTCGCGTCGCGCGCGAAGCCGCGGTGGAGAACTGGATGATCTCGGTGAGCTTCTGGGAGTGCCAGACGCTGAAGCGCGGCCTCGAGCGTTGGCGCGGTCGGCGCAACGTCATGCAGCTGCACGCGCTTCGGTTCTGGTACGGCGAGGCGCTTCGCGCGCGCTTCGCGCAGTGGCGCGACGCTCTGGGCGCGGCGAAGAAGGCGCGCGCGGAGGAAAAGGTGAACTTCAAGCGCGCGTTGGCGCTGTGGAGCGGGAAGAACCTTTCCGAATCGTTCTCGCGTTGGCGGTCGGCGACGCAAAAGCGGAACGCGTTTCACGGCGGCACGCTGTTGCTCGCGAGCAAGAGTCGCAGAGCGCGGATGCTCCGCGCGTGGTGCGTGGAGGCGGCGAGGTCCGCGGCGCTCGGCGCCATCGGAGGGGACGTCGAGGCGCAGAGGAAGCACAGGATCAAGGTGCTCTTCTACGTCAAGTGGCGGGCGGCGTTTCACGAGAAGCAGCGCCGGCGCGAGGTGATGACGCGCGTCGCGCAGCGCATGCGCCAGCGGCACCTCTCCGGCGCGTTCCTCGGGTGGCGCGCGAAGGTGGACGAGCTCCTGGACACGCGCGCGAAGCTCGCGGGGATCGCGGCGCGGTTCGCGAACCAGAAGCTCAACGCCGCGTTCAATAAGTGGAGCGAGTACGCCGCGAACGCGGCGGCTGAGAAAGAGAAGATTCGCTCCGTCATGGCGCGGCTTCTCAACGGCGCGGCGATTCGGTGCCTCGTGGCGTGGAAAGAGTTCGCGCTCGAGCAGGCGAGGCTGGAGGAGGTGTGCCGGAAGGTGGCGCGTCGCGTCGTCATGATCGCCGCCGCCGCCGCTTTCGCGCGGT
>Ga0181566_10004111_pt1 | contig 11858 bp, 9 predicted proteins | sample 101ome_15_FD_133762 | JGI IMG/M metagenome (GOLD analysis project Ga0181566, IMG submission 133762) | Coastal salt marsh microbial communities from the Groves Creek Marsh, Skidaway Island, Georgia - 101402AT metaG (megahit assembly) | ecosystem: Environmental > Aquatic > Marine > Intertidal zone... | reverse complement strand
GCGCGCGAACGGAGAGGGCTGCTGCTGCTGTTCGCGGGGGCGCGCGGGATCGAGGGAGACGGATCCGGGCGACGGATCGGGGTCGTCCCCGACCGGCGACGGATCGCGAGACGCGCGAGGGGGCGCGAGGGGGCGCCGCGGAGGTCGCGCGCGGGACCGAGGCGCGAGCGCGCCGCGCGCCGGAGGCGCGACGCGCGCGGGCGACCCGCGCGCGAGCATGCCCGAGGCGCGGCGACAAGTGGCATTGTCGTTGTCGAAACCGCTGATGAGGTGGTCCACCGCCGGAGGACACTTGGCGGCTTTCAAGTTGAAACCGGCGGGCCAGTTTTCCCGGCGGGTTCCGCCTCACGCGATCGAGATCCGGCCCTGGTCTGAGCAGAGAGCCGTCATCCGGCGGGGTCGTCCCCTATCCGGTCGATCCGATCCGGTCGGGCGGCTCCATTCGACCGCCGCGCGTCCTCTCGCGCCTCCGGTTCGTCCTCGACCGCCGCGATGGCGTTCCCCATCGTCGCGCTCGCGACGTTCGGGGTGTATGCGTACGCCATCTACTGGTACGCCATCCCCGGCGCGGGATACCTCCCCGAGGGGAAGGTGAACGTCCCCGAGTGGATCGGCGATTTGTCCCTCGAACTGCCCGTCGTCGCCACGGTGCTGTACCTGAGCATGTGCTACTTCGGCCCGAAGATCATGGCGCGTCGCGAGGCGTTCGACCCGAAGGGTTTCATGCTCGTGTACAACGGGTACCAGACGTTCTTCAACGTCGTCACGGTGGCGCTCTTCGTCGCGGAGCTGCGTCGGCTCGGGGTTTCCGCCTGGGGCGGCCGGCTCTCGTGGACGGACCCCGAGAGCTTCTGGATCTGCCTCGGCATCTGGCTCCATTACAACAACAAGTACCTCGAGCTCCTCGACACCGTGTTCATGGTCGTGCGCAAGAAGAGCGACCAGCTCTCGTTCCTGCACGTGTACCACCACTGCCTGCTCATCTGGGCGTGGTGGATGGTGTGCTTCGTCATCAAAAACAACGACTGCGTCGACTCCTACTTCGGCGCGTGCATGAACGCGGGCATCCACGTCATCATGTACTCCTATTACCTCATGAGGGCGCTGTCGATCGCGTGCCCGTGGAAGAAGTACATCACGATGGCGCAGATGGCGCAGTTCGCGATCGTCTTCGCGCACGCCGTCTTCGTCGTCGTCGACGGCCACTGTCCGGCGATCCTGCCGTACTCGCAGATGTTCGTCATGACCAACATGCTCGTCCTCTTCGGGCGCTTCTACGTAGGGGCCTACGGCGAGAAGAAGGACGCGAAGAAGAAGAAGGCGCGGTAGATAGAAGTCTCTCGTGTCGTTCACGCGCGCGCGTCGATACGCACCCTCACGCGCGCCTCCTCACGCCACGTCACCACCCGGTTTCCTCGCGCTGAACATGATGAACTGCCTCTCCCTCCGCCTCCGGAACTCCGTCAGCGCGCACATCCCGACGACCAAATCCCGGAGCTCTCGCTCGCTCCAAAACTGATTGAACGCGCCGCCCGTCCCCGCGCCGCTCTCGCGGATGAGCGCCGAGAGGCCCCCGGTCAGGTCGTTCTCGCCCCCCATCGCGTCCTCGAGCATCGCGCTCGGGTCGAGGAAGGTGCTCGCGACGAACACGCCCCCGGGCCGGAGGACGCGCGCGATCTCCGCGACGGCGGCGGAGGGCGACGGCCAGCAGTGCATCGCCGCGCCCGCGTGCACGGCGTCCACCGACCCGGACGCGAACGGAAGCCGCCCGACGTCCGCGCGAACGAAACTGACGACCGTTTTTTTACGAGTGGCATCATCAAACCCCGAAGAGTCGGCGGCGTCTCGTGTCTCGAACGCGATCCCGTCCGCGACGTCGACGTCGGCGTCCTTCTCGCAGAGCTCGCGCGCGGTTCGCAACATGCTCTCGCTGAAGTCGCTGGCGACGACGCGCGAAAACGCGCGCGAGCGGGCGAACCGGCGCGCGAAGAGACCGCTGCCGCACGACACGTCGAGGACGGCGCCGCCGACGCACCCGGCGTCGCGCATGAAGTCCAGCGCGTACCCGGCCTCGATCTCCTCCCCGGGGAACCCCGCCCAGGCGAAGGACTGCCGCCAGCCGTTCTCGTACGCGCCGGCGATGAGATCGGACTGGAAGAGCGTCGTGCCGGACTTGCCGAGGCCGGGCTCCTTGTACGCGCCGCTCGCGCCGCCCGCGTCCAGGCACAGGTTCGCGACGCCGCGCTCGAGCGGGAACGAGCGCGAGCAGCGATCGCAGGTCAGGGAGGCGGGATTCGGGAAGGGGCGGAGGCAGATGGGGCACGCCAGCCGCGGAGGCGCGGGGGGAGCGGAGGCGGAGGAGGGAGACGCGGGTGGGGACGCGGCCGCGTCGTCGGCGGAGGCGCGGGGGCGGTGGGCGGGGCGCGCGGGGGAGGAGGACCGCCGCGCGGCGGAGCCGCGGAGGCCGCGCGCGGGCGCGGCGAGAGCGCCGGGGCGCGCGTGGAGCGTCGCGCGCATCGCCGGCGACCGGCGTGGAGGGCGGCGGAGGCGCGCGCGAACCTTCTGGCGAGGCCAATCCGCGGGTGCCGACGTGGTGCGCGCCGAGCGAGGCAGTGCTGCTCCGGACGATGGCGATGACCGAGCACTCGCCTCGTCCATCGTCGTGCCGAACGTTCGCGTCCGTGACGCGTCGCTCCGAGATTTGACGGTCTGTTCAGGGTCTATTTTCCCCGATCGGATCCAGATCATCGCGTCCCACGCGCCCCGACCGTCATTTTCGCGAGCCTTCGAGGGTCGGGATAAGCCCCCGGCTCGCGGCGCGACACACGAACGCGCGCTTCGGTCGCGCCGACCTTCCGCTCGCGAGGCGTCCCTTCGAGCGACGCGCGCGACGATGGCGTCCATCTCCGCCGCGAACGCGCACTGCGCGCGCGCGAGCGCGAACAAGAAAACCCTACTCACCGCGCGCGGGGGCGGATTCGCCAACGGGGCCCGCGCGGTTCGCGCGTCCGCGCTCGTGACGCGCCGCGCGTCGCGCGCGACCGCGATCGCGGCGAGCGGCTCCGCGTTCATCCCCGAGGAGTTCCAGTCGTCGAAGCGCGAGAAGAAGGTGCTCCTCCCGGGCGACCCCGAGTACGACCGCGCGAGGGGCGTCTCCGGCCTGAGCGCGCAGCAGATCGACATGATGGGCCTCGGCCCCGACCAGGCGTACCGCCGCCCCGAGGTCGACCCGTTCACCATCTCCGCGCGCGCCTCCTACCGCAACGAGATGCCGTGCGAGGCCAACGGCGGACCCGCGAGCATGGTCTCCGCCATGGCCGGCTCCGGCGGCGGCGGCTTCTCCATGTCCGCGGGCGGCGGCGGCAGCGGCGGCGCCGGCCCGCCCCCCGACCTTCCCTCGCTCCTGCTCAACGCGCGCATCGTGTACATCGGCATGCCCCTCCTCCCCGCGGTCACCGAGCTCGTCGTCGCCGAGCTCCTGTTCCTGAACTACGAGCAGAACGACAAGCCCGGGTACGTGTACATCATGTCCGGCGGATCCATCAACGAGAAGGGCGAGGCGGTTGGCGTGGATTCCGAGGCGTACGCCATCCTCGACACCATGCGTTACATCCGCCCGAAGATGCACACCGTGGCGGTGGGGAAGTGCTTCGGAAACGCCGCGATGCTCCTGGCCGCGGGCGATAAGGGGTGCAGGCACGCGCTCCCGAACGCGCAGATCATGACGCACCCGCCGAAGCTCAACCGCACGTTCGACACGAGCGTCAACGTGCAGATTCGCGCCAACGAGATCGAGGTGTGCGAGGACACGTACATGGGATTCATGTCCGAGTTCAGCGGGAAGCCGATCGAGCAGGTCAAGAAGGACCTCGATCGCCGGCGGTACTTCACCCCGCAGCAGGCGATCGAGTACGGCCTGATCGATAAGGTGATCCAGAAGGGTTCGGACGTGTTCGAGAGGAAGGATTACGAGATGGAGATGAAGATGGACCAGGCGGCGAGGGGGGGCGCCGCGCCCGCCGGAGCGGGCGGGGGAGATCGCAAGAGCTGGGCCGAGCGGTGATCGCGCGTGAGGCGAAGCCGCCGGTCGAGAGGAGGGTGGGCGCCGGGCGCGACGAGGATCGTCGGACGAAAAGTCTTCTCTCGGCGAAGTGTAAAACACAGACGAATTCATTTTTTTGAAAAAGGAACGCGGCGCCGCCCGGCGCTCCTTCCACACGCATCTCTACTCTATCCCCTCCTACGATATCATGTGTTCGCGCGACGATCCACCTCGCTCGCTCGCCTCGGCGTCCTCACGCCTTGCTCGCGCCGTCCTCCCTCTCCCGCTCCCTCTCCGCCTCCTGCACCTGTTTCCCTCGCTGGTAGATGGCGAACCCGACCATGCTTATGGCGTAGCCCAGCACCTGCACGGCGGTGATGGCCGAGCCGAATATCAACACCGACATCACGATCACGACGGTGTTCTTCACCTGCCCCATCACCTTGAACGTGAGCGAGCTCGTGCTCTTGATCACCGCGAGCGTGAGCAGGTTCACGAGGAAGCCGAGGAACGCCGCCGCGAGGTACTTGTGCGGCGTCTCCGCGATCTTCCCGAGCCCGTCCTCCTCCCGCAGCGCGCCCCACTCGAACGCGAAGATCCCCAACACCAGAAACAGAAACGACGCCGGGGCCATGATGTACAGCCCCTCGATGAGTTCGAAGCGCAGGTTGCCGAGCAAGTACTGCAACACCGCCATGCGGAACGCCTCGCTGAACTCGGACGAGAGCATCATGAAGACGCCGATCCACTGAAACGCAATCTCGCCGTACGCCGCGAGCGCCGTGCCGAAGGTGAGGATGCCGACGCCGAGGACGGTCATCCGGTGCGGGCGCTCCAACCCCGTGCCGACCAAAACGATCATCGTCACGCAAGGCACCGCGGCCTTGAGCATCTGGATGAAGCTGACGCTCAGGTAGAGGTAGGTGTAGTTGCCGAGCGCGAGCGAGACGGCGGCGAAGGCGCCGATGGGGAGGACGTGCTTGACGTACCAACGCGGCGAGACGTCCTTGGACTTGTCCATCTTACTCACGCCCAGGTTGATCATCAGCGAGGAGATCGTCCAAGACGCCGCCAGGCTGGTTCGATCGCGGGTGAGGTGGGGGGAGGGCGATAGGGAGGGAGTGGAGGAGTCAGAGGACGGAGAGCGACGAGGACGGGACGACGAAGGTGCCGGATGCGCGCCGAGGGCGACGGCGTTCCGACCGGACGCACCCCATGGAGCACAGGGTCATGGGGTAGTGGAACCCGTCCTCGTTCAGGAGGTGGCTGTTGAGGAAGATGAGCCCGGAGGAGGCGCACGCCCACGCCACGATGTAGAAGAGCGCCATGAACAGGTGGGCCTGCGACGTTCGCGAGGGGTGAGGGAAAGAAGGTCGCGTCAGTCGCCCATCGGGGCGGCACGACGAGGCGGTCCCCGCGACGGGCGCCACGAGGAGGCGCGGGGCGGGGCGAGAGGCTCGCGCGGAACGAGAGCGCACCTTTCCGCCGGGTTTACCCATCCCGCCGTGGTCGTTCGCGCCCATCCTCCCCGAGGGCGTGCGCGGCGCCCGAGGGAAGTTATCGCGAACGGCTCCACCGCGCGGGGATCACCGGTCGGCGCCGACGAGCGTGGACGGCGGGTACCACTGGTTGGATCGTCGGATATTTTATAGGCGACGGTTGGATCGTACGAGCGGGTAACTGGTAACTTTAATTACTGGTATTGCAGAGGGAAAGTTCGCTCTCCTCCTCACTCCCCTTCTGGGCCGTCTTGGCCCGCTCCCTCCTCCCCCTCCCCCCCCGCTTCGAGGAGGGGCTGCGGCGCGAACCCCCGCTCGATGAACGCGTCCCTCGCCGCCCTCGCGCACGCGTCGTACGCCGCCACCTCCGCCCCGCATCGCAGCGTGTCCGCGGCGTTCGTCTCGTAGCACGTCCTGCACGCCTCCCTCTCCTCCACGCACGGGACGTCCGTTCGTCGCATCAGGTACGCCCCCGCCTGCGCCTCGCTGGCGTACTCGCGCGCTCGATCCAGCTCCGCCTCCTCGTTCTTCAGCAGGAGCTCGCCGACGCGCAGACTCCGCGCGAGCGCGTCGTCCAAGCCGGGGAACATGGGGCGGTACTCCGCGAGCGCGGCGGCGTCGCGGAGGTTCGCGCCGCCCAGCGGGAACGGGGGGAGGAGCGGGGGCGCCGCGCGCTGCGGCGCGGGCGGGGACGGGGACGACGCGCGTGGCGTCGAGGGCGCGGGCGCCTCCTCCGCGGGGGCGCTCGTGCTGGGCGCCGGCGTCGGCGCCGCGCGCGCGTCCGCCGCGGCCGCTTCGTCGCCGTCGAGTTTCTCGATGAGCCGTCTGCTGATCTGCGCGCGCGGCGGACGAGGCGGGGGAGGGAGGGGTGAGCGGGGGGCGACGAGGCGCGAAGCGATCGCGATCGCGCGGAGGATTCGATCCCTCTCGCGCGGGGTTCGCCGCGTCGAGGCGCGCACCTTCAGCCCGACCTTCCCGTCGGGATTCACCATCGGCCGGAGCCTCTGCGTGGACCCCGCGACGCCCATCTTCGAGGAGGGGGAAAGCGCGCCGGAACGACTGGCGTCGCGCGACCGAACGCGAAGGACGAACCGGAGAAGGTCCTGCCTGGGCGTCAGTTTTGGCAGTGTCTCTCGCATCGCAAGATCGAACGTGCTGGCGATCGACCCTCCGAGGGTTTCTCGAGCGGGTTTCGCACTTTTCGTTCACGCGTTTTTCCGCAGGCAGATCGAGAAAGGTCCCTAGCAAATGTGGGTCGTAACGTTGCCGCGCCGGTCCACTTGGCACGCTCGGAGTGCGATACACCGCTGACGACGATTCGCACTCCTCCCGACGCACGTCCGCCACCACACCGCCCCTCCATGTTCGCCGCACGCGCCGCGCGCCTTCCCGGCGCGGCCGTCGTCCCTCGCGACGCGCGCCTCGCGCGGTCGCGTCGCGTCGTCGCTCGCCGCGCGGGTGACCGCTCCGCCGCGCGTCGTCTCGGGACGACGCGCGCGGCCGCGGCGGGTGACGATTTTCGCGACGCGCGTCCCTCGACGATCGGGGGGGTTACGGCCGGGAAGGCCGCGGCGTCCGCAGCCCTGGCGCTCGGCGCGTTCGCGGCGCCGCTCGCGATGCCGGCGCCCTCTGCGCACGCGGCCGCCTCCGCGGTCGCGGCCGCTCCGGGCGCGAGCAAGTACAACTTCGACCCGAACTTGATCCGCCTGCCCGAGCCCGCGAAGCGCGCGGTGGACGCCGGCGTGGATCGGCTCTCGGACGAGATCTGCCACGTCACGGAGGCGGTGAAGACGCAGATGAACGACGACTGGGACGTCGAGGACGTGTGGCTCATCCTGCTCTGGAACCTCGCCATCACCAAGGGCCGCCGCGCCATCTTCGGCGCCCTGGCGAAGTTCGAGGAGAGCGACAAGGACAAAACCGCCGAGGAGCTCGACGACGCGTTCGAAAGCCGCGACCACTTTCTGCGCTGGCTCGCCGGCCCGATGGGCGTCGTCTCCAACGCCATGACCGTGCTCTACCTCAACGACGTCCTCGGGCGCGTGTTCAAGTTCGAGGGCTTCATCGACGGCATGGGTTTCGACCTCGGCGTCTACGTCCTCGCGTTCGGCGCGACGTGCGCCATGGCGGTGGGTCGCTACCTCCCCCGTGTCCTCGAGACCAAGTTCGCCGTCGCCTCCGTCTCCCTCCGCTCGGTGCTCACGCGCATGGCCGAGGTCGTCGTCGTCTTCGCGAGCATCATCAAGGCGGGCATGCTTTTCGGCGCGAGCGCCAAGGCGATCCTGGGCGTCGGCTCCGTCGGCGGTCTCGCCTTCGGTCTCGCGAGCAAGGAGATCATCTCCAACGTCATGGGCGGGACGATCATCAGCGTCCTTCGCCCCTTCGACGTCGGCGAGAACATCTTCCTGCAGCAGAGCGGGCAGTTCCGCAGCTCCTCCGACCCCTCCGTCGCGGAGTACAACGTCCGGTCGATCGGGTGGTACAGCACGGTCCTCGTCGCGAAGGACACCAAGCCCGTGACGGTGCCGAACGGACTGTTCCTCACGCAGACCGTCATCAACGTCTCGAGGCAGACGCACCGAGTCTTCGTCCTCAACTTCCGCGTGCGGTACGAGGACAGGAAGCACGTGCCCGCGCTGATCCAGGACTTCAAGCAGTACCTGACCGCGTCGGAGGCGATCGACTCGGAGGCGCACCCGATCAGGGTGAACGTCACCGCGAACAACGCGGACCATCTCGTGCTCAACGTGGAGGCGCACGCGTACAAGGTGGATCTGACGACGCACTACGAGATCAAGTCGACGGTGCTGATGGACCTGATGGACCTCGTCGAGCGGAGGACGGGCGGGGTGGCGTACCCGACGGAGATCAAGCTCGAGCACCCGCTCGTGCTGAGCGAGGGGTACGATTCGACCAAGAACGTCCTCCCCGTGGCCGTGGGGGCGAACGCGTGAGGAGGTGGAAGGAAGGGGGAGGAAGGCGAGCGCTCGTGCACCTGAAACGCGATCAACTAACTCTCAATGGCCATTTCACGCGGTGTTGAATCGATGCGCGCACACCGCCCGGACCGCATCCACTCAGGCTCAAGTGAATTCGTCCGCCGGGGCGGGGCGGGCGCCTCCGCCCGATTCTGGTCGAGTGTGATGAGACGACGCGTTGTTACTTACGGGATCTGGCGGTTCGCCACACCTCTGCGCGTTCGCGCGCGCGGTTCCGTCTCCGCCCGACGCGCGTTCGGTCGCTCGGTCTCTCGCTCGGCGCGCACGTTCTCCTCGTCGCCGCCCCGGCGGCCTGCACCCCCCGCCCGGATCCATGTCGTCGTCGCCTTCGAGAACACACGCCGGGGGCGATTCCCCCTTCGACGCCATCCCGCGCGCGTTGCTGGAGGACATCCTCGGCCGCCTCACCTGGCGCGACGCCGCGCGCGCGGCGAGCGTGTGCCGGGACTGGAACGTCATCATCGACGCCGAGCACGACCCCGTGCCGACGTGGACCGGCGCCTTCGTCGAGCGCGACGTCGCGCACCCCCTCCGCGAGGAGGTGCGCGAGGACGTCGCGGGCATCGTGCGCCGGTTCGAGGCGTCCGCGCGCCCCGACGTGTGCGTCTTCTTCGCCTCCGACGCGTACGCGACGGCGCGGCACGGAGCGCGCGTCGGGAGGGAGGGCGAGGCGGTCGACGCCGAGTTCATCGGCGCCCAGTTCGCCGAGCGCCTCCCCGCCTCCTGCGCGATCGTCGGCGGCGTCGCGCGCGGCGTCATCGGCTCGGACACCGCCTCCGGCGAGTGCCGCGAGTTCGAGCGCGAGCCCGCGCTCGTCGCGTGCCTCATCCACCTCCCCCGCGACCGCCTTCGCGTGCGCACGTGGCCCGCGCACACGATCCGGAGGACTCCGGAGCATTCGCATTCGCCAGATTCCAACAACCCGATAGACGACCCGCGTTACATCAAGTCGGCGGACGACTGGATGGCGCACCGCGCCCCCGAGTTCCCGGAGTACGACTCGGACGGCGAGCCGATCGAGCGCGACCCGGACCAACTCGTCGCGCAGAGTTCGCTGATTTTGAACGCCGAGCCGTTCTCGTCCCTCGACGAGGACGGCAACGCGTTCGACGAGCTCGCGAACATGCCGCGCGAGAAGTGCGGCGACGCGAGGCGGTGCGCGCTGGGCGGTTTACTCGGGATCGAAGACCCGTCGGCCGGCGCGGGAGGATCTCGCGGCGGCGCGGCGGCGGCGTTCTTCGAGTACGAGACGGCGTCGGAGGCGCCCCGCTCGACGTTCGTTCGCCCGGGCTTGACCGCGCGCCATAAGCGCGCGGTGATGGGGCCGCACGGCACCGTCCTGCGCAAGACGGACGCGGCGTGGCACCCCTCCGCGCGGCAGAACCCCGCGGCTCGCGAGGTTCGCGAGAAGGAGCTGGACCTGATCTTCGCCGAGGATCGCGACGTCGCGTCGCTGTATTTCGACGCGAACGTCGGGGGCGATTACGGACTCCACCCCGTCGTCTCGCGCGGCGCCGCGCCCGTCGGCCCCGCGCTCTTGCTCTGCGGCGACCGCGAGGTGGACCCGCTGGAGTTCCCGAGGGAATTCGACGTCCTCCGCCGATTCCGTCCGTGCGACGAACGAACCGGCGCGCCGCTCGACCCGGACGCCCCCGAGCTCGACGCGCAGACGGCGCTCCGCGCGATGGCCATCGGCGCCGGCCAACGAAGACACTTCTGGCTCGGCGTCCGCGATAAGCGCCACGTCGCGAGCGGCGACGAGCGGTACGACATGGCCAACATCGTGGGCCTGGATCCGGTGACCGGCGGTTTGGTCATCGAGAAGAAGGGCCGCGCGGACGCGGCGTTGGAGGCGGGCGCGGTGGTTCGGTTTTTCGAGCAGAGCGCCGCGAAAAGCCGCGCGGAGATTCGCGACGCCGCGCGGGCGATCGGGGCGCGTCTCGAAGCGCCGCCCCTCGGCGCGTTCGCCGCGGTGTGCACGGGCCGCGGCGCGCGGTTCCACGGGGGGGAGAAGGACGCGGAGGTGAGGGCGCTGCGGGAGGGGTGCGGCGGCGGGAGGGACGAAGCGCCGATCCCGATCATCGGTTGGTTCGCCGGAGGCGAGTACGGCCCGGCGCCGAGCGCCGAGCGCGCGGGGGAGGACATCGCGCGAGGCCTGATCCAGGGGTTCACGGGCGTCTTCGGCATCCTCGCGCCCGTGAAGGAGGAAGACATCGATGAAGCGTTTTTTAGGGTTTAGGGTTTAGGGTTCGAATCGTTCACGCGCGCGGGGAGCGCGCGGGGCTGCTCACTCGCGGGAGGCGACCTCCCTTCGCGGATCGTCGCGCGACCTTCGCGCGGGCCGTCATCGTTCGGCGTCGTTCGTCGCCTCGTCGCCCGAGTCGTCCCCGCCCTCCAGCGCTTCGCCCTTGACGAGCCTCGAGGTGAGCAGGGCGTAGAAGGGCCCGACCTTCTCCTCCGGGTTATCCGCGAGGGCCCACCCGAGCGCGGCGCCGCATCCCGCGCACGCGCACGCCTCCGCCGTCCTCGGCGGCCAGAATCGTTCCGCCTTGGCGTCCGCCGCCCCCCTACGGAGCCCCGTCGCGTCGGCGAAGACGCTCACGGAGACGAAGCTCTCGCCGTAGTTCAGGCGGTGGATGTGGGCTCGGTCCTTCTGGGACTCGGCCGAGCGGCGGGTCACCGCGGCGCCGCACTCGGCGCACGCCCACGCGCGATCGGGGCGAGCCTCCGAGGGGGTGAGACGGAGGAGCCGCTCGAGGGACTCGCGCTTGTACATCGCCGCGTCGCGCTCCTTGTCGATGTCCTGAGCGAAGTGACGAGGAAGGAAGCGAGGGGAGGGATCCCGATCCCGCGGGGGTGGGGGTGAGGGGGATGAGACGTGAACGGTCCGAGAAGACGTGAACGGGGGCGGAGAGACGGGTCGAGAGGACGCGTTTCGCTTCGATCGGGCGACACGGTGCATCTCGTGCGCCGGTGCGACGATCGCGAGCGGACCGGGCTCGCGCGCGGCGCGCGATCGTCCGACGCACCCACGCGTCCTCGGGCGCGTCCGTGCGCTTCCAGCGTTTGTTCTCGTCGATGCGGCGCTGCTCGTCGGGGTCCCACACGTCCTCGCCCGCGCGCGTCACGACCAGGGCGCGACGCCCGCGGGGGGGCGTGCAGCGCGTGGTCGCGCGGCGCGTCGCGCGGGGGGCGGACGGCGCGCGAGAGGGCCGCGCGCGCGCGCCGAGAGCGCGAGGCGGCGCGCGAGCGCGACCGTCGGGCGCGAGGCGCCCCGCGAGCGCGGACATCGGGAGGGGGTGGCGGGGGGTCGGGCGC
>Ga0181566_10004102_pt1 | contig 11864 bp, 10 predicted proteins | sample 101ome_15_FD_133762 | JGI IMG/M metagenome (GOLD analysis project Ga0181566, IMG submission 133762) | Coastal salt marsh microbial communities from the Groves Creek Marsh, Skidaway Island, Georgia - 101402AT metaG (megahit assembly) | ecosystem: Environmental > Aquatic > Marine > Intertidal... | reverse complement strand
GACCGAGGGTGAATTGTCACCGACTACGGCAGACAGCGATGCTATCACTGAAGCTGTCGAAGTGGCCTCTTCTGAGGCATTGAGCGCAGCATTTGAGTCAATTGCCGAACCAGATGCGGCTGCGCAAGCAGAAGCGTTGGTCGCTGTCAGCGTTACGGCTGAAGTCGCCGGGGTCACCGCCGCGGCTCAAGCGGACGAGCCGGAATACAAGGTGATTGATGAAGCTGACACCCAGCGCAGGAGCGCAGAGGTAATTGGTGATGTCATTGGTGCACTGGTTCGGGATAAAAGTGGCATTACCGACTCAGGGCGTGCAGTGAATGACCCCCGCATCGCGCCGAAGCCGATTATTGAGACGCAAATTGTTACTGAGCAGGCTCAGCTCTTCGCGCGGCCGGAGGCGCCGGCAGTATCGGTTGTGCACCAAGACGTGCCAAGAGCTAGCAACGACCCCAGAGGTCCCCGCGCAGCTTGATCGGTGGAGCGATCGGTAAATAGGAAACTTGATCAGACAGAACGCGGCTATATAATGCGCGCTGTCTGCCGAGGGAACCCTCGGCACAATTTTTGGTGGGCTGGCTGAGTGGTCGAAAGCGGCGGTCTTGAAAACCGTTGAACCGAGAGGTTCCCGGGGTTCGAATCCCTGGCCCACCGCCATATAAGAAAAAACGCCCGCTTTGTCGGGCGTTTTTTTATTAGTTTCTGTTACCTCGAACACCATTGCGTGTGGGGGCCCTGCCTTACTATCACTGCAGCGGCCAGCAGCGTGCGTTGGTGTTGAGATCAGACAAGGGCCAGACGGCTCAGTCCGGATTAGCCTCATATACCGTGTTAGCGATATAACTTCTCTTCAGAGAAACAGCCCCAGCAACCTCAGCGCTGTAGGCCTGAAACTCGGGGGTAAGATAAAACTTCTCCAGAAAGTTGAGTGCTTCGACTGGAGAGTCAAAAGCCGTCCAAATCTGGTGGGTAGCCCAGCCCTGATTACCCAGAAGCAGGGTCTGGAGTCCATAGGCCTTGGATGCCCATGGATACGCTTCCAACGCCTTCGAAAGTTTTTGCCATGCGGGCACAAAGGTTGCCGGATCAGTGACCTCAACTGTCCAATTGACCATGCTGCGAGTACCCCGCCCATCCCCCTCGACGATACTGTGGGTGGTGAGGGTTTGCGCTCGATTCTCAACGCCGACACTCGCTCCAGCCTTCATGAATTCCTGAAATGCCGGTGACGTAGCAAAAGTCTGGCCAGCTTCAAGGTAGCGCTCGGCGCTCTTGAAATAGAACGACACCACATGCGTCGATTCATCCCACCCGTTATGCCCCAGCGCATAGAGCGTCACCTCAAAGTTTTTATCCGCAATGTCAGGTGATGCCATCATTTTATCGAAGGCACCGACACAGGCCGCGGGCTGAGGACAACTAAAGTAGTAGTTGGATTGAAACTTGGAGTAATTAGGTTCCGAGTGGTTGTCGGCTGAGGCTACCCCTACAAGTGCCCAAGCGAGCGCGGCTATCACGATCTTTCTCATTATCAACTCCCGATTCTGTCGTTGTTAAAATCTATGCGAGGTATTGAAAACCTCGCACGCCTAACACTATAAACACAGTCAATTCGACAGGTGGTGTTGCAAAATTCAGACTTAGTGTCCTGTATTTGCAACACGGCACTGTCGAACCCGGCATTGCCACATTTTTGCGAAGTTTTTATACCTATTCAAAGACTTTGAATCGGTTCAAGACGGCTAAATTCTGATAGGGTCGGCGGCCTCTTTCAGCTTTGCCTCTTATGACCCGCGCCCTATTTTCCAGTTTACCCCTGTCCTCTTTTCAACTCGCCGCGCTAGACGGACTCGGCTATACCGAAATGACACCTGTGCAGGCCCAAAGCTTGCCGGCGATCCTTGCTCGTAAAGACGTCATTATTCAGGCCAAAACTGGCAGCGGCAAAACTGCCGCCTTCGCAATCGGCTTGCTAAACCACCTGAACCCTCGACATTTTGGCGTACAGGCGATGGTGATGTGTCCGACAAGAGAGCTTGCAGATAAGGTGGGCGACGCCATTCGTCAGCTTGCAAGTCGCATGCCCAATATCAAGGTCGTGATGCTATGTGGGGGAAAGCCATTTGGCCCTCAACGCGACTCTCTCGAGCACGGCACACACATTGTGGTCGGCACTCCTGGGCGTATTCAGGACCATCTACAGCGACGCACCTTAGATCTGAACGGGCTCACCACCCTCGTTCTCGATGAGGCTGACCGCATGCTGGACATGGGGTTTGCCGACGTGATGACGAGTATTACGGCTTGCCTACCCAAGGCGCGGCAAACGCTGTTGCTGTCGGCAACGTTTCCTGACGACATCAAAAAAATAAGCCGCTCTATTCAGCGAAACCCGGTATCAATCAAAGCCGAGACGGTGGTCGCGCAAGACGAAATAACGATTACGCAACTCTTCTTTGAAATCCAGAAATATGAGCGCGATACCGCCTTGATTGCGCTATTTGAGCATTATCAACCCCAGAACGCGATGGTCTTCTGCAACACCAAAAAACAGTGCGATGAAGTAGCGAGCCTGCTGCACGCGCAGAATATCGAAGCTGCAGCCATACATGGTGATCTCGAACAGCGTCAACGAGATCAAGTACTGCTCCAGTTTGCGAATGACTCCTGCCCGGTCTTAATTGCCAGTGATGTCGCAGCGCGGGGCCTCGATATTCCCGCGCTCGAAATGGTGGTCAATTTTGAGTTGCCGAGAGACGCTGACACGTATATCCATCGAATTGGTCGCACTGGTCGGGCCGGGCAATCTGGAAAGGCATTCAGCCTCGTCACACCAGCCGAAGCGCCGCGCATGCGGGTGATTGAAGATCATCTCAGTATCATCGGTATATGCGACCAGCTGGCATCACTCAACCGCGATCCAAATTATTACTTGTGGGGCGCCATGACCACAGTGCAAATTGATGCAGGCCGCAGACAAAAGATACGCCCTGGCGACTTGCTCGGCGCTCTCACCGGTGATGCGGGGTTAGATGCGAGTGCGATTGGAAAGATTACTATTGGGGACAATGTTAGCCACGTGGCAATTTCCAGAGCGGCGCTCCGACAGGCAATGAACTATCTCTCTCACGGAAAAGTGAAAGGCCGAGCTATTCGAGTGCGTCAGTTAGGGGCTACCCCGTCCCCTTTGCACTCAAGACAAAGAGACGCCAGGAGAAGGCGATCGTGACCAAAAAAGCAGATTGTGCTTTTAGCGCTGCCCGGCTCTCCCGCCGCCCCCTAAAGGCGAAGGGTGTGGCTGCAAGCAGCGCCTGAAGTAGTCCATTATCCAGCGTTTTGTCGAAGCAGACTTCGCCCTCGTCTGCGAGGGACCCTCGCGCTATTTCGCGTCTTAAGGGTTTGTGCTGATGGGGCTTCTTGTAAAGCGCACTTTTTAGTTGCCAAAGATGCTCGGGCCCTGGCCCAACCTCGAGGTAAAAGCTGCCGGGCCGCAACACCCGACTAATTTCTGCGTCATTGCAAGGAGAAAATACGCACAGCGCCATATCAAACGCCGAAGTCATGACAGGCAGATCCCTTGAGCTTGCTACGGCATACTGGTGGTGCGGATAAGTTTTAGCGGCCAGCTTAATTGCGGGCTTCGACACATCGACACCATAGATTGCCAGATGCGGTAATCGTCTAGAGAGCACTCCCGCGTAGAACCCTTCTCCGCAACCAACGTCCAGCAGCGTCCTGATCTGGGGCCTTGCGAACATCACATCGCAGAGCGTCTCTGCCAGAGGCTGATAAAGCAGCGCGTCGTGAATTGCTCGTCGACCCAGCACCATCTCGAGGCTGTCTCCCGGGTGCTTACTTCGCTTCTTTTGTACGGGGAGCAAATTGACGTAGCCCTCTCTCGAGCGATCAAAACTGTGGTGTGCGGGGCACAACAAGCGGTCATCGCTCGCCTCAAGCGCCTGCCCACAACTCGGGCACCTCCACACCATAACGTCGTCCCCGTCGGGTCAGCAGACTGGACCATCATGCTCTAAGATACCGCATCATGCGGCACTCGACGATCTCCGTCGCAAGTCCAAACTGCCGATCTCATAAGGAGCTGGCGAGTATCGAGACCACCATCAACATTACGCGGCGCTGGATCAGCTCTTTTGTCGTAGATCTCAATCTGTGCCCGTTTGCCCGTCGCGAGGTAATGCGCAACAGCATGCGCTTCCGGGTCTTCGCGAAATCGGGACCAACGGACATCCTTCACGTCCTCAGTGAGGAGATTAGCTTGCTCCACAACAGCCAAGATATTGAAACGAGCTTTCTTATCTTGCCTGCCGGCATGCCAGATTTTCGGAACTTTAATGATTTCCTCGACACCGCCCAAAGCCTGCTTGAAGTGACTGGCTGGGAGGGCATTTACCAGCTGGTAGGATTTCACCCACAGTACCAATTTGCCGACACCGAACCTGACGATGCGGAGAACTACACCAACCGCTCACCGTTTCCGATGTTACATATATTAAGGGAATCAAGCGTCAGCGATGCCGTTACAACAACTCACGACGCCGCACTAATCCCACAGAGAAATACCGCCACGCTAGGCCGCATGGGCTCCAGCGCGCTCAAGGCTCGGTGGAGCAGTTGCTTCATAGATCATCAGCCAACCTAAGATCGGCAGCCCAGGGAGGAGCAGTCAAAGCAGGTGTGACACCATCATCCCGTAACCCACCACACCCAAAATCCAGACCAAACTGCGAATGTACTTGATCCCCGCAATGTAGATGGGCACGTACGCAATCCGAGCCCAAAAGGCGATTTGGGCACCTTGCATGACCTCGGCATCCAGCCCGGCAGCGTTAGCAACCAGCGCGAGCGGCAAAAAGAAAACCGCCGCCTCTATAGAGTTTTTCGCGGCTCTCTCGGCTCGCCCACCCATGGGGGACGCCTCTTTAAGATTGTCGCGGTTGCCAAGACCGATCTCCCGACCCTCTTTGGTCCACTCCTGGTTACGGATCGCTGCACCCACCACGACGGTGATCAGGGTCCATAACGTAAAGTAAACTGTGAGTTCTAACAGTGCCGTCATGCTGTCCTCGCTTTGTTTTTGTGAACTTAAGTTCGATGACCTGCCGCCAACAACTATACACTGCACTCTCTGGCATTACCCAATGAAAAAGCCCTCAGCCAGCTAATATCCGGCACTATCTTTTTCAACGTGTTTATCCTAGTTTTAGACAGACATCACCGGATAAACCCACGCGCCAAACCATCAATCAAACGCGTTAATGGGAATGCCAATAAGGTACTAGCGACATGAAATGCAGCACTCTCACCGATCAGGCACGGTACTGGGCCAACACCCAGCCCAACAAAATCTGGATGCGAGACCTCAACGAAACCGGGGCCGACGAGTTCACCTGGGGTGAGACGGTCGCAGAGATAGATCGCGTTGCATCCTGGCTGGAGGCGGAGTTTGGCGAAAAACAACGGATGGCGTTGCTATCCAGAAACCGCGCACACTGGATCATGGCAGACATGGCGATAATTCACTCCGGCAACGTCACCGTGCCGCTGTTCACCACCCACGCCACTAATACAGCGGAATATATCCTCGACTTTACGGAAACCAAGATCCTGTTCCTCGGTCAAACAGAAAACTGGGACGGAGTGAAGTCAGTGCTGCCAGCAGACTGCCTACTCATTACGTTACCCGGGGTGGAATGTGACCTGCAACACACGACCTGGTTTGAGATCGTCTCAGCGGCACCGGCCGATGCACCCACCTATAAACCCAGTAGTGACGACATCGTGTCGTTGGTATTCACCTCAGGTACAACAGGCTTACCAAAAGGCGTTATACAAACACACGCTAGCAATTTAGTTCCCATGCGTCGCTGCCAGACACTATTTACGCAACAGGAGCAGCCGCGCTTTTTCAGTTACCTGCCGTTAGCCCACATCGCGGAACGACAGATCGTTGAATTCAGCTCAATCAACACCGGGGGCGAGATTTGGTTTAACGAGTCTCTGGAAACTCTCGCCAGAGACCTCCCCCAATGCAAGCCCCACATCTTTTTTGGTCCACCTAGGGTGTGGGAGCAACTGCGCCAGTCCATTACGGCCAAATTTGGCGGGGCCGATGCCTTAAGCACCGCGCTGGAGGCTGATCAAGCCGGCGTGCAGGCCCTAGTCGTCGGCGCACTGGGCTTTGGAGAGGTCGATTACCTTCTCACCGCCGCTGCACCGACACCCCCAGCGCTGATACATTGGTGGGAATCTGTAGGGGTCAATTTGTGCGAAGGCTTTGGGCAAACCGAAGCCATGGGCCTGATTGCAACGGACCCCTCCGACCGGCGCATTGGCTCAATTGGTCGACCTGTAGGTGAAGTAGAGGTCAAAATTGGGGATAACGATGAAATGCTGATCAGGGCGGAGGGCTGCACCCCCGGTTACTACAACCGACCCGAGAAAACCGCGGAATTGTGGCAGGACGGCTGGTTACATACGGGCGACAAGATCAAGATCGATGACGACGGGTTTATTTTTATTACCGGCCGCGTCAAAGACTACTTCAAAACCATTCAAGGCAAGTTTGTGGCGCCGCCACCCATCGAAGGCTTATTCGCCGAGAACGCGCACTCCGAACAGCAGTGCCTGCTAGGTCGGGGCTACTCCAAAACCGTCATGGTGACCGTCGTAAATGAGCCCGCCCGCGCCCTACCTCGTGAAGAGGTCGAGGCGGCGGCGCTGGCCACAGTGGAGAACATCAACACCCAGATCGAGAAACACGCGCGCATTGGTGCGGTGATCTTCAGTGAGACGCCGTGGACGATTGAGAACGAGATCCTGACGCCGACGATGAAGATTCGGCGCGAGCAAATTGAAAAGCAATTTGGTGAGGATGCCGAGCGGCTCGCCCGAGAGGGAGCAGAAGCCGGCCGCATACTGCTGCACTGGGTAGATTAAGAACGGTTAAATCCCATTCGGAGCAACGATAGACCCTCGTTAAGCCCCCTCCTCTACCGGGGGCATGGCGGACTCATACTCCTCGACCGTGTAGCTGCGAATCAGATCTCGGTCAAACAACCGCGCCTCATCCGCTGCAATCTCAGCCTGTGCTTCATCGGTGGACAATACCGCCAGAGCCCCATTGAGCGCGTTTTGGTCCGGGTACCAGATCTCCATCAGCACATCAAAAGGCGGGGCGTCGCCCTCCTGCTCTCTGAAGCCTGCCGATTGCAGATAACGGCGCTGATATTTCACGGCAAAACCACCGAGGTACTTCTCACCGATTTTTCGATGATGGGTCTCGTAGTGCTCGATGAACGCCTCGCGAGACATACCCGGCTTTCTGGTCAGTAACGTTACGACTTTAATCACGCTTACCCCTCACCTCAGACCTCACTAACGCTCCAGCTCTTACCGACATCATCGTTAAAAAAATGCTGCCGCGCCCCTGACGGCATGGTATCTCGTAGCGATGCCCTCAACAGTCGCTCGGGGACTTCTGCGGTCACGCACTACAGTATCGAGGTTGCCAACGAGACGTCCGCAAACTGCCACACTGTTTCAAAGCGCGCTCTTATTTTTTCCGCTCCCGCCGCATCGCCCTGACGCCTGAGCGCCTCAGCGAGCCCAAACATGGCCCAGCCATTCATCGGATATTGTGCGAGATCTTTCTCGAAGACCGCTTGAGCCTCAGCCACCCTGTCGCTGGCCAAGAGCGCCGCACCCAACGACTGACGCGTCGGGTAGTACCAAAACGGCGGCTCTGTATAGGGCAGCGCATCCTGCAATGCGACCGCTTCTTCAAAAGCGAGCACTGCGGTTTCCGCGTCACCGGAGCGGTAGGCCATTTCCCCTCTCAGCAAGGACTTGGCAATCTCCAGGAGGTCCCGCGCCGGATAGACATTGCCCATGAAGATCTCGTCGACCTCGGGCTCTAGCTGCTCTATCGCTGCTAACTCAACCAGCGCGGCCTCTGTATCGCCTAGCGCCGCATGGGCCACACCCCGCCCGTAGTGCCATATGGCGCGGGCAAACGCGAAGGGTTCGTAGGGTTCAGGCTCCGCCAGAATCTCCTCCCACCGCGCAAACCTGACTAAAGACAGCATCGGTACCGTGCGAAAAAATTGAATGGTCGGGAACTGCTCTACCTGCTCAACCCGCACATTCGCCACCACCCGCCGCGCGCTATCAAGGGACAGCGCGCTTTGGCCCTGCATCGTTGCTGAGGCCCACAGGAAGTGAATGTTATGTGGATAATACAGCGCAGGATAGAAGCCCTGCGCGTTGCACTGGGCAATATAGGCCTCATCCACCTCTGCGGCCCTGATATTGGCCAGCGCAGAGTCCTGGTACCGCCCTACTCTGAAGTAAATGTGACTGGGCATATGCACAAGATGACCCGACCCCGGTACCAGATTGGCCAGACGATCCGCGGCGGCTTCAGCCTTCGCCGCATTGGACGAAGCCTCCAATGCATGGATATAAAGATGCAACGCGAGCGGATGATTGGGGTCAGCGGCCATGACGGCCTCAAGGCTCGCAATCACCGCCTGCGTGTCTGGCTTGGCCTCACCATCTGGGCCCCAGTAATTCCAAGGCATCGTGTTCATCAGCGCCTCTGCGTAAACCGACGCCACAGTGGTGTCGTCTGGGTAACGCTCAGCCATGTCCGCCAGCGCGTCTGCCCAGGCGCGATCGAGCGGATCACGCGGTGTATCCGCTTGACCGTCATAGCGCTGATCCAGCGCTCTGATCCAGTCCTGCTCCTTGGACGTCAAACCATCCATCAACGCCAGGGCTTGATCTATCGCAGCACGAGCGTTCTCCCGCTCTGCGGGGGCCATAATCGCCTTGCCGTTATTGGTTACATTGATATTGGGCCCCGTGGCCAGCGCTTCGCCCCAAAAGCACATGGCGCATCCTGGATCCAGCGTTTGTGCGGCGCGGAAACTGCGAATGGACTCTGCATGATTAAAGCCGAACGCCAGCACCATGCCCTGATCAAAGTAGCGTTGAGCGTCGAGGTCAGCGGTGGTGATCTGCATATGGTAGTCGCCCATGCCCTCAAACAGGGGCGCTCCGGCGCGTTGCGCCAAGCTTTGCACTGGATCTTCGTCCGCCCGCGAATCCACTTCGCCGCCGCATCCCGCCAAGGCGATAGACCCCAGGAAGCCCAGCAACCCTATTTGTTTATAAGTATTCAACATGAGTCCGCCTCCGAGAAAAACGCCCACCCTACACATGACCATGACTACTGACCACCCGCCGTCCGCTCGCCAATCGGCACGCTCCGAGCGTCCGATACCAGCCCATCAACGTGGCTCGATGTGAGCGTCTTCAAAAAGGCCACTAGTGCCGCTTGATCGGACTGCGTCAACTGGACGGAGCGCGTTCTAGGATCCTGCGCCGGATCTCCCCCGCCGCCCTCTGCGTAAAAGCCGACCACCGCCTCCAGTGTGGCAATCGATCCGTCGTGCATGTAGGGGCCGGTAAGTGCAACATTGCGAAGGCTCGGTGTGCGATAGCGCCATTTGTCTGCCTCTAGCCCGGTAACCTCATATCGCCCATCGTCGGTGAACGTCTCTGTCTCCGCATCGACAGTTGGCACAACAAAAACTCCAGGGGCCAGTTGCACCAACGGGGGCCTGAAGGCGCGACTGGCGCGCCGATACCCTGTCCCCGTGTTGTGAAACTGACCATCCGTAAAGAGCGCCGACGAAGCGTTGACGCGATGACACGAGGCGCAGCCCCTGTTCTTAAAGACGGTGAAGCCTCGAGCCGCCAGTGTCGGGTAGCCGTTGACGCCCGACCCCCCTTTGGCGGCCAACTCGTCACCCCCGAAGTACCATCGATCAAAGGGCGAGTCGCCAGACAACAAGGCACGTTGATACGCGGCTAAGGCCCGTCCCAGTGTCCTCTCGGTGAGACCCTCATCGAAAGTTTCTGCAAATCGCTCTCTATACAGAGCGTTTAAAGCGAGCTTTGCCACTACTGCTTCGCGCGAGTCGTTCGCCATCTCATTCTCAGCGAGCAATGGCGACCAAATTTGTGACTCCAGTGATTGCTCCCGCCCATCGAGAAAAAGGTTTTCGGTAAAAGCCACGTTATAGAGTGATGGAACGTTGCGTCGCACGCCCTTTCCCAAGTGGCCCACGGGCGTGGCCAACTCATTCTGGGTAAAACCCTGCTCGGGGATGTGGCACATGGCACACGACAGCGTCTCGTTTTTCGACAGACGCCGGTCGAAAAATAGCTGCCGCCCCAAATCGATTTCCGCGGGATCTAGCTGATTGCTCAGTGCAGGCAGGCCGAGGGGTGGATTTACGCTGAGCTCGAACAATGGCTGCCGCTCTCCGAGGCTTTGTATGACCACCTTTGAATCGGTGACGTAAGACGCCGACTCATACCCCACCCTTGAGTCAGCCTGCCGCACTCGGTGAGTCCCATCAGCCAATGAGGTATCGGTGGCTGCGAACATTCTGGTCAACGGTAGGCAAAGCACTAAGAGACCACCCAAACACAGCGCCCCACCTCGTCTCACCGAAGTTCGAAAACGATTCGCAGGCTTGGCTGAAGGTGTTAGCATCCAGTGAATTGTGGCAGAAATTTGTGGAGACAAGCATGACATTGAGAGGATTTTTCTCGGCGCTGGTCGCGTTAACCGTGCTGGTACAGCCGACGGCGGCAGACGAAACCTGCATGTCACCGTATATGGCCAAGATCGTGGGTCAGGAAGACTATGTCTACATCTGGACGCTGGGTCTTGAGGGCGTTGGCGACGGTGAGGACAAGCTTGTTACCGTAGACGTTAACCCCGACTCTGAGACCTACGCGCAGGTCATTCACTCGATCTCGATGGGTGGCCGCCATGAAGCGCATCACTCTGGCCTGACCGATGATCGCCGCTACCTTTGGGCATCGGGCCTTGATACCAGCAAAATCTTCATCTTCGATGTCCATACAGATCCTGCCGCACCCAAGCTGCATCGCACCATCGATGATTTTGTCGACAAAACCGGTGGCGTAGTCGGACCCCATACCAATTACGCGCTACCTGGACGCATGCTGATCACCGGTTTGTCTAATAACCGAGACCATGGCGGCCGCACCGGCATGGCGGAGTACACCAACGGCGGCGACTTTATCACCAGCGTATGGATGCCCACCGATGACAACCTGCAAGGCGCGGAGAAGTCCGGCAGCTTTGCCGATGGCTACGGCTACGACGCGCGTGCTTTGCCACGACGCAATGTGCTGGTGACGTCCTCTTTTACCGGCTGGAACAACTACATGATGAATCTAGGCAAGATGATGGGCGATGCCGAGGCGATGAAGCGTTTCGGTAACACCGTGGTCATCTGGGACCTGCATTCCCGAAAACCCAAGAAGATTCTAGACGTGCCCGGTGCACCGCTCGAAATCCGCTGCGCCTGGGGTTCTCGCTCCAACTACTGCTTCACGACCACCGCTCTTACCTCCAAGGTCTGGTTGATCTACGAAGATGACGCCGGCGAATGGCAGGCCAAGGCAGTGGCGGATATTGGTGACGCCAGCAAGATTCCTCTGCCCGTGGATATTTCGATCTCAGCTGATGACAACCACCTCTGGATCAACACTTGGAACGACGGACTGACTCGCCTGTATGACATCTCTGATCCCTTCGCGCCGAAGCAGATCATGGAAGAGCAGATCGGCGAGCAGGTGAACATGGTTTCGCAGAGCTGGGACGGCGAGCGGGTCTACTTCACCTCGTCGCTCCTCGCGAACTGGGACAAAACAAATGCTTCAGAGGGCAATGACCTGCAGTATTTCAAACTCTACAAGTGGGACGGCAAGGCTCTCAAGCCTGAGTTTAACCTCGACTT
>Ga0181566_10004089_pt1 | contig 11880 bp, 8 predicted proteins | sample 101ome_15_FD_133762 | JGI IMG/M metagenome (GOLD analysis project Ga0181566, IMG submission 133762) | Coastal salt marsh microbial communities from the Groves Creek Marsh, Skidaway Island, Georgia - 101402AT metaG (megahit assembly) | ecosystem: Environmental > Aquatic > Marine > Intertidal zone... | reverse complement strand
TCATCCAAGGGGGATTTTTCAATGGATGACTATCAAGATCTTTCAGCGCATCTTCAAGATGTTGATCATTGGTTAGCAGTCTGGAGAAATGTGCGGGCTCAAATCATGCCCCCGCCGAAAAAAGACCAGTTGCAGTCTGATGAAGTTCGCCAACTTCTCTCATGGATTGAAACTCAGGTTTTTCGCCTCGATCCAAACAATCCCGACCCAGGGCGAGTCACGATCAGGAGGCTTAATCGGATGGAATACCATTATACTGTCTCTGATTTGCTTGGGGTCGATTATCAGACTTGGGACAAGTTCCCAGCGGATGATACTGGTTATGGATTTGATACGATTGGAGATGTTCTTTCCATTTCCCCGCTTCATATGGAGAAATATGTTGAGGCAGCTGCTGAGATCGTCAATTTGGCTTTGCCTCAAGATGCGGCGACAAGGATTCCAATAAGAATCGTCGAAGGGAGTCTCTTTCGCTCTCCCGATAAGACGATTGCTAGCAGCAGTGACTTGCTCCCGCTCAAAGCGGCTCAAGGAGTCTTGGCAAATGTGAATGCTCCGGCGAGAGGTTCTTATGAAATTCATTTGGATTACGCTGTCAAAGGGGCGAGCGAGGCGAGTGATCAAAGTGCTTACCTCGAGGTCAGTATCCGTGGAAAAAAAGTTGCCGAGAGGGCCATCGGCTGGGACCAGCGCCAACGTATTCGCCTCTCCGGTCAAAGCGTTCTTCTCGAAGGGGAAAATCAGATTGAGGTCAAAATCATTCCAAAAGATCCGCCAGCCGAAGGGCAATCAGAGCAGTATGTTGAGCTTCAGCAAGTGGAGCTAAAAGGCCCAATGGATGGCAGCTATCAGGAGTATCCAAAAGGATACCGGATGATCATGGTTGATGGTCCAGCTCCAGAAGACATGAGAGCGCGAGAGATCTATGCTGCTAAGATTATGAAAAGCTTTGTGAGCAGAGCTTACCGTCGGCCTCTCGATCAAGGAACGATCTCTCGGTTGGTACAAATGGTAATGGAGGAGGACCGGTCTCCCGGGAAAACTTTTGAAGATGGAATTAAGCTCGCAATGACTGCGGTGTTGGCATCACCTCGTTTTTTGTTTCGAGCAGAAATTCAGCCCGAGCCAAATAACAAGGGGACAACGGTCTTGCTTGATGAATTTGCGCTCGCTTCGCGTCTTTCTTTCTTCCTATGGAGTTCAGTCCCCGATGATGAGCTCCTCAGTCTCGCCTATCAAAAGAAACTCCGAGAGAATTTAAGGGCGCAGATTGACCGGATGCTCGCAGATCCAAAATCACAACGGTTTGTAAAGAGTTTCGTGGGGCAGTGGTTACAGGCACGTGATGTGGAAACCAAAGCGATTGATGCACGCAAAATCGCGGGGCTGAACGATCAGGGACAAGCCGATCGATTGATGAACAACCAAATGAGGCGCGATATGCGTCTTGAGACCGAAAAGTTCTTTGAGTTTATCCTAAAAAATGATCGGCCAGCAGAAGAGTTGATCTCAGCGCGCTACAGTTTTTTAAACGAGAGGTTAGGAGATTTTTACGGAATCAAGGGGGTGCAGGGCGATGATCACCGGCTTGTTGACCTCCATGAGCATCCAGAACGAGGAGGGCTTTTAACACAGGGAACCTTTTTGATTGTGACGTCTAATCCCACGCGAACTTCCCCAGTAAAACGAGGCCTCTTTGTTTTAGACAACCTGCTTGGAACTCCCGCGCCTCCCGCACCTCCAGGGATTCCTGAGCTAGAAGAAGTTGCTCATCAACAAGGCAAGCCACTGACGATTAGAGAAATGATGGTCATTCATCGGCAAAAACCACTCTGTGCAAGTTGCCATCAGCGGATGGATCCAATCGGTCTAGGTTTAGAAAACTTTAATGCGATCGGACAATATCGCACGACCGATCAAGGAGAGCCGATTGATACGGGAGGGCAGTTAATTAGTGGAGAACGTTTCACGGATGTTGCGACGCTCAAAACAATTCTCGCCAATGAAAGAAGGGATGATTTTTACCGCTGTTTGAGCGAAAAACTACTCACCTACGCAACAGGTCGAGGCACTGAGTATTTTGACGCGGTGACAATTCATCAGCTCGTGGAGAGACTCAAAACAAATGGAGGCCTTCTCAAAGAGTTAGTGGTAGGGGTCATCGAAAGCGCTCCTTTTCAAAAGCGCCGAGGAGGATAAGCTCTTCGGAGTGATTTTTGTGAGAAAATCTCGAAAACTATCGTAAAGTCTCGTTATGAAGCAACCTCTTCAAGTGAGCCGCCGCAATTTTTTGCGTGGGTTTGGCGCTGCCGTGGCGATGCCTGCTCTCGATTCGTTAAACCCTCTCAGGGCTGCGGGAAGTCATGGAGTGGCCACTACTGTTGGGGGGAGCCCTTTACGCATGGCGTATCTTTCGGTGCCCAATGGGGTCAATGTCGAGCACTGGCGTCCTGAAGGGGTTGGATCTCATTACAAGCTTGGTAAATCGATGGCTCCCCTTGAGGGTCTCAAGCAAGATATTCAGGTTTTTACAGGTTTTGCTCATAAGCACGCAACCCCGGGTCGTGATGGGGCTGGAGACCATGCACGTAGTACGGCCACTTTTTTGACTGGTCAGCGCGCGAAAAAGACAGCGGGTTCGGATATTAAAGTGGGGGTTTCTGTCGACCAAGTTGCTGCTCGTCATGTGGAAGAGTTTACTCGCTTGCCTTCCCTTGAGCTGACTTGCGATGGGGTGCGGACTTCGGGGAATTGCGACTCTGGATATTCATGTGCTTACCAGTTTAACCTATCTTGGCGTTCGGAGACTCAGCCGATGACTCCGGAAGGGAACCCGCGGCAGGTTTTTGAGAGGCTTTTTGGGGCGGGTGCGAGCCAGGAACGTTCTCAAAGCCTCGCTCAGCGTCTCGCTTCCAAGAAATCGATCCTCGACTTCATTTCTGATGATGCCAAAGCGATGCACCGGCATCTGGGTCGCAACGATCAGCAAAAGCTAGATCAATACCTAACGGGAGTCCGCGAAATCGAGCGACGCGTTGAAAAAAGTGAGTCTCTCGGCAAGGTGATTGATCCTGGTGTCCCGGCCCCAACAGATCGTCCCGCAAATTACTCGGAGCACATTAAGCTGATGATGGATATGATGGTTTTGGCATTCCAGACTGATTCGACTCGTGTCTCGACGTTCCTCTTAGCGCATGACGGCAGTAATCGTTCTTTCAATGAGATCGGCGTTTCCGATGGGCATCACAATATTTCTCACCACAAAGGTAAAAAAGAGAACCTTGAGAAGATTCAAAAGATCGATGAATTCTACCTCGCAAAATTGGCCTACTTCTTACAGAAGATGAAAGATACTGAGGATGTGGATGGGCAGTCGCTTCTCCACAATTCCATGATCGTCTACGGGAGTGGAATCTCGGATGGGAATCGTCATAATCATAATGACCTCCCTGTGATTGTTGCAGGCCATGCGGGAGGCGCTTTCAAAGCGGGCCGCCATGTTGATCTTCGCGAGGAAGTTCCTCTTTCAAATCTCTATGTTCGGATGCTCAATGAATTTGGGATTTCAGATAAGAACTTTGGCGATTCGACAGGAGCTCTGAAAAATATCTAACAAAGTGACCGAAAACTCTGAAGATCAAAGAGCCCGGTTGACTCGTCCCTCGGGCTCTTGGTCTCGACGGCCATAGAGCCCCCTCAAAAACGATAAAGATTGGCTCGTTGGAGGCCCCTTTGAGACTTAAGAATGGCCCAACAAGTAAAAGGAAAGTCCTTGATGCTTCCTCCTCTTAAGTTGATCTTGTGTTTCACATTTGAATGAAGGTGGTTCCTACAGAGCGAGCGATGGGCTTAGTGACAATTCTTTCAGGTTTAGCCATCCCAATCGGTATCCTGATCGGAGCAGGTCCTTTCGGAAGTGTCAGTCAGGTTGTGAGTTGTTTTAATGCCATCCTGTGGATCATTAATCCGATTGGCTTTTGGCTGTTTCAGAATGTCGAAGGATTGTTTTACTCGATTGCCTCTTTCATTGGGGGAACAATGGTGTCAGCATACTTTTGGGGGATGATTGATACCTTGGTTTTCCAACGTCAGGGTGGGGACGATCAAAAGAGTTAGTGGACGTCTAACAAAAAAGAAGGTCGCCAAAAACAAGGTGACCCTACTCCGATGAAAAGAGTTTCGTAGCTCTTATGAGCTGAGTGAGTTGTCGGTATTTACTCTTGGGTTTTTTGGTTAAAAAAATCAGTGATGGATGCTTCCTATGATGAGTGATGTATGATTAGCTCTGGGCTCCAACATGAGTGAAAAAACTCCACAAACTCCAGCAAACGATGGAGCTCTTGATTTGTCCGGTTTGAATTTCGGCCCTGCTTGGGCGCGTGATTCTTCGGAGTCGAAAAGTGTTAAGAAATTTAAGAACCGAGGAGACCGTGCGGACCGCAGCGAGTCGAAGGATCGTCGTCGGGGTGGTGGAGGTGGTTTTCGAGGTGATAAGCGTGGTGGTGAACGCCGTGGAGGTTTTAAGGGGAAAGGTGCACCACGACGAGGTGAGCGTGACCGTCGTCCGCCCCGACAGGAGGTAGAACCACCTGCGGGATTCACTTTGCAATTGATGCCTGCAGAAGAAAATCTCGATCTTCTTGCCAAGCAGGTCATTGAAACGAGGCGGACCTATTCGGTCTTCGACCTTGCGAAGGTCCTTCTTCAAAGTCGGGATCGGTTTCGCGTGATCTATGAATCCGCGGAGCACAAGTTTTTCCGCTGTCGCGAAGATCAATCGATTTGGCTTACGAGAGATGAAGCTCTTCGCCATCTTTGGAAAGCAGGATGGCTGTCGCAGTTTTATGATGAAGTGAAAGTTCAAGGGGAAGCTCCCAAGGGAAGCTTTTCTTCGGTCTCTCGTTGTGGAATCAGTGGAGAGCTTCTGGGGCCTCCCAATTATCATGGTTTTCAAGAAAAGTTGGTGGCTCTTCATCGAGAGAAGTTTTCGAACATGTCACTCGAGGACTACAAAGCGAAGATCAAAACGGATCATGGTGAAGAGGCTGTTGAAGCTTGGCTCGAAAAGATGAAGCTGGTGACTAAGTGGAGAGTCAAAGAAGTTGAGCCAAAGGATGCCGCCGAAAAAGACTTAGATCAGGTTGATGCTTCAGGAGACGAACAAGAGAGTTCTGAACCAGTCCAATCTTCTGAGCTTACGACTGATGATCCGATCGAGACTTCTGATTCCCCTACTGAAGAATCCCCAGATGATTCCGAGATCGAATCTTGCGATCAGGAACAAGAGGGCTCTCAAGAAGAGGGTCAGGAAGAGTTTTTGGAGGACGCTCGTGCCCTTGAACGCCATTTTTCCGAGAATCATTTTAACGAAGTTTTTGAAGAAACTTCCCGTGCGTGGGTGATGGGAGATATTCAGGGTAATTTACTTTCACCTGGATTGTTGACGATGCTCAAAAGAGCGGTCGCGGAGGAAAAACGTTACCCTGGTAAGCTGATGCCATTAGTGTGTCGTCAGCTTTCGGGCCGTCACGTTGCCGTCTTTAAATGGGAAAAGAAACTCCGAGTCGGGCCTTCCCGACCTCACGCAGTGCCCCCAGAGGTATCTCTCTCTGAACGTCCACAGAGTATGATCAACCACTTACAAGATCATTCCGGAGTCACCTTGCAGGATTTTTGGGCAGCAGTTTGGCCCGAAAACTTGGATGAAGCTGCCAAGCATGATTGGTTGCAGGACTTCCAGTGGTTGTTAAGCCAAGGTCATCTCATTTTACTCTCCGATACGACGGTTCATTTGGCTAAGAAAGAATCAAGCCCAACGCCTGAAGGCTCTCGCAAAAAGTCAGTGGAGAAAGATGCTCCACAAAAGCCTGAGCAGGTAGAGCAAAATTCAGGTTGCTCAGAATCTGCCAGTTTGGAGCAAGCACAAGCAGTTGCGCAAACCCAAGAATCTAGCGAAGAAGTGACCACCAAAACCGATGAGGTGGTTGAGTCTGTTCAGGATACAGATCAGTCACCTTCCTAGGATTGGTTTTCTCACTGCTCGAGAGCAGCACGAAAATCATTGGCCGCACCCTCTGCTTTTTTTGGAGAGTCGTTCTCTTGCTTTGGATTGAGGTCTGAGTCAATGGACTGGGAAGCGGCTTCCGAGGAGCTTGTTTCTTGATGACTATCTGGTTCGTGCGGTTCTGGAAGCGCGCGTGGTTGTTTTGGAATGAGATCAATTCCTTGAGGATCCTCGAGGCTCAGGCTGTGCTCAGAGGCCTCGAGAGTCTCAAATTTTCGAGCAGAGGGGATGACCCGGCTCTCGAGTGACGAGACTGCTGAGTTATACGACTTAACGGAACCTTCGAGTGATTTTCCAACTTTCGAGAGATGATTCGAAAAGGTGGTGAGACGTCGATGGAGTTCACGCCCGGTCTCGGAAATTCGACGGGCATTTTCAGCGAGGGCCTCTTGTCGCCATCCGTAAGCGACGGAACGCAAAAGAGCGATAAGCGTGGTCGGAGTGGCCAGAATCACGTTTTGATCCACTCCTTGTTCCAGAAGCGTTGAGTCTTGAGTCAGGGCCGCAGAGAAGAAGGATTCTGAAGGAAGAAAGAGGACTACAAACTCGGGAGCTGGTTGAAACTGTGCTTGATAGTTCTTTGAGGCAAGTTGGCGGATATGCGTCAACACTTGGCTTGCGTGGCGAGCTAGCGCCAAGTCTCGGTCAGCATCTGAATCAGCTTCGAGGGCATCAAGATAAGCATCCATCGGAGCTTTCGAATCAACCACGATTTGCTTGCCGCCTGGGAGTTTGACGATGAGATCTGGACGAAGACGTTTTCCTTCATCCGTCGTCGTTGTTGTTTGAGTGGTGAAGTCGCAGTGTTGCTGCATCCCTGCCATTTCAACGACACGCTGGAGTTGGATTTCTCCCCACTGACCCCGGCCGGTAGGTTGCCTTAGAGCTTTGACGAGAGAGCGAGTTTCCTTGTGCAAACCTTGCTGAGTTTCCGAAAGTGAGGCAACTTGCTCGCGTAAGGAAGCGTAGGCTCCTTCGCGGGCTTTCTCAATTTCGCCGATGCGAAGTTGCATCTTATCGAGCGATTCGGAGACAGGTTTGACGAGGTGTTTGACAGCCTGTTCTCTTTTTTCTAGCTCGCCTTTGGCTTCCTTTTGCTCGGCTCTAAACGTGCTCTTGGCAAGCTCAAGGAATTGTTGCTGAGTACTTTTGAGCGCTTCTCCAGAGAGCGCTTTGAAGGAGTTTGAAAATCGTTCTTCAACAGTGTTGAGGAGTTTGAGTGTTTCTTCGTGGCGTTGTTTTTGATTTTCGAGATGAATCTTGGCCTCGCTCTTTTCTTTGAGGAGATCGGCTTCAGAGTTTTGAAGTTCCTCGATTTTTTTTCTCAGGGTGATCTCGGTGGCTTCCAGATTTGTGATGGTCTCGGTTGTGGCTTTTTCCCTCTCCCTCAGAGTCGAGCGAAGGGCGGAAATTCGGATCATTTGGACTAAAACGGCCAAAATGATGCCTCCGATGAAACCAACAAGAGCCGACATTTGGGAAAAGTTTTCTAAAAATTCAGGCATAACCGAAAGGATTGTCTCTTGCGCTCTAGAGAGAAGCTGCTTTGCTCCTCCTCAGCACCTGTGCCCACTGTGGAAGCGCGGGACACTAAAATCAAACCATTACGAACTATCATGGCACATTCACTTCCCGAGTTGGGCTACGCCCACGATGCTCTTGAGCCACATATCGACGCTCAGACGATGGAAATTCACCACGGTAAGCATCACAATGCTTACGTGACTAATCTCAATGCTGCTCTTGAATCGCATGCAGACCTTGCCGATTTATCGCTCACTGAGTTACAAGCTCAGATTGCAGACGTTCCGGCTCTTCGCAATAATGGAGGAGGGCACTTTAATCATAGCCTGTTCTGGAAGGTCATCGCTCCAGGAGGCTCAACGGCTCCCACGGGGGATCTTGCCGATGCCATCGATGCAGCCTTTGGCTCTTTCGATGCCTTTAAAGAAGAGTTTGCAAAGGCGGGTGCGACTCGTTTTGGCTCCGGTTGGGCTTGGTTGGGTGTCAAAAGCGATGGAACGCTTGGGGTTTGTTCAACCGCAAATCAGGATAACCCACTCATGGGTGAGGGCGCAGGGGTTTGCGGATGCACTCCAATTCTGGGATTAGACGTTTGGGAGCATGCTTACTATCTCAATTACCAGAATCGTCGCCCAGACTACATCGCTGCTTTCTGGAATATCGTTAACTGGGATGTTGTCGCCGAGAATTTTGCAGCGGCAAAGTAATTCAGTTTTTCTAAACGAGTTTTTGATCAAAAGCGCGAGGCCTGTCCGGGGCTCGCGCTTTTCTTTGGTCTTGCTTGATTGAGCATCATCGTTTGTCGGAGTTTTTGGGATCTCCCTTTACGAAGCGAGGGCTCGATGTTTAGGGTCTTGGGCCATGAATCGCTTGCTTGCAATTTTACTTTCTCTTAGTCCGGTGACATTCGCGGAGCTTCCACAAATGTCAGAAAAAACTGAATGGCTTGGTTACTTCGTAGGATGGGAGGATAAGAAATTTGATTTTGGAATCGGAGCTGATGGTGAGCTCGCGATGATGATTAAAAAAAGGGGTAAGAGAGTTTCTCATCGGGACATTTCGATTCGCTATCTCATCGAAGAAGAAGTCAAAGGAAAGTGGGTCAGACGGCGATTCGTGGAGAATGGTCTTTCAAGTGAGCAAGAGAAGGGACTTGATCCTCGCAAGCCTGTGGCCATTTCTTCTACCGTGACAGGAGACACGACCGTAGAATGGATCCATGTTCTCTCTCGTGGGACGGTCTCAATTTTACCAAAGCTTCTTGAAAAGAAAACGAACAATCCGGTTCGCGTTGGTATCGAGTTCGCTCTCCCAAGACTCCACCGCTTTGAAGGCAAGCCCGACGAAAAGGAACTTAAGAAAAAAGCTGGAGACGATTATTTGCGGGGCAAGCGCCTCAAAGATGGTAAAAAAGTCCGCATTCAATTCGATGATCTCGAAGATGATGTGTCTTCCGAAGAATTTCTTCAGGACGGAGCAAGCGAGGTGGAGGTTCAGTCAGTGGGGATGTCTGGTATGACTTTCACCCTTGCCAATGGCGACGAGAAATCGGGCCGAATTGATGTCGTGACCAATGGCCCCCTGTACAATTCTTTTCGATTCCGCTGGATGGTTGAAATGGAAAAGATCGGTGATCAAAAGAGCTTTGTTAACTTCTCGATGGAGTAATATTGAGAACTTTCTGGAGGTGGGTCGCGGTTAAAGCTCCCATCGTCTGGCATGCTTCAAAGGCATGTGAGCCATAACGCTCGACCATGGCTTCTCGTAGAAGCACGAGGTTTTCGTGGGTTGAAATATCAGTGCGGTTCATGACGCTGAGAATTGCTTTGAGGCGGTTTCGTTCGACCTTGGCTCGTCGTGACATTTGAGAGAGTTCCTCTGCTCGGTATTGGAGGATCGTTTGATCATTGAGATGCTCCCTGACGAGATCCTCGACAGGCTTGTTGTCTGGAAATAGGTGAGCTCGGTAAACTTGGAGATTTCCCTCGTAGGATTGTTGGTCAAAGTCGATGGGGCGAACGCGATATTGCACCTCTTCAAAGTCAGGAGTGATATCTACCACATAGTTGACTGTTCTCATGTCACCTAAGAGGCGGAGGAAACACCTTTCACCAAATTTCACAAACTCTTTGGCAATTCGGACATGGTTTAAGGAGGGATCGGAGAGGTAATCTCGAATAAAAACATCTCCCGGAACACCAGCGATGTGCTCTTCAATTAAGGTGTTTCCATTGACGAGATAGTTGATCCGGTTTGGGGATAGAATATGCTCAAGTTCGAGTCCAAAAAGACGTGAAGCATCCGCATTTTTCACGTAATAGTAATCAGAATTCCCATTAAACAAGTTGGTAATTCGAATTCGAAAAGGACGAGAATTGCCAAACTCGCCAAAGTCAATGCGCTCAACCGTGAGGTGCTCGGCAAGGCTAAGATCGCCGCCAATTTTCAACATGGCATAGATCTTTGTCAGCTTTGGACGAAGATCTTCCATCACCTCTTGGGGATACATCACCTCCAGCCAGAGCGTTTCTTCTCCCTTTGGATTTTCATAGGGGATCGATCCGCTAAATCTCAAAAGCTCATCGTAGACAAGAGGAACTTCTGACAGACGGCCGTAGTGAGCGAGGTAGTTCCACAACGGTGGAGAGATGGGGTAGCAGATCTTTCGTCGTGAAATCATTGTCTTAGACGGCGCCAAAGATCTTTGGTCTGCTTGATCAGGAAAAGCGAGGGAATTTCACAGCCACGAATCAAGATTTCAAGCAATGGGAGGTCGGGTAAAAGCTTTCCGAGCAAGACTTTCGATTCGAAAAACGCAATTCCCTTGATCTTTACGACCTTTTGGGATTAATCTCGCGGCGCACGCAAGTGAATCAAGGCGGGATTAGCTCAGTTGGTAGAGCGACTCGTTTACACCGAGTATGTCGGCGGTTCGAGTCCGTCATCCCGCACCACTTGATCTCACCGTCACTCTAGCGTTGGACTAGGGTTGAGCCTTGGGCGAGAAAAATGCTTCGGTCTGTTTTTTGGCGCATGAGAATGAAGAGGTTGAACCAACAAGCTTGACTCTCGCCTTGATTGATTATTGAAGCTGCGATCGAATCCCAAGGATGAGCGACGATTCGTCTCGGCTGCGCGAGTATGCGCTTTGATGGGCCTCTAGTTTCGGCGAGCAAGCCGCCCTTCATCAATCAGTTTCCAAAAATGTTTTGATTCGGCTAGAGCTTCGTCCTCTCCCAGGGGCAGTTTTGAACGATAAAGAAAATCAGAGAAAGTACCCTTATGTAAGACACGGTGGACAATGACTTGTTCGCTAATGACCTCAAAATAAAACCGCCAGTCTTTGGAGCGGAATCGATAGAGCTTCTTGCCATCGCGCTCAATTTCACCGAAGCGCTCGTCATTGATGTGTTCAAGGTCGTCTTTGGTCACCTTAAATTCATCGAGGAGTTCAAGTTGCTCCAGAGTATCCAACTGGGAGATTTCTGAGGCACTAATTTCATTAAAAACGATTTGGAGCACGCCTCGGTTTATAACGGATTCTTGGAGATACTCAAACCTCGCAAAAGAAAAGCGTGATTAAAACGTGAAAGTATTCAAATGAACACTATATTAAGAGGGTGATAGCAAAGATCTACAGTGCAGCCTTGCGCGGCGTGGAAGCCATTGAAGTTGCCGTTGAAGTCTCTGCCCGTGAAGCAGAGGGGGCCAATGCAGGGCGAATGAATATTGTCGGGCTTCCAGACGCTGCGGTGAGAGAATCTGGAGAGCGCGTGACCACGGCCATTTTAGCTTCAGCAATGGACTACACTTATGGCGTTCACACCGTAAATTTGGCTCCCGCCGATTTAAAAAAAGAGGGTCCCTCTTTTGACCTTCCAATCGCACTTGCGATGTTGGCCTGTAAGCAAGGAGAAGAACTCAGTTTAGCGAACGATCTTGTGATCGTTGGAGAACTCGCTCTGGATGGAAGTCTACGACCAATCAAAGGAGCACTCTCGATTGCTCTCGGAGCCAAGGCGGCAGGGCGTCGCCGACTTCTTCTCCCTGCAGCGAATGCTCGAGAGGCCGCTGTGGTGAGTGATCTTGAAGTCTACGGATTGAGTTCTCTGTACGAAGCTTGGCAGTTTATCACTGGCGCTCAGAGCAGAGAACCTGAAGCTCGATCTCGTTTTCCTCGTTCTCAATCATGGGGATCTTATCCTGATTTCGATGAGGTTAAGGGGCAGCAAAATGTCAAGCGAGCCCTCGAAATTGCGGCAGCTGGAGGACATAACATTTTGATGGCAGGT
>Ga0181566_10004088_pt1 | contig 11880 bp, 15 predicted proteins | sample 101ome_15_FD_133762 | JGI IMG/M metagenome (GOLD analysis project Ga0181566, IMG submission 133762) | Coastal salt marsh microbial communities from the Groves Creek Marsh, Skidaway Island, Georgia - 101402AT metaG (megahit assembly) | ecosystem: Environmental > Aquatic > Marine > Intertidal... | reverse complement strand
ACGCGCGACGCTCTTTTGGAAAAGAACCGTCCATCCATTACCCTGACGATTAATGAAGTCAATGCATACACGGTGGGTATGCTCATTGCTCTCTATGAACGTGCAGTGGGCTATTATGCCTCCATGGTAGGTATTAATGCCTACCATCAACCGGGCGTGGAGGCTGGAAAAAAAGCCGCTTCCAAAGTCTTACAAGTACGAAAAGAAGTCATTGATTGGATGACCTCCCACCCTGCTCAATCCATTCATGCCGGCGACCTAGCCCAATCGCTTGGATTGACCGACCAAACGGACTGGATCTTTAAGATTCTGGAAAGTTTATCAGCCAATGATTCCGTCCGGTATTCGCGCAAACCTGCCCAGCACGCCTTGGATGATTTATTCTGTTTCAACCAATAATCTATGCTTCAGCTCACCCAATCATTGATTTAACCTTTGGATGATTTCAATCGAATCAATTCCCCTATGACTGTTACTCTAAACAAAGATGGAACACCCCGAAAAATTGGCAGTGGAAAGACAAAGGGTGCGGGTTGTTTTGCCAAAATAAAATGGGCCCAACTCAAGGAATTCATCAAAGAGGATGAAGACATCTTGGTGGGAAGAGTATGGTTGAGGTCGGTGGGGGCATTGAGTCAAAAAAGGGGATCGAAGAAAAAACAACCTGCCGCAAATAAAATGGGGGTGAAGAATACCAAAGAACCACATTCAACATCACAAAAAAATACTTTTAAAAAGGCGATATCTCCACCTAATTTAGCTCAATCACCAACCCCGCCCTCAAATTCTGATGATGATTACGACCCGCCTCCCCTTTTTGCCAGTGCCGGGAAGATCAACCAGTACTAATTAGAAGGGAAGAAAAGGCGAAGGCTCCAGGGGTTCAGAGGGAAAGTCCGCTGGTTCGTCGACTGGTTGTTGGTTATTATCTTCAGGCACTTCGTCCACGCTCTCTTCCGTTCCATTTTGGTCCACTAAGTAAAAAGGCACAGTTAAGTTGCCATCTTCATCAATAAAAGAAGTAATTTCGGTTTCTGGAGACTCTTCGAGTTCCTCCTTTCGAACATCACGAATCCACCAGTCTTGATAAACTAAATTTCCTTCCTCTTTAAATTGCTGAACGGCTCCCCATTTAGATCCAGCGTATTCAGGAACGAGCAATCTGCGGTCTGCGTCATAAGCATATCGGGCATCCCAAGCTTTTTGAACATAAGAAGGAGGCCGACCTCCCATATTGGATTTTAAAAGTCCAGCAGGCAAAGAAGTCTCCGCTTTTTTAGAACATGAAATCACAAGGAGAAAAAGGATGCATGTAATTCCAAATTTTGTAAATTGATCGAACATTGCTTACAGAATCAATTTCTAACCTAACCTAGAAAAAATCAATCATCAATCCTTGGATGGCCGAGAATACCAAAACTTACAAGCCTTATGGTTTTTGAGAAAAAAAGGAAAGAGAACCAAGGGTAAAATCATGGTAAAAATTGACCAATCACTATGCCAAGTAAGTTTGCGGGCCGATGACACAACCGGCTCATCGGTAAGAATCAGAACCCTTTTTCGTTTTTTTCGGGTTTCACGCTTAAGCTTTCTGGATAAAACGATTTCCTCCCCAGCAAAATGAGATTCCGGGAATCCACCGCAATTGAAAAAAAGTTCGGAAGTGCAAAATATAAAACTTCCGGCAAATAGTTTGAAACGCACCGAAATAAAATTCCATAAATAGGGTAGCAATCTTCCGGAGAACCATCTTCCATAATGGTCGTCAAAACATAAGGTAGCCCCTCCACAGCCCACCTCGCCGGAATCAAGGGCTTGTAATGCCTTGCAAAAAGTAGAAGTGGGAACGGTGGTATCTGCATCCAGAAATATTAAGTTCCGACCTCTGGAGGCTTTGGCTCCCGAGTTCCTAACTCTTGAGATTTGATGAACTGACTCATCCACAACTCGGCAACCAAATTCGGCGGCAATCTTTGCCGTGCCATCCGTGGAACCATTGTTAACTACGATAATTTCTCCCTTTAAGGAGCCGACAGATGCTATCGCATTTTGTACGGAGGCAAGGGTGCATGGCAGGTAGCACTCTTCATTAAAAGCAGGAATGATAACCGAATAATCTAGGTCTGTGTTTTTCTTACTTATAAGAAGAGATCAACGAGAAAACTTTTTGGCTCGTCTTCCTACCCCAAAGGAAAGACCAGAAATCCAACCCTGTAATCGGGCTAAGGGACGCTTCGAATATAGATCATTATCTCCCATCGGATGTAAAGTCGAGTCCCCCCTAATATCGGAAGCGATTTTTTCAAGAGGTGGAAGATCGCTTCCATCTTCTTGCAACTTCTGATACAAAAAAGTTAGCTTATCTACCTCTAATTGCCTAGATAATGCAGAGAGAGTCTTGCGAAACTCAGATACTTGGCCTTCAGGAACAGGAGCATAATCAATGCCCGTATCATGAGATGAATCCACCGACTCATTGGAGGCAGAATCATCATGGCTCGAAGGCGGTTCTAGAACATCCGGGGAAGGCTTTTCTACTTCACTAGTGGGGCTCAAATCTGAATCGAAATCGTCAATGGAAAAGGGTTCTTCATCGAGATCGCTAGATTCGGAAGGGCCTTTCACCTCAGGAGGAACTCCCACTTCTAGTAAACCTTGCTCTGTGGAGTCGGAAGAATCAGATGAGAGCCGACCATCATCCGAAATGGTGGAAGCCAAGTCATCGTCAGAGATTTGCTCTGCTTGTGAATTCATTAAGGGAGTAGAATGTTGTAACTAAATTTTACTAAATATTGTCTAACGAATTGTCTTCTTCATGACCATGAGAAAATTCTCCGCTCCGTATTAACTTGAGTTTCTGAGCGGGCTGAATCAGGTTAAGCGATTCTTTTAAGGGGGTTCCTTCCACTTCAAAAATAGAGTAATGATCGCGAGATAGGGTGCAAATTACATAAAAGGGCATTTCACTCCAATCCGAATCAGACTTAACAATGAAAACGAAACCTTGCTCAATACCATTTAATAAGCCTGATTTTGTATAAAACTCAGACTTCTTGGGAGATACATTTTCAATCTCAACATTAATCTCGTCCCCATAAAACAAACAATCTGGACGAATAATTTCCTTTTCGATTGAAGCAAACGATACGGAGTATGTTTCCAATGCATTGGCACGAATTCTCTGTAGAGAACTGTAATTAGCATCAACAATTTCCCAATTTTGTTTAACCTTGACCATTTCCTCTTCCTCTTCTGCTAAAGATGCGAGAAGATCATTTTTGGATTCCTCAAGGGGGGGGATTTTTTGTTGCTCTAATTCAGCTTGTTCCTGAGATTTGGCGAGGGATTCTTTTTCCGTTTCAATTTCCAAACCGATCTTTTCAGCACTTTCTTTTAATTTATCTAGTTTAGGTTTGAGAAAATTGATTTCTTCCTCTTCCGCCACACCGCTTTCAGTCAAAGATTCTTGCTCTCGCCTCTTTTGAGAAATCTCTTTCCTGAGATCGGATAATTTCAATTCACCAGATTCCTTTTCCGCAACAAAATCATTTTCCAGAGATTCTAAGGTTTTTTCCAATTCATCAATTTTGCTTTGGTTGGAGACAAATTTATCTAAGTTGCTCACAAAGAACACAACCGAGCCAATCAATAAGGACACCGAAAAAATTCTACAAAGCCACCAAATCCACATTTTCAAGGTCTAAGAGTTCTAAGGGACTGCCGATAAGAGGAATAATCTCTGCCAGAGCATGATTTCGAAAGGTTTGCTTGATGCGTATTTTACAAATTTCCCGTTGTTTCGAATGTACGGCAAACAACATCTTCTCACGAATACCATCAAATGAACCCCTGGGCAAAGCAACCAGTCCTGATGAAACATCTAACTCTTTTAATTTCAAACTGAGAACCTCGCCGGGTTCCAACCAAGGTCTCTCCCGTGAATATTTCCGTAAAGCACTCGTAGTTTGCGAATAGTGTTCTTTTAAGAAATTTGTAATGGAAGTGAACGAGGACATCTTATCTGCGGAACCGTCAATATCTTGAATAAGCTCTTCCCTGTCTTCAATGACTTGATCGATCTTATTTTGAACGACGGGGATTGATTTTCTTAATTCTAGAATTCTTTGTTGGGTCTGCTGAAGTTCAAGTACTAAACTTTTTTGATCTTCTTCCATAGATAATCGGGCCGCGTCGGAATCCGATATAGATTTTTCCATTGCGGTGATTTGCTCTTTTAGCTCAAGCAAAATCTCAGAATTCTTTTGATTTCTATCAGATATCTCCAACGCTTCTTCGCTTTCATCTTGCAGGCGATTCTTATCACGAAGCAGGGAGGAGGACATTTCTTTAACCAGTTCTTTTAATTCAGAATCCTTGGCTGTGATTTGGGTCTGGGTCTGTTCGATAACTAATTTTTCAGCATTAAACCGGGATACAGCCGAATGTGTGAACCCAATTCCGATGAACCCAGCAAGGACAGAAATACCATGTAAAATAATGGATAACTTACTCATCTTAGCGAATCTCAGCGATCACAGCGGGAGAAAAGGCAGGGGTAATGCCCCACCCTCATCAGGGGCTTTTTCGGGAGTAGGATTGGGTGCAGAAAGATCGATTCCTTCAGGCATAATCATCGGAGGAAGAAAATCTTCTTCCTCTTCTTCGATTTTTACTTCAATAAGGGGTGCACTCTCCTCAGCCTCCTGCAACTCGAGCTGTGATTTGACAAATTTAATCCTATCCTCTTTAGATTTCTCCCATTTCTTTTCCCTTTTTCGGTCCGTTTGATTTTGATGAAAGGATAATAAGTTTTCCTCGCGTTCGCGATCCGCACCTAGGTATGAAACATGATTGATCTTACCACTTGAATCTCTACCCCAAGAACGACCAATCATCTTACCTTCATAGACAGGGATCATCTTTCTGTCTTGGATTTGATAAGTGTAGCGTGCATCCCAAGCATCATAGATTGCAGGACGGTTAGGCTTTGTAACGGCTTCTTTTTTCAAACCACACGATGTCAGGCAACTGCACAACATAAGCATAAAGGTGGTTTGAAGGTAATCCATTCTATTTCTAAGTTAGACAAACTCAGATTAATTTGAAAACCAAAAACGATATGGTTTTTGACTCCATTCTGGTCCGGCATAGTCGACTCCAATCCTTGGACCGGATAAAATTCTGCTTGGTTGGCAAATTTTGTACTCGATCCATAGTGCGGATGATTGCTCTATTTGGGTTCGGTTCAAATCGCCACACACACCTAATCCTTTGGTTAATCGTCCAGGCCCCGAAAAATGTTCTGTTCCTCGAATAAGAACTGCAGCAGGGTATCCTTTGGGACCCGTTACCACATTGAGCATCCAATGCACACCGTAGCACAGGTAAACATACCATACCCCCCCTTTTTCGTACATTACAGAAGTTCTCTCGGTCATTCCCTTGCTGGCATGACAGGCTAAATCAGCCTCTCCATCGTAAGCTTCAGTTTCGGTAATGATCGAACGGATAACCCGGCCCTGGCTGTTTTTAGTGCACAAAAAACAGCCGAGTAAATCTCGAGCTACCTCCTTAACATCTCTTGCATAAAAGCCCTTTGAAAGACTCATCTGAATGATCAGTATTTTCTATTTTTAGAATCTAGCCATATTGTTACGGGACCACAATCCGTAGCTGTAATCTTCATGTCTGCACCAAAAACTCCACTCTGAACCACTCCAGCAAAGGAATGCATCAACTCTTGCAGCACATAAGAATAAAGTTGATTCCCTTTCTGCGGATCGGAGGCACGATTAAAGGAAGGGCGGGTTCCTTTTTGCAAATTGCCAAACAATGTAAACTGGCTGATCAAGAGAATTCCATGGTCCTGGCGGATGGATTGATTCATCTTGCCCGTTTCATCCTCGAAAATTCGCATCTCCAGGACTTTTTTTAAAATCCAGTCCGCATCCGATAGATGATCGTCCCGATCCACGCCAAGAAAAACGACCAGACCATGTTGAATGGAACCACTGGTTTGCTCAGAGACCTTAACTTCGGCATTCGAAACCCTTCGAACTAATGCCCGCATGCAAGGCTCTTTCTACAACCCCAGATTAAGAAACTTAAATTGAATAAGAAAGCGGGAATCGCAACCCAAGCTTCAGGCATCCTCGGCAACCGCATTCATCACTTCTTCCACGGCTTTGGCTGCCAAAGGAGTCGATAAATATCTCTCTCCACAACTAGCCCCGATAACGACGATGTTTTTGCCTGCCATTTCCGGACGGTGAGCCACCCTCAATGCAGCGGCAATGGTAGCCCCTGTTGAGATACCTGCCAGGATGCCTTCTTCAAGGCTCACTTTTCGAGCCATATCAAAGGCTTCCTCGCTGGATACAAGTTCGACATCATCCACAATACCTAAATTCAGATTTTTCGGAACAAAGCCGGCCCCGATGCCTTGGATTTTATGAGGTCCAGGTTTGACTTCATCTCCGTTCCTGGTCTGGGTAATCACCGGACTCTCTGCAGGTTCAACCGCGACGGTTACCATATCAGGGTTTCTCTCCTTAATGACTTCGGAAACGCCAGTAATGGTCCCCCCAGTGCCAACTCCAGCTACGAGGCAATCGACTTGACCTTCTAAGGAAGACCAAATCTCTTCAGCAGTGGTTTTTCTATGGATCGCTGGATTTGCAGGATTGTTGAATTGTTGAGGCATAAATCCTCTATCACCATACTCGTCAAGTATTTGATTGGCCCGTGCAATCGCCCCTCCCATGCCCTTTGGACCTGGAGTCAAAACAATGTCTGCACCAAGCAGACGTAACAGGATCCGCCTTTCCTTGGACATCGTTTCGGGCATCGTGAGAATACACTTGTAACCCTTGGCCGCACAAACAAAGGCCAATGCAATTCCCGTGTTTCCTGAAGTTGGCTCAATCACCACACTGTCTGGCTTAAGCGATCCATCCAGTTCGGCAGCTTCAATCATAGCCGCCCCTATGCGATCCTTGACACTGGCCAAAGGATTAAAAAATTCTGATTTTAGAAATAATTTCGCAGGCGTTCCTTGGTTGCATTTTTCCAACTCGATTAGAGGAGTTCTTCCGATAGATTGTATGATATTCATAAAGATTAAAAAGAGTGCAGATACTATCTTTTGCCCTTATTGCGGGGGCCAAAGCTACGAATCGGAGCATTGCGATTGACTTCAGCATTTTTCAACCGATACACGATACGGGCTTTTTCCAAATCATTTGGACTCATTTCCATTTTAACAATGTCACCCACAGTGATCTTGATAAAATGCTTTCTCAGCTTTCCGGAAATATGAGCTAAAACTTTGTGGCCATTTTTGAGCTCGGCACGAAACATGGTACTGGGAAGAACCGCAGTTATTTTCCCTTCGACTTCTACTACATCTTGATTAGGCATAAAAAGCTTATTAAATCAATATGACCAGTTGCATACAAGCATAGAACAAAACTTTAACCACCCATCCTTTTCTTACAACCTCCTCAGTTTCATGTTCCATTGCCCTTTTGAAAAAATTCACCCTTCGGCCCTCAAAAAAGACCCTGAGTTTTTTATGAGTCATGCATACAACTTGGCTATCGACGCTTGGCATGCAGATGAGGTTCCCATTGGTGCGGTCATCGTCCGCGATGATGAAATTATCTCTTCTGCCTACAACCAAACGAGAACCCAGACGGACCCAACCGCCCATGCGGAAATGATCGCCATTACCATGGCCGCCAAAAAAATTGGGGACTGGAGGCTCAATCAGTGCGAACTTTATGTAACGAAAGAACCCTGCCCCATGTGCTCAGGAGCGACGATCATTTCAAGGTTAACCAAGGTTTACTTCGGCCTTAAAGACCCCAAGATGGGATGTATGGGAGGAGCTACGAGCCTGCATCAACTCGAGAGATCCAATCATAAACCCGAAGTGATTGAGGGGATTCTTGCCCAACCCTGCGAAGGGATCCTTCAAGCCTTCTTTCAACATCAACGTAACCAAGTCTCTGCTTGACCTAAAATAAGTTTCTTACTTGTTATAGAAGGCCATAACCCATTCCTGTTAATTTAAATTTATCATGTCGTACCAACTCCCACCCCTACCCTACTCACCTAACGCCCTTGAACCTCATTTTGACGCTCGGACCATGGAAATCCACCATGGCAAACATCACCAGACCTATGTGGATAAATTGAATGCGGCCTTGGCCGATCATCCGGAATTGTCTGGTTTGGAGGTTCAAGATCTGATCGCAGATTTATCGAAAATTCCACAGTCCATAAGGTCGGCCGTTCAAAACAATGGTGGAGGTCATGCCAATCATACTTTCTTTTGGAATTCATTGAGCCCCCAAGGTGGAGGTAGCCCCGATGAGACTCTTAGTCATGCAATCGATTCTGCATTTGGAAGCTTGGAAAGTTTCCAGCAGAAATTTTCTGAAGCGGCCCTGACTCGTTTTGGTTCAGGTTGGGCCTGGTTGATCCAAAAGGAGGATGGTTCCCTTTCCATTACATCGACTCCAAACCAAGACAGTCCGTGGATGAGTGGAATTGTAGATGAAACTGGAACCCCCTTGATTGGACTTGATGTTTGGGAACATGCGTACTACCTGAACTACCAAAATAGAAGACCGGATTATGTTTCTGCTTTTTGGAAGGTTGTCGATTGGTCAAAAGCCTCATCGAGATTTTCCGCTTAAGATTTGTAGAACCCTAGCGGGTCCTTGGTTCAATCCACCTAGAAGTTTTGAATAAAGGTTCCCTTAGAACCTACTCTACCTATGTAATGCGCTCGAGTGGTTGAACCTTTTCTTATCAGGAGTTGAATAAACCCGTCGGAATTGTGCGGTGCTCTGAAGGTTTTTTAGTCAGGTATTAGGGAAAGTTGTTTATTTTTCTGGTCTGGTTCCCTATGCAAAGCCAAGTGCATTGGAATCCGTGAACTTCTGCTAAGAGTTTTCGAAGCACATGAATCGTTTACCTCCTTGCCGAGAAGAAATAGGTGCATTTTTTGAATTGTTTCTTTCATACCGTTGCCTGTTTAGATAGCCTAATCTTTATTCCTTTCTCTTCCTCCCATGTCCCTTCACAAAAAAATCTTCCTTTCCTTGATCCTATCCTTCGTTGTTGGAATCTTGATTAATTTGTCTGACGAAGGCCAGGACCTTGCCCAATCCTGGAGCGATCGTTTCATTTCATGCTGTGAATTTGTGGGTAAGCTTTTTCTTAACGGACTCAAGATGATTGTGATTCCCCTTGTTTTTACTTCCATCGTTTGTGGAGTATCTCAAATATCCAACGATCGTGACTTTGGCCGACTAGGTATCAAAACGATTGCTCTTTACTCTTTTACAGGTTTGCTCGCAGTTGCAGTTGGCTTGCTTTGCGTAAACTTATTGGAACCAGGATTGATTGATCCAGCCATTCAAGAAAAACTACTTGCCTCCCAAGAAGGCGTAAGCAATCAAACCCTAAACAAGGCCATTGAGACCGCCGATGAAGGCTGGTCAAACCTAGCTCAAATCTTTCACCGCATGGTTCCGCCAAACTTATTTTCGGCTGCTGTCGAAGGACAGTTGCTAGGGCTGATCAGTTTTGGACTTCTTTTTGGATTCTTTCTAGGCAGGTTAAATTCCGATTTAGGCAAAACAAACCTGCTCTTTTGGCAAGGATTACAGGAAATCACTCTTAAAATTACGAACTTTATTTTAACCTTTGCCCCTCTGGGCATCTTTGGTTTAGTGACCCCAACCATTGCCAAAAGTGGCTTGGATACCTTTTGGCTGATGGGCGGATTTGCTCTTACTGTCTTTCTTGCCCTTTCCGTGCATGCACTCGTCATCCTACCTTTGTTACTAAAAGTATTGGGAGGAATCCGTTTTTGGGACCATTACCGTGCCATGACCCCTGCCCTGCTTACCGCATTTTCCACGGCATCTTCCTCTGCCACCCTTCCAGTAACCATGAAATGCACTCAAAACAATGTGGGGGTTTCCAAAAAAATAAGTAGTTTCACCCTTCCACTGGGAGCTACCTTAAACATGGACGGAACCGCTCTGTTTGAATGCATCGTGGTTGTTTTTTTGGCTCAATTTTTCGGCATCGAAATGGGCTGGGTCACTCAAGTTTCTGTCGTTCTGCTCGCCTTGCTTACCTCGGTTGGGGTTGCGGGTATACCCTCGGCCAGTTTAGTCGCCATTTTGGTCATTTTACAAGCCGTGGGCTTCGATGAGCAGGCAATCTCTTTGGGTATCGGAATGATCTTCGTCATTGACCGAGTCTTGGATATGTCGCGTACAATGATTAATGTCCTAGGAGATAGCTGTGCGGCTGCCATTATTGGTAAAAGCGAGGGGGAAACTGCATATTATCCAAAATCAGGTTCCTTACAGGAGTGAACTTCGAACTATGTTCTGACTACGCCCCTCAAGGGGATCAACCCGACGCAATTCACAAGCTTGTTCAGTCGATTAATTGCGGAAACCGCTACCAAACCCTTCTGGGAGTTACTGGCTCTGGGAAAACATTTTCCATGGCCAATATTATTCAAGCGGTACAAAGGCCAGCTCTCATTATTTCCCATAATAAAACCTTGGCGGCACAATTGTACTCCGAGTTTAAAAGTTTCTTTCCAAACAACGCAGTCGAATACTTCGTTAGCTATTATGATTATTATCAGCCGGAAGCTTATGTTCCATCCACGGATACCTTCATAGAAAAAGATTCTTCCATTAATGAGGAGATTGAACGCCTACGACTGGCTGCCACAGGCTCACTGATTAGCCGAAATGATGTGATCGTAATCGCGAGTGTCTCCTGTATTTATGGACTGGGCTCCCCCGATGATTTCCGTGCCCTATCCATTGAATTAACCCAAGGTGCAGAAATACCCAGAGACGAACTGCTCTTAAAACTTGTGGAAGCTCTTTACATCAGAAACGATACCGACTTGCGGGCGGGAAGATTCCGAGTCCGGGGTGATGTCGTTGATATTTTCCCTGCTTATTCAGAGCACCCCTTAAGAATTGAATTTTGGGGAGATGAAATTGAAAGTCTTTGTGAATTTGATTCCTTTACCGGCTCGAACATTACCTCTCACGAAAAATTTAAAATTTATCCTGCCAGTCAATATGTAACCACCCGGGATAAGATTGAAAGAGCGTGTAAATCCATAGAAAAAGAACTGAATGCCCGAGTCTCTGAATTTGAACACGACAACTTACTGCTGGAAGCCCAACGTATTCGAATGCGTACCGAATATGACTTAGAGATGTTGAGAGAGATTGGATTTTGTAACGGCATAGAAAATTACTCTCGCCATCTATCCCAGCGAAAGCCTGGCCAAAGGCCATCTTGCCTGATCGATTTTTTCCCGGATGACTTTTTGCTTTTCATCGACGAAAGCCATGTATCGATTCCTCAAATTGGAGGGATGTACCACGGTGATTTATCCCGCAAAAAAAAATTGGTAGAGCATGGATTCCGCCTTCCTTCTGCCTTGGATAACCGCCCATTAAAGCCAGAAGAATTTGATCAAATTACCGGTCAATCTATTTTTGTCTCCGCTACGCCAGGAAAAATCGAATTTGAAAAAAGTAGCGTAGTTGCTGAGCAACTCATTCGGCCCACCGGATTAGTCGACCCCAAGATGGAAAAGCGTCCCATATCTGGCCAGGTTGAAGATTGTATCGGAGAAATCAAAGGGGTGGTGCAACGAGGAAACCGGGCTTTGGTAACCACCTTGACCAAGCGGATGTCTGAAGATCTCACCGAATACCTCAGGGAGCGGGATATTAAAGTAGAATATCTCCATTCCGATGTCGATGCCATCGAGCGTGTGGAGATTTTGCGCAACCTGCGTGCTGGAGAATATGATGT